>Ga0265593_1000020_pt1 | contig 165843 bp, 153 predicted proteins | sample saktaG_8_FD_190136 | JGI IMG/M metagenome (GOLD analysis project Ga0265593, IMG submission 190136) | Saline water microbial communities from Sakinaw Lake, British Columbia, Canada - sak_2011_5_24_36m | ecosystem: Environmental > Aquatic > Non-marine Saline and Alkaline > Saline ... | reverse complement strand
TAAAATGCAGGCATTTATCCTGATAGGTGAATCTATATTTTCCGTAAGAAATCAGCAGAAATTGGATATAAAAAAAACCACCTGCATTTTGTTGCAAGTGGTTTAACTTTTCGTGACCCTGGAGGGATTCAAACCCCCAACCTGCTGATCCGTAGTCAGCTACTCTATTCAGTTGAGCTACAGGGCCTTTTCAAATGACGATTGAACGATTTACGAATGACCATTGATCGTTTATCGCCAGTCGATTCAGGCTGCAAAGATATGTTCTTTTTTACTATCTGCAAATGTTAAAAAAGTTTTTACCTTTGCTGGTTTGTTAAAAAGGCAGGTTTGCCAGACGCAGCTTAATACTATGAAACGATGATAAGCGTAGGAGCCCAGAAGATTACCCCCGACGATTTCTACAAAATTTTATTCACACGAGAAAAGATCGAATTAGATCATACCGCCAGGAAAAAAGTTAATGAAAACTATGAGTTCCTCAAGGAATTTGCCAAGGGAAAAGTAATATACGGAATCAATACCGGTCTGGGTCCTATGGCCCAATATAAAATAGGCACAGCCAATGAATTACAGCTTCAGTATAATCTGATCCGCAGTCATAGTTCAGGTTGTGGAGAACCCATTCCTGAAATCTATGCCAAAGCTACCATGCTGGCCCGCCTGAATACCCTGATGCAGGCCAAATCAGGCATCCATCCTGAAATCGTGGAATTGCTGAAGGAAATGATCAACCGCAACATCAATCCTTATATCCCGGAACATGGAGGCGTAGGCGCCAGCGGAGACCTGGTTCAACTGGCCCACCTTGCCCTTAACCTGATCGGCGAAGGAGAAGTATGGTATAAAAAGAAACTTCAGCCCACCGCGGTCGTTTTTGAAAAGGAAGGACTGAAACCCGTGACCATGCACATCCGTGAAGGATTGTCGCTGATCAACGGAACTTCCGCAATGACAGGCATCGGAATGATCAATATCGTACATGCCAAGAACCTTTTCGACTGGACGGTACTCGCTTCCTCCATGATCAATGAAATTGTGGAATCATACGATGATCATTTTTCTGATGGACTGAACCGGGTAAAATGTCATTTCGGACAGAATCAGGTAGCCAGGATGATGCGCTCTATTCTGAAAGACAGCAAACTGATCCGTCGCAGGGCCGATCACCTCTACAATGGCAAAACTGAACAGGTTGAGGTTTTTAAGCATAAAGTGCAGGAGTATTATTCACTGCGTTGCGTGCCCCAGGTCATGGGGCCGGTGCTGGATACCATCCTCAATGCCGAGAAAGTTCTGATCAATGAAGTAAATTCTACAAACGACAATCCCATCATTGACAGCGAAAATAAAAATGTTTACCATGGTGGTAATTTCCATGGAGATTACGTTGCACTTGAAATGGATAAACTGAAAATTGCCATCACCAAGCTTTCCATGCTTGCTGAACGTCAGCTGAATTATCTGATGAACGACAAAATGAACCAGATCCTCCCTCCTTTCGTGAATTTAGGGAAACTGGGTTTGAATCTGGGCATGCAGGGCGTTCAGTTCACAGCTGTTTCCACTGTGGCTGAAAACCAGACCCTCTCCTTCCCTATGTATATTCACAGTATCACCAACAACAACGACAACCAGGACATTGTAAGCATGGGAACCAATGCTGCCCTGATGACACGAAGGGTTATTGATAACACCTATCACGTACTGTCGATTCATATGATTACCATTTTACAAGCCATCGATTACCTGAAATTCCCTTCTAAATTGTCTTCTTATTCTCTTAAGAAATTTGAAGATCTTCGTGAACTCGTCCCGAAATTCTCTGAGGATACGACAAAATACCAGGACCTGAAGAAAATAGAAAACTTTATTCGTGAGAATAAGCCGAAATTTTCATTAATCGATTAATTTGTTCATCATGAAATATGCGCTTGTTACAGGCGGATCTAGAGGAATTGGAAAAGCCATTTGCCTGAGATTTGCCGAAATGGGATTTTATATCCTGATCAATTACCAGTCGAATGAAGCTGAAGCTGAGAACACCCTGCAACTGGTCCGTGAAAAAGGCAGCGATGGAGAATTGCTGAAATTTAACGTAGGCGATCCTGATGCGGTTGAACAGGCATTGACGGGCTGGCAATCGCGAAATGAAGGAAAATATATCAGCATACTTGTAAATAATGCAGGGATCCGTAAAGATGCCTTGGTGATGTGGATGAAAAACGAAGAATGGCACGATGTTCTGAGTACCAACCTGAACAGTTTTCTCTATGTTACCAGAGTATTGATCAAGGATATGCTGCTGGGCAGGTTTGGCAGGATCATCAATGTTGTTTCTTTGTCAGGATTGAAAGGCTTGCCAGGACAGGCAAATTATTCTGCTGCCAAAGCAGGTGTCATCGGAGCTACCAAGGCCATGGCCCAGGAAGTAGCCAAAAAGAATGTCACGGTCAATGCGGTGGCACCCGGATTTATCAGAACTGACATGACCCAGGACCTGGATGAAAACCAGCTGAAAGCGATGATCCCTATGGGAAGGTTCGGTAAGCCTGAAGAAGTGGCTGAAGTTGTTGGTTTCCTGGCCTCAGAAAAAGCTTCTTACATTACCGGAACCGTCATTAACGTGAACGGCGGACTCTACACCTAAAAAGAATATGATACTTTTGATTTGCCATCAATAATTCGCTACAACACCTTGTTACCTTGTAACTCATAATATATGCATAGGGTAGTTATCACCGGCATGGGTATTTATTCTGTCATCGGGAAAAACCTTGATGTAGTGAAAGAATCTTTATACCATGGCAAATCTGGAATAATATTCGATCCCCTGAGAAAAGAGATGGGTTTTCGTTCCGCACTGACAGGAATGGTTGAACGACCTTCTCTGAAAGGGGTATTGGATCGCCGCTTGCGGGTCGGACTACCGGTTCAGGGTGAATATGCTTACCTTGCGACGCTTGAAGCGCTTAAGAATGCCAGCATTGACCAGGATTTTCTGGATAAGCATGATGCCGGAATCCTTTATGGAAACGATAGCTCGGCAGTCCCGGTGGTAGAATCGGTGGATATTCTCCGTCAGAAGAAAGATACCATGATGATTGGTTCAGGTTATATTTTCCAATCTATGAATTCCACTGTATCCATGAATCTTTCCGTGATTTTCAAACTGAAAGGAATTAATTTCACCATCAGCGGGGCCTGTGCCAGCGGTTCCCACGCCATCGGAATCGGTTATCTTATGATCAGGCAAGGTCTCCAGGAAATTATTATTTGCGGAGGAGCTCAGGAGATAAATCCTGAATCTACTGCCAGTTTTGATGCACTCAATGCATTTTCAGTAAGAGAATCGGACCCCACAAAAGCCTCCCGTCCTTTTGACCGCGACCGGGATGGATTGGTTCCCAGCGGAGGCGCCGCCAGTATCATCATAGAAAGTTATGAATCGGCCCTGAAAAGACATGCACCCATTGTGGGCGAAATTGTCGGTTATGGTTTTTCTTCGAACGGGGAACATATTTCATTGCCGAATGTGGAAGGACCTGCCAAAGCCATGACCATGGCGCTTCAGGATGCAGGATTGAAAAGTTCGGAAATTGATTATGTGAATGCACATGCGACTTCCACGCCGGCTGGCGATCTGAACGAAGCGAAAGCCATCCTTTCTGTCTTTGGATCATCTGCTCCCCTGGTGAGTAGTACCAAATCGATGACCGGGCATGAAATGTGGATGGGCGGGGCCAGTGAAATCATTTATTCCACCCTGATGATGCAACATTCTTTTGTTGCTCCGAATATCAATTTCGAAAACTCCGATGAAGCATCTGACAAACTTAACATTGCCCATAGTACCACTTCCAAAGAAATAAACGCGTACCTCTCTAACTCCTTTGGATTTGGCGGAACCAACTCGGCCCTTGTCGTCAGGAAATTTAATCCATAATATTTTAAAAAAATTCCTTAAATTTGCATCCCGTTAATGGGAACTTAACGATGCAAAGGGAAGAAATCATTACTAAAATCAATCAACTTCTGATTGAGGAAATCGAAATTGAAGAGAATCTGCTGACCCCTACCGCCAATCTCAAAAAAGATCTTGGTATCGATAGCCTCGACTTTGTTGACCTGTTTGTTATCATTGAAAACAATTTCGGCTTTAAGATGAAAGCTGAAGAAATGACTGATGTAAAGATCCTTCAGGACTTTTACGATTACATCATTAAACGCGTTCAACCAAACTAAACGTTAATGTCGTCATGGAAAGGCAAAACCCGGGGAGGGGTTCTGGGATATAAAATATTTGTCTGGACTTTAAAGTACCTGGGTATTTCGTTTGCCTACTTTCTTCTGAATTTCGTCGTGGCTTATTTCGTTTTTACATCGCCCAAAGCTTTCAAATCACTTTTCTCCTATTTCCGTAATTCGCAGGGTTTCAGTTTTCTGCGTTCCCTGATTTCCATTCCAAGGAATTATTATCTTTTCGGACAGGTTCTCCTCGATAAAATAGCCATGCTGGCCGGATTCCAAAGCAAATTCACCTTTGATTTCGAAGGGGAAGAATACCTCAGACAAATGGGAAAAGGCGGTTTGCTTATCAGCGCTCACATCGGCAACTGGGAGATTGCCGGGCAATTGCTGAACCGCCTTGAAAAGAAAATCAATATCATCCTTTTTGATGCTGAACACAACCAAATCAAGGGATTGATGTCGGAAGTGCTTACCAACAGACAGGTTCATTTTATTACCATTAAAGATGATCTTTCTCATTTAACTGAAATCAAACATGCCCTGACCAATGGCGAGATCATTGCCATGCATGGTGACCGCTATATTGCCGGAAACAAGACCATGCAGATTGATTTCCTTGGAAAACCGGCATCCTTTCCGGTTGGCCCGGTAAATATGGCTGCCAAATTCGGGGTTCCGGTATCCTATGTGTTTGCCATTAAAGAATCCCGCTCCCATTATCATTTTTTTGCAACGCCTTGTTCCATGATTCCCTACTCGGGAAACCTTGAAAAGCGTGAAAAAAACTTCAGGGTAGCATTGTCGGCTTACGTTGAGTTTCTTGAAAAAATTATCAAAAGGTATCCCCTTCAATGGTTTAATTATTATGATTTCTGGAAACTACCGGATTCCGTTAATTCAGTTTCAAGCCCATGAGCAAACGGAAATTACTTTTAATCAGCGCCAACCATCATGCAACCCCTTACCCGGTTTATCCGCTCGGCATATCCTATCTGTTCTCCTATCTGAAGGAGCGTCTGCCAGAACATGATATCCGTATATTTGATATTAACCTGAATACATCTGAAGAACTTGTTTACCTTATCAGGGAATTTCAACCCGACTATACCGGAGTTTCGTTCCGTAATGTGGATGATGTAAATTTCTACAGCCAGGAAAGTTTCATCCAGGGATACAGGTCTATTGTAGAAACCATCCGGCAGCATAGCAATTCCCCGATCATTATCGGCGGTTCTGCATTTTCTATTTATCCTGAAAAACTGTTTTCCTTTTTTAATCCTGATTTTGGAATATACGGAGAGGGTGAAGAAAGCCTTTACCGGCTGATTTATAGTCTGGATGAGGGAAACGCCGACCTGACGATTGAAGGTCTCGTTTATAAAAATGCTCAGGGTGTGATCATGAATGACCGGAAAACTTATATTCAGACCCCGGATTTGTTTTTTGATAATGGATTGGTGAATTTTTACTGGGATAAAAGCGGGATGATGAATATTCAGACGAAACGCGGTTGCCCCTACAATTGTATCTATTGCACCTACCCGCTTATTGAAGGGCATCATGTCAGAACCCTTGATCCCGACCGGATCGTACATACCCTGAAGGAATTAAATACGATCCATCAGGTTGATTATGTCTTTTTCACAGATTCAGTTTTCAATATCCATAATCCCTTTAATGTTGAACTGGCCGAGAAAATGATTCAATCAGGCCTGGAAATGAAATGGGGTGCCTATTTCTCTCCCCATAACCTGGATGCCTCCCTGCTGAAGCTTTTTCACAGGGCAGGACTGACCCACATAGAATTCGGGACCGAATCGCTTTCTGATTCTACCCTGAAAAACTATGGGAAACATTTTAAAGTCGATGAAGTGGTAGAAATATCAAAAATTTGTGACGATATAGGAATATATTTCGCACATTTTCTGATCATTGGAGGCTATGGAGAAACCGAGCAAACCGTAAATGAAAGCTTTGAAAACTCAAAACGCATCGACAACACCGTGTTTTTTCCTTATATCGGAATGCGGGTATACCCGGGTACAGTTTTACAGGAATTGGCCCTCCATGAGGGATTGATTCATCCTGGCGATGACCTTCTTGAGCCTGTGTACTATATCGCAAAAGACATCGATTACGGAACCTTGAAGCAAAGGGCTGAGGCCACTGGACGGCGATGGGTTTTTCCTGATGAAGATGTGTCAAGCATTATGAACCGGATGCGGAAACGTAAAAGAAAAGGATCCTTATGGCATCACCTGAAGAAATAAATATTCCGCAAAAGCCGCCCATGGTGATGATTGACCGGGTTGTATCCTTTACGGATAAAGCAACCGTGACTTCACTGATGGTCAGGGAAGACAACGTTTTTTATGAAAACGGAGCGCTTCGGGAACCCGGCCTGATTGAAAACATGGCACAGACCGCGGCAGCGGGTGCCGGACTTAAACCCGGAGTGGAAAATGGGAAACCTCCTTTGGGATTTATCGGGGGCATTAAAAATCTGCAAATATTCTCATTACCAGGAGCCGGGAAGGAAATTATTACAACGGTCACCCTGGAACATGAAATATTTGACGCTACGATAGTAAATGCGAAAATATTTTCTGATGAAACTCAGATCGCCGAATGTGAATTAAAGATCTTTTTAATTAAAAACTGAAATATGGAAGATAAACAAAAAGAATCAATGGAAGAAAACAATGGGGAAGAAGGTCTTTTGTATAATTATAACAGGGAGCTGTTCTATGGCTTTGATAAAGACCGCAAATTTGTGCGCAAGTCGCATTTCCAGATCGATGCCAACCAGATCATTATCAAGCAAAGCTGGGATGCCGCTGAAGAAAGGCTGGAAGCTGTGAAGGAAAAGGTCCTGAGCGGGAAGCTTTCTACCATTGCATTTTTTATGGAAAAAAACCTGATGGAAGTGCCAATGCTTGCAGACTATATGGAAATCTGGAAATGGAAAGTCCGCCGGCATCTGACCCCAAAAGGATTCGCTGCATTGAAACCTGAAATGCTTCAGAAATATGCAGATGTCTTCGGAATTTCCACCGAGGAATTGAAAAATCCAGATTATAGTAAACATCAATACCAAAATACAACAGCATGATAAAACTTGACTTTGAACATCGGCAGGCAGGGCATTGTGAAAGTGGTGTTACTTCGAATATGCTCCATTATCACCATTATGAGATCAGTGAACCCATGGTTTTCGGAATCGGGGCCGGCTTATTTTTCAGCTACCTCCCTTTCCTGAAAATGCAGCATGCCCCAACTACTTCGTTCAGGGTATGGCCTGGAATGGTTTTTGAACGCGCCACCAAAGAATTGGGTGTGAAAAGCATGGTACATCGGTTTAAAAACCCGAAAGATTCCATGAGTAAACTGAATGAAGTCCTGGATAAAGGGTTTCCGGTAGGACTTCAGGTGGGGACCTTTCACCTGCCATTTTTTCCTCCGGAGTATCGCATGCATTATAATATGCATAATTTGGTGGTTTATGGATATGATGACAAGACCTATTATATCAGCGATACCCTGATGGACCGCCTCGTTGAGATTAGCTATGACGACCTTGTCAGGGTTAGATATGCGAAAGGAACTTTTGCACCATCCGGAAGAATGTATTATCCTACGTTCGTCCCCAAAGAAATTGATCTGAAACCTGCCATTATACGTGGAATACGGAAAACCGCCAACAATATGGTCGGAATACCTTTTCCCCTTGTAGGCGCTAAAGGGATACGATTTTTATCAAAGAGTATGCGAAAATGGGAGAAAAAGCTTGGACCTGAAAAAGCTTCTTATTACCTCGGGCAGGTTTTAAGAATGGAAGAAGAAGTTGGTACTGCGGGAGCTGGATTCCGGTTCATTTATGGTGCTTTTCTCGATGAATCCGCGGATGTTTTAAAACAGGATTGGCTGAAAGAAGTGGCCATGGAAATGGGTGAAAATGCAAACAAATGGAGGGAATTTTCATACATGGGTTCAAGGAATTGCAAAAAGCGGGCCAAGCCTGATCAATCCTATGATTTTCTGGCAGATATGCTGCTGGATTGTGCTGACAGGGAAGAGAAGATTTTTCGCAGATTGACAAAAATCAAATAAATTTTCTACTTTCGCATTTGCTTAGGTTCATCGCAGTAACTTAATACAGGATTCCTATGGAAGAAAATTCTAATCCGGTATATAAAGATCAGCGGCATGGTCAATATAAGGAAATGCTTTATTCTTATGACGAGCATGACCAGTTCCAGAAAACGGTCGGGTTTCACGGAGAATCTGACCGTCTGATCTTACAACAAGCCTGGGATCTGTTTCATGATCGAATGGAAGAAGCAAAACAAAAAGTCCTTGCCGGAAAAGCAAGTCCCATCGTTTATTATATGGAGAAAAACCTGGCTGACCCTTTGAACCTTTCCATGATGGCCGGTATTTCCCTATGGAGGGTAAAATGGCACTTCCGACCCGGTGTTTTTAAGCGTCTGAATGAAAAAACGCTCAGAAAATACGCAGAAGCATTCAATATCAGTGTGGAACAGCTAAAGAAGGTTGAATAGGTGCAATACGACATCTTATGGAACAAAAAATAATGATTGATTATACCCACCGCCAGGCCGGACATTGTGAAAGCGGTGCCACATCGAATTTATTTAAATTCTACGGACATGACGTGTCTGAACCTATGGCATTTGGCATCGGAAACGGGTTATATTTCAGCTATATTCCCTTTCTGAAAATCCAGTTTGCTCCGATGATTTCTTTCAGGAACTTTCCAAATACGGTATTTCACCGTTCAATGAAGTACCTGGGAATTGATGCCACGGTGGTTAAAAAGTTCAAAGATCCAAAAGAAGCCATGCTGGCACTCGATCGGAACCTTGAGAAAGGAATTCCAACCGGAATGCAGGTTGGCGTTTTTAATCTTACCTTCTTTCCTCCCGAATACAGGATGCATTACAACATGCATAACATCGTTTGCTTTGGAAAAGAAGGTAACCTTTATCATATCAGTGATACCGTTATGGAAATCCCGCATGTGCTGACCTATGAAGACCTTTTACGGGTTCGCTATGCCAAAGGTGCCTTTTCTCCTCAGGGAAAAATGTATTGGATCAATAAGATGCGACCGGAACTTGACATACGATCCGCCGTGAATATGGGCATTAAAAAAACAGTGTATGAAATGATTAAAATCCCCTTCCCTCTGATTGGTGTGAAAGGAATCAGGTGGATGGCCGGAGATCTGAAAAAATGGCCCAAAAAACATGGCAATGAAAAAGCCTCTTTTTACCTCGGGCAGATCATGCGCATGGCTGAAGACTTTGGAACCGGTGGAGCCGGATTCAGATACATTTACGGCGCTTTCCTGAAAGAAGCAGGAGAAAAATTCAAGCATGACGGACTTTTGGAAGCTTCAGAAATGATGGGAAAAACCGCCAACCTCTGGAGAGAATTTACTTACATTGGCGCACGCAACTGTAAAAACCGGTCAAAACCTGAAGAGGACTATGGAATGCTGGGTGAGATGATGCGTGAGATCGCTGAAATGGAAGGCCAGGTATATCAAAAATTAGATAAAGTAAAAGTATAGATGTCTGAGCAATCCATCATCGAAATCAGGGATTTAACAAAAATTTACAAAGAAAATGTGGACCCTGCCATCAATTCGATTTCACTTGATATTTTCCAAAATGAAATCTTTGGATTACTGGGTCCGAACGGAGCCGGGAAAACAACCACAATTTCCATCCTCTGCGGACTTTTCCCTCCTTCCCGTGGCAACGTAAAGATTGACGGGTTCGACATTCGCTCTGACCTCGAAAAAGTGAAACACATCATCGGTGTTGTACCCCAGGATCTTGCCTTGTACCCTACCCTTACCGCCATCGAAAATCTTACATTTTTTGGCAATATGTATGGGTTGAAAGGAAAGGAGTTACGGGACCGCATCCTTTATTGTCTGAAAGTTTTCGGACTTGAAAAATCGGCCCGTAAAAAGATCACCAGCTATTCAGGGGGCATGAAACGCCGGGTTAACCTGATTGCAGGACTGCTTCACAATCCCAAGGTGCTTTTTCTGGATGAGCCAACCGTGGGCATCGATGTACAATCACGCATTGTCATCCTTGACTATCTGAAAGAAATCAACAAGCAGGGGACGACCATCATATACACCTCCCATTACATGGAGGAAGCAGAAAATCTCTGTACCAGGGTAGCAATCATGGACCGGGGAAGCATTATTTCAATAGGAAACCCCAAAGAATTGCTGAAAGAACATCCCGAATTTAAAAACCTTGAGAATATCTTTTTATATCTGACCGGGACTGATATGCGTGACTAATACGGATTTATGTTTAAATTATTATCGGCATTCAAAAAAGAGTCACTGATTCTGCTTCGCGACAAGGCAGGGCTGATCCTGCTGTTCCTTATGCCTATGGTTCTTATTGTGATCATGTCTCTTCTCCAGGAGGTCGGTTACAGTTCTGTCACGAGAGAGTCAAGGCTGAAGGTTTTGTTTCTTAACCTTGACCAGGATAGTCTGGGGCTGAATATTGAAAAAGGACTCAGAAACTCTAATTTTTTTGAACTGGTTGATTCCATTGATTCTCACCCTGTCACGGAATCCATGATTAAAAATTCGGTACGGGATGGGGATTATATTATCGGAATTATTATACCGAAAGGAGTTACAAAATCTATCAGGACCAATGTAAGGATCATGGTTGCAAAAACACTTGCTGGGTTTGGATTCTATAACCGGACTTTGATAGGCCAGATGCCCATGAGAGATGCAGACACGATCACGATATACTTTGATCCTACTGTCAAGAAGACTTTTAAAAACACGGTGGTCAGCTCGATTAAAGAGCACAACCATAAAGTCGAAGCTGAAATGGTTTTCCTTGCGTTCAACCGTGAAATGGCTGCGTTTTTCCCAAACTTTGCTCCTCCTGAAATCAAATATAAGGAAGTGGTTCAGTTTAAGGAAGTATTTCCCTCCTATCGTGCCATTGAAGAAATTCCAAATACTGCTCAGCACAATGTTCCGGCATGGGCTGTCTTCGCTATGTTTTTTATTATCATTCCCTTTACCAACAGCATTATTTCCGAACGGCAGGAAGGCAGCCAGTTCCGCTTGCAGTGTGCCCCGGTTCCTTACCTAAGCCTGCTGCTTGCGAAGGTTGGAGTTTATCTGGTTGTTTGTGTCATACAGACTGTTCTGATGATTCTTTCAGGCATTTTTATTCTTCCTTTGTTTGGCGCTCCCATGCTTGAACTGGGAACCCATTATTTTGCGCTTGTTCTGGTCACTTTTTCCTGCGCCCTTGCAGCACTTGGATTTGGTCTGATGGTTGGCAGTATTGCAACAACCCATCAGCAGGCTTCCGCTTTCGGAGCGGTTTCCATCATCATTATGGCCGCGTTGGGCGGACTCTTTGTCCCGATGTATCTGATGCCCGGATTTATGCAGCATGTTGCTTCCCTCAGTCCGCTAAACTGGGGAATTTCAGGTTTTTATAGCATTTTTATTCGCGGAGGCGGAGTTTTGGATGTCCTGCCACAGGCTTTTAAACTGTTGAGTCTTTTTATAGTAACCGTGCTGATTACATACGTTTACCGTATGATCAAAAATCCAATGAATAAGTAGATCATGGAATTGGTTGACCGGAAGGAAATAGTTGTAAGGTTCTCTGAGGTCGATTCCATGCGGATCGTCTGGCATGGAAATTACCTGAAATATTTTGAAGATGGAAGGGAATCCTTTGGGGTCAGGTATAACCTCGGCTATCTGGATGTTTATAAACACAAGGTCATGATCCCGATTGTAAAAATTGAATGCGACTTCAAACGTCCGTTGGCATATGGTGATACGGCCATTGTTGAAACGCGCTATATTCCCACTGAAGCGGCAAAAATCGTGTTTGAATACTCCATTATAAAAAAAACGGATCAGGAAATTGTTGCAACAGGCACTTCCACACAGGTTTTTATAAGCCCGGAAGGAGAATTATTGCTTACTTCTCCTGATTTTTACACAGGCTGGAAGAATAAATGGGGGATTCATAAATAAACCTATGAAAAACGTTTACGTCATTTCCGACAATATTATTTCTTCACTTGGGTTTTCAACATCCGAAAATATTCAGGCGATTCAGAAGGAAGAAGTCGGAATTGCCATGGTTTCAGACTCCCGCCTTTCACTGAACCCCCTCCCGCTTTCCCTCGTTGATTTACAGGAATTAAACAAGCAGTTTACTGCGTTGCTTCTGGCGAAAGGAAAAAATATATCAACGGATTCCTATTCAAAACTGGAAAAGTTGTTTATTCTTTCCATTTACAACTCACTTTCGGGGCTGTCTGTAAACCCCAGAAATGAGCGTGTCCTGCTGATTCTATCCACCACCAAAGGAAACATAGATTTACTTGAAGAACAGAATAAGACAAAGTTCAACCACAAACGATTGTATTTATGGGAATTGGGAAGGGTGATCCAGGACTTTCACGGATTCAGCAATGTTCCACTCATTATTTCGAATGCCTGTATTTCGGGTTTGCTTGCTGTTTTGACAGCCAGCCGGTTTATCCGCTCAGGTCATTATGATCATATCGTGGTAGCCGGAGGCGATCTTGTCAGTGAATTTGTAATCTCCGGATTTCAATCCTTCCAGGCATTAAGCCCGGATGTTTGCAGGCCTTATGATCAAAACCGCAATGGACTTGCTCTGGGCGAAGCCTGCGGAACGATGGTTCTTTCTTCTCAAAAGCCAAACGCCGAAGGAACCATGATTGAAATTAAGGGCGGCGCAACCACCAATGATGCCAATCATATTTCCGGGCCTTCCAGGACCGGGGAAGAACTCAGTCTGGCTATCAACAATGCCCTTGCAGGATCAGATTTAATTTATAAAGATATTGATTACATTTCTGCGCATGGTACCGCAACACCCTATAATGATGAAATGGAGTCGAAAGCCATTGCTTTGAGTCATTTGATGCATGTGCCTTTGAATAGTTTCAAAGGATACTGGGGGCATACCCTTGGAGCCGCGGGAGTGATAGAATCGATCGCCGGGATGCATGCGCTCCGCGAAAACTGTTTATTCCGATCCGCTGGTTATGAAATTCCGGGAGTATCCGAACCCTTAAACGTAATCTGTAAAACAGAAACTGCCAGTCTTGAAACCTGTTTAAAAACAGCCTCCGGATTTGGAGGTTGTAATGCCGCAATCATCTATCAAAAAGAATAAATGGACCTTTATATCACTTCATATAGCCTGATACGCGACAAGAAGGTCATTGTTGATGACCGGATTCGCTTCTATAAGGAAAATTTTATTAATTTTGCTGACTTTATCAAATCGCTCTATAAACAGGAGAACTTTGTTTACCCGAAGTTCTACAAGATGGATAACCTGAGTAAACTGGGATTCATAGCGGCAGAGCTGATTTTAGGGAAAAGCGAAACTGACAACTTCAGGAAGGAAGAAATGGGCGTTGTCCTTGCCAATTCAAGTGCCAGCCTCGATTCTGATATCATTCATCAGGAATCTATAAAAGACCGTTCCAGATATTTTCCGAGTCCTTCTGTCTTTGTGTACACTTTACCCAATATTGTGATCGGCGAAATTTGCATAAAACATAAAATCAAAGGAGAGAATATTTTTTTTATTACAGAAGCATTTGAACCGCAGATTCTTGTGAATTATGTAGCTGAGTTAATGGAAAATAAAAGGGTTCAAACCTGTCTTTGCGGATGGGTGGAGCTGATGGGAGAAAAATATGAAGCACTGATGTGCCTGGTCGAAAACAATAAATCTTCCAGACCTTTTAACGCTGGTAATTTGAAACAAATAATTGAACGTAACTGACAATAATTTTATGGAAGAATTAATTAATAAACTGAGGAAAGAAGTCATTGAACAATTAAATCTGGAGGATATTTCAGCAGATGACGTTAATCCTGATTCTCCTCTGTTTGGAGAAGGATTGGGACTCGACAGCATCGACGCCCTGGAACTCATTGTTTTACTGGAAAAAAATTACGGGATAAAAATTGAAGACCCCAAAGACGGTAAAAAAATATTTTACTCTATCCGGACGATGGCGGAATATATCACTGAGCATCAAAAAAAATAACAGATGCCCTGTCGGATTTTCATTACCGGTTCAGGTATCATATCAGGCATTGGTAAAAATCTTTATGAAACACTGAGCAGCCTTATGGAAGGCCGGTCAGGGATCGGAAGAATCCGCTTGCTGCAAACTGCGCTGAGAGATGAGATTCCTGTATCGGAAGTGGGTTTCAATCATACGGAGCTGTTTGAACTTGCCGGGTTGTCTCCACAGGAAGGATATTCCAGAAATGCATTGTTCGGAATCATCGCAGCCACCGAAGCGTCACGGCAAGCAGGAATAGGCTCCGGTGATCCTATAAAAACCGGTCTTATTTCAGCCACCACCGTCGGAGGTATGGATCAATGTGAATTATATTACAACGATTTCCTGACCAATGATTCACGCAATGTATATATTGAATCTTATGATTGCGCCGACAGTACTGAAAAGATAGCAGATCATCTTGGAATACGTGATTATGTTACAACCATTAGCACCGCTTGCTCCTCTTCAGCCAATGCCATTCTGTTAGGAGCCAGGATGATCCAAAGCGGGAAGCTTGACCGGGTGCTTGCCGGAGGATGTGAAGCCCTTACCAAATTTCATCTTAATGGCTTCAATGCCTTGAAAATTCTCGACAAAGAGCCCTGCAAACCTTTCGATGAAGGAAGGAACGGTATCACACTCGGAGAGGGTGCTGCCTATCTTGTCCTTGAATCGGAAGAATCCCTGAAACAAACTCATAATACTGTGCTGGCTGAGCTGGTCGGATGGGGAAATTCCTGTGAAGCATTTCATCAAACCGCATCCTCACCTGATGGTGTGGGAGCCTACCTGGCTATGAAAAAAGCACTTGAAATGAGCGGCCTTTTACCGGAAGCAATAGATTATATCAATGCCCATGGTACGGGAACTGACAATAACGATTTATCTGAAGGGCGCGCCATAGAAAAATTATTTGGCAACCATATTCCGAAAATAAGCTCCACCAAACCTTTTACCGGCCATACGACCAGTGCCGCCGGTTCAACCGAGGCGATACTTTCTATCCTATGTATCCAGCAGCAGGTTATATGGCCAAACCTAAACTTCCGGGTGCCTATCCGCGATCTGCACTTTTCCCCGGTACAAAAACTCTTGACCCATGTGCCGGTCCATGCTGTGATGTCGAATTCCTTTGGATTTGGGGGAAATGATACTTCCTTAATATTCAAAAAATTCACCAGTTCTCACTCCCCTTCTCAACCTGCCACCTCATGAGCTACATCAACGGCATCGGTCTTATTTCTCCTCAGAACACTTATGAAAACAATGAGTTCCTGCAAAATATCATGGAGCAGAACGCTGATTACCTGAAATGCGTGGAGCCCGTTTATAAAAACTTCATCGATCCGATTTTATCACGCAGAATGAGCCGTCTCATCAAAATGGGCATTACTTCTGCAAAAATTTGCCTGGCCGATGCAGGGGAAATTCAACCTGATGCCATTATTACTGGTACTGGACTCGGAAGCGTGGAGGATACCGAAAAAATCCTGGGAGATATTACCAAAGAAGAAAAATTTCTAAATCCAACTCCCTTTATTCAATCAACATACAATACCATCAGTTCACAGATTGCCATCATTCTGAAGTGTCACGGATATAACTCCACCTATGTTCACCGTTCATTTTCATTTGAAAGTGTTTTGCAGGATGCTATCATGCAGTTGGAAGAAGGAACAGCCGATCATATTCTGGCCGGAGGCATTGATGAAATGACCATGAACCATCTCCAGATCACCCGCAGACTTGGTCTGTGGAAAACTGGACCGGTAAGCAATCTCCGACTACTGGAGGAACCGGGGCCTGGAGCTCTGGCAGGGGAAGGATCCGCTTACTTTCTGGTTTCAGGCGAACCAAACGAAAATTCCTATGCACAACTTATCGGGGTGGAAACCATTTACAAACCATCCTCACGCGAGAAACTTTTCCTCCATGTTAGGGAATTCCTTGAATCACATCAGCTGAATACAGGAGATATAGATCTGGTGCTTACCGGCGTGAACGGGGATGTGAACTGGGATTTCCTGTACCAGGATTTCCTGAGCGAATTATTCCCGGGGAATGCCGCTGCATGGTACAAGCATCTGTGCGGCGAATATCATACTGCCAGCGGTTTCGGACTTTTTACCGCTGCAAATATTTTAAAACATCAGGTTTATCCGGAAATTCTTGCTCTGAACACCAACAGCCCCAAAGACTTTAAATACATTCTCCTTTACAATCATTTCAGGAACGTAAATCATTCACTGATCCTTCTCCGGGCAATTTCCTGATTACCTTTCATTTACTAGTTCATTTTCCCATTTGAGATAATTCCCGTACTTTTGTCACTGAACCTATAATTTCTGGGAATGTCAAAAAGAATTTATATTACCGGATTCGGGATTATCTGCGCCATAGGAAACAATACTGAAGAAACCTTGCAATCTCTTCTTTCTGAAAAATCAGGGATTGGCGAAATTACTTTGTTCGACACCATTCATCAGGGAAAGATACCCATGGCGGAAGTGAAAATGTCCAATCCGGAAATTCTTGAATTACTCTCGCTCGGAAAAGATACCAATTATTCAAGGACCTCGCTTCTTGGCATGGTTGCCGCACGGGAAGCATTAAAATCTTCAGGAATCTCGGATACAAAGCAATTCCGTACCGGCCTGATTTCAGCTACCACCGTGGGCGGCATGGATCAAAGCGAAAACTTCTTTGTTCCCTTTCTTGAAAATAAAGAAAAAGGACGATTAAAGGAAATCATTAATCATGATTGTGGTGATTCTACCGAAAAAATTGCCGATTTCCTCGGAATCTCTGATTTTGTATCAACGGTGAGTACAGCCTGCAGTTCTTCCGCGAATGCTATGATGCTTGGCGCCCAGCTTATCAAATCAGGAGAACTTGAAAGGGTGATTGTCGGAGGAACAGATTCAGTGACCCGTTTCACCTTGAATGGCTTTAATACCCTGATGATACTTGATAAAGCCGGTTGCAGGCCGTTTGATGAAAACCGTGCCGGGCTTACCATTGGCGAAGGAGCTGCATACCTTGTTCTTGAATCTGAGGATAGCGTAAAAGCAAACGGAAAAAAAATCCTCGGTGAACTGATGGGTTATGCAAATGCCAATGATGCCTATCATCAGACCGCTTCTTCCCCTGAAGGTACCGGCGCAACCCTTGCGATGAAAAAAGCTTTGGAAATGAGCGGTCTGAAACCTGAAGAAATTGATTACATCAATGTGCATGGAACCGGAACACAAAACAACGACCTTTCCGAAGGAATTGCAATTGAAAACGTGTTTGGTGAACAGGTTCCTCCTTTCAGTTCTACAAAAGGCTATTCCGGTCATACGCTGGGAGCCGCCGGAGCCATTGAAGCCGTCATCGCCCTGCTTTCTATGAATCATGATTGCATTTTTCCAAACCTGCACTGGTCCAGCCCTATGAAGGAACTTCGCATAAGTCCCGTGGCTTCCTTAATAAAAGACATCCCTGTTCATACCATACTTTCAAATTCTTTTGGTTTCGGTGGAAATAATTCTACAATCATACTATCAAAATCAGTCCGTAAATCCAATCCTCAGGCAATCAATCTGCCGGAAAAAGCCGGATCTCCTGTGTATATTAACGGACTTGGACTGATTTCTCCCCAGAAGACCACGGATAATTCCCGTTTTCTTGAGGAAGTGGTCGTTGTTGAATCAAATTTTATCAAATGTCAGGAGCCGGTCTATAAGGAATACATCAGCGGCGATATGGTACGAAGAATGAGCAGACTCATTAAAATGGGCGTCGCATCTTCGAAAATTTGTCTCCAGGATGCCGGATGCACGGAACCTGATGCAATTATTACCGGAACCGGCCTGGGCTGTATTGAAGATACCGATAAATTTCTTTCCACCCTGATTCGGAATAAAGAGGAACTCCTCACACCTACCGCATTTATCCAATCCACCCATAATACCGTCGGCGCGCAGATCGCGTTAATATTAAAGTGCCATCAATATAATTTCACCTATTGCCATCGTGGATTCTCGCTTGAAACTGCCCTTACCGATGCCCTTTCTAAAATCCAAACCGGAGAAGCATCAGATATCCTTGTCGGCGGCCTGGATGAGCTGACAGAAAATTCTTTTCAGATCACTTACCGTTTGGGACATTGGAAGCAAAAGCCCGTAATCTCCTCAGAATTGTTAAAATCCGGGACCCGGGGAAGCATGGCAGGAGAAGGATCGGCTTTCTTTATGCTCAGTTCAAAGAAAACGGAACATTCGTATGCAATCCTGGAAGGTGTTTCCATGCTTTATAAGCCCTTAAACTTCAAGGAAATTCAAAATGGGTTGGAATCCTTTTTGGCTGCTCATGGCCTGATGTTAACGGATATTGATCTCTGGATATTGGGAAAGAACGGGGATCCGGGAAGTGATCAACCTTATGATAAACTGCAGGAGACTTTACCCGCGGAAGCCAATATTGCCGCTTTCAAACACTTATGCGGGGAATATCAAACTTCAGCCGGATTTGGTTTGTGGATGGCCTCCATGATAATTAATAAAGAGGTGTTGCCGGAAATATTGAAAATCAATGGGAAGTATATGAAACCCATGAGAAACGTTTTGGTATACAACCATTACCGGAACCTGGAACACACCTTCATCCTTCTCTCCAAAATATAAAGGATGAACTTCCGGAATACAAGCCTGGTGTTTTTTTTATTGTTGCTGGTTTTCAATTTCATGAAGTTGATTGTTTGCCCCTGCGACTTACCGGTCATAGGTTTTTTTTGCCGGCATCCGGCCTGGTTTTATGGTACGCTTTCTACTCTTTACCTGATTATCCCTGTACTGCTCTCTTTCTACCCCTGCTCACAATTTCATTACAATCCGGTCATTTGCAAGGGGATTACAAAAGCAAGGGAAGTCGTGCTCACATTTGATGATGGCCCTCATCCTGAATTCACACCCCTGATACTGGAGACCTTACGCAGGCATTCAATAAAAGCAGGTTTTTTTATCATTGGAAAGCATATTCCCGGAAATGAAAACATTATAAAAGCAATGAATGAAGACGGGCATGTTTTTGGAAATCATTCATTCACCCATTCACACTTATGGGATTTCTGGACTCCTGCAAGGATTCACAGGGATATCATGAAAACCGCTTCCCTGATCAGCGATATAACAGGTAAAAATCCTGAATATTTCCGTCCTCCTTATGGCGTAATCAACCCCATGGTGAGTAAAGCGATCCGGATGACTTCATACCGGGTGGTAGCATGGAGCAAACGCTCGCTCGATACCCTGGCCCGGGATCCGGAAGTTTTGCTTCAGAGAATAACCAGAAACCTGAAAGGAGGAGATATTATTTTGTTACATGACAATCAGGAAATTACTGCAAACATCCTTGAAAAACTGATTCAGGAAATAAATAATAAGGGATTCCGGATCGTTCCACTTGATCGATTTACTAAAAACAATTCTGATGGATAAAGTAATGATCATCCTGTTTATTTTTCTTTCAAACATGACCATGTCACAGCAAACCCAGCTGACAGAAAAAGAAACAAGGGAAATCAAACAAAAGGTCCGCGAAATGGCATTCATGACCAGAACCATTGAAAGTGACTTTGTTCAGGAGAAAGAAATGAACGTACTGGCTGAGAAAATCACTTCCAGGGGGAAATTTCTTTTTAAAAAGGACAAAATGCTGCGTTGGGAATATCTTACCCCTTTCCCCTACCTCATTATAATTAATAAGGACCGGATGATGGTCAAAGATGAGGACAAGGAAAACCACATCAACCTCCAGTCGAGCAAAGTTTTCAGGGAAGTAAACAACATCATTATGGGAGCCATTCAGGGAACCCTGCTGGATGATGTAAAAAACTTTTCCTCGACGCTGCTGGAAAGTAAAAACCATTATATCTGTAAACTGATTCCATTGAATCCTAAATTAAAGGAATCCCTGGGTGAGATCTGGCTGTATTTTAATAAATCCGATTTCATGGTTGAAAAGCTTGAGATGCGGGATGCATCGGGCGATTACACAAGAATCACATTTTCTTCAAAAAAAATCAATCAAACCATTCCGGATGAAAAGTTTGCACTTTAGTGGTCTGGTTGTACTCATTCTTACCCTTGGGTGTTCCACAGTGAAAGATCTGGGAGTGCCCTGGGAATCACCATTTACAGGCTCCTTTGAAAAAGCCCTTTTTAAGACTTCTCTGGATATCATGGAGAATCACATCAGCGGGTACACCCTGATCAAGAAAACCGCTGATTCAGCTTACCATATTGTTTTTTCGAATGAAATAGGAATGACTATTTATGATTTTGAATTATTTCCTGAAAGTTTCAAAGTGAATTATCTCTTTGGTCCCATGTATAAAAAAGTGATGATAAAAATATTTGAGCGGGATTTCCGTCAACTTATTTACGGATTCATTTATTCCAGGCAGAATTTTTTTAATAAGACCCTGATCAAAGTCAAAAAGGGGAAAGATGCCTGGCCTTCAGAAATCATGCTATACAATCCGGGCATTAAAATGGAAATGCAGTTACAGCACATGACACTCTAGTCAAGGCTTTGCCGTTTTCATTTCATTTTTCGTATTTTTACATTTTAATTGATGCTGTTCATGCTGCAAAAAACTTTCTATAAAGTGCAAACGATTCAGCAAAAAACTGATGACACCGAAACCATTCGGAAGTTTTCTGCCCGTGTGGAGATCAATCCATCCCATCCCATTTTTGACGGACATTTTCCTGGCAACCCGGTCGTACCAGGTGTTTGCCAGATAGAGATCATACGCGAAATCGCGATGGAGATTTTGAAAAAGCCGGTATTATTGTGTAAATCCGACAACATTAAATTCCTGTCCATGATCAATCCCCTGACCCATCCATTGCTGGATATTGACCTGGACATGAAATTCCGCACTGCTGATGCAACAGATATTACCGCCGTGATCCGGTGGGAAATGGATCTGTTTATGAAGTTCAAAGGCATGGTGGTAACTGAACTGAATGGATGAGGACACATATAACAAGTCTGTTTGTGAGGGGATATGAACTGGATTCTTACCAGCATGTTAACAATGCCGTATACCTCAACTATCTGGAACAGGCGCGTTGGGAATTCTTCCGAGAGACAGGGCTGCTTGAAATGATTGAACAACATCAGCTTTTTCTGGTCGTGATCGAAATAAATATCCGGTATCAGAGAGAGTTGAAATTACTGGATGAAATTGAGATCCGGACCACGATCAGGAATCAATCACCCTATCTGTTGTTCTCACAGAAAATTTATCTGAAAAACACCGGACTTTCCGTAGCAAGGGCCGGTGTAAAAACAATATTTGTGGATCGTCAAAGGGTTCCCAATGATGTTCCAAGTGAAATTGCATCCCTGATTTAACCGGAATCCCATGGAAAAGATAGATAAGATCAGCTGGGAAATAATTGACGATATCGGGATCATTACCCTGAATAACCCCCCTGAAAATTATCTGGTGAGACCCGATTTTGTTTCACTGGAAATGCTGCAGAAATGGACATCCTATGACTACCTCAAGGGCATTTTGATCACCGGCGCCGGTAAACACTTTTCAGGAGGCGGAAAACTAGAGAACCTTTTCGAGATGATACGATCCATGGAAAATGTTCCGGAAAAAATAGAAGAGGGAAAAGCTGTGATGGACCATCTTGAGAACCTGAACATCCCTGTTCTTGCTGCCATACAGGGAATCTGTTTCGGGGGAGGACTTGAAATCGCACTGGCTTGTCATATAAGGGTTTGCACGGAGAATGCCCTGTTTGCTTTCCCTGAAATCAACCACAACATGATGCCCGGTCTTGGAGGAACGGTAAGAATACAGGAACCGGCCGGGTTTCTTTCCGCCCTCAGGTTGGTGCTTGGTGGAGATATGATCAATGCTGAAGATGCACTTGAAATGAAAATTGTGGATTTCATCGTGACTAAACAGAAGCTGTTTGATTTCTCCTTTAGTTTCCTTCAGAAAATGACCCGTGACCGGCCGCTGAAAGTCATTCATTCCGTAATGCAGGCATTGAAAAATGGCAAAAATCTCACTTCATCGGAAGCCATGAAGGAAGAAACGCGGCTTTTCTGTGAACTGGCAATGGAAGAAGCTCACCGAAGAAACCTGGCTGAATGACAACAAATACCATTCATTATTCCATTGTGGAAGGCATGGGACATCTCATGCTGAACCAGCCACCTTCAAATAAGATGACCCTTGATTTTTTTCTTGAGTTCAATGAGATGATTGCCACAATAGGGAAATCCAACGAAATTCGCGCATTGGTGATCAGCGGTAAAGGGAGGCATTTTTCTTCCGGGGCTGACCTTTCCGCCTTGCTGAAAGAAATCCATTTAAAATCCAAGGTAGGCCTGAATGGGGAAATTACTTTGGAACCAGGTTTTCTAACTGAGAATTACAATGCATTTCTTGCATTGGATCAACTCAATATTCCTGTCATTGCTGCCATCAGGGGAGTATGCCTTGGTTCGGCTCTTGAGTTGGCATTATTCAGCCACTTCCGTTTCAGCAGCGAGGAGGCCGTCTTTGGATTGCCGGAAACTTCCTTTAACCTTATTCCCGGTCTGGGAGGTATCACAAAAGTTGCTTCCCTGTCTGGAAAGGCCAATACCATTGAACTGGTATTGAAAGGAAAAACATTTACCGCTTTCGATGCCCTGAAACTGAATCTGATCGACCGAATCCTTCCTAAAAAAGAATTTCTCCATCAATCGTTCAGTTTTGCAGGAAGTATCGCGGGCGATTACCATAAAGAAAAACGAAAATTATATCTAAGGAATTATTTTACTGCATGAAAGGATTGCCTGTTATGCCTGAAATTTTTGTACAGATTGCAGGAAGCGGTTCATTCCTGCCAGGGAAACCGATTCCCCGAAATGAGGTTGACCACTATCTCGGCAGATTAACTCAGGCTCCGGAGAAAATTCAAAAATGGCTTCAACGGATTCAGCCTCTGATGAATGAATTACTGGAGGTGGAATCTTATTATTTTGCGATTGACCCGCTTACGCGTCAGTTTACTGAAGACAATGTAAGCATGTCGGTGAAGGCTTCTAAGAAAGCCATTGAAGATGCCGGCCTGAAGCCCTCTGAAATCGATCTGATCGTTTATGGAAGCGCTCATCAGGATCAGATGCCTACCGCGTCCGTACGTATTCAGGAAGCGCTTGGAATAAAAGAATGTGCTGAGCTTTCAATTCATGCAAATTGTACATCGGCCTATAAGGCCTTACTGCTGGCATCCGATTTAATTGGCAACGGAAGATACCGCAATGCCCTGGTTGTTTCTTCCAGTATGTCTTCCTCCGAACTGGTCGCTGAATATTATAATCAGCCATTGGTAAAAAAGGAAGAATTATTTCTTCGCTATTTTCTGTCAGACGGGGCTTCCGCCCTGGTATTGAAAGCATCGGAGGAAAAAAGAAACGGACTCTTTGTTGACTATACTTTCATGGAATCCATCGGAGGCAGAAAACCTTCAGCAATGGGAAACAAACGACCCGCCTACTGGATGAACCCCAAAGATGAATTTGAAAAAGGATATCACCATCTGGCTCAAATGTTTCAGGAGGAACTGAGGGCAAACTTTCATGAACCCGATGGAACCGTGTTTTATCACGGACTCAGACGGATGTTGAAAATTCATCCCATCGACCTGAAACAATTAAGGTTTTTTCAGGTGAATTTTCCTTCAAAGCATATCTCTGAATTGATTATGGAGGAATGTGCCGGAATTGGAATCCCCGCATCCGTCCTGTATTCAAAAATGGCAACCATGGGATACATCGGCCCCCCTATGGCTTTTCTTTGTCTTGATAAAATACGCAGGGAGGAAAAATTGAACCATGGAAACATCATTCTGAGTTTTGCAACGGAGGTGAGCAAATTCATGCAGGCAGGATACATACTCTCCTATTGCGAATGATTATGAAGGGGAATGGAAGGCAATACATCTTGTTTCTGATTAGTCCAAGGCAGCGGTTCATCAACTACCCTGCCCACAGTGAACTGGCAAAGATGTTCGGCAAGAAGCGGTTTATGATCCCGCTTGCTTTGCCTACCATTGCAGCGCTTACTCCGGGTCATTACAATATCCGGATCATTGATGAAGAGATTGAAGATCTTCCCGGAGGCATCATTCCTGATATTGTCGGAATCACCACCCTCGCTGCCACAGCCCGCAGGGCTTTTGAGCTGGGAGATAAATTTCGCAGACAGGGCGTAAAAGTAGTCTATGGCGGTCCTTATGCCTCCTTTAAATCTGAGGAAGCCCTGAAGCATGGCGATAGCGTGGTTGTCGGAGAGGCTGAAGGAAAATGGGAACAATGCCTGGCTGATTTTGAGTCCGGAAAATTAAAACCGGTTTATTCATCCGATTCCTTTATAGAATATAAGAAACAGGCTCCTCCCCGCTGGGATCTGGTCAATATGAAGCGCATCTTCCAGGTGGCTATCCAGGTTTCCAGAGGTTGCCCATTTAACTGCGATTTTTGTCTGGTTTCAAAAAATTTCGGACGGAAGATGCGTTACCGCGAAATCGAAAATGTCGTGGAGGAAATTAAAGCAGCCCCATCCAAATATTTCTTCTTTGTGGATGACAACCTTACCATCCATAAAAAATATGCGAAAGACCTGATGCGTGCCATTATTCCCCTGGGTATTTCTTGGGGTTGCATGTGCAGTATTGATGTAGCTGACGATGATGAATTATTGCAACTTATGGCTGAAGCCGGTTGTTTCAATATCCTGGTAGGTTTCGAATCCCTGAACCCTGAAAGTCTTGATGAAACCCATAAGCATCATAACCGGGGCGGAAAGTTTTATGCGGAAGCCATCAGGAAAATTCATGCCGCTGGGATTCACATCAATGCAAGTTTTGTGGTCGGGTTTGATAATGACGGGCTTGAAGCGTTTGACCGGATTTTCGATTTTACCTTCGAACACAGCCTGCCCTATGTTAATCTTCATCTTCTGAACGCTCCTCCCGGGACCGAACTTCATAAAAAACTGGAAGCAGAAGGAAGACTTCTCTATTGTGATCCTGAACTTGGGGTGGGACATTTTCCCACCATACATTACCGGAAAATGACCCAGCTGGGTATTTTCGATAAATATATGGAAACCATTGCCCGTCTTTATTCATTCGATACCATTAGAAAAAAGGGGGAAACGCTGCTGAGCAATGGAGCATTTATAAGAAAGGGAGGCGAAATTTCAGTTTTTATGAAAGCACGCCTGAGCTGGATCACTTTCCGGGAGTATGTATTGACCTCCGACAAGGAAAGAAAAAAGCTCTTTCACTTTGTCTTTAAACTAATCCGGAGTAAACAGATTGCCATTGATAAAGGATTGGGGTTTTTATTATCCATGCTTGGTTATCACAGGCATATCCTCGCTCATCAGCGCAATATGGAGGAATACAGGCAAATCGTGATTGCCCAGGAAAAGAGCATTCAACCCGGCATCCAGTCTGTCGGGATCATCGGTGAAGGGAAAATGGGGAGTAATATTTTTTACTACCTGCTTGACTTTGATTTTCAGCTGGTCTGGATCGGAAGTCCTGAAAGCAATAAGGCAGAAATGCAGAAAGTATTTGAGAAAAAATTAAAACGCAAACACGATACCGGGATCATTAGCCCGGATCAATACCGGCAAAAAAAATCAGAAATAATCATTTCCACCGACCTGAACCAGCTGGCTGACTGCGATCTGATCATTGAAGCCATCCCTGAAAACCTGGAGCAGAAAAAATCATTGTTTTCGCACCTCGACGGCATCGCCAGGCCTGATTGTATCCTTACTTCCAATTCATCATCCATTAATCCTGGCAAATTGGTTCCGTCGGAAAAAAGAAAGCAAGCCTTCACCGGGCTGCATTTTTTTTACCCCCTGGGTTTAAAAAATATCGTGGAAATTATTTTTCCGGAAAGCGTTTCCCGGGAAGTTCGGAAAAAGGTAAGCTTGTTCGTGGAAAAAATTCAGAAAAAATATCTGGTACTGGATGAAAATAACAGTTTCATCCTCAACAGAATATTTCTTGACTTCCAGAACGAAGCGTATCATCTGGTGGAAAATAAACATCTATCCATGGAGAACCTTGACGATCTGGTTAAAAAGCATTTCTTTCCATTCGGGGTATTTGATTTTATGGACAGCGTCGGGCTTGATACCATGCTTACAGCCATTAAAAACTATACTGTCAACTACCCTCATAAAAATTATTATGAACCCCTCATCCATCTGCTTGAGAAAAAAGTAGCCCTTGGACAGCTTGGAAAGAAGACCGGTAAAGGATTTTATCCTTCCGATGGAATTGAAAACCCTGATCAGGATTTTCCGGCTGAAGATATCGTACATCATTTAAAGCAATCATTTCAATCGTCAGCCAAACGTTTTACCATGCAATCACATAGTCCGATCCATGAAATGAACGATGCCATCAAAGAATATTTTGAGCTTGAGAAAGGTCCTTTTGAAATTTAGCCGTCAATATTAAATGATCCAATTTATCTTTACATTTGTATTAACCTAATCCTAAAATTAAAACTATGAAAAAGGTTTTTACTTTTCTGACCATTGCCATGGGATTTGTATTCCTGACTGCCCTGACTTTTCATACACCTAATAACCAGGGATTGAAAAATGCTGTCTTCAGCGCTTCAACCTCAGGAATCCCGGATACCATCATGAAGGTTTTTCAGAATTCATGTATGGACTGCCATTGCGATGATGCCAGCGGATTTGCCAAAGGCAAAGTGAATTTCGACAAATGGGGAAGTTATAGTCCGGAAAAACAAGCCGCCAAGGCCAAGGATATATGTGAGGAAGTGACTAAAAACTCCATGCCTCCGAAAGGATTTCGCAAAAATTTCCCGGATCGGGTTCCATCCGACGGAGATGTAAAACTAATCTGCTCCTGGGCAAATACTTTTCAAAAATAAACCTAGAATGCCGGAAAAAGTCGTGGTTACCGGGATGGGAATGGTTTCATCCCTGGGTTTTGATTTAGAGACCATATGGAATAATCTTTCTGCTAGTAAAAGCGGTATCCGTAAAATCAGTCTTTTTGACCCGGCAGATTCAGCAAGTAAAATTGCCGCAGAATTACCGGAAGGTTTTGATGAGCATTCCAGGAACTATATAAAAAAGCGCGCTGCCAGTCAAATGACCAGGGTCAGCCGTATGTGTATGGTAGCTTCGAAAGATGCCGTTACAAATTCAGGGATTGATTTTTCAAATCTCGATCGAAGCCGTTGTTCTGTAATTATTGGCGTTGTGAATACAGGAAATTCCAGCGTGGAGAAAGATACTACCTTACAGAATACGGTCTTTAAAAGCATGACAAATTCTATGTCTGCCTGGGTATCCCTGGAGTACCAGCTTCTTGGACCAAATTTTTCTATAAACACCGCTTGTGCCTCTTCTGCCTATGCCATTGCACTGGGATGTGATATGATCCGGAATAACATTGCGGATGTGGTCATTGCGGGAGGCGCAGATTCCATTATCAACAAAGAAGAAATTGCCGGGTTTAACGCTTTATATGCGCTTTCCGTTGCCAATGACCCTCCTGAAAAAGCAAGCAAACCATTTTCTCTCGACCGTGATGGATTTGTAATCGGAGAAGGAGCAGGCATTGTTATCCTTGAATCAGAATCTTCTGCGAAGGCAAGAAATGCTACAATCTATGCTGAGGTTGCCGGCCATGCCCTGACCAGTGAAGGATACAATATCATGGCTCCCATGAAAGACGGCGATGGAATGGCACATACCATGGAAACCGCTATCAGGAATGCAGGGATTTTAAAAGATGAGGTGGACTATATCAATGCACATGGTACTTCAACGGAATTAAATGACTTGTACGAAACCCTGGCCATTAAAAAAGTTTTCGGTAAAAATGCTTTCAGTATTCCGGTTTCTTCTTCCAAGTCCATGTTGGGACACACGATCGGGGCTGCCGGAGCCATTGAAGGAATTATTACCATACTCAGCATTAACCATGAAATGATTACGCCTACCATCAATCTTGACATCCCCGATCCTGAACTTGATCTGGATTATGTTCCTTTCCATGCAAGGCATAAAGAAATCAAAGTGGCCCTTTCCAACTCTTTTGGATTCGGAGGACATAATGCAACGCTTGTATTCAGAAAATATCCCGGTTGAATAAATCATAAAAAAAGCTATTTTTGTAAAAAACAGAACGAATGGCCAGAATTACAGAAAATACCAGAAACGAAGTGAAGGATGTCGTTTATAATTTTTTTTCTGAGGAATGTGAGGTTGAAAAAGACAGGATAAATGATCAGACCAATATTATCAGCGATCTGGATGGAGATTCACTGATGTTCCTCGAGTTAATTGAGATTTTCAAGAAGAAATACAAGCTCGATATTGAGTTGAAAACCATTGGAAAGTACGCCGTCAAACATCCCGTTTCTACCATAGGGGAACTCATTGACATGCAGTTACTCATTATCGAACATGAGAACCGTCTTCTTGAATTGGAAAAATAAACCTGTGCTTACCCTTGACCCAAAATAAGGTCGCTTTTGTATTTCCGGCTTTTGCCATCGGTTACCGGGAGGATCAAAATCTTCTTCAACCCGGTTTTTCAGAAATTTTAAAAAGTTTGATCAGGGATGCCTCCCAGTGCATTGACCCGCAATTAGACCAGTTTCATCCGACAGCATGTAATTTTCTGGATGACGAACTCCGGAATCAATATATGGCCTACATCTATGGGTGCGCTATCTCAGGTTTTTTACACGAAAGGAACATCAATCCGCATTTTCTCTCAGGTTTGAGTATGGGAATCTATGCTGCTTTAAAAGAATCGGGCGCAATCTCATTCACGGATGGACTGTTTCTTATCCGAAAAGCATTTCTGGAAATAGAAGTGGTAACACGGGGACAGGAATATACAATGGGCAATGTGATCGGACTGAATGAGTCGGACATCCGCAATTTACTGGAACGCTCCGATCCCTCTACACAGATTACCAACCAGATGGCTGAATTTGCTTTCATCCTTTCAGGGAAGAGGCTTTCTATTGAAAAGGTCCTCCGGCTTGCAAAAGATGAAGGCGCATTCCATACTCGTATTCTGAATACAGAGAAACCTTACCATTCGGCCTTCCTTGAAAAGACGAATGTCCGGTTTGAACCGTTTGTACGCAGTCTTGATATTAAAAATCCGTCCCTTCCTGTCTTATCCGTGATCGACCAAAGCCAGCTTCTCTCAGCAGAGCAGGTCGTAAAGGAAATTACCCGGAATCTTTATCTCCCATTTAATTGGTATCAAACACAACTGAGGCTTCAGAAGATGGGCGTGTGGTATTTTTATGAATGCGGTTCCTCACAAAATCTGGCGAAAAATGCAAAATTTATCTCCGGTTCTTCTGTTTTTCTTTCATTGAATTCCTATCCTTCCTGAGACAATTTCCCGGAGGCAATCCATTTTTTCCTTATTCTGAGCAAAGTTCTAAACATAGGCTCTGTGAGATGATGAATCTGTCTGAGTTTTACCGCTTCCTGAATCATTTCCGGCGATGGGGTTGTTTGGTTCGAAGGCAGGCAATTAATACGGGTTTTGGAAGCTTCCTGTATAAGACGGTCCAATCCTTCTTTTCCCAGTTTATCTGAGAAATAAAAGGCGGAAGGATAGAATATCGGTTCTCCAGGCTTTAAAAGTCCCTCCTCAACAGCTGTTTTATGAAGCGGTGTTCCGGGATATATCCTCAGCCCGGCGGAAAGATATACAAGGTCTTCCGGATTTACATATTGATCAATGAAATCAATCGACTCCCTGAATGTTTGTTCTGTTTCTCCCGGACCTCCAAATAAAAAGAACCACATGGCCGGTAGGTTGAACTCCCGGATCAGGTCGGCAGTTCTATGTATATCATCAATACCAAAGCCTTTTCTCAGATTTTTTATCATGATTTCAGACGCACTGTCGGGAGTGACATCAATCTGGGCAAATCCTGCCCTGACCATCAGTTCGAATAGCTTACGGTCGGTGTTATGCGGATTAATCCCCATGGTTCGTAAACGAACCTTCAGTTTTTTATCAATGATGGCCTGACATAAGGCTTCCGCATGTTCACGCGGTTCGTTAAAAGTTGAATCAACAAATTCAAAAGTGATATCGCCCAGACGTTTGCTGGCCTGACTGATTTCTTCAGCAATATCAGAAGGATCGCGCTGGCGGTATCGCTTCCCTTCAATACAGGGATAGGTGCAATAAACACATCCCATGGAACATCCCCGCTTGGTTTGTAAGCTATATACCCCTTTCTGGCGATAAGGATTAAAAGAGATTTTCAAATCCACTTCCGACCAGGGAACGGCTTGAATACTGACCCAGGAAGGACCTGAATTGACTGCCGGAAGTGGTTTTCCTTTTGAATATACGTTTGGAAGACCCTCCACTGATTCTTCCCTGTCAAGACGGGTAAGCAATTCAAGCATCAAGTCCTCCCCTTCTCCGCTTAGTCCGTAATCGGCTCCGGTAAGATCCATCAGTTCTTCCGGAAAAATACTGAAACCGCTTCCTCCCAGAATAACAGGGACATCGGTGACAGCCTGTACGGGTTGAATAAAATCTGAAATGATCCGGGCGGGGTAAAATATTTTGCGGTCAGCGACCACATCATCAATATTGCGTATGCTGAATCCGATATAATGCGGACAAAATTCCAAAACTTTTCTTTGCAGGTTTTTTCCTTCATCAAATACACCATCATAAACCTCCACTTCATAATATGGCTGAAGACAGGATGCAATGATGCAAATTCCAAGCGGAGGCACCGGGTAGGGAAGCTTCTCTGTATTCGTATTTACAAGTAAAACCTTTTTCATCGATTTTCAGATGACGTCAGTTCCTTTTTTTAACAACCATAGTTTGCCAACTTCCTCATGAAATTTTTCATAGGGCAAACTGGTTTTCATCAAAGCATTGAAAAAATTATACTTATCATAATTATTTTCAATTATTTTCCTTCTGACCTGCTGATAATAAACGGTCCCTGGCATCGGACTCAGGATGGTATAACCGGCATAAACCACCCGATTTTTATCTGCATACTCCGACAATAAAGAGAAATCCTCGGCATTATAGTCGCAGGGGATCACATAATTGCCCCTGACCATAATTCCATTATCATCAAATACTTTAATGGCGTCAAGGTTATCGGAAGCCGGAGCTCGTTTGTTATATTTTTTTAATTCAGTATCCCGGAAAGATTCAAAACCACAGATCACTACTTTCAGTCCACCTTCGGACATTTTCCGGATGATGGCCGGATTTCGGGAGGCAACATCTGCCCGGATATCCATTATAAATGTTTTTTCTATCCCTTCTTCCCGGATCCTGTCAAATAAATGAGCCATAAAATCTTCATCCACAACTGTGTTCGCATCGGCAAACCTCACCACCGGATAATCATCCAGGGTTTTCAGCTCTTCAATCAGACTTTCGGTACTCCGCTGAAAATATTGGCCTTTAAATTGGGTCCATATCGAGCAAAAAGTGCATTTATAAGGACAGCCAAGAGAAGTAAAAATATACGTACTCGGAAACGGACTGTCACCAACTTTATAGGTTTCAATCCATCGCTTTAAATGACCTCGATCAGGTCGGAGGTAGTTCGCATCTGCCACGTCCCACTTTTGCGGTTTCCCTTTTGTTTTATGAAAGCCATCCGATGAATTTAAATAAATCCCGGCGATCCCGGAAATCAACTGCTCATGCTCCCTGGCCTGGATCAAATTTCTGAAAAGATGCGGACATTGCCCTGGAATCACAACATCGGCAGGTGTACCTGCAAAATCCCTGATACATAAGGTGGCATGAAGGCCTCCGGCTACCGTAAGAATCTCGGGATTGAACAATTTTACATACTGCAGGATTTCCATCGAACTGTTATACTCCGACGTAATGACGGTGATGCCAACTACATTGGGTTTATAGGTCCTTAATAATTTCAGAATAAGTTCAGGCAGCGGAGGTGTATCTTGATCCAAATCATATTCCCCTTTGATATCAAATACAGTAACATCATAATCCTTCACTGCTGCAGCAATGGTGAGCAAGCCCAGGGGAGGTCCGATCAGCTTCCTGTGAATAAATGGCTTTGCCTCTTCCGGTGCATAACGCAGAATATTATTTTCAGGAGATCTGGGAGGATTTATCAGAAGTATTTTCATTCTTACAAAAATACTAAAATCCATGACCTGCTTTTTTGCTATTTTTGCCCTGCATGATTACACAAGATTTTGTTAAACTCAATTGTTGTGTCATTATTCCGACTTATAATAATGACAGGACGCTTAGAGATATCATCCGGAGGGTTTTGAATTATAACACTCAAATTATCATTGTCAATGATGGAAGCACCGATGGCACAGCCGGAATTTTAGAAGATTTCAAAGAACTTGATATCATCACCATTCCGCATAATAAAGGAAAAGGGAATGCCCTGGAGCAAGCATTTCGCATGGCACTCAAAAAAGGATATCGCTATGCCATTACGATTGACAGTGATGGTCAGCATTTTCCAGAAGATCTACCTGAATTTCTGAAAAAGATCGAGGAAAGCCCAGACGCCCTCATTATCGGAGCCCGGGATATGAACCAGGACGGAGTTCCCGGGACCAGCAATTTCGGACATCGCTTCTCTATATTCTGGTTCAAGGTTGAAACCGGACTCAGCCTGCCTGATGTACAAACCGGTTACCGATTGTATCCACTTGAGAAAGTTAAAAAGATCAGACATTTTTATTCTGTGAAATACGAATTTGAAGTTGAAATTCTTGTCCGGCTTGCCTGGCTTGGGGTAAACCTGGTATCCATACCTGTTCAGATCTATTACGCTCCCAGGGAAGAACGGGTCTCTCATTTCAGGAAATTCAAGGATTTTTCAAGAGTAAGTATAGCAAACAGCCTGCTTGTGTTGATCGCCCTGATCTGGGTCAGGCCTTTCTCCTTTATAAAAGAATTGAGAAAAAAATCATTAAAAGGGTTCATCCGGGAGTATGTCCTGGAAAGCAAGGACTCTAACCAAAAACTTGCCTGGAGCGTTGCTATGGGAACCCTGATGGGAGTCATGCCAATCTGGGGCTGGCAGATGATCGCTGCGGTCGGGCTGGCTCATGTGCTGAAGCTGAACAAGTTCGTTTCCCTTGCCGCTTCGAATATCAGCATCCCTCCCCTCCTGCCATTGATTCTTTTTTTATGTTATATCACCGGAGGATGGATACTCGGAACTTCTGATCAGTCTCATTTTAGTTCCTCTATCAATTTTCAGTGGGTACAACAGAATTTACTCCAGTTTATAATCGGCAGCGTGGTATTCGGGATTGCGCTGGCCTCGGTTTTCGGATCCCTTACTTTTATACTGCTCGAAATCTTCCGTAAAAGAAAACCGGCAAGTATTCAATAACATGGCAGAATTCTTTATCCGGATTTACCGTTTTTTCCATAAACAGAAATGGGCCTTTTATTTATTCCTGACCAGCCTGACTTTGATTATGCTTTTCCTGGCTTCCCGAATCCGCCTCGAGGAAGATATCTCCGGTATGAGGTCAGGAGATGAAGGGCTGAATAAATATGAATATGTAATCAAAAATTTCAAATTCGCAGAAAAACTGATTATTCATATTTATCAGCAAGATTCCCTTAGTCAGGCCGAACCCGACTCCCTGATTCTTTTCGCCAATTCATTTTCCGACCAGCTCAGGAGCCGGTTCGACTCAACCTATATTAGAAGTCTGCTTACCCGTGTGGATGATTCGGTTTATTACGCAATCACGAGCACCATCGACGCTCATCTGCCGCTGTTTCTTTCGCTTGAGGATTACCGGTTGATGGACAGCCTGCTGTTACCTGAAAATTTGGTTTCAGCACTCAGAAGCAACTACAGGGTATTGCTTTCTCCGGCGAGTATGGTGATAAAAAAACAGCTTATTGCGGATCCGTTGGGATTCAGGAACCTGGCGATGAACAAGCTGAAATCCCTTCAGGTGGATGAGCAATATACCATGATGGATGGTTATATTTTTTCTCGGAATCAAAAACATCTTTTCCTGTTCCTGACACCACAAAATTCCCCCAGTGAAACAGAAAAGAATACCAGACTGGTGGAGGGAATTGACAAAATCACGCATACCCTGGTTTCAGGGAATCCGGCCATCCGCCTGGAATATTTCGGAGCCATTGCCGTTGCTTCCGGGAATGCGAAACAATTGAAAAAGGATATCCTGCTCAGCCTTTCCATCGCCATTTTTCTGATTTTCCTGTTAATAGGCTGGTATTTCAGATCTTGGCTGGTTCCTTTGCTGGGCTTTCTTCCGGCCATATTCGGCGGGGGTTTTGCACTGGCAGTTTTATACCTGCTTAAAGGAAATATTTCTGCCATTGCCCTCGGAATTGGTTCCGTAATATTGGGCTTGATCATTGATTATGCCTTGTATCTGATCAATCAGTACCGGCAGAAACAATCTGTGGAACTCTTGCTGAAAGAAATGTCGCAAACCATTGTCGTTTGCTGCCTTACATCGGCCGGAGCTTTCCTTTGTCTTATCTTTCTGGATTCGGCCGTTCTGCATGACCTTGGGTGGTTCGCCGCACTCAGTGTGACCGGTGCTGCCCTGTTTTCCCTCCTTGTGCTGCCTCATTTTCTTCATGGGAAACTCATTAAATCTGCAAATGGTTCCGGTAGAAATTTAATTGATCGTATAGCAGAAATTAAATTTGAAAAAAAAGGTTTTTTCCTGGCTTTGATTTTTATCCTGATAATGCTGAGTTTTTATTTTAGCAGAAAAGTCGGCTTTGAAAAAGATTTGAGTTCATTGAATTTTCTGAGCCCGGCACTCAGAGATGCAGAAAAAAACCTTGATCTATCAGGAGAAAGCAGGTTAAAAAATGTTTATATCGTATCCACCGGCCCGACTTTTCAGGAAGCATTAAAGAACAATGAATTCGTTCAGGTTAAACTCAAAGCCCTGCAGCAGCATAAAATCATTCAAATGTATTCCGGGATTCGTTTCCTCCTGATGTCAGATTCTCTTCAGCAGAACGGGATCAGACATTGGAAGGATTTCTGGACACCGGAGAAAAAAGTTTTATTTCGGAAAAACCTTACAGAAGCCGCTCTTAAAGCAGGATTTAAAAGAAATACGTATGACGGATTTGTCCGTTTGCCAGAACAGGAATTTACTGTTCTGAATAAACAGGATTCCCGGGTTTTTCAATCCCTTTTATTTTCTGACTGGATCAATGAAAAACCGGAAATGACCATGATTTCATGTTTAGTAAAAGTCACGGCGGAGCAAAAGGAGAAGCTTTATAAAACTTCTATTGCCGATAAAAACACCATCGTTTTCGATCGACAGAATCTGACAACCCGCTTTGTTTCCGGAGTCAAAGCCGATTTCAGCCTTCTCGTTAAATTATCCATGATCTTTGTCACCCTCCTGCTGTTGATTTCATTCGGAAGGATCGAATTGGGACTGCTCACCGCCTTGCCTATGTTTATTGCCTGGCTTATCACGCTTGGATTTATGGGATTTTTGGGTTTGACTTTTAATATTTTCAACATCATATTGTCCTCTTTTATTTTCGGATTGGGCGTCGATTACAGCATTCTGATGATGCGCGGCCTCATGGAAGAATACAAATACGGAGGTAAGGAAATCCATTCTTATAAAGTTTCAGTCATTCTTTCCTCCGTAACAACGCTCATCGGAGTTTCGGCCCTCTTTTTCGCAAAACATCCCGCCCTTCAATCAATTGCCCTCATTTCACTGATTGGAATCATAGCGGTTGTTTTAATAACCTTCACCATCCAGCCTCTTTTTTTTCGATGGCTTATTTTAAACCGTATCAAAAGAAACGGATTCCCCGGTACCTTCAGAATATTTATTAAAACATTTTTAACCTGGGGAAACATTGTCATGATTGCGATGCTCATGAGTGTGATCGGCAGCCTGATTTATCTCCTTGCCCCTATCCCGCGAAAAAAGAAAGAGTACCTGTTTCATACAATTTTTTCGAAACTCTGTAAGTTTTATATTTTTATCACCTTTCCAACCAATGGGAAACTTTTTAACCCGCATAGAGAAGATTTTTTAAAACCTGCGGTCATTATCAGTAACCATCAATCGCTTATTGAAACCCCGGCCTTTCTTCGACTGACTCCTAAAATACTCATACTGACCAACGACTGGGTATTCAAATCACCTGTTTTTGGCCCGATCGCACGCCTCGGTGGTTTTATTAATGTTGATCACGGACTGGAAGCCAATCTTGAAAAACTTAAATTGAAAATTGCTGAAGGATATTCCATTCTTATTTTTCCGGAGGGACATCGTTCCCGTGATCAGCATATTCAAAGATTTCACAGGGGAGCCTTTTACCTGGCCGAGAAACTGCAGGTTGATCTTCTTCCTGTTCTTGTGTTCGGTTCCGGTGATTTTCTTGCAAAAGGAAATTTCCTGGGAAAGCCCAATGGTTTTAGAATGAAAATCCTGAAAAGGATTCCTTACGATGATTCCGGATACGGAGAAAGTTATTCCCTGCGCTCAAAGCAGATCAGGAAATTATACATCCAAGCGTACAGCCAATTAAAAAGTGAAGAAGGAACCGCTTTTTATTACCGGAAAATGCTTCTTCTTAATTATATATTCAAGGGACCTCTTCTCGAATGGTATCTGAGGGTCAAATTACGCCTTGAAAATAACTATGAATTATATAGTTCACTTCTGCCCCGTGAAGGTGAAATTCTTGACCTGGGTTGCGGCTACGGGTTTATCTCCTATATGCTGATGTTTTGCAGTGGAAACAGGTTAATCACCGGTGTTGATTATGATGCTGAAAAGATTTCTGTTGCAGAACATTGCTATTCAAAAAACAATCGGATCGGCTTTGTTTGCGCCGATGTGTCAAAATATCCCATTACTCCTAAAAACGGATTCCTGCTGAGCGACGTACTTCATTACCTTCCTCCTGAAAAACAGGAAAATCTGCTCAGGAATTGTTTTTCAAATCTGAAACCCGGAGGGAGCGTTCTGATCCGTGAAGCGAATAAGGATTTGCAGGACCGTCATAAAAAGTCGAAGTATACTGAATTCCTTTCCACAGGCATTGGGTTTAACAAAACCCATGGCCCTGAAAAAACGCTTTATTATACTTCTGCAGAACCAATCCGTGCCATTGCCATGGAATTTGGCCTCACCTTTGATATTATCGACAACAAGAAAATCACTTCAAATAATATCTTTTTGATCCGCTCCAAGGGTAAAACCTTTGCCTGAGCGGTTAAAAAGCAACGCTGAAAATCAACTGCAGGAAGTAATTTATCCTTCAAACCGGCATTGCCGCTTGAAACTGCCCTTCAAACTGATTTAATGAAACAGATTCTTTAATGGAATCTTTTCCCAATCTGAGTAATTTCTCGCTTTCAAATACCAGGTCAATTCCCGCGGAAGGGTCACGATCTGGTAGAAAGTAGCGTAGTGTTCTTCATTTTCAGGGAAAGTGGCTCCTCCCTCTGGAATGGTAAGATCCATCAGGTTCATCATCTGAACGGCATCAATTTGACCTTTAAACTGAAAACCAAGGTTCAGAAGATTTTCCCGCCTCTGAACGGTGAAAACTGCTTTTTCCGGGTCATCAGGCAGGGGGATTACTGGCCAGCCGGATGGATAATTGACAAAATGATTCGTGGAAACCAGGAGGCCGGCCGAATCGGGTTCGCGTTGCTGCAAGCCATAGGTGGGCCATTGAAAACAATAAGAATCTGTCATGCTGGCGGCATTTACAAGTGAAGAAACTCCCGGTCTGGAGGAAGTAAAAAATTGAGATAAATCCTCCATGCTTGAGCTGTTGAGAAGAAACGAAAAAAGCAAATAACCCGAAGGCAGGCGGCCAGCGGAAAAACCGGTATCGGAAAGCTGACAACTCTGAAGATCCAGATAAAGTCCCTTTTCATTGATCAGGGTTTGGGGAGAAACGGACCCTACATAATTTATTTCCGCAATATTCTGAACATACTGACCCGGATGATAGACCACCACAACCAGATATTTTCCAAGCAGATCAAATCTTCCTTTTACGGCATCCCAGTTTCGCCCGCAAATCATATTCCCATCTCTGGTGTAATCATTCCAAACATTGATACTGCTGCATCCCGGCCAAAGGTCCAACATCATACTCATGGCGCTGCAAACGATGTGCTGCCTTACCAATCCCAAACCAGAACTTTCAACCATCCCATCCATGATCTGCTTAAAGGGATAGGGCTGCATGGCATAATAGGTGGTAGAATATGTATTCATCTGATTAATACTGATTCCGGTGGATAGCATAATATTTTCAACATCATTATAGTATGCTGCCATCAGATCACGCAAGAGATAACCGTATTGCCTTCCCATCTGCCTGTATGATCCATTTAAGCTGATAACCTGAAATTTTTCTGAATTCGTTTTATAAAGAAAACCTCCGTCAAAGGTTTCGACTTTTTGAAGTCCTGCAATTTCAGGGAACTCAACGGTATTTTTTTTACAGGAAAACAGGAATGGAATTCCTGACAGCAGAAAAATCACGGCGACCCGGAAGTATTTATGAAACATGAGGCTATGGAGCAAGGCGGACATGAATCCAGGTTCTTTGTTTAAGGGTATAGCAGATACGGTCATGTAAACGATGAGGCCTGCCTTGCCAGAATTCAATCCGATGGGGAAACAGACAATATCCGCCCCATGTATCAGGCCGGGAAGGAGATTTCCCATTCAGGTCCCAAATCAGTGATTCCCCCAGGACTTCAAGAAATGTTCGATCAGGAATTAGGCAGCTCTGTGGTGAAATGCAGGCATTGATCCGGCTTTCCAGTGAGCGGGTCTGAAAGTAATGGTCAGACTCCCTTGCAGAAATCTTTTTCACCTTCCCTTCCAAACGAATCTGTCTTTCCTGCTCTTTCCAGTAAAATGTGAGGGCTGCATAAGGATTTAATAACAGCTGTTTCCCTTTTCTGCTTTCATAATTCGTAAAAAAAACGAAGCCTTTTGAATTGAAGCCTTTTAATAAAACCATACGCAAACTGGGATGCCCGTATGAATCCACAGTAGCAAAAGCCATGGCATTGGGTTCCTTAACCTTCAATTTTTCGGCTTCGCCATACCATTTAGCAAACTGCAGAAATGGATCTGAAAAAAAATCCTCATCAGGAATATTTTTCCCCATCAGTCACAGATTTTCGATTTATAAACAGTTTCAAAATTAATTAATTTTTATCTTTGGGAAAATTTAAAACAACCAACCATGTCAAATAAGGTCACCAAATCTGAACTAAGCGAGTTCAAGATGAACAAGGAATCGGCCAAAGGGTATTCCAATGGTGAGATCACCATTTTCTGGAGACCGGAACTTTGCATTCATTCAGCGAATTGCCTGATCGGACTTCCTGAGGTTTTCAGCTCCAGGAAAAAACCATGGATCAACATTCACGGGTCTGACAGCATGGAAATCATCAAAGCGGTCGACACCTGCCCTTCACGGGCACTGACTTACCTGAAAAGCACCCAATTTGTCGTCTCAAAAACAGGAAACAGCAAAAAAGGAAAACCAAAGTTTGCCCGTGTTCAGATACTTAAAAACGGACCTGCCCTGGTTTCCGGAAATTTTATCATCCGGGATGCCAATAAAAAAAAGCTTAAAGTGGATAATGAAGTAGCGGCCTTATGCCGCTGCGGATCATCCAGAAAAAAGCCCTTCTGCGATGGCAATCATTTGTCGATTGGATTTAAAGACTAAGCATCATCTGATTACATTTTTTAACACCTTACTTATGATTATTGGATTATTAAAGGAAGCCTTGCCGGAACTTCGTGTAGCCCTGCTTCCGGAATCTGTTGCTACGCTTGCAAAGATGGAAATAAGCCTGCTGGTCGAAGAGGGCTCAGGGGCGGGCGCTTTTGCCTCCGATGCAGAATATATTCTGGCAGGAGCCAAAATAACTACTAAGGAAGAGGTGATCAGGGAAGCTACCATGCTGATCAAAATCAATGCTATGACTGAAGAGGAATTATCCTTAACAGGAGAAGGAAAGATTTTACTGGCAGTGATCAATCCTTATTTCAATCCCGACCAGGTAATCAAACTTGCTGAAAAGAATGTCACGTGTTTTAGTCTTGATATTATTCCACGGACTTCCCGTGCCCAGGCCATGGATATTTTATCATCCATGGCAACCATTGCCGGTTATAAAGCGGTGCTTACTGCCGCCAACACTCTTCCTAAATTCTTTCCGATGTTCATGACGGCTGCCGGGACCATCATTCCTGCAAAGGTTCTAATACTCGGAGCAGGAGTTGCAGGATTGCAGGCGATTGCCACTTCCCGTAAGCTTGGAGCCGTGGTAGAAGTCTTTGATGTCAGAGCCGCTGTAAAAGAAGAAGTTCAGGGATTGGGAGGAAAATTTGTTGAAGTAGAGGGAGCTTTGGATGATAAAGCTGCCGGAGGATATGCAGTGGAACAAACGGAAGAATTTAAAAAGAAACAGGAAATGGCGGTTCATGATCATGCCATTAAATCGGACGTAGTCATTTGTACTGCTCAGATTCCCGGAAAAAAAGCCCCGGTTTTACTAAAAAAGGAAACAGTGGAAGGCATGAAACCCGGTTCGGTTATCATCGATATTGCTGCATCCACCGGGGGAAACTGCGAACTGACCAGAAACAATGAAACCGTTGTTCATCAGGGAGTGAAAATAATAGGAAATTCCTTTTTCCCGGTCGAACTGTCCTCGGATGCAAGTAAAATGTTCGGTAAAAATGTGATCAATTTTCTGAAACTGATGTTCAATTCAAATGGAGAATTTAACCTAAACTGGGAAGACGACCTGATCAAAGGCACCTGCATCACTCACAACAGGGAAATTGTAAACGAAAAAATCAAAGCTGTCATTAAATCATAAATTATCTGACAATGAATGAAATATTAAAATTTTTCATGGAGTACCGTGAAGCGATTTTTATCATTATCCTGTCTATCTTTTTAGGGATAGAAGTTATTTCCCATGTGCCTTCGGTTCTTCACACCCCGCTAATGTCGGGAGCCAATGCCATTCACGGGGTGGTCATCATCGGAGCCATCATTGTGATGGGACATGCCGGCAATGTTTTATCCATGATACTGGGATTTATTGCTGTGGTTCTGGGAACATTGAATGTAGTAGGAGGCTTCGTTGTAACCGACCGGATGCTTGAAATGTTTAAGAAAAAGAAAACTCAGAAATAAAGAAGTCTTATGGAAACAATTGTGACCCTCACTAAATACTTTGAGTTTTCTCCTTATATCTCGATCCTGGAAATGTCTTATCTTCTGGCTTCGATTTTATTCATACTCGGCCTGAAAAAACTGAGCCATCCTGATACCGCCAGAAGCGGTAACCTGTGGGCAGCAGCCGGGATGGGACTTGCCATTTTGTGTACCATCCTTTTTCATAAAACGACACTGAACGATGGAACCGCTCAGGGGATTCATAACATTGGCTGGATTCTCGGAGCCCTTGTGATCGGAAGCATCATCGGCTGGCTTGCTGCAAAAAAGGTAAAAATGACAGCCATGCCTCAGATGGTTTCACTTTTCAACGGTATGGGAGGAGCCTGTGCGGCACTGATTTCCATGATGGAATTTCCGAGGATGCAATCAAACCTTGCTGCCGTACAAGCAACTACCATGCTGAACGGGGAAGCGCTTGCCATTTTGCTGGGTTTAATGATCGGGGGTGTTTCTTTTGCCGGTTCCATGATTGCTTTTGGAAAACTGGATGACCGGATCGGAGATATAAAAAGTCCTGTTTTAAGATACATCAACCTTGCCTTTTTGATCCTATTGCTCGCTTTCGTTGTTTTCGTGATGTTCAAGGCTCCGGTGTCAGGTGAAAACTGGATGATATACGCTTTGGCCGTTCTCGCCCTGGTTTATGGCGTAACATTTGTAATGCCCATCGGGGGAGCCGATATGCCGGTTGTAATTTCATTACTGAACTCGTTTACCGGTGTTGCAGCAGCCATGGGTGGATTTCTTTATCATAACCAGGCGATGCTGACGGGGGGAATATTGGTTGGTTCCTCAGGCACCATTCTTACCATACTGATGTGCAAAGCAATGAATCGCTCCCTGCTGAACGTTATTATTGGTGCATTCGGTGGCAGTTCAGCTGCAGGGGAAGAAACCGGTGATAAAACCGTGAAGGAAATTTCTCTCAGTGATGCAGCGGTTTTATTGAGTTATTCAAAAAAGGTACTGGTTGTTCCTGGCTATGGTCTGGCTGTTGCTCAGGCACAGCACCTCTGTCATGAACTTGAAAACCTCCTTGAATCGAAAGGGGTTGAACTGAAATATGGCATTCATCCGGTTGCTGGCAGGATGCCCGGGCACATGAACGTTCTTCTCGCTGAAGCCGACGTGGCTTATGAGAAACTTCAGGAAATGGAGGATGCCAATAACGAAATGAATAATACGGATGTCGTAATAGTGGTCGGAGCTAACGATGTGGTCAACCCCGCTGCAGAAGACGATCCATCAAGCCCGATTTACGGCATGCCGGTGTTAAAGGTCTGGGAAGCCCGGAATACCATCATTATGAAACGAAGTATGGCGAAGGGCTATGCTGCCATAGAGAACAATCTATTTTACCATACCAAAACAAGGATGCTGTTTGGCGATGCCAAAGCAACACTTCAGAAACTGATCGGCGAAATTAAAAATCTTTAACCACCGCGATCTTTTCGCAATATTTTCCACCGTTTACTTCCAGGCAGCAAATATAAGTTCCGGTTGGAATCTTTTCTGTATACAATTCCACATTATATTCGCCGGGCTGCAGGTTTTTATTAACCAGGGTCTGAACCTTCTCCCCATGGATATTGTAAACTGTCAGGCTTACCGCCCCACCCGAACTGATGTGGAATGGAATATGGGTCATACGGCTGGCGGGATTGGGATAATTCTGCAGAATTTCGTTATTCAGCGGTATATTTGCATTTACCGGTTCAATCCCTGTTGGATTGTACCCGTGAGGTCCCGGCCCGGAAGGAATATACCCATGACATACTTCACATTTTTTCAAAGGTCCTGAAAAGCCCTGTAAAGCGATATTCTGATAATTATCCCGCGGGTGGTCGGTATTGGTGGGTTGTATGGCATGAGGGGATCCGTGGCAAGCGCTGCAATAGATTCCACCATGGCCTTTTGACTGCCGGTATAACTGGCCTGCAGGTTCACTGTGATTGGCATCATGACATCCGGAATTACCGCAGGAAGGTTCCTGAACCCAGGGAATTCGGCCTCCGGCGATGGTACTGCCCACATTGCTCACTGAACCATGGCAATCCTGGCAGATCTTCCCGATCGTATGCATATAATCACGCAGACACTGGGTGTTCGGGCCCGGATGACATTTATAGCAATCGCTGATGGTTCCGGTATTGATAAAACTGCCATGTTTCCGATGAATAACCTGCGAGAAATAGTCATAACCGGGCAGTTTTGGTTTGCCAAGCGCCGGATCCCCATGGCAATTGGCACAGAGAATCGGGCGGTTGTTTGGGTCAAACCCAGGGACTGTCTCATGCATATTTAAAATATTCATTTCACTGGAATGACAGCCACTGCTTACACAATTGATTTCATGAGAAACAGGAATCACCACCGTGGTGGAATCGAGAAACTGGCTTCCCGATGAAAATGCCTGAACCAAAAGAAGCTGATAAGGATCCGGGTTTGAAGAAGGTGTAGCATCCCGGTAAGCTGTGATGGGGATCCCTTCTGCATGATGATAGGTGTCCGTTGCGGTCATGGTGCCCGTAAGGCCGAAACCTGCCAGCCCGACATTGGGCGCTAAAGTAACTCCAAAAAGCGTATTTGCATAAGTCCAGAAATTCGTTTTCCCGACAGAATAAGTATTTCCGGGAATCTGATATGTAACATAAATACCACTGCTTGCTGACATTAAAGTGGGAATGGCACCTTGTAATATCACCTGAGCCATTTGATTGTTGTATGGAGGCAGGATGCACAGATTCTGAAAATCAAGATTGGCACAATGCATTCCAAGGTCGTTCCAGGCGATGACAATGTACTCGTCGGCCGGAGTAAAGGATTTTTCCTTAGGGGTAAAAGCCATAAAAAGAACAGGTATGACCGTACCCAAAATAATCAGAAGTAAAATTTTTTTCATAGAACTTCGGTTAATGTTAACACATTAATAAATCTAAATGTAAAGTTATATAGAAAAACAAGAATACTTGCAAGAAATAATTATATGAAAAAAATTTAGATTAAATCCATTTTGCAAGGTTAAAATCCTGACGATGTGGAAGTAACGAACTTTTTGGAAAAAGCCGGAAAACAAAATCGTAAACTCCGGCCTGGTTTATTGGAATGTCGCAGCCAAATGACACGATGTTTTTTTCTGATTGTATCATATTCATTTCTTCAATCAGAATGGGATCTTTAACCTCATCATTGACTTTTTTTCCGAACAACACTTCAATCCCGACATCTGTGCCGGAAAGCTCATTCAGATCAAGAATGATTTCAGCTTTGAATGATTCACCCAATAACAATGGTTTCAGATTGGAATCAGGAACTTTAACCGAAATGATCTCAATGCTGTCCCATCCCCTCAGCACCTTTCTTTTCCAGCTTGCGATATGGCGCGACATTTCATAATTTTTACCGGCCATAATTTTCGACCGTTTAATAAGTTTGGTATAATACTGACGGATATAATCATCCAACTGCCGCTTCATGGTATAGTGAGGAGCAATCTCAGATATTGTATTCTTAATATAGGAAACCCATTTTTCCGGAACTTTCCTGGCATTCACATCGTAATAAATCGGGACAATCTCTTCTTCAAGAATCGTGTAAATGGTTTCCGCATCCAGGTCATCCTGGAATTGAGGCGTATCATAGGTAGATTCTTCTTTCAGCGCCCATCCGGCATTTGGGCGATACCCTTCCGCCCACCAGCCATCAAGAACACTGAAGTTCACAACCCCGTTCATGACCGCTTTTTCTCCGCTCGTCCCCGATGCTTCAAGCGGCCTGGTTGGTGTGTTAAGCCAGATATCCACCCCCCGGATCAGAAATTTCGCCAATTCGATATCATAGTTTTCGACAAACAGAATTTTACCCAGAAACTCGGGCTGATGTGAAATTTCAAAAATTCTTTTTATAAGATCCTGACCGGCTTTATCGTTAGGATGCGCTTTCCCGGCAAAAAGGAACCTTACCGGCTTCTCTTTATGATTCACAATCCTTGAAAGCCTGTCCAGATTACTGAACAGCAAATGCGCTCTTTTATAAGTGGCAAACCTTCTGGCGAATCCAATTGTGAGCGCCTCGGGGCGTGCCGCTTCGCGGATTTTAAAGATAAGCTTCGGATTTTCATGCCGGATGGTCATATCTCCGAAAATTCTTTGCAGGAGGTATTCATTGAGCTGATCCTTCTGTTTAAGTTTCGTTTTCCATATGACCTCGTCGTCCACATTGTGAATTTGCTTCCAGTACTTGGGATTTGACTGATCATTCAGAAATTCCTCCCCGAACTCCTTGTGGTATAACTGCTGCCATGATTTTGCAGTCCACGTAGGGTAGTGAACGCCATTGGTGACATATCCGATATGCAGTTCCTTCGGGTAGTATCCGGGATAAAGTTTTGCAAACATTTCCCGGGTCACTTCCCCATGAATCCTACTTACTCCATTGATTTCCTGTGAAAGTTTTGCTGCCAGCACACTCATTGAAAACTTTTCACCCTGGTCGTTTTCGACCATCCGACCCAGGTTTACAAACTGATCCCATTTGATATTCAGCTGATCTGGGTAATGCGACAGGTACCGGCGCAATAATTCCTCCGGGAAAGTGTCATGTCCGGCCGGCACCGGCGTATGCGTTGTAAAAAGCGTGGATGACCGTACCATCTCAACAGCCTGGGGATAAGTTAATTTTTCATTCTGGATCAGCTTTTTTAAACGTTCCAATCCGATAAAGGCAGAATGACCCTCATTGGAATGATAAATGTTGGGTTTGATATCAAGGGCCTCCAACACACGGATCCCTCCAATTCCCAGTAAAAGTTCCTGACGCAGCCTGTTTTCAAGATCCCCTCCGTAAAGCTGGTGTGTGATACTGCGATCGCTTTCAAGATTTTCCTCAATATCAGTATCCATAAGGAATAAGGGCACACGACCCACATCCACCCTCCAGACTTTAGCATACATGGTACGGCCAGGCAAAGCGAAGGTCACTTTCAGCCAGTTTCCCTGCTTGTCACGCACAGGAGCCAAAGGCAGATGGGTGAATTTCTGTGGATTATAAGCGGCGATCTGATCTCCGAAAAGGGACAAAGTCTGTTGAAAATATCCATAGCGGTATAACAAGCCTATCGCAACAATGTTATAATTGGAATCGCTGGCTTCCTTGAGATAATCTCCTGCAAGTAAGCCTAACCCTCCGGAAAATATTTTCAGGGTATCATGCAGTCCATATTCCATGCTGAAATAGGCTACCATATCTGCTGGTTTTTCCTCTGCCTTTGCCATATAGGCATCAAACTTTGCGGTCACCTTTTTCAGCTTATTCACCACTTTATCATTGTTGCTGAGGTCCTGAAGTTCTTGGTAACTCAAAGATTCGATCAGTGCAATCGGATTGAATTTCAAGGCATACCATCTTTCTTTGTGTATCATCTCAAAGAGTTCGCTGCCTTCATAATTCCAGCACCACCACAGATTTTTAGCAAGACGCTCAAAACTTGCCAGGTTATCAGGAATTTTTTGCTGTATCAGGACCTTCTTCCATTCAGGTTTATTTTCAAGAATGGTTTTATAGGCCTGTGTCTGAACCTGTGGCTGTTTCCCTGCAAATAGCTCCGTACGGGTCCCGGTTTGCTCAATGCCGAGAGAATATGCTTGTTTATAATAATCAATCTGGTTCACCCATAAGGCCGAACGGGAGATTTCAAAAGCCTTGATTCTGATTTTGATGATTTCCTTTTCCGTTTTGAGGCTGCACTGAAGCACATGTTTAACGATTTCCTCCACCACTTCCTGGTCATTGTCATCATTTCTTTCGATCACCGCGGTACAGTCCCTGAGGGAAGGATACAACGACTTAACCCATTGGCCGAAACCTGAAAGAGAGGTGGTAATGGTAGGAATATGAAAAGCCAGGCTTTCGAGGGGGGTATAACCCCAGGGCTCATAATAGGAAGGAAAAATAGATCCGTCGAAACCGATCAGAAAATCATAGTATTTCAAGTTAAAAATTCCATCATCCCCGTTCAGGAATGCAGGCACATAAATGACCTTGACTTTATCGCCCGGGCTGTTTAGCAGCTTATTTTCTCTTATTTTTTTAAGAATCCAGTCGTTTTCAGGCTCATGAAGGCCATGGGTGAGGTACTCTTCCCGATGCGGCTGCAAAAATTCCTTTTTTGCAATTCGGTCAACCAACTCTTTTCTCGGTCCTGATTGGTAGGCCGGTACTGCAATAAATGCAATAATATTTTCCTGAAGCTTTGGTTGTTTATTCAGATCCCCCATTGCATTAATGAACAAATCGATGCCTTTGTTATGAAACTCATACCTGCCACTGTTAATGATAAGGATACTGTTTCCAGGCAATTGCTCACCCAGCAGACCTTCAGCAACTTCAAACAGTTTTTTTCTGGCATTCGCACGTTTTTCATAGTATTCTTCTTTTACGGGAACGAAAGAACCATCGAAGCCATTGGGAGTTATAACATCTGCTTCCCTGCCCAGAAATTGGCGGCATTCATTATTGGATATCTCGCTTACGGTGGTTAAAATATCGGATTCTTCAGCTGCCAAACGCTCCAGGGAATGTTTGGATACCACACCAAACTGCTTGGAAAGTGTTTCGCTATTGTAGTTCTCAATATTCTTATATAAAGGTAAACCATGACCTGCTATGCAACGCCCAAGAACGGTTCCATGGGCAGTGAACACGGTTCCGGCCTGCGGCACTTTTTCTTTCACGTAAAGCACCCCTGTTCCGGTCATCCAATCATGAAACTGGGCAATAATTTTATCATGATGGGAAAGGTTGAAGGTATAAAAACTTTCAATAATTTTTCCCGCCGCATAACCGAAAAGGGCTGGTTCCACGTAATCCCATCCCCCGGTAAGAGAGTCAAGTGCATAGCTTTCCCAAAGATGAGCAAAAATCTTATCTTTTTCGGAAAAGAAGGGCGTGAAATCAACCAGCACAGCAATGGGTTTTCCATGAATGTTCCAACGGCCAACTTTAATCCTCAGTCCCTCAAATTCAGCTCTTTCCCTCCAGGATTTGTAAAGGAATTTATCTTCAATAAACTCGGGGTTCTGATGGGTCTCTTTCCAGACATCCGGCCCGATAAGAATATAATTATCTTTTAATTCATCAGACAAAATAGCAGCTTTGGTCGAAAGCACCGTGTGTATGCCTTTAACTTCATTGCATACTTCCCAACTGGTTTCAAACAAATAATCGGGAATATTGATCAGCTTATCTTTTGCTACCATAACTATTTTGTGAGATTGTTAAGTTCTTTTACGATCTGTTTCCGATATTTATTTACTTCGGTTGTCTTTAATCCTTTCAATTTACTGAGCATTTCCTGGAAAGTCCTGAGCGCACGAACACCCAGATTTTTTTCGACTTTGGCAATTATTTCCTTGTCGGCGCCTTTCATGGCATAGGAGATTGTTTCAATATCAACTTTTTTAATCAGATCCCTGACTTTTTTATCGGTAAGCTGCAGAAGATCGTTAAAATCAAGTTTGGTGAATGTTTCTTCCTTCTTTTTTGCATAAGGCTTTTTTCCCGGTGCAGGCTTTTTTACTTTTACTTCCATCAGGGCATCGTCTACACGAATCATAAAATCGGAAAGAACATTCATATAGTTAATAAATGCCTCATAGGGAGAACCATACGGATTAAAAAACTGATGCACTTCACCGGCGGAAAACCATTTGGTGCACATATAATAAAAATGGTTACTCGTCTGAAGGTACCCCCAATCCTTCACGATACCAGGGTCTTTGCACTTTTTAACTTTTTCGGCATACGTATATAATTTTGCAAAAGCCTCATCCTGGAGTTCGTTTCCAAGCCAGGCTGTAAGATCTCTCTCCTCATCGGCCCAGGAAATGGGATAAGGCACAGAAATCGCGGCCACGGTCTGAAGCGTCTGGTATAATTCTTCCGGCGTATGGAAACTAAAGCCGGATTTCGCAAAAACTTTCTCGGGAAGATGTTTGAAAAATTCAAAAATGCCGGTCTCTTTCCACTGGTGTTCACCAATGGTCTCATAATCAAGAAAGATGTTAATCACTTCTTCATTAGGTTCCAACGCATTCAGCCATTTTACAAGCTTTTCGGAAGTCAGCGGCCATTCTGACCAATCTTTATTACTGAACCGGAAAGTAATATCATCGCTGAGCCGGAAATTCCGTAAAAGAAGTTTGAGTTTAGGGTTGATGACATTGCAATAAAGAAAATTCGGACTCTTCCATCCCAGGATATGCTTCGCTCCCTCGGTCAGCATGGTATGAAATCCCATTTCGGCAACCAATTCACCGATCTGATCGGAATAGATCAGTTCGGTATTCCTGAAAGTAGTCGGCCGTTGCCCGAACAGTTCTTCTATTTTCTTACGATGTAATTCTACCTGACGGACAAATTCATCACGATTGCTCAATGAAGCAATTGAATGATCATAGGTTTCAGCAATAAATTCAACACAACCGGTCTTTGCCAGTTCCTGAAAACTCCGGATAACCTCGGGCGTATACTGCTGCATCTGATCGAGGGCAGTACCGGAAATGGAATAGCTGATTTTAAATGTTGAACCAAACTCACGGATCAGGTCTGACATCATTTTATTGGCAGGCAGATAGCACTGCTCAGCCACACGGCGAATGATATGCCTGTTCTGGTAATCATCATAATAATGATGATCCTGACCGATGTTGAAAAACCGGTAAGTTCGTAAACGAAATGGCTGGTGGACCTGAAAATAAAGACAAATTGATCGCATAAAGCAGGGTATTATTTTATGAATGCTTGATGATACACTTGAACGACATTGAAAGCTGCATTTTCCCATTTGAGGTTATCAACCTCTTCTTTTCCGTATTTCAGGAACATTTTCCGGAGTCCATCATAATGCAGGATTCCATAAATAGCATCAGAGAGGGCATCAATATCCCAGAAATCGACTTTCAAAGCATGTTGAAGTACTTCCGCCACCCCTGATTGTTTGGAAATGACAACGGGAACGTTGGACCGCATGGCTTCAAGTGGAGAAATGCCAAAAGGCTCTGAAACGGAAGGCATCACATAAACATCGCTCATGGCAAACATCCTGTCAACCTCCTGTCCTGAAAGAAAACCGGTAAAGTGAAACTTGGTGGCAATCTTCAACTGGGCCACACGCCTGATCATTCGGTTCAACAAATCTCCCGAACCCGCCATCACAAAACGGACATTGGTATCTTTCTTCAATACCTTATGAGCAGCTTCCACAAAATAATCAGGTCCTTTCTGATAAGTAACACGTCCGAGGAAAGTGACGACTTTCTCCTTGACATTCTTCGGAAATTCTTCCATATCCGGACGGTCGGAAGGTTCTACGGCATTGTGAACTGTAATGACTTTTTCGGCAGGAATATTGTATTTTTCAATTACGATCTGACGGGTCAAATTACTGACCGTAATCACCAGGTCAGCTTCTTCCATCCCCTTCCGTTCTATGTCATATACATTCTGATTGATATTCTCTCCGGAACGATCAAATTCGGTGGCATGAACGTGAACAACCAGGGGCTTTCCACTCGTATATTTTGCTGCAATGCCGGCAGGATAGGTCAGCCAGTCATGGGCATGGATGATGTCAAAGGTCTGGCTTTCAGCCACTGAAGAAGCAATCAGTGCATAGCGGGAAACTTCGGCCATGAGGTTAGGCCCGTACTTTCCGGAAAACTGAAATTGTTTTGAGAAAACTGTCTGTGAAACAGAAGTTTTATCCAGTGTTTCCTTTGTCACCATTTGTTCAAACTCATCAGGACCCACATATGGAATCAGATTAGACCCGATTTCCATGAATTTGATTTTACTCCAATGTTCCTGATTATGGCTCTCATTAAAATCAATTACAATATCACTTGCATTTATCAGGCGGAAACCCTCTTTGGTCTCATCACCAAAAGCCCTGGGAACCACAAAGATCACCTCAATTCCGTGTTTTACAAGTCCTTTTGTCAGACCAAAACATGCAGTTCCCAAACCCCCTGTGATATGAGGAGGAAATTCCCATCCAAACATTAATACACGCATCTTTTTTAACTATTTACATTGATGTTTAACGATTAAAAAAATTAATCTTCAGAATATTGTTTGATCAGCCAGGCAATTCTGAGAATCTCAGCAACACTACCTGCATGCGAGATGGCGCCCCTCGGGGTGAATGGCGGATCACCGTCATAAATTTCCGAAATGGTGCCGATTCCGTATTCAGTCAGAACGGGTTCAAAGCCTTCAAAGATCCCTTTAATAAAAGAAAGTCCGCTTTTACCATGAATTTTCAGATAACCATCGGCAAAATGACCCAGCAGCCAGGGCCAGACCGTACCCTGATGGTATGCCTGTTCCCTTTCTGTGATATCTCCCGTATAACTCCCCTTGTACACCGGGCTTTTTGGCGACAGGGTCCGGATCCCTCTCGGGGTAAGCAGATCCTGTTTCACCCTGCTTATAATGTCTTTTCTGATTTCTTCACTAACCGGTGAATATGGCAACGAAGCCGCAAAAAGCATATTTGGCCTTACTGTCCAGTCCTTATATTCCCCATCCACATAATCGGCCAGGTATTTCCTTTCTTCACTCCAGAAAGTCTTAAGGAAAGATGCAGGAATTTTTTCAGCAACTTCTTTCCATTTCCTGGTAAATGATTTGTCGCCGGCCAAAGCAGCCAGCTCAAGTGCAAAACAAATGGCATTGTACCATAAGGCATTTATTTCAACCGCCAGCCCTGTGCGGGGAGTCACCGGCTTTCCATGGGTTACGGCATCCATCCAGGTAACCGCTTTCCCCGGCAAACCGGCATAAAGCAACCCGTTTTGCTCCATATGAATATTCAATTCCGTACCTTCTTTGAACCTTTCAAGAATCAATTTCATTCTTTTTCCGTATGTCTTCCATATCGCCTCATGAGAATTGGCAAACAGTGCATATTGCTGCAAAGTCCAGAAGAACCATAATGAAGTATCGGCAGAACCATATACCAGGCCATTTCCGGAGCATACATTCGGGAATAAAGCGCCATTCATGTCATCAAGCATGGCACCTATAATGGCTTCACATGTTTTGAAATCGCCTTTCAGGAGGGTAAGCCCCGGCAATGAAATAAACGTATTCCTTCCTGATCTGCCAAACCATGGAAATCCCGCAATGACCTCTGTACGGTTATCACGTCTGACAATAAATTGCTGCGCAGCGTTAATCAGGCAGTTTTCAAAATTATCACGCGGTGTCCGCTTGCCAAGTTCGGCATTGAAAGCCCTTTTCATCAAAGCAGGGTTCAGATCCCGGGTACCTGCCGAAAAATATACACTTTCTCCTGCCTTCATGTCAAATTCAAAGAATCCCGGCACATACAAATCCTCCTGATAGGGATATCCTCTTTCCATTTCTTCCTGATATTCAATATTATAATACCAATCAGGCACATGGGTGTATTCATTTTTACATGAAATCTGCATATAAAGGTCTGTATAGCCATGGTACATCCTGACCTTTATTCCGCCCGGAACCTCTTCATATTTCTTATCAGCAAAGATATTCTCACGACTCAGACTGTGCACGTTACGGAATGCGAGAAAAGGACGCAAACGGATTTTTGTCGGAGAATGGGCTTCGGATAATGTATATTTAATAATCATCCGGTCTTCACGGGTCGTAAAAATCATTTCTTTTGTCAGAATGACCCCTCCTACCCGGTATGTAAGTTTTGGGATCGGCTCGGTGACAAAATCCCTTATATATTTATGTCCTTTCGGGAAGTACTGGTTCCCGGGATATTTATGAATACCAAGGTTAAATTCCGCTTCACGCTGGATCACGGTTTCGTCAAGGGAGGAAAGCAGTACATGATTTCCATGGTCTATCCCGGGCTGAAGCGTGACCAGCATCCCGTGGTATTTCCTGGTATTGCAATTGATAATTGTGGAACTGGCATAGGAGCCTGCCCGGTTGGAACGCAGCAATTCCCGGTGAAGGGAATACTCAAGATTGACCAATTGGGTCTTATCAAAATTGATATAACTCATGTTCGTCTGTTTACCTGATTTGTCAAATATAACCAAAAAATATCGGATTGCAAATTTACAATTTTCCAGGCTTTTTGCGTTATTCTAAATATAGGTCGAATTGCTTAACTTTGTCATAAAAATTATTGGCATGCGGTCAAACCCCATAAAAAAATACGCTGTACTTTTTTTCGCGCTTATTTTAATGTTTTTTTCCTGTAAAAAGAATGATAAAATTGATACGAATTCAGATTTAAAGCTTTGGTTCTCTGCTGATACTGTTTATTTTGACACTGTATTTGCCACGGTCGGTTCTGTTACCCGGCGCCTCGTCGTACACAATGGGAATGATGGCAAAGTGGTGGTCTCGTCCATTCAGCTTGCCGGTGGCTCCGCTTCCATGTACAAATTGAATATTGATGGCATCTCTGCTGATCTCGTAAAAGATATTGAAATAGCCGGGAAGGACAGCCTGTACATATTTGTTCGGGTGACCGTAGATCCCAATAACCAGAATAATCCGTTTGCAGTAACTGACTCCATTCTGTTCCTTACCAATGGAAACCCTCAAAAGGTGCAGCTATTGGCATGGGGGCAGAATGCTTTTTTTTACCGCAATGACGTGATAAAGGGAAATCTTGTCTGGGATAGCCTCCGGGCCCATGTGATTTATGGTTCTCTGAGGGTCGACACGGGTTCAACCTTAACGATCATGCCGGGGACCAAAGTGTATTTTCACCTGAAATCCCATCTGGCCGTTTCCTATGGGGCGTCTATGATTGTAGCTGGGAATCTTGATCACCCAGTACGCTTCCAGGGGGATCGTCTTGATCCGTTTTACCAGGATCTTCCCGGACAATGGGATGGTATATTCCTTGAAAGCGGAAGTAAGGAAAACCAGTTTAATTATGCCATTCTGAAAAATGGCAGCATTGGACTTTATGTGGATTCCATCGGAAATTCAGTTCAACCTACCCTGAGAATAGACAATACCATTATTCAGAATATGTCGGCTGACGGACTTCTCGCTTTCGGCACCTTTATTGAGTCGACCAATTGCCTGATAAACAATTGTGGTGGAGCCGCCATCGACATTATTAGCGGTGGCAGTTACGATTTCAGGCAGCTTACCATGGGAAATTACTGGAACCGTTCCGTCAGGACCACTCCCTCGCTTTACCTCAGCAATTATACCTATGACACCCTGGGTAATAAAGTCCCGCATCCCCTGACCAAGGCGTATTTTGGAAATTGTATCCTGACAGGATCTGAAACAGAGGAAATAGGATTGGATCCGGATCCTTCCGTTCCTTTTGAATTTACCTTTGATCATTGTTTGCTGCGTACCCTGAAAAACACCACCGACCCCCTTCATTATCTCGAATGCATGGTGAACAAGGATCCCGGATTTGTGGATGTACTGAACTATAATTTTGAAATTGACAGCATCTCTCCTGCCATCGATCAAGGGATTCCGATGGGTGTCCCTTTTGATATTAAAGGCATTGAAAGGGGCATTACCCCCGACTTAGGCGTTTTTGAGTACTTCAAGCATCCTTGATCCGATATCAGCGGGAGAATCCACAACATGAACCCCGCATTGACGAAGGATTTCTTTCTTGGCTTCAGCCGTATCTGATTTTCCCCCGATAATAGCCCCCGCATGTCCCATGGTACGTCCTTTGGGTGCTGTTGCTCCTGCTATGAAGCTTACCACGGGCTTTGTACCATGTTCTTTCAACCAGTAACCGGCTTCAGTCTCCATATTCCCGCCGATCTCGCCGATCATCACGATCCCTTCCGTTTCAGAGTCATCTGTAAATAGTTGTATCGCATCCAGAATCGTGGTTCCAGGAATCGGATCTCCGCCGATCCCGATCCCTGTTGATTGTCCAAGACCCGATTTGGTGATCTGGTCAACCGCTTCATAGGCAAGGGTGCCGCTGCGGGAAACCACTCCAATGGTACCGGGTGTGTGAATGAACCCCGGCATGATTCCTATCTTCGTGCTTGGGGGCGTGATAATTCCGGGACAATTGGGACCGATCAGCCGGACCTGGTGGCATCGCAGGTATTCCTTTACCGTGATCATATCCCGGATCGGTATGCCTTCAGTAATACAAACGATCACTTTGATCCCTCCGTCGGCGGCTTCCAGAATCGCATCAGCAGCCAGCGGAGGAGGAACAAAAATAATTGACACATCGGCTCCGGTAGCTTTTACCGCATCAGCTACCGTATTAAAAACAGGACGACCAAGGTGTGTCTGACCTCCTTTGCCAGGCGTTACTCCGGCAACAACGCGGGTTCCGTATTCAATCATCTGGCTCGCATGAAAAGAACCTTCATGCCCGGTAATTCCCTGCACAAGGACTCTGGAGTTATGGTCAACAAGAATACTCATTTTGATTTACGATTTATGATTTATCAATTTAACCTTCGAGTTAATTGGAATTCAAAGATAGGCTGTTTTAAAAAATCTAAAGGTTTTATTTAATATTTTTGTTTGAATATTCATGAATATAAAAATAATCCGTTATGTCCATTCATTCCATCCGGGATACGATCTGCGCACTGTCAACACCTCCCGGCGCCGGAGCCATTGCAGTAATCCGGGTATCCGGCGACCAGGCTTTCCCGGTTTGCAACCGTTTATTCCGCCCCGGTTCAAAAAAAAATGAACTGATTAATGCCGCTTCACATACCATTCATTACGGTTTGCTCGGGAAAGGCGAAAACCTCATCGATGAAGTCCTTATCAGTATTTTCAGGGGTCCCCGCTCCTATACGGGTGAGGATGTCATTGAAATCTCCTGTCATGGTTCTCCGTTTATCCAGCAAAAGATACTGGAACTTCTTATCGGGGAAGGCATCCGTCTCGCCACTCCGGGAGAATTCACCCTGAGGGCATTTTTAAACCGTAAATTTGACCTTTCACAGGCGGAAGCGGTAGCCGACCTGATCGGTTCCAGATCCCAGTCTTCCCATGACCTCGCCCTTAATCAAATGAGGGGAGGCTATTCAGAGAAGATCAGAAAGCTCAGGGATCAGCTGGTTGGCTTCACATCCCTGATCGAACTTGAACTGGATTTCAGCGAAGAACAGGTGGAATTTGCCAGCCGGCATGATTTAAAGCAACTTCTAGAAGAAATGAAATCTGAATTATCCTCCCTGATCCAGTCCTTTTCTCTGGGAAATGTGATTAAAAACGGAATCCCCGTGGCCATCATCGGAAAACCGAATGTCGGGAAATCGACTTTATTGAATTTGATCCTGAATGAAGAAAAAGCCATTGTTTCTGAAATACCCGGCACCACCCGTGATTCCATTGAAGATACCATCGTAATGGAAGGGTTCAATTTTCGATTCATCGATACGGCAGGCCTGAGAGCTGCGGAAGATACCATTGAAACCATGGGCATTGAACGCACCTGGCAAAAAGTTTCAGAGGCTGCCATCATCCTGTATGTGTTCGATGCCACTTCCGATTCTTTTAAAGATGTAAAACATGCTTTGTCTGAATTTTCAGAACTTTCGGAAAACCGTCACAAAAAAATCATTCTGATTGGGAACAAAGCTGATAAATTAAAAACGCTTCCGGTTGGATTTAAGGAGTTTGTGGATTATGAAACCCTGTTTGTTTCTGCAAAACGAAAGGAAAATATTCATCTGATCGCGGAAAGTTTGCTGGAAGCTATAAAAAAAGCAGACCTGGGCGACCGCACCATTGTTTCAAACACCAGACACCATGAGGCCTTGCTGGCAACCGATAAAGCACTGGACGGGATTATGGAAGGAATAGATGCAGGACTCAGCGGTGACCTGTTAAGCAGTGAAATCCGCTCTGCCCTTTATCATCTAGGCGAGATTACAGGAGAAATCACCACCGACGAAATACTCGGTTCTATTTTCAGCAGGTTTTGCATCGGAAAGTAACCGGCACATAGTAACCAAATAACATATTTTAATTGTTGTCCGGAAAGCCCTGTAATAATGGGCTTTTTGGTTACCGAGGATCAATTTCATCTTACGAAGATGAACAATACATAGAAACCGGATACGTAAAACCTCCGGCTCGTTATTGAAAAACAGGCAAAACTATAGATTCATTCTCCAGCGCCTGATCACGAACATGTTTCGTAATACTACTCTCATTCCGAAACTTGCTTACAGTATTCACAAAATATCCTACTGGCTATAATTTACCACCCCAAAGTTTCTTCTTCACTTCAGGATGCTTCAGAAAAACTTCTCGTGCTGTAATACTTTTCAACATCGTGATGATCTGGGTTGCACTCATTCTGGGAACCGACTGAATCAAAAAAAGAACATGACCCTTATCCGTGCCAATCTCCAAAAAATGAACCTCATATCGCTTTTCAATTTCCAGACAAATCGTCTTCATCGTTTGAACAGCAGTTTTGCTGAAAACTACTTTTCGATATTTGGCAAGAAATACAAAATGATACAACAGTACCAAGATAATATACTATTTTTGTACGTATTCGCTTTTGTTCATATATAAAAAGTTAAGATATTTAAGTTGTGCGCCTCGGGAAACCAATCCCTGATGAGATCAGAATTCAATACACGTGGAAATCGCTTGATAAAAGATATAAAACAAAAAAAACGGGAATCATGAATCATCTAAAAATTCCAAACTTGCTTTATGGTCGTGAACAGGACCTTATCACATTAATGGAATCATTTGAGAGAATCGGTCGCGGTCAAGGAGAAATACTGCTGGTTCCGGGTTATTCCGGTGTAGGGAAAACCGCTCTGGTGAAAGAACTTCAGAAACCAGTCAGGGCAAAAAATGGCTTTTTTATTAGTGGCAAGTTTGATCAGTATAAACAAAATATCCCATATTTCGCTTTTCGCCAGGCACTTGCCGAACTATGCCTGGAGCTGGAGTCCGGCGATAGCCTCCAACGTGATCGGTATAAAAAAGAAATTCTTTTAGCCATTGGTGGTTTAGGACAGTTGCTTGTTGACATGGTTCCCGAATTCGAATCACTTCTCGGGGTACAACCGCCATTGGGAGATATCAGTCCGCAAGAAGCCAGATATCGGTTTGCAGGTGTTTTTCAAAATTTCCTGAAAGTCATTTGCCTTCCCGAACATCCGTTGGTTCTTTTTATTGACGACTGGCAATGGGCTGATGCAGCCTCATTTGAATTACTCAAATTAATTCAGGTTGGAATTACCTTGCGCTATATGGTCATTATCATTTCCTATCGCGACAATGAGGTGAATTTTTCTCATCCGCTCACATATGCCATGGAGGAACTGAGGCGCAACCAAGTTCCTGTTGAAGTACTTGAAGTTAAAAATCTCACAGAAGATGATGTTCAGAAGCTTTTGATCGACACCCTTACACCCCCTGCTGAAAATATATCGGAATTAGGTGCAATCATCTACCAAAAAACGAATGGAAATCCTTTTTTTCTAAGGTCATTTCTTAGCTTTCTATACGAATTCAGCCTGGTTAAATTTAACGAAGACCTTGGTATTTGGCAATGGTTTATTGATAAAATAAATAAAGCAAAACTGCCAAATAACGTAGTTGACCTTTTTGTCCTGAAGCTCAATCGTCTGAATAAAGAGAGCCGGATATTATTTTCAGTGGCAGCTTGCCTTGGCAATCGCTTTGATCTGGAAAGCCTGTGTATTATTAATGGCCTTTCAACCGAAGATTGTCTGAAGCTGCTTTCCTCAAATGAAGCCAAAACAATGCTTCAGCCCGTTATTGGAGAAGAAAGAGCGCATGAAAAATTAGCTTTGAGCATTTCCGCGCAATTTATTTTCCAGCATGACCGGATACAACAGGCAGCCTTTTCATTAATTGAAAAGAATGAACTTCCGGATATTCTCCTGAAAATTGGCAGGCTTTTACTTAAAAGTCTGCCTCCCGAAATATTAGCAGAAAGATTTTTCGAGGTCGTGAATGACCTGAATGCAGGCTTATCTCTGATTCATGATAATGCTGAAAGGGTCCAAATAATTGAATTGAATTTAACGGCCGCTCAAAAAGCTTATTCGGCAACCGCATACAGTTCAGCACTGGTATATTGCAGAGCGGCAAGCTATTTTATTGATTTACCCGGATTTGAAGAGTACTTCTGGTTCAATCATCATGATTTGGCCATGCAACTTTTTAAGGAAATTGCTGAATGTGAATTTCTTGAAGGAGAGGTCAGTATTGCAGAAAACAGAATTCAACAGGCGTTGACTCATGCCCGGACACCTATTGAGAAAGCGAATATTCTCAATATTCTCATCGTCCAGTATACCCTGGCAGCCAGATACTCAGAAGCCATTTCATGGGGGCGGCAGGCTCTGGCCGAACTTGGAATCAATTTACCTGAAGAAGGATTCGAGGAGGCAAGAAATCAGGAAATCAGATTTGTGCGCCAGGAATTAGGGAATCGGTTCATACTTACACTGGTTGATTTGCCTGTGATGAGTGATCCGGAGATGCTGATGGCTTCAAAAATCCTGATTACAATAGGTCCGCCCTGTTACAGGTCGCACCAAAGACTTTGGAGTGTAATAGTACCCAAAGTTGTCAATCTTACCCTTCATTACGGAAATATTCCACAGCTTGGATACAGCCATACGGCCTTTGGTGGGCTGCTGGGATGGGTTGACAGCGATTATTCAACTGCAAAAGAATTTGGCGAACTCGCTACCCGTCTGATGACTGAAAGATTTCACGCTCCCTCTGAACAAAGTGTTTTTTATTTGATGATCGGAAGCTCAATCAGACATTGGTTCAAACATCTTAAGTTCGGAACCCAGGATTATAAAGATGCCTATGAAATGGGCGTTCAGTCAGGTAATATGCAGTATGCTGCATATGCTTTCGGACACAATATGTATTGCAGATTCTATCAGGGTGCTCCCCTGGCAGGGTTGATGGCAGAAACGGAACAGTCTCTTGAATTTTGCCGGACAAGGCTAAATCAGTGGGCAATCGATCTGCTGGAAGGCGGATTGAAGGTTTTTGGTTCCTTGTCAGGAATTAGCCGGACGGTGGATGGAAACAATCCCTGGTCTGAGAAGAGGTATCTCCATCAGCTTAAAGATCATCATAATATACAGGTCGAATGTATATACAAAGTACTGAGAACATTTTCTTACTTGATGCTTGGTAAATTTGATCGTGCTTTGATTTCATCAGAGGAAGCTGAACCGCTTATTTATACTGTAGGAACACAAGGCCTGTTGCCATGGCCTGAACATGTTTTTGCCCGTTTTCTGATATTGACAGCATTGTATTCTAAAACCGATAAAAAGCTTCAATCCAAATGGAGCATTGAATTGGATCAGATCATGGGTAAGCTTCGCATCTGGGCTGACAATTGCCCTGCCAATTTCGAGCATAAATACCTGCTTGCTTCTGCCGAGATGGCTCGGATAAATCTGAAGCAGAATGAAGCAATGCTTCTTTATGATCTGGCCATAGAAGCTGCTCAAACCGGAAATTTTCATCAATGGGAAGGCATTGCCAATGAAAGAGCGTTCAGCTTCATGGTAGAAACAGGCAATGAACGACTTGCTCATATTTACTTTCAGCAAGCCTATGTTAGTTATAAACAATTAGGGGCTGATGCGAAAATTATCCAGATGGAAATGGATTACCGGGCTTATCTTAAAAAAAACATTCCTGTCAATGAAAATTCTGTCAAACCCGGGAACATATCTGAAAATGAGTCTTTAAATATCCTTGAAGAAAAAAAAATTAAGCAACTTCAAAATTATGCATTTCAACTGCAACAAAACAGTTTGCAGGTTGAAACAAAAAATCAGGTAGAAGAAATGACACTTGCCACTCAACGGCTTAGGGTAGCAATGGCGGAAAAAAAGCAGGCTGAAACAGAATTGATTAAACAAAAGGAATTTTTTGAACAGGTTTTCACCCAATCTTCCATCAGTACCCAGATTCTTGATAAGGAAGGCTGGTGCGAACGGATAAATCCGAAGCTAAGTGAGATATTCGGAGTTAAACCGGAACATATTGAAGGAAAAGTTTATAATATTTTAAAGGATGAAGGAATCAAACAAGGGGGTGTATTACCTCAGCTGGAAAAGGTGTTCAACGAGGGAAAAACTGCAGAATGGGATGTCCATTTCGATATTGGAATTGCCGCTGAATCTCAAAATATTCAGGTGAAAAAAAAACAAAAAGTATGGTTTCACAATTGGTCGTATCCCATTTTTGATGAGCTGGGAAAATTGAGCCATGTGATCATTCAGCATACGGATATTAGCGACAACAAAAAAGCAGAAGCAGAACTTGAGCTTAAAAACGAAGAGCTTCAAAAAATCAACGCAGAAAAAGATAAATTCTTCTCCATCATTGCACACGACCTCAAAGGTCCGTTCAATTCAATTGTTGGATTTAGCGACCTTCTTGCAGATCAAATCAGGAAGAAAAACTATTCAGGAATCGAAAAATATGCCGGGATCATTCAGCTATCATCCAAACGCGCCATGGATCTACTGGAAAACCTGATGGAATGGTCGAATTCGCAAACCGGACGGATGGAATTTTATCCTGAATATTTTGAAATGGTGGAACTCATAAACGAAACTGTACTATTATTAAGCGGTGCTGCCGAGCAAAAATCTATAAAAATCATCCATAACTTATCTCCGGTTTTACCCGTTTTTGCTGATAAAAAAATGATTGGTACGGTGCTGAGAAATCTGATTTCGAATGCAATTAAATTTACCGAGCCCGGTGGAAAAATTTCCTTATCTGCACAGAAAGTTAAGAATCAAATGACTGTTTCAGTTCAAGATACCGGTGTTGGAATACCACAGGATGCCATTGATAATTTATTCCGCATTGATAGTAATTACTCAACAGCCGGCACCCAAAACGAAAAGGGTACGGGATTGGGGCTGATTCTGTGTAAGGAATTTGTGGGGAAACACGGGGGTAAAATATGGGTTGAAAGCACCATCGGTGACTTATCTGGCAGTATAGCCAGTGGTAGTATATTTTATTTCAGCATCCCTAATCCATCTACCCCATAGGCTAAGTAAAATATTGAAACCATGATGTTTGTCATCCGGGATCTCAAAAGCTTTTTACTTTACGACCGGATTTCCCAGCCGTTGGCTGGCGGAACGGCTATTTTTCGCCTTCTCCCCTTCTCTTTCCCGGAACTCCGTATGTCTGATCAATTGTTGCCTTCCTACGGAAAAAATATCTTTCAGGGACTTTCCCCACTGCCGGAATATAACTCAATCAATCCATTTTGTTTCATCCGGGGTTCCTCAGGCTCCTGTTAACTCCATGAAAAACTTCAAACATCGAAACAGATATTTCCCCTCGATTCCTTTTTTTTCGCCTGATCGCGTTTCTCTTTGAGCCTTAACTCTTTCATTGCCATGGAAGGTTTCGTTGGTTTTCTTCTTTTTCGGCGACTCAGGGCTCTTGTAAGCAAAATATAGAATTTTTCAAGAACCACCTCTTTATTTCTCAATTGGGTCCGTTCACGCTGGGATGTCAAAACAATTTCCCCTTCCTTGTTGATACGCCCGGCCAGTTTTTCTATCACCAGTTCTTTTTCTTCTTCCGATAATAAAATCGAGTCCATTACCCTGAATCTCAGCTCAACTTTGGTGCTTACTTTGTTGACATGCTGCCCACCAGGCCCACTGCTCCTTGAAGCTGAGAATGTTAACTCGGGTAAGAAGTCGCGGCCGTTTAATAAATTATCAGACATCCGTCCTTAACTTTAATCAAGTTGATAAACCAGCATCACCCCCATCCCGGTATGGCTTAGCGGGAGTATCTTCAGCTTTTTAATGGGATTTTTCATGATCGTTTTCCCAATGGCAAAACCTAAAGCAGATCCCACAAAAACATCCGAAAACCAATGTTCATTCTGATAAACGCGTGAAACGGCTGTAAGCCCGGCAATGGTATAACAAACGATGGGAACCCAGATGGTTCTGCTGTAGGAAGTGGCAACCACCGTTGCAACCGCGAAAGCAACCGTTGAATGTCCGGAAGGGAAAGAGCTGCTGCTGAACGGTGCGAAGGGTCCCTCCCATACATTCGGATCAGGAGGATCACCCTGGAAAGGCCGCTGACGATGTGTAAGCTGTTTCAGAATCTGCGCTGAAATGAAACCAAACAAATAGGCTTCAACTCCTTTCAGGGCGGTGTAACGTGCCTTATCATCCTTCGTTATGGCCCCAACCCCATAAAGGATTCCGAGTGCCGGTATGGTGTACAGGCCGCTGCCCCAAGGCTCCAGTGCATAGGTGGCAACATGGTTTAAAAAAGGTGTACGGTTATGCTGAAAAACCTCCTGTATGCGGGCGTCCTGAGTGAAAAGCAGGACTGTTCCGAAAGCTGCACCCGAGAAAGCGATCCATTGGTATTTGTTCCAGCGGTAAGGGGAAATGAGCACATCGCGTCCATCCGTCAGCCAGGATTTAAAATAAGCCTTATCGGGAAGGGCTGACCATGAGGGGCTCGCAACCAAAGTATCTTCCCCGGCTTGAACTTTTAATTGCATTATCATTAAAAGCCCAATAAAAAATATGGAGAAACATTTCATGAATAGGTTTCCGGCGTTATCTTTCTTTATAGACCAGTGTTTTATTCTTTTTCCAGATCCGACCATTTCTGGGTTTCCCTTTCAGTCCCGTTCTTATCCCTGATCTCAATCTGGACTCCGGTTTTATTCATATAAAAAGCCAATTCAACATCAGGTTTCCCTATTGATTCTTCTAAATATTTGATTTTTGGCTCTTTATTATCGTTTAAACTCTTGAACATTTCATTCATAAAAATAACGAACCAGGCTACAAACCTATCCCGGCTTATGTCAGTGACCGGCGCTTCAGAATAAGATTTAACCTGAAGTGTGGTCGTTCCATCGCTAAGGGTTATCAGGTTATAATTGGTGACGGTGTACTTACCGCCCGACACAGTTACAAGGTCATTCTGCAACCAACTATTTTTATCCTGACTGAAAGAACTGAACGACAGAAGAATACCGAAAATTATAATCGAATATTTTTTCATAAAACAGAATTTTATGGTAAAGATTTGGTTTTTTGAAATCAATGATCCGCCGGAGCTTTGTAACCATGGACCTCATTATGTTTTTTAAAACGTTTCTCATCTTTGAACATTACTTCACTATCCTGTATTGAAACGAGCTGTGATGTAACATTTACCTTCATCTTAGACTGATCCTTCATATCAATATTCAAAAAATATGTTTTCCCTGGGAATACATCCATTTCCAGAACCGGACCAATATGAAAACATTTATCGATGATTTTCTCCTTGTATTTCTTTGTAGGAATATATTTAATGGTGAAAGCAGTTTTTCCCTCAGTAAATAATTTTATAGAAACCCTGCTCTGGCTTGGCAGTTCGCATACCGGCTTATCATTTATATAAACCATGAAATTCATATTGGCAGAGCCGGTATTCCATTCCTGCCAGGTGTAGCTTCTTGAGATGTTGATAATGCTATAGGGTTCATTTCCGGAAGTGTAATAATCAGAAACCACTTCCTGGGCCATAAGGGAAACGGATATCCCCAAAAAATAAATCAGCGTAAAGATCTTTGTTTTCATAAAAAAGTGTTTTTAGTTAATTGTAAAGGTCATTTTATAAGAATAAGATATTCAAAGGCATTTAAACTCCGCTGGCTGCCCAGAACAACATTTTCACCATTAAAAGCATTTTTCCAGTCCGTACGCTGAAGATTTTCCGGAATATTAAAGGTGTTTCCCGAATTCCGTGTATTGATGATTATAACCACTTCATCATCCTTTAAAAACCTTTTAAATGCAACGATATTGTTATCGGGGTAATATTCCAGACCGCCTCTCCTCAGCGCGGGATGGGTGGCCCGCAGTCCCATCAGCCATCTGTATTCCTGACACATCTCCGGATTCGTGCTCCAATCAATGGGTAAACGGCTGAAAAAAGGCAATTTGACCGGACAACCCACTTCCTGTCCGTTGTAGATCAGGGGTACCCCACCCATATAGGAAGAGATAACAAATGCCGCCATGGAAGCAGCTTTTCCTCCGAACAGACCCAGGGGAGTGTTGTCCCATGCACATTCATCGTGATTGGATGTAAAGCGCAATTTATGTGAGCCTCCGGGAATTGAACTGTATTCACTCAGATGCGTCTGGTAATACCCGCTTGCATACTGGTTGTTTTTAAAAACATTTTTATTTTTATTAAAAAAATCCCATCCGAAATTCATTTGAAAGCCTGCTTCAAAATGATCCCTGCGTGCGCCTTCGGCCAGGAGGATGATTTTCCGGTCTGAAAGATGTTTAAGCGAATCGATAGCCTGTTTCCAGAAGGAAAATGGCACGAAGTCGGCGGCATCGCATCTGAATCCATCGATATTGGCTCTCAGCAACCAGTATTTCATGCTATTAATCATCTCCAGCCGCATCTCCTTATTGTCAAAATTGAGGTCGGCCACATCTTCCCAATTGGTTCCGGGAGGATGAACGATGTTTCCGTTCCCGTCCTGGGTGTACCATGATTTGTTCTGAATCCAGGGATTGTCCCAGGAAGTATGGTTGGCTACCCAATCAAGAATGACAGCCATTTTTCGCTTATGAGCTTCCCGTACCAGGGTACGCAGGTCTTCGAGCGTTCCGAACTCCGGGTTCACTTCCTGATAATTCCTCACACAATAGGGTGAATTCACGGTTTTAATGATACCGATGGGGTAAACCGGCATCAGCCAGATCACGTTCACGCCCAGGCTCCTGATCGAATCGAGCCGGAATAAAATACCGGAAAAATTACCAGGAATGCTGAAAGCCCGTTCATTGATTTCATACATGGTAATGTCTGAAATGTCCGGCACTTCCGCGAAAGGGAGGTCGGATGAAACGGAGTCCTGGGGTGTCCCCTGCCCGTTTTCTTTTTTACTGCAGCCTAAATCGCATACCAGCAGTGAAGAAAGACTGAAAAATAAAAAAAACCGGAAAATATATGATTTCATGCCTGCTACATCAAATAGGCCTTTGAGGCAACGGTTTATAAACATTCATTTCAAAATTCTCTGCAATTATACTCTATTCCCGTGAGATTAAATTCCCCGTAACAAAAATCGCCATCCGGCCTGTGGTAGATCGTAGATGCCGCAGATGCGATCCGGAAACCGTTAAATTCTTTATATTCTTTCACGGGCGTCGACCAGGGAAAGTTTTTATAGATAATCCCGTCAGCGGTTTCAAACCGGTCCAGACTGGTAAAATTTACAAGTGCGCCATCACCGTTGAAAAACAAAGTTGCCCCAATCGATATATTTCCATTGGTGTATCTCGCTTTTACGGTCATAGAATCTATGATTTCCCAATTAATGCTTTTATCAGCCAGGGTTGAAGGGGCCATGAAACACATGTCATTAAACACAGTAACCGTTTCTCCCTGGTCCATTTCTTTCCCTTTCGCATCCACTACCTTGAAAAGACCGGCCAATTTCACGACCATGATTGCTTTTTCTTCTTTATACAAATGAATCCCCCGGGCTTGAATACCATTCTTACGCGCTTTTATATAAAAAATCCTGGTGGGCTGGTCAAAGAAGTTAAATTGTTCTGATGAAAAAGTCATCCAGCTGTCACCGGGTTTGGACTTTATTTTTCCCTCAAATTTCAGTCTTGCATTCAGTGCTTTTTCTTTACCGACAACACCCGTAAAGCGGAGGTATTTCTGAACCGCGGGCGGCAAGTGGTACAAATCGCTTTCCTGAAGGATACCGGGTTTCGTGGAACACATGCGTTCCAGCGCAGATGCTGATTCTCTTTGAAATATTTTTTTCATGGCAGATGGAATTCATTCAGATAAGAAGGATAGAATATGGTTCGTAAAGGTTTCGGGAAGCTGGTACATACAACCATGCCCGCTATCCGGAATGTTAATCAGGGAGGAACCATGAATTGTTTCTGCCAGAATGGATGAATTGATACAGGGTACGACCTTGTCCTGATCGCCGCAGATAATCAGGACAGGCCGGTTTAATTTATTCAAATTTCCAGATGATCCCCCTCCCGGGCTTAACCAGTTCTGCACGGCAAGGTATTGCAATCCTATGGTTTCCGGATGCACTGGTTCTTTTACTTCAGGTAAAAATTTCCAGGGTTGCGGATGATCTGCAAGCCAGTCGTCAGGAAAAAGGGTACCGATTAAATCCATGGGCGTTGAGTCAGGATTTGACAGAATGTCAATGATGTCCTGAGAAGGGTTAACTGTTACGGTATCCCCGCAGTTGGTCGCGTACAACACCATTTTATTTACTTTTTCAGGATGAAGGATTCCAAACATTTGAGCCACGTACCCTCCCATCGACCATCCCAGGATATGCGTTTTATGAATTCCCATCGCCATCAACAATTCATTCACATCCTCCGCCAGTGATTCTATTGATATGGATGCAAGCACATTGGTGCTGTATCCCATCCCGCGGTAATCAAAAACAATCAGTTTGTATTTTTTCTGAAGCTGCTCTACCAGGCCGGTACTCCACAGATCCATGTTTGACGCATAGCCCATGCAAAGGATGAGCTGATCTCCGGAGCCATAGGTTTTATAGGCTATCCGGGCATCCCGTATATCTGCGAATTTTATATCCCCGGGATAAGCAAGCGCTCCTTTATTTGATTTCTCTTCTTTCATTTCTGAACATTAATAAACAGGTCATCCTTCTGACCGGTAATCGGTGGCTCCGTCGGGAAGTACCCTTTCCATTACCGCTGATTCAATTATGGTATTGTTTTCACAGATCCAAAGCAGGCGTCTCCTTCTTCGATTCCCTGAAGCCAGGTACTCAGGGTTCTGATCCTTTCCCCGGTTAATTTCTCCAGATAATCCTCCACACACAGGGGATGAATACTTCCGTAATAACCCGGTTCTCTTTCCGGGTATTTCATCTTTAATTCTGCATCACGGAAGGTAATCCAGATTCGCTGGGAAGCTTTTAAATTTCTAATGAATATGGAATCAGATTTGTATTCGGCTAAAATCTTTTGGTAAACTCCGTTCAAGGTTGAATCAGCCTTTTTAAATGCGGTACAGGCTTCATTATTCAGGTCAATCTGGGTTTGAGAGAAGGCCGTGGAGCAAATGAATGTAATCACTGTAATAATCATCGTTTTCATGGGATCGTTTTTAATTTTTATTTCTCATGACCAGTTTACCGGCAAGATACCCCATCGGAAGATATGCTACCGCCAAATCCAAAATGGTAAACCACACCGGTGATGGAAGCATAAAGGTGTTGGCGATTCCACCCGCCAGGAAAAAGATGCCTGTTCCCATTGCAAATTTCATTTTATGGCTGAAGGCAATAAAGGCAGCAGTCAATGCGCCTGTATAAGTTCCGATGGCATGGGCCAGAAAGGGTAAAATAAAATTCTCGGGCCGGAATAAGTGCATGGATGCCTTTAATCCTTCCACGGTGGTAACATCAGCACCTTCAGGAGGGGAAATGATTGAACCACTGATCATGATGATTCCCATATTCACGACACTTCCGAAAATAACACCTGCAATGATTGCTGAAATGTTTTTAATGATTGGTTTCATGTTCTTTGTTGGTTGGTTTTCAGGTATGTTTAAACTTCTTCGTTTTGCAGGCTTTTCCTCTAAGTAATTCTTACCCTGCTGAATTTTGATAATTGCTGTAATCCTTTATTACCCGGCCAATTTAATTAAATTTTCATTGCTGTTTGTAATTGTTTTTGTTTCATAATCAAATTATACCGGGACTGATATCATGTGATCATCACCCGGCTTTCCATTTGAAAAAAAATATGAAACTGAGGACCATCGTCAAACAAATGAGTATCGAATTCCCTGTGTTTATTATCAGATTATAATTCATTGCATAAGGCAGCCACTCAGTAATTTGTTTATCATTTTCATAAAATTTCATCGAGGTTTTCCAGAATGCAGCCTGAGAGGCGCCGACACATCTAATCACTTCCTACGTCATCACTTTTGTAAACACAGAAATGCTGTTTGGCAACCGGAAATTTGACACCCCCGGATTCCACAGGTATCAAAGTTTCATAAACTTCCTGATGATTGTTTCTTTGCCGGTGTAAAACCTCAGGATATAACAGCCGGGCGCAAGTCCTGACACATCAAGAATACCTTCTGAACTTTGGTTAACCCCCGACCAGACTTCCTTCCCGTAAACATTTGTAATCCAGATGTTCACCATGGTTCCCGGATTAGAAGAATAAATTATAAAGTTCAGGGATACCGATGCGGGGTTTGGATAAAGGGTTAGGATTTCGGTCTTCTCCGGCTCCGGTTCTGTGCCCAGGGTGCAGGTAAGTGCAAATGACATCACCTCATCATACCCCGACCTGATGCCGCTAATGGTCGGATGCACCTCAAAATCGGGAATGATACCGATGCGCTGTGTGGGTCGGTAATCGGGATAGTAAACGCCCTGCATGCTTGCATTGGTCACGATGTTGCCCGGAAGATAAATATACTGGTTCCCGCCATCTGCAGCGGCGGTGGTACTGCCCACTTTTGAGGTTCTGCCGAACTGCTCAAAACCCATACAGGTATATTCGGCCTGGCTGATCGTACGTTCGTCGGCCAGAATCGTGATCTTACCAAGGTAGTTGCTGTCTGATCCCATTCCCATCCACTGCTCCTTCCAGAAAAGACTTCCGGGAATGGTCACATCGGGAATGGTAAAATTGGACATATGCACTGGCTCCGGAAATAAATAATTCATAAGATACCAGAGCGTCCCGTTTGGATAGTTCCGAATGTCAAAGAGGATGAAATCGGTATTCCAGAGATGCGCAAACATCGGACCAATGTCTTCATATTTCAATTTACCCATGTCGACTATGCCTACATGGCAACTGCTGCCCAGCACCGTATCTCTCCAGGCGGCCCCGGTACCGGCATTCAGGGCAACATAGTTTGTCCCGTTCCTGGCAAGGATCAGCTGATGCAGTCCTTCCTGGTTTTCCACCCTGATATTAAAATTACCGCTGTCTCCATACATGATGATGGAGTTCAGTATTCTTTCAACACTGACTTCATTGGAGCCATGTGCATATTTCCGAAGTTCGTTTCTGAGGGTATAGAGATCCTGATCGTCAATATTCCTGATTACATCGCCCGGCTTGATTTCGCTGTTCCCTGGAAGAACCTTGGTAACAACCATTTCATTCTCAATAAACCTTACCAGGAAAGGGGGGTAGAAATTCCCGCGCCAGGCCAGATAAACAGGACTGGAAAAGGAAGCATGGGTGTCGTTGATCCTCGTCGTCAATTCCTTCATGGTCAGATTATAGGTCAATTCATCCTGCGCCGCAGCCAGCCTCGGAATAAATTCGGTCAGGGTTGAATCCCATGGCCTGCCTATCACGTTTTTATAAGGATAGAAATAGTGAATGATATTCCAGTACCGGAACAAGGCCAGGAGGCGCTGTTCCTCACTCAGGGAACCGTTTAATTTGCAATAAAGCGTGTCTCTATTGAAGCTTGGAATAAAATTCGCAGGATCACCGGCATATACATTTTCCTGAGGCCGGAACCGATGCCATATCGTGTCAAGCCTGGAACGCACAGAGTCTGAAAACAGGGCTGTTCCCATCCAGCTCAGATCCTTATTATTGTTGAGGCTGTCGGGTATCGCAGGCATAGGCACACTGCTGGTTTCCATAGGGCCAGCATGGATGATCATCCGGAGTACTGTATCGGCATAAGCCATGGCCATCGGAGTGCTTCTGCAGCCACGGATGGCCATAATCAATTCAGCATCCCAATTCACTGTTCCGGCAGCAATGGCGGTGTGGTAATATTTGCAATGTCCCCAGGCTTTGCATAAATAGAAAAGACGATGGTAATATGCACTGTCGGGAACGGTTTGGCCAAAACTTGTGACTGAGGCCAATAACGCAACTGTGATCATAAACCTTTGCAGCATTTTGTTTTTTATATTGGAAAATTTTAAGATATATTAAGTGAGATAAAATGAAAGTGTTATGGTTTTGCAATTTCTGATATGCGTTGCATCCGAAACCCAGGCTGCTGCATCAGCAAAGGTTTTGTCACGGTTCTGTCCCCGATTTGCAGGTTCATTGGCAGAAACGCGTTAAGTGACTCATTAAAATGCATACGAAGATTTTAAAAATAATATTGTTTACGGTCTCCTGTTTGCAACCAAAACACCGGCAAGCGGATGTAATTTATGCATTTCAACCTTGAACGGAAAATTGGCAAAGCATTCAATCAATTCTTCAACAGTGGATGGCGTATCGCTTCCCGGCCCATATCCAACGGCATTAAATTCGTCTTTGTATCTCAATGGATTTTCAAAAAACATCAAATCACCAATCACAATGGTTTGCAAACTTTGCCCTCCGATGTCAACCATCTTTGTTATTGCATGCTGCTTTTCTTTCAAATTCAAATGATGAAGTGCATAATTGGAAATAATTTTTGTGAGCTGCATTTCCATTAAATTAATATTCCTCTCCGGCTCATCAAAGGTTCCGGTATAAAATTTAACGTTATCCCGGTTTTCATTCAGGGCATTTTCAACAGCTTGTCCCACCATTCCATCGCTGATATCAATGCCGATACACAATTTAACAGAACCGGACAATTCTATAATCTGTTTACCCGTACCACACCCGATATCCAAAATAATATCGCTGACCTCCGGACAGACCAATTTACTGACCAGGCAGGCAGATTGGTATCTCCAAAAATATTTTTCGGTTACATATGCCTTGCTGGCATTATCAAATCTGTTTTTTACAGTATGATCCATTTTACAGATCCTTAAGCGTTTTAAAGTCGGTCAAAATGAAAATTGACAGTTCATGAACTATAGATGAAAGCTACTACCCCTTCTTCAGCTTTGCCCCTTGCTTTTATACATATCTTGGTTTGTCTTTGACTTCTTCATAGTGCTTTTCAATCCCGATTTCTTTTATTTTCACGTTTATCTGTACCGATCTTTTATACAAATGTTCGTCAAACCCGGTGTTCGCACATGGAAATTCATTACAATGAAAGCAAAAATCAACACTTTTCAGTTTATGACATTCCCTGACTTTACAGTCTGCGAACAGCTGGCATTTGTCTTTTCTGCAACCCTTACATTCAACAGAAACGAAATAATCGAGGAGTTCCTTGAAATCAGGATATTTGTTAAAAATGGGATTTCCAAGCAAATCTGAAAACCTGCTTGCATAAATTTCGAAATTACCCAGAGCCTTTTGTAAAGCAGCACTGCTTTCCCTTACGGTTCCATTCACATAGGCAAAGCAATTTTCACATAATATTCCACAGGGACCAAAACGATCTTTTATAGCCAGATTCGGGAGTTCAGCAATCATATGGTAATTGGTGTTTTAGCATGTATAAATTTATTTATCAATTTTTGCAATTAGCAGGAATGAAAATTGTCAGCCTTGATTTTATTTAAAAAGTCCGTCAAGGCTATATGATTTTGGGTCCCTATTAATAGTCTTTTCCCATTCTTAAAATAAATATCCAGCCCTTTATTTCCGGAAACATTATAGGCTTTTCCCTTTTTTCCACTTCTTATTCCCCAGCCTCCGAAATCAGCAACAGGGTGATAGGAAACGATTTCAACCCGTTCGACAGCGCTCCAGGGATACTTTTTAAAGGATACATGGAATGGAAAAAATCTCAGATTAATTTCATTTTCATCGATAAGGGTCGTCAGATTACCAAGCCCAAGCAGTAAAGAAAGTAAAATGAAGATTAAAAGAACGAGGGAACCTGCGATAATCAATGCAGTGTTACTCAATGGATGATTCCCGAATTGCTGACCCAGAATGATTTGTTTGTAGCATGCAATCCCAAATATCCCGTTTACAACCGTTCCTGAAATGATTAATGGAAACCAGAGGAGCGGTCGGCTGAATCTTTGTTTTTCCTTGTAGATCATAACAGAATCGTATTATTATTAGAAATTGAATTATTGAAGTTATACTGGAAGAAACCACCCCATGTACCGCCAATCGACGATATGGCATGTTGATACATTCCTTTGCCGGAATGAATCTGTGTTAAGCCTGGGCCACTTTCAATTCCGATCTCATAAGATTTTAATTGGCCAAGAATGATGCCTGTATTTCCAAACAGAACCATGCTCAAAATTAAAAAAAAAGTGTTTCTTCATTGAAGGTTCATTCATGATTTAGTTGCTACCAATCCCCAACCGGTGCATGTTGAAATTAAATCACGGACAGCATCTATTTTAAAAGAGGAAAACCACTTCCAACAATTCTCCGAATGACATACCTGATCGTTCCTTGTCCCTGGCGTCACTGTTCTTATTTCGAACATAAGATCCAAAAATGCCTTCATAAATGGTTTGTATTCATGAAATATCTGATAATGGTGTTTTTTAATGTTTGGGTCCACCTTGTAACCCTATACAAAATTACGAAGGTTTTCCTTCAATAGGCTCTGCCACTTCGCCCCTCCCCAGGGAGAGGGCTGGGGTGGGTAAATTTTCATACTTTTGCCGCACATGGAACAATTTGATGTCGTCATCATCGGCAGCGGTCTGGGAGGACTACTCTGCGGCTACATCCTCGGCAGGGAAGGCTTCTCTGTGGGAATTCTCGAAAAACACACCCAAACCGGAGGAAACCTTCAGAATTTCACCCGCCAGGGCCATTCCTTCGATACCGGAATCCATTACATCGGAAGCATGGCTCCCGGCCAGACCCTGCATCAATACTGGAAATTCGCCGGACTGACCGGCAAGCTGAATATTCAGCAACTCGATGTGGATGGTTTCGACCGCGTTACCTTGGGTGAAGCGGAATATCCCCTTGCCCAGGGTTTTGAGAATTTCATCGAAAGACTGAGTTCCTGTTTTCCGGATGAACGTCAAGCCGTGGCTTCTTTTATAGAGCGCATCCTGGTGATCAGCAAATCCTTCCCGCTCTATAACCTTGAATTCTCAAAAGGATATCCCGGAGGTATTCACCGAGCCCAGAACGCTTACAACTTCATCGAATCGCTTTCCTTCAACCCCCGTCTTGCAGGAGTCCTGGCTGGAAATAATTTTCTTTATGCCGGGAATAAGCATAAAACCCCTTTGTATATCGCCGCCCTGATCAATCACTCTTTTATCTCAAGCGCCTGGCGGCTGGAGGGTGGAAGCAGGCAGATTGCCGATGTTCTCGTTCAGGGTATCATTGAGCAAGGTGGCAGGGTGTTTACCCGGGTGGAAGTAACAGGAATCAGCCATGAAGGCGATGAATTCCGCCTTGAAACAAAAGAAGGGGAAGAATTCATTTCCTCCATTCTGATCTCCAATACCCATCCTTCATCCACCCTGAAGATGCTGGCGCCCGGGCTGTTAAAGAAATCATACCGCCAGCGGGTCCAGAGCCTTGAAAATTCGGTTTCGTCTTTTATCCTGAATATCATTCTGAAACCCGGAACTTTTCCCTATTTGAATTATAACATCCATTATTTCAGGAACGAAAAAGTATGGACTTCCGAGTCCTCCAAGGGGGCAAGGTGGCCGGAGAATTACCTGATGTACACCCCTTTGCACGGCCCGGTCGAAACATACGCCAGGACGATCATCATCATGACTTACATGCAATTTGATGAAGTCAGGAAATGGGAAGTGAGCAGACAAGGAAAAAGAGGGAAGGATTACCTCGCTTTTAAACAGGAAAGGACCGAAAGGCTTTTAAACCTGGTTGAAAAGAAATTCCCCGGCCTGAAGGCCTGTATTGAATATTCCGAAGCTTCCACTCCGCTGACTTACCGCGATTATACGGGTTCGCCTGAAGGATCGCTTTACGGTATCAGCAAGGATTGCAACGACACCCTCATGACCACGGTGCTGCCCAGAACCAAGATCCCCAACTTTTTTTTCACCGGCCAGAATATCAGCCTGCATGGGGCCCTGGGCGTCACCATCGGGGCTTTGCTTACCTGTGGGGAAATCCTGGGTATGGAATATCTGATGCATAAAATAAAACAGGTGTGAGATGAAGAAAAAATGGCTGAAACGGCTGATATGGACCTTTGGCGGGATGATCCTTTTTCTGGCACTTGGCAGCACGGCTTTCTGGCTTGCCACGAAAGTTTCCCCGCCTTCCCCCGGGGATCGAAGTGCCGAATTGCTGAAAACCGATAGCCTGGGTCCTGATTTTTATTCCTGCGGAAATAACTGGCTTAAAAAAAACAATTCTGGTTTATGGGAAATGTACGTCGAGGGAAAAGCATTTGAACGCGGTGTTATTCAGGGAAAATTAGCGAAAAACCTGATCTATGAACAGGAAAAAGCTTTCGTGAGCCAGCTCGCAAAAATGGTTCCTTCCCGCTTCTATCAGAAGTTCCTGAAGTACTTCATTTATTGGTTCAACCGTAAGCTCGACCAATATCTTACCGAGGAATACAAACTGGAAATATACGGGATCTCCCTTTCCGCCAGTCCTGAATTCGATTATATCGGGAATAACTACCAGCGGATGCTGAATTACCATTCAGCCCATGACATCGGTCATGCCCTTCAGAACCTGAGCCTGGTGGGATGTACTTCCTTCGGAGCCTGGAACGGTCTTTCGGAAGATTCCTCTCTGATCATAGGAAGGAATTTTGATTTTTATATGGGAGATGATTTTTCGGCAAATAAGATCATTTTGTTTGAAAATCCTGCTGAGGGCCACCCGTTTATGATGGTCACCTGGGGCGGGATGATCGGAACTGTTTCGGGGATGAACCTCTCCGGACTGACCGTGACCATCAATGCGGCAAAATCCGATATTCCTTTTTCGGCGAGAACGCCCATTTCACTGCTTGCAAGGGAAATTCTGCAATATGCTGAAACCATTCCGGAAGCCTTCGCGATCGCTGAAAAACGCGCCACTTTCGTTTCGGAATCCCTTCTAATCGGATCGGGCAAAGAGAACAGGGCCGCCATCATCGAAAAATCTCCTTTTGGGATTTCCCTGTATGCGCCTCATGAAAATTACATCGTCTGTACCAACCACTTCCAGTCAGATCTTTTCAGGCAGGATCCAATGAACCTCGAAAACATGCGAAATAATGCTTCCGTGTACCGCTATAAAAGGGTTATTCAGGATCTGAAGGACAATTTCCCACTTGGCCCCATTAAAACCGCACAGATTTTAAGAGACCAGAAAGGTCTGAATGGAAGCGACATCGGGCGCGGCAATGAAAAAGCGATCAACCAACTCATTGCCCATCATTCCATTATTTTCAAACCTCAACAGCACCTGGTATGGATTTCCACCCCTCCCTGGCAGTTGGGTCCCTATGTTTGTTATGACCTTGAGAATATTTTTCATAACTTTGCCGGGCTCCAAAAAAAATTGGAAATAACAGAACCTGACCGGGTCATTCCGCCCGACTCTTTTCTGGGCTCAGAACAGTATCAAAGCTTTCTACGCTTCCGGAATATGAGAGACAGCATCCTCCGGGCAGGTAATTCTGTTGGCTCCTTTAACCCGGATCGCTCTTTTTTTAATGGTTTTATTGCTTCCAATCCCGAGTTTTATGAAGTGTACAGCCTTACCGGCGATTATTACCGGGCAAGGAAAGACTGGCGGAGTGCCGGCATTCATTACCGGATGGCGCTCATGAAAGTGATCCCGAAGCAATCAGAAAAAAACAGGATCATTAAAAACTGGGCCGAATGCATTGTTGAATTAAACGAACAAAAGCAATGAAGTTTAAACTGATATACCCACGCTGGGAAAAACTCGAAGGACAAACCATATTCAACCTCCCCCCCCATGGCCCTGTGGTCATGGCAGCTGCTTTGCCCGAAAATGTGGAAATTGATTTCACCGATGAAAATGTTGAAGAGCTGGTCATCGACGACAGTCCCGATTTTGTGGGGATCTCCATGATGCTCACCACCCAGGTGAAAAGAGGCTGGGCCATTGCCGATCAATACCGTAAACTGGGAAAGAAAGTCATTTTCGGAGGAATTTCCACCATGCTTCATGCCGAAGAAACCATGCTTCATGCCGATTCGGTTTTCCTCGGGGAAGTGGAAGGGCGTCTTTCGCAGGTATTTGGCGACTTTCATAAAAATGAGTTGAAGAAGATATATAATTTCATGACCAACCCGCCCGATATGAACCTCATCGGCCCGGCCCGGCGTGAAATTCTGAAAAAGGACCTGTATTACCATAAAGGCTTCCGCATGGTTGATCTCTTCCATGCTTCAAGGGGCTGCATCTATGACTGCTACCCTTGTGCCGTTCGCTACCTGGGGGGCCGTGGTTTCCGTCCCCGCCCCATCGACAGGGTGGTGGAAGAACTGAGCCAGATGGATAACAACCGGCTCTTTATCGTAGATAACTCCCTGGCACTCGATACAAAGTGGGAAAAGGAACTTTTTAAGGCCATGATCCCCCTGAAGAAAAAATGGGTCAGTCATACCATAGAAGATAAAGACGAGGTTCTTGACCTTGCCGCCCAGGCTGGGGCCTGGTATGTATATCAGGCCGTTTTCGACACTTCCGACTATATCAAAAACCGGATCAAACAGTATCATCAATATGGCATCGCGGTCGAAGGAACCATCCTCCTTGGTCTGGATAACCAAACAGAAGACGACATCAAACGTCTCGTCGACTTCCTGCTCGAAATCGAGCTTGACCTTGCTGAATTCACGGTTTTGGCTCCGTTCCCGCATACGAAAGCATACAGCGACCTGCTGAAACAAGGCCGCATTTTTGATACCGACTGGGACCATTACAATGCCGGGAAAGTGGTGTATCATCCCAAGCATATGTCGGCTGAACGCCTCATGGAACTATACAACTATGCCTGGGATACCTTCTATAAGGATGAACCCCAGACCATGAAAATGTTTAACCTGATCAGCAAGGTGGTGGCACGTGAAGTTACCGATGGCACTTATCAGCCCCGGCGCCGCGATCTGAAGGATATCAGTTTTGGAAAGAAAGTAATCAAAGTCGCTTAAATTTAATCATTGAAGTATGCCTCAATGCAGGAATACTTAAATGAAGCATATCAGCAAGTAATTATGGAGACGAATCCCGAATTTAATCAATACATGGACTGCTACTTCAGTTACCCGGGACAATGGGAAAGTCCTTCCAGATGCGGATTAAAGGTGGTCAGTAGAAAGGATGGGAAAACCCTGGCAATAGCCACGGAAATATACCGCCAGAATCCGGGTACGCCTGTAACCGAATGGTGCGCCCCGCTCGCTACCCTCATCATGACTTCTCTCCGGGAAACCCCGGAAAATTTTATCTTTATAGAACATACGCCCGACCTTCGCAGCAAACTGGCATTTTATGAAGAAACATTTGATCTGGTAAATTTTGAATGGAATGGAGCACAATTCATAGCGCCAAAGTGGAACCGGCTGGAGCGGGAGGCGGTCGATGCCCTGATGCAGGGATGAAGCGGCTGCTGCCCTTCCTGTTTCTCCTTATCCTGGTAAGCGCACGGCTGCCGGCTCAATCTCCACTTTTTTCTGTTCTCAAAGGAAATATCCTCGACCAGGAAACCCTTTCTCCCCTTCCCGGCGCAACGATCGTTATTGCCGGGTCCGATCCCCTGAGAGGAACCACCGCTGATACCCTTGGGCATTTTAAATTTGAAAGACTTCAGATAGGAAAATACCAGCTCCTGATAAGCTATGTAGGTTACAGCACCTTGCTCACCGATCCCCTTACCGTAAGCAGCGGAAAAGAAACCACTGCTTCCTTTATGCTGAAGGAAAAGGTAAGCGAATCGGGTGAAGTCGAGATCAGGAGCGATTACAGAAAATACAATGCCATCAATAAAATGGCCATGGTAAGCGTACGCTCGTTCAGCGTGGATGAAACATTCCGCTTTCCGGGCAGCTATAACGACCCGGCGCGGATGGCAGCCAGCTTTGCCGGGGTTACATCCGGCATTGACAACCGGAATGACATCATTGTCAGAGGAAATACCCCCATGGGATTGCAATGGAGGCTGGACGATATGGAAATACCGAATCCCAACCACTTTGCAGCCATGGGCACCACTGGCGGACCGGTTACAGTCCTGAACAATAACCTGCTCTCCAATTCCGATTTTATGAGCGGTGCTTTCCCCGCCCAATACGGCAACACCCTGGCCGGAATTTTTGACCTCCGGTTGAGAAACGGGAATAACGAACACCGGGAGAACTGGTTTCAAATCGGGTGGAACGGGCTGGAATTCGGGGCGGAAGGTCCTTTCTCAAAAAAGCATCCCGCATCCTATCTGGTGTCTTACCGGTATTCTCCGCTTCAGTTCCTGGGATGGTTTAACATCAATCTGGGCGTGATCCCGAAATACCAGGATCTGAACCTAAAAATTACCATTCCTACTAAAAAAGCCGGCATCTTCACCCTAACCGGTCTGGGAGGGATCAGCTATATCGATCTTTTTAATAGTGGTAAGGAGCCCTCAAAATGGACCTTCCCCGATTACGGGGAAGATCTGTCAAATGGTTCAAACCTCGGTCTGATCGGCATCACGCATCAGATTTCCCTGAGTCACGATCTGCGCTGGAAAAATATCATCTACCTGGTTGGATCGAAAGTTTATACCAGGATTGATACTTTTTCCAATGTGGTGACCACCCCTTCTCCGTGGGCCGGAGAGCGATCGACTGAGTTCAAATATTCACTTTTTTCGGAGCTGAATAAGAAATTTTCAGCAAAAAACTCTTTGGATGCTGGGATCAATTGGGATTTTTTTGATATGTCATTTGCCGACAGCGCCATGTATAAGGGAATATTTATCGTGAATACCAACTCCCGGGAACAGATGCATTTTCTGCGCGCCTATGCCCAGTGGCTGCACCATGCTTCCGACCGGCTAACTGCCAACATGGGGATTTATGGTTCATGGCTTTCCCTGAATCAATCCTGGGCGCTTGAACCCCGGATAGGCCTCGACTGGACGATCCATAATAAGCATAGCCTTGAATTCGGAGCCGGACTGTACAGCCAGATGCAGCCTAGGGTCATGTACTTTCTTCTGACCGATCTTCCGGATGGAAGCAGGGTACAAACAAACCGGGAGTTGGGCTATACAAAAAGCGTTCAGATCGCATTGGGCTATAATTACCTGCTTACTGAAAACCTCAGGTTCAAAGCGGAGCTTTACTATCAATATCTGTATGAAATTCCTACCAAACAATCCATTCCCGCTTACGTACTCAGCAACCAGGGTCATGAGTTTTTCCTTGACCGCCGGTATGCCGACAGCCTGGTCAATGCCGGAACAGGTCAGAATTACGGCATTGAATTCACCTTCGAGCGTTTTTTTAAGAAGAACTATTACTTCCTGCTGACTTCCTCCCTGTTTAATTCCACTTATACTGGTTATGATAAAACCATAAGGAATTCTGCATTCAACGTAAACTATGTGCTGAATGCCGTGGGAGGATATGAATTCATCATGGGAAAGCGAAAATGGGGCGTGATGTCATTCGGGCTCCGGGCTACCTGGGCCGGAGGAAATCCTTACATTCCTTACGATGTAAATGCCACCGTAAAAAATGCAGAGCCGGTGTATGACTGGGCGCAGGCTTATGATCCCCGCTTCCCGGAATATAAACGCATCGCTTTCCGTTTTGGAATAAAGCGAAACCTGCCGGGATATAACATCGAATTCAATCTCGATTTGCAGTACCGTACAAATTATACCAATGTTTACCTGCAAAGAATAGATCCGAAAACAGGAGAGATCAGGGATTATTTCAACATGGGTTTCTTCCCCATGGGAAGCTGGAGGATACAGTTCTGAAACCGGAATTGAATTTTTTCTGATCCCGGAAATGCTAAAAAAAGTAAATTTGATGCGTAATTCATGAACTGCCACTACCCCTGTTAAAAATGAAGATCCTGGTAAATATTGCTTTCTTCTTTCTGAAAATTCTGCCAATTCCTTTCTATTATTTTATCGGCAATTGCTTTTTCTACATCACTTATTACCTGCTCAGGTACAGAAGGGATGTTGTTCATCAGAATATAATCAAGTCTTTTCCGGGTTTCGATGAAAATAAAGTCACCTTGGTTGAAAAGGAATTCTATCGCCATCTTTCTGATTATTTTGTAGAAAGCGGGGCGATCGTTCGTTTAAGTGAAAAGGCCTTTCAAAAACGCTTCCGGTATCTCAACGGATTTCTTCTTGAAAAATACCGGAAAGAGGGAAAAAACATTTTGATCCTGGCCGGTCATTACGGAAACTGGGAATGGTTTTGCACCTTGCCATTGATTACCGGATATCCTGTTTTTTCTTTATACAAACCCCAGCATAACCTTTTTGTGGATGAAGCCATGGTACAATCCAGGGAAAAATACGGCATGCGCCTATTGCCCTATCCCGGCCTGTATAAAGAGATTATCTCCCTGCCGGTGGAAAATCCCGTTGCCGTGCTGATGGCTGCTGACCAGCGGCCACTCTGGAACAACAAAGATCCCTGGATTGAATTCATGAACCAGCCCATTACCTGTTTTCGCGGCCTTGAAAATATCCATAAAGCAATGAAAGGGCATGCGGTTTTTGCTAAAATCGTAAAAATTAAAAGAGGGCATTATACCGTGGAATTTATACCCCTGGATGAAACCCGCGCAGATCTGGCTGGGTTATCCTTAACGGAAAGGTATTTTATAGAACTGGAAAAGAGCATACGTTCTGATCCGGCGTATTACCTCTGGTCGCATAAGCGCTGGAAATTTATAAAACCATCCGGCTGACATCGGAAAATTACTGAAGGTCATGAAACAATCATCGGCAAATAAAAAATTACCCCCGGTTTGGCTGGTCAACAAGATCAACTCCTTTCGAACCGCGCTGCTAACGTTGAATAAAAAGATATTTCCCGGCAATGTTGTCTTGTATGAGCAGTTTCAGTATTTCTGGCTGTTACCCTCCCTGCATGTGGCTGCAACCTTGAATATTGCGGAGGTGCTCAGGAATGGTCCAAAATCAATTGAGGACATTTCGAATGAGGTTCATGCCCATTCCCCATCCCTGTACCGGGTGATGCGATCGCTTTCCAGCCACGGGATCTTCAAGGAAAAGGAAAACAGGATCTTCACCCTTAACCGTGTATCCATGGCGCTGCTGGATGGACCTGGTTCCCTCCGTTACACCATCATTCACCACCTGGGAATCGTGAATTGGGTGGCCATGGGAAACCTGCTTCACACCGTTAAAACGGGCGAGGATGCCTTTACCCATGCCCACGGAAAACCGATCTATGACTACCTGAGCGAACACCCAGAAGAATATGAGCTTTTTGATAAATCCATGTCAAATTTATCGGATATGGGACTGCCCCTGATCCTACAGGCCTGCGATTTCTCAAAAGCGTGCAAAGTTGCTGATATCGGAGGAGGCGAAGGCTTTCTTCTGTCGCAGGTTTTAAAAACTTATCCGAAACTTCAGGGTTTTCTCTTTGACTTACCTGAAGCGCTTGTGAAATCAGAAACCATGCTGGAATCGAACGGGGTCGGTCCCCGCACGGAGATCGTACCCGGAAATTTTTTTGAAAAGATTCCGGTCTCAGCCGATCTCTATATCCTGAAAAACATTCTTCACAACTGGGATGACACACACTGCCTTAAAATTCTGTCAAATATCAAGGAGGCTATGCCTGACGGCGCTCAGGTTTATATTATCGATATGGTGATCCCGGAAAACAACTCACCTTCAATCTCCAAACTGCTCGATATCCAGATGCTTGGAATTATGGAGGGGGGCAGGGAACGCACCTGTAAAGAGTTCTCTGTACTCATAGAAAAGGCCGGTCTTCGGCTTCAGTCTCTGATTCAGACCATAGGCCCTTTAAGTATTTTAATAGCGACCCGGAAAGGATAAGCATGCAAAAATTATTAGCTGCAGTTGTTAAAGAAATCCTTTTATTGACCAGGGATTTGCCCGGACTCGCTATTTTGTTCGTGATGCCCGTCCTCCTGATCATCGTCGTTACCCTCGCTCAGGAAAAAGCTATGACCAATCAGGTGTCAAAAACCTCCCTCCTGGTTCTGGATCAGGCTTCCACCCCTCTTTCAGAATCCATTAAAGAAAATATCCGGCAATCCGGATTTTTTGATATAAAGCAGCCAGATAAGGATACTGAACACCGTCTGGAAACCCTTAAATTCCTTATTGAAAAAGGAGATTTTCAAATCGGGTTGGTCCTTTGTCCTCAGGATACCGCTCTTCAGATCTGGGTAGATCCGACGCTTCAGGTTACTTACCGCCTAAACCTGGTCCATTCCCTTACCTATCTCATCAGGGCAGCGCAAAGCAAGGCTTCCCTTGAAAGCATGCTGCTGCTCCTCACCGGTCAGAATAAGTCCCTCTCAAAACAGGTCATGCATTCCGCTGCAGAAAAACTTCCGGGTATCAGCGAGCACTTCGCCCTTAAATCCAAATCAGGGATAAACCCTACACCCATACAGAATAATGTCCCAGGATTTATACTTTTTGCAATGTTCTTCATTGTAATTCCTTTGAGCGGAAGCATGATCAATGAAAAAAATGAAGGAACTTTTCAGCGCCTCGGGACCTTGCCGGTGCCTTTCGTTTCCCTTCTTTCTGCCAAAGTACTGGTTTATCTGGCAGTCTGTCTGATTCAGTTTTCCATCATGCTGATGGTTGGATTATGGATTTTCCCTGCCTGTTTCGGATTGCCGGCCCTGGAACTCGGTTCAAGGTACGGAGGAATTCTGCTTGCAACCATCAGCGCGGCCCTGGCAGCCGTGGGATTTGGAATCATGGTCGGATCATTTTCTGATACCCATAACCAGGCAGCCATGTTCGGATCTGTGATGGTAGTCCTTCTGGGCACCATCAGCGGAACTTTTCTGCCCATCCACATTATGCCCCGGGCAATTCAGTGGATCAGCCATCTTTCGCCTGTCCGATGGGGAATTGACAACTACCTTACCTTGTTTATCCGGGAAGGAAGCATTTCAGATATCCTGCCCAATATCATGCTGCTGCTTTTATTTTTTGGTTTTGCAATGATGCTCAGCATTGCTACTTTTGCAAAACGTAAATAAGGAGGGTTTCTGACTGCATACCCATGAAAGAAAAAGATGTTAAAATAGATTGTCCGGAACAACAGATGATTCTTTACGTAGAGAAAGAAAACGGGCAATATGGGCCGGTTCAGACAGGTTCGTATATTTCTGCGAATTACCTTGACGATTTCTTTTATAAGCGTAAAAACCTTGAAGAATCTCTTCATTCAAAGGTGCTTAACTTGGAAATCAGCCCCATACAATATTTCATGGTACTTGAAGATTTGACGCTTTCCGAACTTTCTTCCCGGGCAAATATCGGAAAATGGAAGGTTAAACGGCATCTGAAACACCGTAATTTTCACAGGATCACAGCGGATCATATGAAACGCTATGCCAGGGTATTCAATGTCAAAGAAGAAGATATCCGGAGCCTCGGATCCCTGATAAATGAAACAAAAAAATGAGAATTGAGAACTTTCAGCATAAAATGGCTGCACACTGCGAATCAGGGACCATTACTTCACTTCTGAACCATGCAGGCTTTGAAATAACCGAACCTTTGGTTTTCGGAATTTCAAGCGGAATCTTTTTCGGGTACTTTCATAAAATGAAATCCTTTGCTTTTCCAACTTTTATAGTAAGAAACCGACCGGGACAAATGCGTATAAATTCTGAAAAACGCATGGGTGTTAAATTTAACACTTTTACCTTTAAAAATCAGGATAAGGCTCAGCAAAAACTGGATGAATTACTGGGCCAGGGGATCCCTTCTGCCTGTCAGGTTGATTTTTTTTATCTTGATTATGTTCCTTCCTGGGAAAAAGTACATATCAACGTTCATTTTATGGTTGTGATCGGAAAAGAAGGGGATAATTATCTTATCAGCGACAGTTATTTCCCCGAGCCGGTCGGACTTCCATCAGCTTCTCTGATCAATGGACGCTTTGCGGGCGGAAGTATGTCGCCCAAGGGATTTCTTTTTTACCCTGCGGGTATTCCTCCATATATAGATTTCGAATCAGCCATCCGGAAAGGGATTAAAAAAGCCTGCTTCAATATGCTCAAAATTCCGCTTCCTTTTCTTGGTGTGAAAGGAATAAGGATGTTTGCCAAAAAAATTGTGGAATGGCCAAAATTTGCAAGGGATACAGAACATCTGTCGCATGAAATCATGAAAATCAACATTCTCCTGGAGGATCAGGGGACAGGGGGCGCGGGTTTTCGCTTCATGTATGCTACCTTCCTTCAGCAGGCAGCAGAGATGATTCACAAGCCAGCATTAAAAGAATTATCACAGGAATTAATGATTATCGGGGATGGATGGCGTGAAATTTCATTATTTGCGGCAAGAATCGGAAAAAATCGCGATCTTGGTCCCGAAAAACTTAAAATATTGAGTGAGATGATCTCCGGACGTGCAAAAGTCGAAGAAAAATTCTTCACACAACTGAATAAAGCCATGATATGACAACCCAAACTTCTTCAGAATTAAAGCTCGAAATAAAATTGCTTATCATGGAAACCCTGAGTATCCAGGATGTAAGTCCGGATGAAATCGACGAAGAAAAACCACTTTTCGGCGGAGAAAACGCGCTTACCCTTGATTCTGTTGATGCTTTGGAAATCATCATGGCCGTTCAAAGAAAATATCAGGTAAGGATCGGCGATCAGAACCTCGCCAGGAGTATCATCCGTTCCATTAACAGTATTGCTGATTTTATTACTGCCGAACAAGCCAAGTCTGTATCCTAAGCCCAAAACTATCCTTGAAGAACTCCTATCTTACTGCCGGAATGCGACTCAGCAGGCTTTTAAAAATCCTGGGGAGAAACAAAGTCACGCTGAATCCAATCAACCTTGGCCGTATCCTGTTTTTGGTCCAGAGTTCGGTATGGTCTTCATTGTTTGCAGTTTTTGAAAAGATTTTGTATGGCAAAGCAATTAATAAAATGCAAGCGCCAGACGATCCTGTTTTTATTGTTGGCCATTGGCGGACAGGATCTACTTTTCTTCATCAGTTGATGAATCTTGACACGAACCTTACCACGCCGACTTTATTCCAAGTAGCCATTCCCGACAGTTTTCTCACCTCCCACCCTTATTATAAGCCTATCCTGAAACAGGTAATCTCAAAAAAACGCCCGATGGATAATGTCAGGTTAGGAATGGATGAACCCCAGGAAGATGAATACGCCATTTTCAGGGTCACAGATTGTTCACCGCTGGAAGCATTGGTTTTTCCACCGGCCCCTGCTTATTTTCTTCTGAATTGCAACACCTATCTTCCTGCCGGATCTGAAGTAAAAATCTGGAAAAAAAACATGCTTCATTTTTTCAAGAAACTGCATTATAAAACCGGGAAAACCATTGTATCAAAAAATCCTTTTAACTCCATGCGGATTCCTCTGCTTGACGAAATGTTCCCGCGTTCAAGATTTATTCATATCATCAGGCATCCTTTTCACGTAGTTCCATCCACCATTCATATGTGGGACATCGTTCAAAAGCAAAATTGCCTGAATAAGAACCTGCATAGGCCAACCATCGGTGAAGTTGTATCTGTATTTGATTCCTTCCTGAATAAACTTGAAAACGATCTCCAGTCGCTTTCCCCGGATCGTCATGTTTTGGTCAGGTTCGAAGATCTGGAAACCAAACCTGTCCATGTTTTAGAACAGATCTATCATAAATTTGGCCTGCCATTCACCGTTGAATTCCGGGAGAAGATCAATTACTTTATCAATGAAATGTCAGGATACGAAAAGAATTCATTTTTTATTAGCCCTGAAGAAGGGGAAATGATCAGGCAAAGAATGCAAAACCACATGGACAAGTTTGGGTATAATTGATTTATTGTACCTTTGGAATTATAAAAATGAAAAAAAATGAAAAAAATAGCTTGGGCCTCCCTGGCCCTCATTGGATTGTTCACGTTCAGCTTGACCGCCCAGGCTCAATCGGGAACCAGTAAAATAAAAAGTGGTTTCTATTTAAGAATGGGGCCCGTCTTTTCGCTGGATAATTATGCGAAAGGGCAAACCATTTATACCAAAATCAATAACAGGACAGATACTTCTATTTTTCTTCCCGCAAAAATTGGAGGAGCCTTGGATCTTGGCTACCTAATTTACATCGGACCCGCCTTTGTAAAAAAAATGATAAGGGCAGGAATTGATGCCACTTTCTTGAGTGTTTCTTTTAATACGACAGATCCCAAAGCCGCCGACAACAAATATAAATATTGGTATTACTATGTCGGGGAGAAATTCGGTCCGGTCATTACCGTCAACCCCATTGACCGGCTGATGGTCGATCTTTCCTATAAATTAAACGCCTATATTGTTTATAGCAATACAAATGGCTGGGGAAGAAACCTTTTTCAGAATGAGATCAGTATGAATATCCGTTATTCATTAATGATGTTTTCTTTGCAATATAATTTCGGGAAAGCAAATTTCAACGCCTTCGATAAATCAAATCCGGATCGTTATGTTGAAAATAACACCCTTCGCATCCTCATTGGATTGAAATTGTAAATTCTCCCTGTTTTACCATGAATAATTTGATAAACTTCTATCCGGAAATCGAAAGGCGTCCGCTGGAAGACATCCGGCAGTTTCAGAACCAACAACTTCCGGTCCTGCTGCAATATCTGAATACCCATTCCGGGTTTTACCACAAATTGTTTCAGCAGAACAGGATCAATATTTCTTCTGTCCGGTCAGTCAGAGATCTGGAGCAATTACCGGTCACATCCAAGGAGGACCTGCAAAACCATAATGAAGATTTTATTTGTGTATCAAAAGATAAAATCATCGATTATATCACTACCTCAGGCACCCTTGGTGATCCTGTCACTTTTGCCATGACTGAAAAAGACCTTGACCGTCTGGCATACAATGAGGCTGTTTCCTTTGCATGTGCCGGGGGTACTCCAGGAGATATTTATCAGTTAATGACCACCCTTGACCGGAGGTTCATGGCTGGTCTGGCATATTTCCTGGGAATCCGCAAACTGGGGGCAGGCATCGTCAGGGTGGGCAACGGAATCCCTGAACTGCAATGGGATACCATCCAGAGGGTGAAGCCAACTGCCATCATTGCGGTGCCTTCTTTTATCCTGAAAGTCATTGAATACGCAGAACTTCACAACATTGATTACCATTCTTGCAGTATCAGGAAGGCCATCTGCATCGGAGAGCCCCTGAGAAACACTGACTTCACGCTTAATACGCTGGGAAGGAGAATACGTGAGAAATGGGACCTGGACCTTTTTTCAACCTATGCTTCTACGGAAATGAGCACCACCTTCACGGAATGTGAACATGGCTGCGGGGGGCATCATCATCCGGAGCTGATCATTGTGGAGTTTCTGGATGATGACGACAAACCGGTACAGGAGGGAGACCTGGGGGAGGTTGTCATCACGACCCTGGGCGTGGAAGGAATGCCTTTACTCCGCTTCAGAACCGGAGATGTATGTCATCATTACACGGAACCCTGTGCCTGCGGCCGGACAACCATGAGACTTGGTCCTGTTATTGGACGAAAAAACCAGATGATCAAATACAAAGGCACCACGCTTTATCCTCCTGCCTTATATGATATCCTTGACAATATTGATTATATCCGCAACTATATTGTCGAAGTCTATACCAACCAGATCGGCACGGATGAGATCATGATACATGTCGGAACCAAAGCACCTGAAGCGGATAAGGAAAAAGACATCAAAGATCATTTCAGGGCCAAGCTAAGGGTTGCACCCCTGATTAAATTTGAACCTGAATCTGAGATCCAAAAGCTTCAATTTCCTGAAACCAGCCGGAAACCTGTAAAATTTATCGACACAAGAGAAAAAAACTCATAGTAATTTTTTTCTTGACTTGTAAGAATTATTATTATAATTTTGTCTAAATAAATTTTAATAATAATTTAAAATTGAATCCTATGAAAAGATTAAGCATTGCATTAATAACATTCGTTTTTGTGCTTTCTGCTGGGTCAGTTCATGCACAAAAAATAAAATCAGGAAACTTCAAAGCCTTAAATGGCCAGACCGCTCTTAATATAACTTATGATTATACTTCCATGGCTGTAGGTAAATATAAAAACGAGAAAGATTATCTTGAGGACGGTATTGCTGACAGAAACAGGAAGAAGCCTGGCAGCGGCGATGAATGGGCCAGGAAATGGGCAAATGACAAAGTGGACAGGTTTCAACCCACTTTCGAACAGAACCTGAATAAAAAATTATCGGATATCGGTCTGACAGCCAAAGAAGGAGCAACCGACGCTCAGTACACCCTTCTTGTTAAAATGGTTTTCCTGGAACAGGGATTTCAGAGTGGTGTTGGTATGAGCAGGCCAGCCTATATCAATATGGTCATTGACCTTGTACAGACTTCTGCCCCTGACAAAATCCTCGCAGAGGTTGTTTATGACAAAATTCAAAGTGTCAATATGATGGGTTATGACTATGATACGGGTTCCAGGGTGCAAAGTTGCTTTGACCGTGCCGGTGATAACATCGGAAAACTTATCGTAAAAAACGTTTCAAAATAATTCAAAATAAGTCAATCGGGACAGGTAAAGGCTGGTATAAAAATGCCAGCCTTTTTTATTTTGTAAAAACAACTTCTCCTCCAATAATGGTCTTTATTACTTTAACGTCAGGTATTCCGGATAGGGGAATTTTCATGATGTCTTTGTCCAGTATTACAAAGTCGGCCCGTTTACCGGGTTCAAGACTTCCCATGATCTGATCGTCGAAATTAGCCCTGGCAGCCCAAATGGTTATGGAACGCAATGCTTCTTCTCTTGTAATTGCATCTTCCCGCTGGAAACCGTTGGCCGGATTTCCAGCCTGATCTTTTCTGGCCACTGCTGCATAAAAAGTCAGAAGCGGAGAGACCTTCTCGATGGGGAAATCTGTTCCATTTGGCAGCCAGCCATTTTCCACAAGAAGCTTTTTATAAGCATACGCTCCTTTCATTCTTTCCTTCCCGATCCTTTTCCCTGCCCAAACCATATCGGAAGTGGCATGGGTTGCCTGAACGGAAGGAACTACGGAATAATCCCCAAAAAGATGAAAATCCTTCAAATCAACCACCTGTGCATGCTCTATCCTCCACCGCCTGTCATTTTTTCCTTTCAGAAAGGAAATATAAATATCAAGAACCAGCCTTACTGCCGAATCCCCGATACAGTGGGTGTTCACCTGATATCCTTTCGAAAAAGCAATCTGGCAATATTTTTTAATGGTATCTGGAGAAGTCACCAGAATTCCGGATCGATCAGGGGCATCAAGGTAAGGCTGTTTCATCAGAGCCGTTCTGCTGCCCAGACTTCCGTCAGCATATAGTTTAATCGAACAAACGGTCAGGTTTTTGGTTCGATAAGGCCCTTTCAGCAAAAAGTCACTTATATTGGCAGAAGAGGGATTCAGCATCGCGTAAACATGCATTTTCAAGAATCCCTGTACTTGTAGTGAGTCCATTAATTTAACCGTCTGATTTTCCAATCCTGCATCACTTACACCCGTCAACCCATGGCTAAAACATATGTTCTGGGCTTCATTGACCAACAGTGCTTTCCCGGCATCATCCGGTACCGGGACGATATTTCTCATCAGGTCCGCGGCATTTTCGCTTAATATTCCGGTTAATCTCCCTTTTTTAATTTCTACTTCACCAGGTTTAAACTTATTGATCATATTAATTCCGGCCCGGTTCAGAGCAGCCTGATTTGCTAAAACAGAATGTCCGTCAATACGGATCAGCATGACCGGCTGATTTGGAAATGCCTGATCCAGCAGTTCCCTGTCCGGAAACTCTTTCAGTTCCCATAAATTCTGATCCCATCCCCTGCCAACCAGCCATCCTGCCCTGAGCACTGATTTAAATGCTTTTAAACGCACGAGCACCGCTTCAAATGATGTTGCTCCCGACAGATCGGCGTATTGCATATTCTGGGCAAACCCATAAAAATGACAATGCGCATCGATGAAACCCGGGAAGACTGATTTTCCCCCGGCATCCAACATTCGAGCGGCTTCGTATTTCCGGGAAATATCTGCGGATGATCCCGCTTCAAGGATTTTGCCATCCCTGATGGCCATTGCTTCGGCCTGTGAATTCAAAGAATCCAGGGTGTATATATTTCCATGAACAACGACAAGATCGGCTTTGGTTTTCATTGACTGGCAAGAATAAAAAATATTGATCAATATCAAAAACGGAAAAATAAAATGGTCTTTCATTAAATGGTTTTTGCAGGTTTCGGGTTAAAAATCAAAAATAACAAACAATTTTGGAGAATAGTTGACAATAATTAAAATGATTTACTATTTTTGTATGATTCAAATTCGATATATAAATGAAATATAAATCTATTACGCCTAGATTTATTGTTGTACTCATTGTTATTTTTGCTGCAACCATACTGCGGTTGCTGCCGCACTGGCCAAACTTCACACCCGTTGCGGCTATGGCATTATTTGCAGGGACCTATCTCGATAAAAAGCAATATGCTTTTGCCATCCCAATCGCCACGATGTTTCTGAGCGATCTCGTATTAGGTCTTCATGCCAATATGCCTGCCGTTTACATCAGTTTTGCCATCACGGTTCTCATTGGAATGTTGATCCGGAAAAGGGTCAATGTGGGTTCGGTGGTACTGGCTTCATTTGGATCAGCGGTTATCTTTTTTATGATAACCAACTTTTCTGCATGGCTTGCCAGCCCCTTTTACCCTCAGACCTTCGCAGGACTTGTTGAATGTTACCTTGCCGGCCTGGTCTTTTTCCGTGACACGGTTAATGGATTTTCATTCTTTATGAATGATGTTCTGGGAACCTTGTTCTTTTGTGCAGTGTTCTATGGAGCCTTTTATCTGGCACAGATGAGGTTTCCGGTCCTGGATAAATCCAGGTTTTAAACGAATCTTCCTTCCTTAACCGGGAGGGGATGAACTTTGAGCAACAATATTTTTTTATTTCCCCTACATTGTAAGGATCGGTAGAGACCTCTGCATTATTCATCAAATAGGGGTACTTTTGCAGCTATGGGTGATCTCATTCGCTTGTTACCGGATTCTGTAGCAAATCAAATCGCCGCTGGGGAAGTTGTACAACGCCCTGCATCGGCCGCCAAAGAACTTTTGGAAAATACCGTTGATGCCGGGGCTTCTGAGATCAAACTCATTGTTAAAGAAGCGGGAAAGTCACTGTTACAGGTTATTGATAATGGTTGTGGCATGTCGGAAAGAGATGCAAGGATGTGTTTTGAAAGACATGCTACTTCAAAAATCCAGACAGCCAATGACCTCCTGGCCATCCGTACCCTTGGATTCAGGGGCGAAGCGCTTGCTTCCATTGCTTCCATTGCCCAGGTCGAGCTGAAAACAAAAAGAACAGAGGACGAAATCGGAAGTTGTATTGAGATTGAAGGATCCGAATTAAAAAGTCAATCGCCTGTTAATTGCCCAAACGGAACCTCCATCGCGGTTAAAAATCTTTTTTTCAACGTTCCCGCCCGGCGGAACTTTTTAAAATCCAACACCCTGGAGCTTAAATACCTGATAGAGGAGTTTTTTAGGGTGGCATTGGTAAACCCCGGACTCGCTTTCACGTTCTACAACCAGGATAAAATCCTCTTCCAGGTACCCGCAAGTAATCTGAAACAACGCATCGTAAACCTTTTCGGACTTCCTTTTAACCAACGCCTGATCCCTGTTGAACAGCAAACCGATCTCGTGAACATCACCGGCTACATCGGAAAACCTGAATACGCCAAGAAAACCAGGGGGGAACAGTATTTTTTCACCAATGGCAGGTTCATGAAAAGCCCCTACCTGCACCATGCCATAGAGAATGCTTTTAAGGAACTGATACCGTCCGACTCTTTCCCTTCTTATTTCATTTATCTTGAAGTGGATCCAAAATCCATTGATGTTAATATACACCCGACAAAGACAGAAATAAATTTCCTTGAGATTAAAAGTATTTATGCCATTGTTCATGCGGCAGTGAAACAATCCATTGGAAAATTCAATCTTTCCCCAACGCTCGATTTTGAAACGGAACCCAGCATGATGATTCCTCTTCCGGGAAAGAACCAGGCCATCATTCCTCCATCCATCACGATAAACCCGGATTATAACCCCTTCGAAAAAAAGCTGGATCCTCAGTCACGGATCCCTTTTCATCTGAAATCAGCAGTCCATTCATTGACCGAAGAAGAAACTGAATCCCTTGATTCATTATGGAAAAAGGATGAAATTCCCGAACCTGCAAGGGTAATACAGGTCAGAAATTCTCTTTTACTGACTTTTACCCAAAGTGGTGTTTTCATCATTGACCAGCAAAATGCACACGAACGAATCATCTATGAACGTTTGATGAATCAGGCTGAGCACTCCCCGGGAGGTTCACAGCAGCAACTGTTACCGCAGACCATCACCCTGACACATGAAGATGCGCAATTGTTTATGGAATGGAAGGATCTGTTTGAAGAAATCGGGTTTGATATCCGGAACTTTGGCAACAACTCCTTTCTGCTGCATGCAGTACCTGCTGATTGTAGACATCAGCAAGGCGCGGATCTGATAGAATCAGTTCTGGAATCTTTAAAAACATCCTCAAGAAACGTTAAAACTTCAGATAAACAAAACCTGATTCGTGCAGTTTCCAGAAAACTATCCGTAAAAAATGGAAAGAAATTGCATCAGCAGGAAATGGATATGCTGGTTGAACAATTATTCGCTTGCAAGGTTCCCGATATTTCTCCGGATGGCAAACCAACGATGATAAAGATTCCATTTGAGGAAATGACAAAAAAGTTTAAAAACTAACCAGCCATCTTATGACTAACCAATATAGCCCCGCCGGATTCCGTTTGCTGCCTCCCGTAGTAAAAAATTTACTGATCATCAATGGATTGTTTTACCTGGCGACCCTTTCATTTGAAAATGCTTTCGGTATAGACCTGGTCAATCTGCTTGGACTTCACTATTTCGGAAGCGATTTATTCAGGCCTTATCAGTTTGTGACTTATATGTTTCTGCATGCTGATTTTCAACATATCATATACAATATGTTTGCCTTGTGGATGTTTGGTTATCTATTGGAAAACGTTTGGGGGCCCAAAAGATTTCTGACTTATTACATGGTCACGGGCATCGGTGCGGCTGCCGTCCAGACTTTTGTGAACTGGCTGGATATTTCTGCCATTCTGACAGCCTCCGAAGTATACGGGAACAATCCAACGCTGGATGGTTTTATTGCATTTGTGCGTCATTATTATCCCCGGTATTATGAAATAGAAGGCACGGTAAGAACATTCATAGGAGAATGGTCTGCATCGCCAAAGAATCCTGAATTTCAAAAACAATCCGTAGATTTTTTGAATCAGCTGATTCATTTGCAGATGAACGTACCCACCATTGGAGCCTCAGGGGCAGTCTTTGGAATACTGCTGGCATTCGGCATGATGTTCCCGAATATGATGGTTTATATTTGGTTCCTTTTCCCGATCAAAGCCAAATGGATCGTAATTCTTTATGGCGCGATCGAGGTATTTTCAGGTATTTCAAATAATCCCAGCGACAACGTAGCTCATTTTGCCCACCTTGGGGGTATGCTGTTTGGATTTTTCCTTATCATGTACTGGAAAAAATATTCAAAATATTAAAGAATCCATGTACCAGAATTACGGCACACAGAACGGCTTTATGCCGGAGATCAGAAGGTTCTTCCAACAAGGCTCGGTTTTATCTGTCCTCATCATTTGCAACCTGGCAATCTGGATTTTAATTCAGGTTTTCAGGGTCTTGTTTTTTCTTTATAATAAGCCGGATTCAGGAATAGCCGTCGGCTACATTCTAGAATATCTTGCGCTTCCCGCTTCAGTTCCATTGGTTATTGCAAAACCGTGGACCTTGCTCACCTATATGTTTCTTCACATTGATTTCTGGCATATTCTTTTCAACATGCTATGGTTATACTGGTTTGGAAAAATATTTATGGAATATCTTTCCAGCCGTCAGCTTTTCTGGGTATATATTTTAGGCGGACTTTCCGGAGGGGCGGTGTATATTATTGCATTTAACATGTTTCCGGTATTTAAGCCGATGCTTCCCGTGTCCACAGCTTTAGGAGCCTCGGCATCGGTGATGGCTATCGTTACAGCTATTTCTTTTCATGTGCCGAACTATACCATCCGCCTTCTGTTGATAGGCCGGGTTAAAATTGTTTACCTGGCGGTCATTTTATTCATTTTCGACTTTTTCATGATTCCGGCCGGGAATGCCGGCGGACATCTTGCCCATATTGGTGGTGCATTGCTAGGACTACTTTTTATACAATTTATCCCGGGGAAGAAAGCGGAACGTATCCGGGATTTTTTCAGGCGAAAACATTTTTCCTCCCGGCCTTCCGGATTTGCAAACCGGCCGGTATCGGATGAAGAATATAATATCAGAAAAAAGAAAGATCAGACCCGGGTGGATGAAATATTGGAAAAAATCTCAAAAGGAGGATATGATTCCCTTTCTAAGGATGAGAAAGATTTCCTTTTTAAAACCTCAGCAAAAAAATAAAACCTGTGTCGTGTCGAAGAAAAAGGTGAAATCGGTTGTTATTAAATTACTTATTGCCCTGAATTTTCTGGCGGTTTGTTGCTTACTGTTATCATACACTGCCGGTTATATTAGCCCTTCCCGTTACTGGATCTTTGCATTTTTTGGACTCGCCTATCCGGTTTTCATTTTTATAAATTTAATATTTATCATTCTTTGGCTGATTTTATGGAAACGAATGGTTTTTCTGTCGCTGATCACAGTTTTTGCCGCATGGAACCAGATTACCTCCCTCCTGCCCCTTCATTTTTCGAACCCAAAACCTCCAAAGGCGGTTTCTGTTAAAATCATCAGCTACAATGTCCATAGTTTGTATGGTTACGTTAAATCCCAGAGCGTCCCTGAAACACGCAGCAAAGTCACTGAATTTCTTACAAACCAGCAACCTGACATTATTTGTATCCAGGAGTTCTTTGCCATGGGCGAAAACTTCAACAAAACCGTTTCCCGTTTTACCAGGGCCATTCACCTGAATAATTACTTCTTTAAAAATTACCGGGAATTCTGGGATAAGGAGAAAATCAATGCCATTGCAACTTTTTCGAAATTTCCCATTGTGAGAAGCGGATCTATCGGATTTCCTGATAAAAGTATTTTTGCCATTTTCACTGACCTGATGATCGACCAGGATACGGTCAGGGTTTATAATCTTCACCTGGAGCCGATCCGCTTTGGTGATGACGACTATTCTTTCTATTCAAAACTTACGGATGCAGAAGCAAATACTCCCCGAATCAAGGACGGATCAAAAAAGATGGCCTGGAAACTTAAACGTGCTTTTATTCAACGATCCCGTCAGGTTGATATGCTGGTAGGCCATTTGAATCTATGTCCTTACCCATTGATCATTTGCGGTGATTTTAACGACACCCCTTCTTCCTATACTTATCACAGGCTTACTTCCCGGTGGAATGATGCTTTTAAAAAAGCTGGCCGTGAATTCCTGGGAAGTACCTATGCCGGTAAATTACCTTCATTCAGGATTGATTACATTCTTTACGGAGATTATTTCTCTGCCACGCATTACCAAAAATTCAATATTGATCTTTCCGATCATTATCCAATCACGGCCACATTATTTATTAAACCCTAATTGAAATTCCTTGAAATTTAACCTGACATCTGCATTCCTTCCTACGGGAGATCAACCAGAGGCTATTAAGCAACTGGTAGATGGCATCATGCGAAATGATCCTGCTCAGGTCCTGGTAGGAGTTACAGGTTCAGGTAAAACTTTTACCATTGCGAATGTCATTGAGCATATACAAAGACCAACCCTCGTTCTGAGCCATAACAAGACTTTGGCCGCTCAGCTTTACGGAGAGTTCAAACAATTTTTTCCGGAAAATGCTGTCGAATTCTTCGTTTCCTATTATGATTATTACCAGCCGGAGGCCTATATCCCAGTGACGAACACATACATCGAAAAGGATCTTTCCATCAATGAGGAAATTGAAAAATTAAGGTTAAGTGCATCTTCTTCGTTATTATCAGGACGCAGGGATATCATTGTAGTGGCCTCAGTTTCATGTATATATGGTATTGGAAACCCGGAAGATTTCAGCCAGAATGTGATCCGGATGAATACAGGTCAGAAATTAAACAGGAACCGGTTATTACAGTTTTTTGTAAACAGTCTTTACGCTCGTTCCGAAACTGAGTTTACCCGGGGCAAATTCAGGGTAAAAGGAGATTCGGTAGATATTTTTCCGGCTTACCTTGACATTGCATACCGCATCGTGTTCTTGGGCGACGAAATTGAGTCCATTGTATCCATTGATCCCTTTTCAGGTCACAGGATTGCACCTCAGGAAACCCTGACTGTTTACCCTGCAAATATTTTCGTGACTTCCCAGGATAAAATGAAAGAATCGCTGGTTGAAATTCAGGATGATCTGTTCAGGCAGGTTCAGTATTTCCGTGAAAACAATAAGGAAATGGAGGCCAAGCGACTGGAGGACAGGGTAAGTTATGATATGGAAATGATGAGGGAACTTGGATATTGTTCCGGAATAGAAAATTATTCACGCTATTTTGACGGACGTGCGCCTGGCTCCCGGCCATTCTGCCTTCTCGATTATTTTCCGGATGATTTTCTTATGGTAATTGATGAGAGCCATGCTTCCATTCCACAGATTAGGGCAATGTATGGCGGAGACCGGTCGAGGAAGCAAACGCTGGTGGAATATGGTTTCCGACTTCCTTCAGCCCTCGACAACCGCCCCCTCAAGTTTGATGAGTTTGAAGCCAAGGTTCAGCAAGTGATCTATGTCAGCGCTACCCCGGCTGATTTTGAATTACAGCAATGTGAAGGAGTGGTGGTGGAACAGGTTATCAGACCAACCGGATTGCTGGATCCTTTTGTTGAAGTACGCCCGAGCCAGAACCAGATTGATGACCTTTTAGATGAAATAAACCAGCGGATCCTTATCCATGAAAGGGTTCTTGTGACTACGCTGACGAAAAGGATGGCTGAAGAACTGACCACTTATTTTTCAAAACTGGATCTGAAATGCAGATATATCCACGCGGATGTGGGCACCATTGAAAGGGTGGAAATTTTGCGGGATTTAAGAATGGGTGTTTTTGATGTATTAATCGGAGTGAATCTTCTTCGGGAAGGCCTGGATTTGCCTGAAGTATCCCTGGTAGCTATTCTGGATGCAGACAAGGAAGGTTTTCTGCGGTCTGAGCGTTCTCTCACCCAGACTGCCGGCAGAGCTGCCAGAAACGTGAACAGCAGGGTCATCATGTATGCTGATAAATATACAGAATCCATGAAAAGAATGATGAACGAGACCAACCGCAGAAGGGAGAAGCAAATTTCATACAATCTTTTACATCAGATCACGCCAACTGCTATTATTAAAAGTACACAGGAAATATTAGGCCAGACTTCCGTTGCAGATTCCAGGTCTGAACCCAACCATACATATATAGAAAATGAAAGAATAAATATTGCTGCAGACCCTGTGATTCAATATATGCCGAAAGAAAAACTCCAGAAACTACTGGTAAAAACCAGAAAAAAGATGGAGGAAGCCGTAAAGGCACTGGATTTCCTTGATGCAGCACAGCTACGCGACGAACTCATTGCCCTGCAACAGTTAATAGATCAAAAACCCTAAAAGGGCCAATAAAAAGAGGACGATTCAGTCAATAACTTTTTTATTTTTGTTAATATCTATTTTTACCATTTCATGCAAATTAGAATATATTTGCTTATCAAATTGTGATTCATGAAGAAAAAGATACTCGCGCTTGATGATGAAAAGAGTATCCGATTTATCATCGAAAATACATTCAATAAAGACTTTGAGGTAACAACCATGAATAATGGCATGGATGCCCTGTTTTACCTTCAATCCGGAAATATGCCGGATGTCATTATTTGCGATGTGGAAATGCCGGTGCTGAATGGATTTGAATTCATCAGAAGAATAAGGGAAAGTGGTTTTTTTGAGGAAATTCCATTAATTATGCTTTCCGGGAAAGAAGAAAGCGCCGATAAGATCAAGTGCTTTGAAATGGGTGCAGACGATTATGTGCTGAAGCCTTTCAACCCGAAAGAACTGATTGCCAGGATAAAGCGACGCCTTGAATCAAAAGAACAATACTCGCAAAGAAGAGGAAGCTAAGTTTTTATGGAGGAAAACGGAGTATGCAAACTGAAGGTCCTGTATATCGGGAATGATCAACATAACATTGATTCGTTCCGGAATAGCGGGTTATTTGAAGTAACCGTGAAAGAAAACGGATTGGCTGCAATCTATTGGCTGACCGACAATGCTTTCCGGCTCTTTGACCTGGATCAGGATAGCCGCTTTGAGAATGTTTACGAGGAAAAACAACAAATCGATGCCATTTTATGTGAATACCTTTTACCCGGAATAAATGGCCTGACGTTCTTCCATAAGCTGAAACTGAATAAATTTTATCAGAAAACCCCGTTTATTGTCCTTTCTTTGTTCCGCGATTATAACCTGAAACGGGAAGCTTACCTCATGGGTGTGGATGATTTTTACCATAAATCCATTGATATAAACAATATCAGCACCCGGATCTTATTCCTGAAAAAATTCAAAGCAGATTATATTCCTTTATCTCCTACTTTTCGGGACGAGGATATGACGCCCTATAAAACGCCTTTGCCGAAGCGGATTTTTGATCTTATCATTGCTTCTGCCGCGCTGATTGTACTCTCTCCTCTTATGCTGCTGACTATTCTTTTCATCCGGATCGAATCCAAAGGAAGGGTGTATTATATTGCGAAAAGGGTCGGGGCAAATTATAAGATTTTTAATTTTTATAAATTCAGGTCCATGTACCCTGATGCCGACAGAAGACTTAAAGATATTGCCCATTTAAACCAGTATATCAGCGGATCTGTCGAAGAAAAATGCAGCGAATGTGCTAAATTACCGGAGGGTAAAAATTGTTCTCCCCTGGTTTACTATGACGGGGAAGAAATATGTGAACATCTTGCCAATAAAAGGAAAAATGCCAAGAAAGCCTTCCTCAAGATTAAAGATGATCCCCGTATCACCAAAATAGGAAAAATAATTCGCATGACCAGCATTGATGAGCTTCCCCAATTGTTTAACATTCTTAAAGGTGATATGTCAATTGTTGGAAACCGTCCTTTACCATTGAATGAAGCGGAAGCACTGACAAAAAAGAAGTGGAGTCGCAGGTTCCGGGCGCCCTCAGGATTAACCGGGCTCTGGCAGGTAGAGAAAAGAGGACGGAGCGGGATCATGTCGGAAGAAGAAAGGTTTGCCCTTGACAATTATTATGCGGAACATAATACGTTTTGGGGAGACATTAAAATCATCTTCAGGACATTCTCAGCCCTCATCCAAAAGGAAAATGTTTAAATTAAAATGAATGCATAATCATCCAATTAATATGAAAACAAGACTGACAGGTTTAATTTTGGTATCCCTGCTCACTTTGTCGTTTGCTTCATTCGGACAAACCGGTGTGGAAAAAGATACCACTGTTACCTTTAATCCTTTAATTGATGACATCATGCAACGCATTCCTCCACTTGAGGATCTGATTGATTCTGCGATGGTCCATTCTCCATTTTTAAAAGTCAAGGATGCGGATGTTGCCATGGCCAGGTACAGAGTAAAAACCGCCCGCCGCGACTGGATGCAGAACCTCTATACGGATGGAATGATTTCCACCGATATCTGGGACGCTTTGACAAATAATAAAACAAATCTTGGAGATGCCAATACCATCCTTTCCCTTCAAAATAACAACCGTTATCAGCTCAGTATGAGTTTCAGGCTTCCGCTCGATGACCTTTGGGACCGCAGGAACAGAGTGAAAACGGCCATCAAGGATGTTGAGAAAGCGATGGCAGTGAAGGAAAATGAAATTCTGGAATTGCGTAAGCTGATCATCGTCCAGTACAATCAGTTACTGGTAACCCAGAAAAAATTAAAAATTGCAAATGATAATGTAACCACCAATGCCTTGCAAAAGGAAATGGGGGATAAAGAATTTCTGAACGGTCAAACAACCCTCTATGAACTCGCGAACATAAATGAAATGAACAGGAAGGCTATTACTGATTTTGAAGAGGCAAGAAATGCCTTTTATAATGCCTATATGATTTTGCAGGAAATAGCCGGTATAAAATTTAATGTGATAAACAAAATAGAATAATGAAGATAATCTATTTTATCAGGCTAATTCAGCGACATCTGTTGTTGTTGATTCTGGTCCCACTACTTATCGCTGCCGTGGTTTATTTTGTTACACGAAGTAGTCAGGGGAACTATTATTCGGAAACTACCATCTACACGGGCATTACTTCCGGATATTCCGTTCAGCAACAATCCAGCGGAGACCTAATGGCTAAAATGATTGTCTATGACAATCTGATGAACCTGATCCGCTCAAGGCAAACCCTGGAGGAAGTTTCTGTTAGTCTCCTCGCCCAGCATTTATTGCTGGATCACTATGATCCAAGGTATATTTCCAAAGAGAATTATGAAGATCTTCTTTCCAAAGTTCCACCGGATGTGGTGAATATTGTTAAAAGGGAAAAGAGGAATGATAAAAGGTATTATCGCCCACCCTCAAAAGGGACTACATCCCTGGATGGTTTGCCGGCAGATGGCCAGGAGTCAATGAACAACAATGACAGAATGCGATCTGATATTGAAAATTCAAATCCAAAGAAAAATTATCATGTGGTCCGTCCCGGTGAAACCATGTATTCTATTTCTAAATCACATGGTATCAGCGTTCATGAATTAATGTCATATAACCACGTGAACAGCCACAGCATAGAAGTTGGACAAAAACTTAAGGTCGGAGAGGTTTTTACCCCCCAGGCCTCCCCTCCTCCCCAGCAAGGCGAATATGAACCGGAACCATCTCCGTCGTCTCCCTCCAGTGTGGGCGACACCACTTCTTCCATGCAGGATTATTATACGCCCATTGATTCTCTTTCCTCAAACTTCCATGCCAATACTGATACCACTACTTTTGATAAAATCGTAAAACGACTGCTTGCATACGGCCATCAAAATGATTATAATTTCATTTATCAATTATGGAATTCTGAAACCGATCGCTTTTACAGCATCCGGGCCTTGTCAGGCGTTATTACAAGCCGTATTCAGAACAGTGATCTCCTGAAGCTTTCTTATACCTGTCCAGATCCCGGAATCTGTCAGCAAACCCTGATTTTCCTGACAAAAGTCTTTATCCTTAACTATAAATTGCTGAAACAAAATCAAACGGATGCCGTCATTCAGTATTTTAAACGTCAGTTGGAAGACGCCATGCGCCGTTTGCAAAAAGCCGAGAATGATCTGCTTCTTTTCAATGAAAGAAACAATATCATTAACTATTATGAGCAAACGAAAGTGATTGCCACCACCAAGGAAGAACTGGATGTAACGTATCAGAACAAGCAGATTGCCTATGCCTCATCCGATGCCGCCATTAAAATTATTGAGCGTAAGCTTGAATCTCATGCCAAACTATCACTAAATACCAGTGCCATCCTTCAGCTAAGGTCTGAGCTCTCAGACGCGACCATGCAGATCGCCAATATAGAAATTGACCTTGGAAATGATTCAGCCACCATCATCCAGCTTGCAAATTTAAAAGCAAGGGTAGAGAGCCTGAAACAAGCCATTAAGGTTCAGATCGACCGTTTATATATGGTCAATAACAGCGTGGAAGGATTACCATTAAAGGAACTGTTGGCTTCCTGGTTAAACAATGTGATCGCTTATGAAGAAAGCAAGGCTGCATTAAGGGTGCTTGCGGAGAGAAAAAATTACTACCGTCAGGTGTACGAAGTATTTGCTCCCCTCGGGGCGGAAATGAAACGGATCGAACGGTTGATCGGAGTGACTGAAGAAGAATTTTTAACCATTCTTCATGATTTGAATATGGCAAAACTACGACAACAGGATGATGAATTGACATCAAATCTTAAGGTTGTGGATCCTCCGTATTATCCGTTGCATGCTTTGCGCGGTAAAGGTATGTTGCTTGTAATCATTGCAGGTCTCATCGGATTTGTTTTGATTTTAACCCTGCTCATTGCGATGGAGTTTTTCGATACTACCATAAAAACACCGGAAAGGGCCGAAAAATTCATCAAACTCAAACTTGCCGGCGTATATCCTCAAATCGCAAGGCAAATATATACCGTGGATATCGGTTTTATCCTTCCACGACTGGTGGAGATGATTGTACAGAATATCAAGCTTGCCCTGCTTAACAATACCATTGGGAATATTAAAAAACCTGTTTTGATTCTATTATTCAGTACCAGGGATGCAGAAGGGAAAACAACCATTGCAAGAGAAGTTTCCCGTAAAATGAGATCTTTCGGTGAAAACGTGCTTTTCCTGAATTATATTAAAGAACAACCGGGGAGCCAGGGTTATGTGAATTCCGGCGAGCTGATTCCTGCCACGGATGATGAATTTCAATATGTAATACGCGAAAATTTCTTCGAAACAAGCGATTTTTCTGATCTTATGACAGGCCTGGAACATCTGGATTCCAACAGCTATGATTATATATTCGTCGAACTTCCTTCCCTTATCAATAACCCTTATCCTTTGGAATTAATTCAGAAGTTCAATTTTTCACTTCTTGTCACCCGTGCCAACCGGTCATGGACATCGGCAGATGCATCAGCCTTAAAATCCTTTACTTCTATCATAAAGCACAGTGCCCAAATTGTACTCAACGGAGTCGAATTGATATATCTTGACTCAATACTCGGAGAATTACCTAAACAAAGGTCAAAATTCCGCAGAACCATGAAAAGGATTCTGATGCTTCAATTCAGGGAAAAGAATATCGTTTAATCCCATACACTGAAAGGATTGTTATAACCATCGTTTGAACATTGGTCATTGAAAAAATACTTTTTACGAATTATACAGGACCTCAACTTTTTATCCCTTGCGGCGAACTTCACTTCTGCTGTAATGGGATTACTGTCCTTTATGATTCTTATCAGGATACTCAACATTGCTGATTTCGGGAGATGGGTGCTGTTTGTCACCCCGGCAGCATTGGTAGATATGCTTCGCTGGGGTTTAACAAGAGATGCCATTGTAAGATACCTTTCTTCTCCAAACCCTGAAGAACGAAAATCATACCTGGGCTCAAGCTGGATACTTGGAATTGCAATCCTTATTGTAATTTCCATATTGTTGTGGATTCTTATTCTGATTATTCCGAAAACACTCGCTTCCAGCGGATATGATATTTTTTGTTACTGGTATCCTTTATACGCCCTGGTCTCGATGCCATGGAATTATGCATGGTCAATACTGCAGGCAGACCTTGAGTTTGGGAAGATTTTCTGGCTTAGATCCATTAACCTGGTTTCTTTTTTAATTGTAATTTTCCTTGCTTATCTTTTTTTTAAAATTGATACCACGCTGGTGGTTATCATGTATGTTATTACACATACCTTCACTTCAATCTTCTGCCTGTTTAAAAAATGGACGGGGGGAGAGCATATTAAGCATTTTTCGATGGAAAGAGCAAGGACTCTTTTAACATATGGGCAATTTTCAATGTTGACAAGGATAGGAAGCAGCCTGCTGAAAGGAGCAGATAGTTTCATCATTTCTTTCAGCGCTTTTCTTGGTCCCACCGGTGTTGCCCTCTATGCAATACCTTTGAAGTACCTTGATGTAATTGAAATTCCCCTGATTAGTTTTGCCAATACCGCCTTCCCTAAACTTTCAAAAGCAAGCCTGGAAAATAAGGTTTCAGAATTTAAAAAGCTGTACTATTCTTATACGGGTTCCATCGTATATCTGTTTATTGTGATAGCCGTTATAAGTTTTTTCCTCAATAAAATATTTATCCGGATCCTGGGGGGTGCGCAGTATCTGGATTCCCTGGATGGAATCTCAAATATTCTTATTGTATTTATTTTTTATTCACTGCTGCTTCCGCTAGACCGGTTTACAGGGGTTGCCCTTGACAGCTTAAACAAACCACAGAAGAACTTCTATAAGATCATCTGGATGGCCTGTGCAAACATTACCGGAGATCTGGTCGCTGTTTTCGGACTGCATTACTTCTTTCCCCAATGGCAGGTCACGACGATACTTCTGTTTGTTGCCGTAGCTTCCATTTTTTTCAGTTGCATCGGACTCATTGTAGGGTATCGTTTTCTAAAACAGGAAATTGAAATTTCTTTTTTGAATATTTTTAAATATGGTTTTAATTTGTATAAGGCATACGCCATAAGGATACGTCAGATAATAAGGGATAGAAATATTGCAGATGGGCACTAATCCTATTTTATATCCCACCGGGCCTGACAGGTTAAAAAGACCTGTGATTTTCGGCTCCATTCTTGTGATCGCCGTCGGAATCGGCTATGTAATCGCATTGGGTGGATTTACTGTAGCTTCTGTTTTACTTGTGCTTCCAGTCATTATTCTTTACCTGAACCGTATCATTTTCAAGCCCGAAATTGGATTGACAATCGCTTTTATTTTAAATTTTATCCTCATGGGCCTGACCCGTTATATTCCAGCGACCCTGGGCCCTGTAATGGATATCACCCTCGTCACCATATACATTGCAATCTTTTTCCATTATTTTGAAGATAAAATCAATATTCGTATTCTGAATAATGATCTGGTCATTCTATCCGTTATCTGGTTCATTTATATTGTGATGGAACTTTTCAACCCTGAGGCCATCAGTAAAGCCGCCTGGTTTTCTTCCATGCGTGGAATCGCTTTTTATATGATGATGGTGATCCCCTTGATCTATCTGATCTATAATGAACCTAAACACCTTAACAGATTTCTTGTCATTTGGGGCGTTTTCTCCATCCTGGGATCCTTAAAAGCCTTTATGCAGCTGTATATAGGACCCGATCCCTGGGAACAGCGGTGGCTGGATGCCGGGGGAGCAGTAACACATGTCATCTGGGGTAATCTCCGTGCCTTTTCCTTCTATACTGACGCGGGGCAGTTTGGAGCAGCCCAGGGCCATATTGGCCTGATTGCACTCATTATTTTGATGAATGAGAAAAATTTCAGAAAAAAAGTTTTTTGGACCATTGTAATGATCACAGGCTTTTATGGCATGTCGGCATCTGGAACACGGGGAGCCATTTCTATCCCTTTCGCCGGTTTTGTACTTTATCTGATTCTCCGGAAAAATATTAAATCCATCATTATTGGTGCCTCTATTCTTCTTCCGGTATATTTATTTTTTGCTTTTACCACCATCGGAAACAGCAACTATCAGGTTTACCGTATGCGGACTGCATTTACACCAGAAGATGACGCTTCTTACATGGTACGTATTTCGAACCAGCGGCTTTTTGAAGAGTATTTAAAAACCAGGCCTTTTGGAGGAGGAGTCGGCCACTCAGGTGCAAGAGCCCTTGCCTATACACCGGACGCTTTTCTTGCAAACATCGCAACCGATAGCTGGTTTGTACTGATCTGGGCAGATGTCGGTATCGTTGGACTGTTTCTTCATATGTTTATTATCTTTTATATTATTGGGAAAGGTTCCTACATTGTGATGTTCCAGATAAAAAACCGCGAACTGTTCGCGAAGGAGGCGGCCTTGCTCTGCGGTTTCTTTGGTGTTATCTGGGCAAGCTATGGTAATGCCATTTTGGGACAATTCCCTACAGGCCTTATGATTTATGCCTCGATGGCATACGTGTTTTTAGGCCCTAAACTAGATTCTAAATTCGACCTTTTAGAGAAAAACCAAACCACTAACATCCTAAACTGAATCAAACGATGTTTCCCAGTTTAATTGTTCCAAAATGGGTTAGAAAGCACTGGTTTACATATAAATCAGCAGAGGAAATTCCGGAAGAAATTTATAATTCCATCCGGCAGAAAGTTGAAAAACTGATGAGCCCAGCGCCATTGGTATCCGTAGGCATCATAGCCTATAATGAAGAGTAGTACATCCTGAGGACCATTTCTTCCCTTGCGGAACAACGTAGCTCATTTCCCATGGAAATAATTTGCACGGATAATAATTCCCAGGATAAAACCAGTGTAATTATAAAGAAAACAGGTATAAAATATGTTCTTGAGACTAAAAAGGGAGTTGGTAATGCTCGACAGGCAGCCATGGACATTTCCAAAGGAAAATATTATCTGACCGTGGACGCCGATACAATTTATCCGCCCGATTGGGTGGACTGTATGGTTCGGAAACTCGAAAAACCACAGGTAGCAGCTGTTTACGGAAGAGCCTCTTTTTACAAAGAAAACCTGAACAAAGTCAGGATTGGATTTGCGATATATGAATTCGTGAAGTATTTCGTTCATAGGCTACGCGGAATCAAAAGACCTGAATTAAGCGTTTGCGGATATAGTTTTGGAATGGTAAAAGAGCTTGCCTATAAAACCGGAGGATGGAATACCATTATTAAAAGAGGAGAAGACGGGTACATGGCCTGGCAATTGACAAAGTTCGGCAAAGTCGTTCCTGAACGAAGCCGAAAATCTGTGGTATGGATGATTGACCGTTCCCTCAAACGGGAAGGCCCATTCATCTCTGCCATTGGCATTCGTATTTTCAAAGAAATCAAACGAATCAGGGAATACTTCACAAAACAAAAAGGAGACTACGAAACAGTTGAATCCAACAAATATTAACATCAGGTAGGAAAAAAATCATGGTTGGAGTACTAGTATATATTATGATCGGGTTTATTCTCTTCACTCCCATTGGATTTATCGCGGGATATATCCAGCATAAAAACAGCTTGAAAAATCAGGATGAAAAGGATCCGGACTCCTTTTCCGATAATAAAACATCTGATTGATGGATTCGAACATTTCCAAAGTACCTCCCCTGGTTTCAATCATTACGGTAAACTATGACCAGCCGGAAATTACCTGTGACCTGATCGAATCACTGAAAAAAATCACTTACCCCTCCATTGAAATCATCGTTGTGGATAATGGGTCTCCCACAAGGGATCCCTCCATCATACAGGATCGATACCCCTTTATCAGATTTATCAAATCAGAACAGAACCTGGGGTTCGCCGGCGGAAATAATCTGGGCATACGGGTTGCCAATGGAAAATATCTCTTACTGATCAATAATGACACAGAAGTTGACCCCGGCTTTCTGGAACCACTGGTTAAAAAGCTTGAAGAAAATCCAGGGGTCGGAGTAGTCAGTCCGAAGATCCGTTATTTTTATTATCCGGAAATGATTCAGTTTGCGGGCTTTACCACCATTAATCCTTTTACCATACGACATTTCAGTATCGGATTCAATGAAGTCGACAAAGGCCAGTATGACCATGATTCCGTTACAAACTATGCTTTTGGCGCTGCCATGATGGTTCCAATGCAGGTTGCCAAAGAAGTCGGCCTGATGGCAGATATTTTTTTCCTGTACTACGAGGAATTGGATTGGATACAAAGGATGAAAGATGCAGGATATAAGGTATGGTATATCCATAATTCCCTAGTATATCATAAAGACTCAATTTCTACCGGTTCCCTGAGTCCTTTGAAGATATATTATCTAAGCAGGAACCGGATACTTTATCTGAGAAGAAACATCAGAGGCTGGACAGCTGTCGTATCCATCCTTTACCAGATATTTATTGCAATTCCTAAAAATGCAGGAATGTTTTTACTTAAAGGTCAGTTTACACTTTGTGTTGCATATTTGAAAGCGATGGGATGGCATATTAAAACAATCTTTAATAAAGAAGTCCACAAAAGTCCCGGCATTTCTTGATTTCTTAAGATGATAAAGCATCATTACCCACTTGTTTCAATTGTTTCTGTTAATTACAATCAGGCTGAAGTTACCTGCGAGATGATTGAATCGCTCTCAAAAATTTCTTACCCGAATATTGAAATCATTATTATTGACAATTATTCCCGGGAAGATGATCCGACCATAATCAAACAACGTTTTCCGGGAGTCATTCTTTATGAAAGTCCTATTAATTATGGATTCGCCGGAGGCAACAACCTGGGACTGATGCGTGCAAAAGGTGAATACGTCCTGCTCTTGAATAACGATACCATTGTAGATAAAGGTTTTTTAGAACCCCTGGTCGAAAAGTTTCAATCGGATGAAAGCATAGGCGCCATCAGTCCGAAAATCAGGTTCTATTATGATCCGACCCTGATACAATATGCCGGATTTACGGAAATAAATCCCTGGACCATGAGAAGTTTTGCAATAGGATATAGGGAAAGAGACAAAGGACAGTATAATTCAGACCGCGAAACTGCTTATGCCCACGGCGCTGCCATGATGGTCCCGATGCGGGTAATTAAAGAAATCGGGATGATGTCGTACACTTTTTTCCTTTATTATGAAGAAGCAGATTGGAGTTACAGAATCAAAAGAGCGGGATATAAAATAATTTATGTTCATAATTCCACCGTACTCCACAAAGAATCTATCTCCGTTGGCAAATTAAATCCCATGAAGATTTATTATCTAAACCGCAACCGTATCGTGTTCATGCGGCGGAATATTTTCGGGAAAGATTTTTTAATGGGAATTCTCTATCAATTGCTGATTGCTATTCCAAAAAATGCGTTTTATTTTCTTATACGTGGGAAATTAAAATTCTTCTATTCCTATGTCAGGGCAATAGGCTGGCATACCAGAAATTTTTTCAACAGGCAGTTACACGACAACCCTTTCCTTTAGCCTATTTCCATTCAACCAATTCCTTCAGCACCCTGGCAGGCACTCCTCCGGCAAGACAACCGGCAGGGATATCCTTGTTTACGACAGAACCTGCTGCGATCACGGCCCCATCGCCAATGGTAACACCTTTTAAAACAATCACGTTGGTGCCGATCCAAACATGATTCCCTATTTTAACCGGTTTTGTTTTCTCATGAGCGGAATTCAATATATCATGATTGTCTGAATCGCGGATGCATACATTTTCTGAAATAGCAACATCATGCCCGATCTCAATCCTGTCATAACAGGATAAAATAAGGTTATTATTAATATACCCGCTCCCTAAAATCAAAGTGGAATTTATCCATACCAAAACCCGGGAGCCGGAAAAAATCCTGAAATCGCCATTCACCTGAAGACGGGCATTTTTTTCCAGGGTAAGCATGGATGGGAAGGGATTTTTTTTTGTCCATGAACGGTTGAATTGGAAAACACCGTTTTCGACCGTCATTTTCGCAGTTTTATCCGCTTCAAAGGTCGCTTTTCCATAAAGAAGGCAAACACCTTTATGTCTACTTGAAAGAAAAATTTTTAAAGTCCTGAGAATATTGACATTCCTTAGAAATTTGATCCCGGAAATTGCTCTCTGATATTTATTATGATCCTTCTCAGGGGCGGTAATTTCATTCATGTCATGAAAATTCTCTCGCAAATCTACCATTAAGAAAGATAAAAAACAATTTTATTTCTCTGAACGAAGGGAACTTGTCAGATCGGAATTCTTGTACTATCTTTAAACTTTCAAAAATAAAAGCATATGAGCATCAGAAAACTGATTTATGATAATAAGGATAGGCTGAAACCTTTCCTTTCAGCCATCGGGTATGATTACAAACATTGGACAAGACACGTTCTTTACAAAGAGTGTTTCGACCTGATAAATGGTCTCCATCCGGAGCATATGGACGTGCTGGAGGTTTCTGCCGGTAAAACTTTCCAGGATATTGAATTTAAAAGCTTCACTGAATTTAATTATCCTGAATTCGATATTTGTATCGATAAACTGGACAAGCAATTTGACCTGGTCATTGCTGATCAGGTTTTTGAACATCTGCTTTACCCCTACCGGGCAGGTAAAAATGTTTACGATATGGTGAAGCCGGGTGGCTATTTCCTGGTTGCCACCCCGTTTCTGATAAAAATTCATCCCATGCCTTTTGATTGTTCACGATGGACGGAGACAGGAATCAAATATTTCTTACATGAATGCGGATTCCCGCTGGAAGGGATACAGGCATGGTCATGGGGAAACAGGGCCTGTGTGAAAGCCAATTTTAAAAACTGGGCACCCAGGGGCTGGTTTGGTTCTTTGAAAAATGAACCATCCTATCCTGTAACCGTATGGGCTTTGGCTAAAAAACAATAAAATGGTAAAAGAAATTATCTACCTCACATTACTCATCATTGAAATTCTGGTTTTCTCCTATTTTTTAGTTGGCACTGTTTATTTTGCTGTTTTTTCACTGGCAGGAATATTTCCGTACCGCATTCAAAAAACAGAAACGGATCTTTACCGGAAATTTATCGTGTTCATTCCCGGATATAAAGAAGATATGGTCATTGTAAATGTTGCCCGGCATGCCCTTGAACAGGATTATCCTGCTGACCGTTTCGATGTGGCTGTGATCGCAGACTCTTTTCAGGCAGAAACACTTGAAAACCTTAGAAAACTACCTATTCAGGTAATCGAAGTCGCTTTTAAACAGAGTTCAAAAGCCAGGGCATTGAACAAGGCCATGTCACAGATTGACGTTGACTATGATGCAGTCATTATCCTCGATGCCGATAATGTAATGGCCAATGATTTCATTTCACGGATCAATCAGGCATTTTCCCGTGGTTTTATTGCTGTACAGGGACACCGGATGGCAAAAAACCGAAATACTTCTTTCGCGGTTCTGGATTCAGTGAGCGAAGAAATCAATAATCACATTTTCAGGAAAGGTCACAGGGTATTGGGATTATCCTCTGCACTGATTGGTTCAGGAATGGGTTTTGATTATAAATTGTTTAAAAGTTACATGGCCGGAATCGATTCTTTCGGAGAAGATAAAGAATTAGAAATAAATCTATTACGTGATAATATCACCATTGAATATTGCGAAAATGCCAATGTTTATGATGAGAAGGTACAAAAGTCAAAAACTTTTGTTACTCAGCGAACAAGATGGCTGGCAAATCAGTTTATATACGCCAGAGAGAATTTCGGCAGCAGCCTTGTTCAACTATTCCGAAATCACAACTTCGATTTCTTCGACAAGGTATTCCAGCAGTTGCTGCCTCCAAGAATTTTTCTCCTTGGCTTTCTGATTATTTTTACCTTGACATCCCTGATCCTTCAGCAGTTCTATTTTCAATGGCTATGGATTGGTTTAACTGCGGTTTGTATCATGAGCCTGATGATATCAATACCAAGACCATTGTATAATCTTGACACTTTAAAAGCTGTTTTTTCACTTCCCCAGGGTTTCTTCTTCATGCTCCTTTCCCTTTTCCGCATTTATAAAGCAAAACAGGGATTCGGGCATACCGTCCATACGACTTCTGCTCCCCTTGATTCAAATAAAGATAAAGGTTGATAACATGGACATCTTAGCTGACATTCTGGATCTCCTGCAAATTGTTGCAATTGCATACTTTGGCGGAACATCACTTTATTTATTATTTTTTGCAGTTGCTGGTTTATTCATGCCCAGTGACCATATTTATCCGAATCCTAAGATTCACTATATAAGCATCATTATCCCGGGATTTAAGGAGGATTTTGTAATCCTCGAGACTTTGCAGAAATCTTTGGAACAAAATTACCCAAAGGATTCTTTCCGGGTCATTCTTGTTGCAGATCATTTTCTGCCTGAAACCCTGAAGGCAGTCGAAAAATTTCCTGTAACTTCCGTTGAAGTGTCTTTTGATATCAGCACAAAAGTGAAATCATTGCAAAAAGCAATTGATTACCTTCCTGAGCAAACAGATGTAGTTCTTGTACTGGATGCTGATAACCATATCGAAGCGGATTTCTTGATGAAGGTCAATGCTGCTTTTGAATCCGGGACTGAGGTGGTTCAATGTCACCGGATCGCAAAAAACACCAATACTTCCTTCGCCCTGCTGGATGCAATCAGCGAAGAGATAAACAATCATATTTTCAGGAAAGGTCATGCTGCAATCGGATTCTCCCCTGCACTGATCGGATCAGCCATGGCTTTTAATATCCGGGTTTTCCGACATTATATTCCGAGGCTCGAAGCCATTGGCGGTTTTGATAAAGAGCTGGAACTTTTACTGCTGAATGACCGGAAAAAAATTACCTACCTGAATCAGGCCTATGTGCTGGATGAAAAAGTTCAGAATGCAAAAGTATTTTACAAACAACGCAAAAGGTGGATTTCATCTCAGCTGTATTACTTCGGACAGGATTTTTTAAAGGCTATAAAACAACTTTTCACCGAATTTAACATCCAATATTTAAATAAAGCATTGCAATTTTCCCTTGCCCCGAGAATTGTTACTTTGGGCGTGTTGATCATTATAAATCTGGCTTACCTGTTTTTCCCTTTTTCTCCCTTTAAAATTGCCTGGCTCATCTCGCTTTCTGCATGTCTTTTTGCTGTCTTTTTTTCAATCCCAATAAAATTTTATACACTGACAACCTTAAAAGCGGTGCTTCGTCTGCCCAGAGTTTTTTTCATCATGCTTATTTTACCGCTTATCGTCAGGGGAACCAATAAAAAATTCCTGCATACAGAGCATGAGTATCAAATGAATTCGGAAAATTTTAAAAAAAACGAGTATGAGAATAGGCATTGAAGGACAGCGATTGTTCCGGAAAAAGAAACATGGGATGGATATCGTTGCATTGGAATTGATCAGAAACCTCCAGGAAATTGATCAAACCAATGAGTATTTTATTTTTGTTAAAAAAGATGAAGATCCTTGCCTGAGTGAAACTGAAAATTTTAAAATTATTGAATTAAAAGATTCACCTTATCCTTTCTGGGAACAGTTTCTGCTTCCAAAAGCCGCTGCAGATGCAGGATGTGAAATTCTTCATTGTACAAGTAATACGGCCCCGGTTCATACAAAAATACCTCTGGTGGTGACGGTTCACGACATCATCTATATGGAAAAACTCAGCCTTTTCCGCAAAGGATTCTCAGCCTATCAGAAATTCGGAAATGTTTACAGAAGATGGAATGTTCCAATTTGCATAAAAAGAAGCAAATGTGTCATTACAGTTTCGGAATTTGAGAAACAGCGTATCGCATCCTTTTTTCATATGGAAGATAAAAAATTAAAGGCCGTTTACAATGGAGTCAGCCGGCACTTTAAACAAATTACAGACCCCATTCAACTCACAGAAATTAGGACCAAATATAATCTCCCTGAAAAATATTTCTTTTTCTTTGGAAACACAGATCCAAAGAAAAACACCCGGGGCGTACTTCAGGCTGTTTCACTTTTCAACCAGGCCAGTGATGAGAAAATCCCACTCGTGATGCTGGATTATGATAAAAAGGAATTGGCCTCCCTCATACAACAGATTGGTGACCCTGCTTTGACTGAACTGGTAAAACTTACAGGATATGTACCCAATTCGGAATTACCCGCACTTTATTCCTCTGCCACCTTATTCCTGTATCCTTCTCTTCGTGAAAGTTTTGGAATTCCGATGCTTGAAGCGATGGCTTGCGGCCTACCTGTGATTACTTCCAATACTTCCTCCATGCCTGAAGTTGGTGGCGATGCGGCTTATTACATTGATCCTTATCAACCAGAACAAATTACTGAGGCAATTCAAACAATCCTTAGCAATGATTTACTGAGAGAAGATATGGTGGAAAAGGGATTCCGGAATGCCGAAAAATATTCATGGAGCGCGATGGCCAAACATGTATTCGCACTGTACCAGGCCCTCTCTCAGAACAATTAAAATATCATTTTACTATGATCGAAGGAAGAGATTTTGTTGTTTTCGGATTGCAGTCATGGGACCTCCATATTGCCACCACCATCAAGTATACAGCCCTTGAATTCTCAAAAAAAAACAGGGTCCTGTTTGTCAATCCTCCGCTACAGCGAAGCTTTCAAATCCTGCATCGCGACCTCCCCGAAGTCAGGAAGTCCCTGAAAATCATAAAAAAAGAAGCGGATGACCTGGTCAGGTTCAATGATAATTTATGGGTCTTATACCCGAGAACCATCCTGGAATCCATCAACTGGATTAAAAACCATTCCCTTTTTAACTTCTTTAATAAATTAAATGATAAACGTTTTGCAAGGCAGATTAAAAAATCCTTAGAAAAACTGAATTTCAGGAATATCATTTTATTTAATGATAATTCTATGATCAATGGATTCTATTTTAAGGAATTACTCGGTCCAAAAGTTCAGGTTTACCTGTTAAGAGATGCCGTTACCCTGGTTTCCTATCACGCCCATCATGGTACCATTCTTGAGCCGCAACTGATAAACAAATCTGATATTGTTGTAACAAACTCTGATTTTTTTGCAGATTATGCCAGAAAATCAAATCCAAATTCAAAAATGATCGGTCAGGGTTGCGATGTTTCACTTTATTCCGATCCGGACGGGAAAATGCCAATTCCTTCTGATGTAGAAAGCATTTCACATCCAAGAATCGGTTATGTTGGATACCTCACGACCATCCGCTTAGACATCGACCTTCTCATTTATATCGCAGAACAACGACCAGGCTGGCAGTTGGTGCTTGTCGGACCCGAAGACCAGGATTTTAAAAACTGTAAACTGCATGAGATTCTTAATGTAATCTTCCTGGGCACCAAGGAGCCGACTCAATTACCCGCATATGTCAAGAGTTTTGATGTCGCCCTTAATCCGCAGATTGTGAATCCCATCACGGATATCAACTACCCATTGAAAATAGATGAATATCTTGCCATGGGGAAACCGGTAGTGGCGACCAAAACCACTTTTATGAAATATTTTGAACAAGATACTTACCTGGCTTCAACAAAAGAGGAATATCTTACCCTGATTGAACAGGCACTAAAGGAAAATAGTCTTGAAAAGGAATTTCGAAGAACCGAAGTTGCAAGAAGCCATTCCTGGGGAAATTTTGTTGAACAAATATATGATGGGATCATGAAATTTGAAACCAAAACTGAAATCTGATTTGCATGATTTGTCAACGGGATATAATAATGACAGGTTTACAAAGCATTGACTTCAAACTTGGAAGTAATGCCGTAAACCTGGCATATGAGTTTTCGAAAAACAATCGTGTGCTTTATATCAATTATCCGCTCGACAGGCTGACCATCTGGAAAGATAAAAAGAATCCCGATGTTCAAAAAAGGCTGGATGTGATTCATGGAAAGTCTCTGGAGTTAATCCAAATAAACGAGAATCTCTGGACGCTTTACCCCGCAACGATTCTGGAATCCATCAGCCAGGTTCCTGTTAAATTTATTTTTAATTTTCTGAATAAAATCAATAATCACCGATTTGCAAAATCTATTAAAAAGGCTGTACGGAAGCTTGGCTTCAGGGATCTTATCTGGTTTAATGACAGCGATTTTTACCGTGTTTTTTATTTAAATGATTTGCTGAAAACAGATGTGAATATCTATTACAGCCGTGATAACATGGTTGCGACCCGTTATTTTAGTCTGCATGGACAAAGAATGGAAGGGGCTTTGATGAAAAAGGCAGATGCTGTTGTAGCCAATTCAACTTACCTCAGGGATGCTGCGTCAAGGTTCAATCCTTCTTCTTATTATGTCGGACAAGGTTGTGATGTCTCTGCCTTTGACATTAAAAAAATTCTGAATGCTCCCGAAGATGTTTCATCGATTAAAAAACCGGTTATTGGTTATATCGGGGCCCTTGTTACCCTCCGTCTGGATATTGATCTTATTTATTATATAGCGAGCCAGCGACCCGACTGGAGTATTGTTCTTGTCGGCCCCGAGGATGACTCTTTTCAAAACAGTCCGCTTCACTCACTTAAAAATGTTTATTTCCTGGGAAGTAAAAACCAATCCGTTCTGCCTGATTATCTGGCATGCTTTGATGTGGCGTTTAATCCTCAGGCAATAAATCCGATTACCATTGGAAATTATCCACGGAAAATTGATGAGTATCTCGCGATGGGGAAACCAGTTGTTGCTACCTTTACTGAAGCCATGCAGGTTTTTGAAGGTTATGTCTGCCTTGCAAAAACCAGTCAGGATTATATTGAGCTCATTGAACAGTCCCTGCTTGAAAACTCCTCTGTTCTTCAGGAAAAAAGGGAATCTTTTGCCCGGGGCCATACCTGGGAGGCCAATGCGAATGAGATATACAAAGTCATTGAAGAAGTATTGATCAGGAAAAATATTGATAAAAACTAGCAAAATGTCCATAACGCAACGGATTAAAGCCAGTCCAAAATTGAAACAATTGGCCATTTATTTAATTACACCCACCGGCCAGGCACGTCCGCGTCTCTGGGTAAAACTATTTATTAACCCATTTAAACATTATAAAGGAAAAGGTTCTTTGATCCGTAGGAGAACCAGGATGGATGTATTTCCCTGGAATGATTTCAGAATCGGAAGAGGTTCAACCATTGAGGACTTTTCAACCGTTAATAACGGAGTCGGGCATGTGATAGTTGGCGAACGCACGCGCATAGGGCTTGGAAACGTTTTAATCGGGCCTGTCACCATAGGGAATGATGTCATGTTTGCCCAGAATATTGTTCTCTCAGGTCTTAACCATGGGTATGAGGATATCAGTTTGCCGATCAGTCTGCAGAAAACCTCCGTCGCTGAAATCTTTATTGAAGATGAAGTCTGGATAGGATCAAATTCGGTGATTGTTTCAGGTGTCAGGGTCGGTAAACATTCCGTGGTAGCTGCCGGGAGTGTGGTTACCAAAGAGGTTCCGCCTTTTTCAATTGTTGCCGGGAATCCTGCGCGTATCATTAAGGAATACAAGCCGGAAACGAAAACCTGGGAACGAATATGATGTAAATAATAATTCTTGCTTATGCTTGCTGCTATAATTTTATTCTGGGTTTTTCTGTTTCTCATATTTTATGCTTACCTGGGTTACGGAATCCTTCTTTTCATCCTTGTAAGAATTAAAAGGCGTTTTCAGAAAGAAAAGGTTTCCTGGGAGGAATTTCTTCCTGAAGTGACATTATTCGTGGCAGCCTATAATGAAAAAGACTATATCGCCGCTAAAATGGAAAACTCTTTCTCCCTGGATTACCCGAAGGAGAAGGTTAAGTATATCTGGGTTACAGATGGTTCTGACGATGGAACTCCTGATATTTTACGAGCCTATCCTGAAGTGGAAGTGTATCACCAGCCTGATAGAGCCGGGAAGATTGCCGCCATGAACCGCGGAATGGCATTCGTGAAAACGCCCATCGTGATCTTTTCAGATGGAAATACCATGCTTGGAAAAGAATCTATCCGACGTATCGTAAAGTTATTCCATAACCCAAAGGTGGGTTGTGTATCGGGTGAAAAAAGAATATTTAACAAAGATTCCGTTGCAGCAACAGAAGGTATTTATTGGAAATATGAGTCAACATTGAAAAAATGGGATGCTGAATTATATTCAGTGGTTGGAGCAGCCGGAGAATTATTTGCACTACGAACAGAATTATTTACTGTGGTTGAAAAAGATACCCTTCTGGATGATTTCATCATTTCATTGAGAATTGCCATGCAGGGTTTCACCATACAATATGACCCGGAAGCCTATGCGATTGAAAGTCCATCAGCGAATGTAAAAGAAGAATTAAAACGTAAAATCCGGATTTCAGCCGGAGGGATCCAATCGGTGGTCAGGCTAAAAGCATTATTAAACCCATTCAAATATGGAATTCTTTCTTTCCAGTACATCTCTCACCGGGTTCTGCGCTGGACATTGGCTCCGCTTGGACTTCTTATAATATTGGCGTGCAATGTTTTAATATTGTTAAACGACGGTTATTTTAACTTTTCCTGCGTTTATACCTGGCTCTTCTGGGGCCAGATTTTATTTTATCTCGCTGCAATTCTGGGGTGGTATTTTGAAGAAAAGAAAATCAAGGTTAAATTATTATACATCCCGTATTATTTTTTCATTATGAATCTTGCCGTTTATCTCGGTTTTTTCAGATATCTGAAAAAACAGCAATCGGTAAACTGGGAAAGGGCAAAAAGGGGATAATACCCATTTATCATGGACAGAAACCTAAAACTTAAGTCATTTCTGCTTTCTCTTTTTTGCATATGTATTTTTATCGCTGCATATGCTCAGACAAGAAACTGTAAACTTGTCGTGGAAGTCCCTGTTACCATGATAGATGGAAGGAATAATGCCAGTGACGTCAGGCCAGGCGACACCATCTGTGTGCTTGCCGGGCAAAAACTGTTTCTGCGTTTTTCACATATTCACGGGACCATTACTGCTCCTGTTGTTATTATTAATTCCGGCGGTCAGGTCGTGGTCACAGGTTATGGTTACGGAATAAAAATTGATTCCTGCTCCTACATTGTATTTTCAGGACATGGCGTTCAGGGGGAAAATTATGGTTTCCTGGCCACAGAAGTCAACGGAGCCGGTATTTCTGTTGACGGATTAAGCACCGATGTTGAAGTCAAGGGAATTGAAGTCAGCCATACTACCCTTGTCGGCATGTTTGCCAAAACTGATCCTGACACCACTTTCACTTCAACGCGTGAAAAGTATACTTTGCGTAACCTGGTAATCCATGATAACTATATCCATCATACCGGGATGGAAGGGTTTTATCTTGGAAACACCTTCTATCTTGGGAAAACAATTCAGTATCACGGCAAAGACACAACTGTATTTCCTCATTTACTAAGGGGTGTTGCGGTGTTCAACAACCGGGTGGAATATACAGGATGGGATGCCATCCAGGTGTCTTCTGCCGATTCCGGATGTGCCATCCACGATAACTTCATCTTTCATGATAGCGAGGCAGGCTATCTAAATCAGATGAGCGGAATTTTAGACGGAGGTGGTTCAAAATGTGATTGTTATAATAACATTATCAAGGATGGAAAAGGAGATGGAATAGATATTTTTTCCCTTGGCGGACAAAAAATATATAATAATCTGATTATTAATCCGGGGAAATCATTTCTTCCTGACCAGAATTACTCTCCATACTTCAAGCATGGAATCTATATCGGACAATATCTGACTTTACCCGGATCGTCATATATCCTGGCATACAATACCATTCTTTCACCCAAAACCTATGGAATCCAGATTGCCAATTACCAAAGTGATCCGAATCTGGTTACCAATAACATTATCATTAATCCCGGCGGATATTCCATACAGGGAGAAAAATCATATGTCAGCACAATTGCAAGCTCTGTCCATATAACAGATGTAAATAACCTGAAAAACAGGGAATATTCTCCCTTGCAGTTTTTAGATCCCATAGCCGGCAACTTTGACCTGAAACCTTCCTCCCCTGCTGTGAATACCGGAACCCGGCTAGATGATTTCCCAATCAATATGGATATTCTTAACCGCAACCGACCATTTGCAAATCTGAATGACATTGGCGCTTTCGAATGTCATGATTCCTCTTTGCTGAGTGTGCCGGAAATTGAAAAAAGGGATGTTATCCTTCATGAACTCTCTCCTAACCCCTTCAGAAACGTTCTGAATGTATATTTTACCATAAAAAGTAAATCCCAGGTAAATATTTCAATTTGTGATTCTCAGGGAGTCATCATCCTTACGCCCTTGAATATGATCCTGGAGCCCGGTCCTTATAAAAAGACCATCAATACCGGAAATTTTTCATCCGGACAGTACCTTTTCAGGCTAACCACAAACCATGATATGATCATAAAGAAAATTATTTCCCTGAAATGATATGTAATTCTTTAATTTTACTTTACCATAAATAAAAAAAATCGCCATGAATAGCTCAATTAAAAATATCATTCCTTTCTGGCTTGGCAGAAAGCTGAGGGGATGGCTGCAAAAAGTAAAAGCGCTGTATTACAAAGGTGGCGTATATTATTGTCCATTTTGTAAGCATTCTTTTCGGGCCTTTCTTCCGGGCGGATCTGATATTCCTGTCCTTTATGAGAAGCAGGTAATCGGCGCGGGCTACCGTCAAAACAATGTTTGCCCCCGTTGTTATTCCCTCGACCGCGACCGGCTTGTTTATTTATTTCTGCATGATAAAACCAACATCTATACTGCCCCCATAAAGTTATTTCATGTAGCCCCGGAAGGCTGTATCAGGGCGCTGCTAAGCAGCCTTCCAAATCTCACTTATATCGCAGGCGTGAAATATCTCGAAGGTTATTATTATGAGCGGCAAACCAATCTTCTCGATATTACAAAAATCCCATATAACGACGAAGCCTTTGATATTGTCATCTGCAATCACGTGCTGGAGCATATTCAGGACGATAAATTAGCCATGAGGGAATTATACCGTGTCCTTAAACCGGGAGGAATGGCCATTCTACAGGTTCCTGTTTCAAAGGTTCTTCCCACCACATATGAAGACCCGTCTGTCGTTTTGCCTGAAGAAAGGGAAAAAGCCTTCGGACAGTTTGACCATGTCAGAATTTATGGACAGGATTATCAAAACCGTTTGGAAAATGTGGGTTTTACGGTCATGCCTTATAATCCGTTTGATGAGAAGCCTGTTGAAGAGCTTCAAAAATTTGCCATCAATCCATTGGAAAAACTCTTTGTTGCATATAAATAGATCGATTACATGATGAGCCTTACCATCATTCTATCATTATTACTGATTGCCGTTATTGGACTGTTATTTATCTGGAACCGGAAAATCAAACAGCTTTCGAATCAGGTTAAAAATAAAGATCTTGAACTCCAGGAATCCAAATCGGCGCTTATACAGATTCGGAATGATATTGATAAAATTGTTGAAGAGAAAACAAACAACTTCAAGGAAGAATTTCTCGCAAAAGGGAGAAAGGACATGACGCTGAAAAAGGCCCTGAAAAGATCAGAAGAGTCCAATTTTCTAAAAAATGCCTTTCTGTCAAATATCAGCCATGAAATCAGAACTCCGCTCAATAATATTATTGGATTTTCAAATTTACTGGAAGCGGAAATATCTCTTCTGGAAAACAAGGAACTTTTTGAATATTCGCGTGCCATCACGGAAAGCGGCGACCGGCTTTTGCATCTTCTCAACAATATTATTGATATTTCAAAGATCGAAGCCAATGATATGCAGATCAAGCTTCAGCCATGCAACATCACACCCATTGTTGCAAACGCAATACAGCTATTCATTTTTAAAGCAAACGAGCAGAAGTTAAAATTGAATTTCATAGGGAATGAGGTGCCGCTTGCCCTGGCTGATGAAAAAAACCTTATTAAAGTAATTGGTGTCATAATTGATAATGCCATCAAGTTTACTGAAAAAGGTTTTGTCAATGTTACCACGGATTTTAATAAAGATGGAAACGAAGTTTCGATACGGATTAAGGATTCTGGTGTCGGAATCGATCCGTCTTACATTCCCTCACTGTTTGACCCCTTCCGTTCTGAAAGTGCGGGGTTTTCAAAAGACTCCCAATCTGGCGGACTTGGTCTTCCTCTGGCAAAAAGCCTGATTGACCTGATGCGCGGAAGGATTGAAATTGAGTCGGCAAAAGGAGATGGTACCACGGTAACCATTTTCCTTCCTGCTGAAAAATCAAGCCAGCCCGATGTCGATGTACCCGAATTTACACGCAGACAAAAATTCAAGGCTTTGCAGGGACTGGAAATATTCATTGTCGAGGATGACCTAATGAATAAGATCGTCCTTTATGAAATGACAAAAGTACTTGGCAATGTGGTCGCAGTAGTGAACGGAGATGAAACCCTGAAAGTAATCGAACAAAGCTATAAAGAAGGCAAATTCTTTGATGTCATGCTTTTTGACATAAACCTTCCTCCACCCTGGGATGGTATAAAACTCATGCAGGAAATACGTAAAAAGTGGAAAGAATATAAGACCATCCCATTTATTGCACAGACTGCTTATGCCATGACAGGCGATAAAGAAAAACTGCTTGAATCTGGATTTGATGATTATATCGCTAAACCCATAAATCAACAGGAGCTTTATTCCATCATTAAAAACCAGTTGAATAAATTTTGATCATGAATGAGGAAATGAAAATAAAGGAGCTGGAGAATCGAATCAAAGAGCTGGAAGCCCTTTTAACAGAAACCCGGAAAAAAACGGACGAAGCCATAAAAACAAAAACCATGTTTCTGGCAAACATGAGTCATGAAATCCGGACACCGATGAACAGCATCATCGGGATTTATAATATCCTGAATCAGACTGAGCTAACTGAGGAACAAAAGGAGTTTCTTGAAATTATTCACATCTCAAGTCATAACCTGCTTTCAATTATCAACGACATTCTGGATCTTTCTAAAATAGAAGCAGGTCAGTTAAAAATTGAACAAAAGTCATTCTTCCTTCATGAAGAGATCCACCAGGTGATTAAATTATTATCCCTTAAGGCTAAAGGTAAGGGTATCGATTTATTTTCCAAAATTCAATCCACGGTTCCAAGCTGTATTGTCGGTGATCCGGCCCGTCTGAAACAAATTTTAATCAACCTTACCAACAACGCGATTAAGTTTACCAATGAAGGAAACGTATTTGTTGCTGTTGAAACCATCGATCTGAACCCTGAGAATCTGATTCAAAAAAGAGATTTCATTCCGGATGATTTTCTGAAAACCGGAAAATTTCCGCCCGATCTTATTCTTCTGAAGTTTGAGGTTACCGACACCGGAATTGGAATATCTCCTGAAGAACAGGAAAACCTGTTCTATGAATATGCCCAGCTTGAGAATCCCCTGATTCAAAAATATGAAGGGACTGGTCTCGGTTTATCCATCTCCAAAAACCTTACTGAATTGATGCATGGAAAAATCGGGGTCGAAAGTCAGAAAGGAAAAGGGTCTACTTTTTGGTTTACCCTGGCAGTGAACAAAGGTGATGAAGAAATGCTGCTGCTTGAGCGTATGGATAAGCCTCCTAAAAATAAAAAACCAAGACCTTTATTCATACTCCTCGTTGAAGATAACCTGCTGAACCAAAAATTCGCAGTTACGAGCCTTCAACGGGCCGGTCATAAAATTGATGTTGCTGAAAACGGGAAAATTGCAGTTGAGAAATTTGGAAAAAACAGTTACGACCTGATACTCATGGATATAGCCATGCCTATCATGGATGGAATTGAAGCTACACACTTAATCAGGGAGTGGGAACAAAATGATTCCGGTAAAGAAAAATTTAAAAAAGTCAAGATTGTAGCGGTAACAGCCCATGTAATGGTGACAGATCGTGAAAAATGTCTGAAGGCAGGAATGGATGAATACCTAGCAAAACCTTATCGCCCTCAGGAGCTGATCGCGATCATAGAAAACCTGGACATTTACTGATAAAAGAAAACTATTTCCTGAGAACCCTTACAGGGAATATTCTGTTGTCGTGGGCAAAACGAAATATATAAATTTCCTTAGAATATTTTGAAATATCAATTTGGGTGATCGGATTGATCAATCTTAAAATATTTATTCTATTTCCCTTTAAATCAAGAATTTCCAAATCGACTGGAAGCATACTTTTTTCAAGTACCGAGATCCAGATCACATCACCGGCAGGATTCGGAAAGACCGAAAAATATTGTGAAAATTCATTTTCGTGAATACCCGGACATGGGATAAAAGTGATATTTGCAGTATCCCTGTCGACACATCCGTTCAGAGTTACATACACCCAAATTGCTGCAAGGCCGATACCATGGCCTGTAGAATCCACAAGAATGCTAGGGGTAGTTTCGCCAGTTGACCATAAATAATTATCAAACCCGCTGCCAGCGTTCAATGTGATGGTATTTTGCGCACAGATCTCTGCATCGGGAAGCGGAGTAATCACGGGTTGTGGAATAATGGTTACATATGCTGTATCGGTATTGTAGCAGCCTGTAGTGGTATCTGTAACCGTATACCAGATCTGGTTCAGGCCTGGTGTGGCACGGGCAGGAAAAAGAGTATCCCCGTCAATCCCAGAAGTGCCGCTAAAGACTCCTCCCGGAGGCCATCCGGGAATGGTAAATGGCGGAAAATCCTGGCAATAAGCAGGCTGTATTCCAAAAATAACGGCATCCGGTAAAGGAAGAACCCTTACGAGTACTGTATCAGCAGAAAAACAATTATGCTCATTGGTAACGATAACTGAATATTGCTGCGTTTCCAAAGGGGAAATCGTGATACTTTCAGTTGTATCCTGAGTGTCCCACAGGTAATGAACCCCTCCTGATGCGGTCAGAACGATTGGATGATGTTTACAAACACTGGTATCCTGCGGCAGACCAGGATTCGGATATGCATATCGGATTACCTGAATGCTATCCCAGAAAATATTTCCCCCGATGGGATTCATGGCCCGTACCTTGTACATGGTCGTAATCCTGGGATTAACCGTGGGGTTATATATATGCGGATTGCTGATCGAAGAATCATAAGGAACAGATGTCCAAGTTACAACATCATTTTCAAGTGTATCAAGCAAGGTGAGGGTAATAGGCAGGCCAGCACATACAGCCTGAATCGGAGTGGATTTAAACGAGAAAAAGCAACTATCCAGTATCCCATCCGGACTATGCGCAATGATGAAAGTAGAATCTTTTCCCTCCCAAAAGGATTTTGGTTTTTGGATTTTCAAAATATTTCCGGGATTGACCGTCAGGTTCAATATTCCGGTGTTTTGCACAGTCCAGGTAATGGTGGATGGAGTATATAACGAATCGATCACAAGATTATTCAGGGAAACAGATGTAAAGGGGGCATTGGCTGGTTGAATTTGCTGAGGATATTTTGTCTGTTTAAGAAACCCTGCAGATCGCATCTGCATGCCACTGACTTTAATGGTGTCAGCTGTTGTATCGGCATGAATCCCGTAAACTATCATGAACGATATGGAGTCAGGAATGTTGAAAAGCTTGATGTGTTCGGTCCAGATACTGGTATCTGATGGAATATCAATGGTTTGATACAGCCCCCTTTCAGGGAATTCAAACCGTAAAGTCATATAACTGCCCGACAGGTTGCTTCCTTTTGTCCAGACAGTAAACTTATTCATCCCTTTTTCCAATCCCGCCAGGGTGTTGATTTGAAAAATATACCCGAGGCCATTCATGGTGAAACACTTATATCCACTGGCAGGAACGCCATCCGTGGTATCAAAAATACTGGTAATCATCTGGTTCTGATCATAACCATCCGGATAGGAATCACCGTCCAGATCAACGTTTAATCTCGGAAAAATATTGGTCACCCGGTTCGGAATACTATCATATAGAAGCGCTTTCCATTGGCTGTATGTTCTTACCGGAATATTATTTGAAGCACACCAAGCGAGTAATGTATCAGTACGTTGAAGGTAGGCCTCCCATCCGCCCAGGGGTGCCTTAAACCGTGCCAGATCAATTTTGATATAATGCTGAGCAATGGCATTGGCGATGGTATGTTTACTTGCCTGAAGATTCATGGTTTCATTTGAAAGATCCGCAGCAGCCTGCATCCCGAACGGAGCAACATGGTAAGGTGTATACTCATTATAGCATAAACTGGCATAATTAATATAATTGGAGCCCTGAAGATACTGAAGGGAGTCACCCATATTCCATTTCAGTTCATATGCGCTGATCCAGGGCATCTGTCCGGCTGGATGTATCCAGGTATATGGCCTTGGGATATTCAGATCAGCGTATATTTTCAAGGATCGTTTTCCCAGTAACCGCACGGCCGACTGATCCATAATCAGATTCCGCTGCGTAAGTTTATGGTATGCGATTCCGTCATTTGTACCAAGGTTTACCGGCTCTTCCCAAAAAGACCTGATATAAACCGAATCAACATCATTCGGGTTAACTGCCTTTAAATCATACCATAAATAAACTTTATCATAGGGTTGGGAAAAATACAAGGCAAAATAATACGGGTTTCCGGAAAGGTCAGCAAATTCTCCGGGGTTTTGACTGATCACAAGGTTCCCTGAAATATTCACCAGCCCTTCTGAATGGGATTGAGTGGTATCAATGCTATTAATTTTTAAACATACTTTTCCCTGGTTAATATGGTCAACACCAGGCTTATTGTTATAGAGTGAGTCTTCGCCGATATTTACCAGACTAAAAAACTGTGTTTGATGGGTAGGCGTATTATCCATTACCTCATGCCCTTTATCAATCCATTTTTTCAGAGAATCAACATAAGGGGTTGAGATCGGGAGAACCCATGAAGTTATGGCCATGCAGAAATTTTGCTGATATTTCGAAAAAACAGAATCATACTGGTGCAGTTTGATGAGAGAAGGGTTTTCATCAACCCTGAAACAAACACCCCCTTGTTTTGCATTGCTCTGAGCCCATGTAGACAGGTTCACAAGAACCAGCAAAAGAAATAATGCGCTTTTTATGATTTCCGGTCTTTTCATTTACTGTTGTACTCTTTTATTTGCAGAGAAACCGTTTTCCTCTTTAGCATAAATCCCAAAGTAATTTCATGGGTTCCTGCGCTTTTTCCAAGCATGGCTGAACCAGAAAACTCGTAATTATAATTGATTACCAATGCGTTGACAATTGCAACACCTGCAGTGAGACCAACAATGTTGCTTTTCCGATAGAAAGCCCCCAGCCAGAAACTATCATGATATTTTACCAGTCCGCTGACCTCAATGGTCCATGGTGTAAACTGTGTGTTTCTGTAAAGCATGTCGAATTTCAGTTTCCAATCCGACTTCAGGTCAACTGTATAACCTGCATAGAAAATCCAGTTTCTGTCCATTGCCAGAACATGATCATATTTGTTCTGGTTATAAAAAGATTTATTGTTGAAAAGAACAGGAAAGCCAACGCAAATATAAAGGTCTTTCCATGCGTACAAAAGGCCGGCGCCGACGTTCATATAGGTCTCGGTCGTCTTTCCATTTCCCTGCAACAACGGGTCAAGGGGGTTACCCACAACGGCTTTGCTGTAATCTATCGAATTCTGATAAGCCGATATATTGATCCCAAAACTTAAAAAATGCTCTTTTGCAATCTGCAGATGATATGCATAATTAAGGTTGACCATGAAGTTAGTGAGTGGCCCTGCTTTATTGATCTGAATATTGCCGCCAAGTCCCATATTTTTATTCAGCGCACCATCAATATTCAGTGCTCCTTCAACCGGGCCTCCGGGAATATTTACCCATTCATTCCGATAGGTAAGAAACGCTTCAAACAGATTTAATTTCCCTGTAAAAGCAGGGGAAATGGAAACAGGGTTAATAAGGTAATTGTCAAGAATCGGAAACTGTTGTGAAAAAACCCCTGAACAGAGACCCGTAAATGCCAGGATTAAGAGTAAGGTTTTTTTCATTTCAGAATGTTTACGGTCCCTTTGTACAATTTTCCATCAAAACAGCGGACAAAATAATAATATGTATCATTCGTAAGCATTTTACCCTTATAAGTTCCATCCCAGTCATTCTTATAATTTCCCTGAGAAAAAACCTCCTTCCCCCATCTGTCGAAAACATTAACAACACAGGGGCCCACCTTAACCAGATTTAAAATATCCCAATGGTCATTATAACCGTCTCCGTTGGGTGTAAAAAGCGTTGTTACAACAGGATCAAGCCCGAATTGCTTGACGGTAATGTGAAAGTCAGTTTGTCCGAAACATCCGTTATTGAATACCCTCACCCAGTAATCGCCCTCAGCGCGGATTACAATAGAATTACCTGTTTCACCTGTCGACCAGAAAATACTATCATGGGTACCTTCAATGCTGGCGGTTACACTGTCACCTTCAAAAAAAGCAGTATCCCCTGAAAAGGATAGGGTATAATCTGGTATTGGCGGAATATTGACAATATAAGTAACTGAATCGAGGCAGGCAATCTTAGAACGAACGATTAGTTTTGTAGAATACTCACCGGGGGCAGTGAAATAATGAACGGGGTTGGCATCATGATTTTGCAAACTTCCATCCCCGAAATTCCAGGTAAAAAGCTGAACACTGTCTAAAACAGTAAGTGTCCGGTTTTTAAATTGAACCGGTTGATTGGTGCAACTGGGTTCAAATGAAAAATCCGCTGTGACCGACGCAACCTGCACAAATTTATAGATAGCTTTTGCATTTCCGCTATGCGTCACTACCCTCAATCCAACATTATGATTTCCAGGACTGGAAAATACATGTTGGACAATTTTTCCTGTATCGGGTCCAAAATAACCATCTCCGTTCAGGTCCCAGAAGCGGTATTTGATACTATCCTCAGGCGTTGACATATCTACCAGGGTGGTTGTTTCCAAAAAGCAGACTTTATTTGCAGTAAAATCCGGGACTTGTGCAACCACCGTGGCAGATATACCAAGAATAACAATTAAAAATGCAAAAAAAACATTTTTCAAAAGCGAAAGGGTTATGGATTATTTAACTTCCATTAACTCAACATCGAATACAAGGGTAGAATATGGAGGAATTGTGCCCATATCACGTTCCCCGTAACCGATAGAAGAAGGAACGATAAGGGTGGCTTTTCCGCCTACATTCATAAGGGCAATGCCTTCATCCCAACCCTTAATTACCTGGCCTTTACCCAATTCGAATTCGAATGGCTGATTGCGATCGCGGGAAGAATCGAATTTTGTTCCGTCAAGCAAAGTTCCGGTATAATGAACCTTAACTTTTTTCCCAGCAATGGCTTTTGCACCGGTTCCTCTAATCTTTTCAACATAAATAAGTCCGCTGGCAGTGGGTTTTGCAGTAATCTTATGCTCTTTTAAATATTTTTCACGTAACATGGATTCTTGTTTTTTATTCGTTTCAAGTTTTAACTGTTCTTTTTTCTTTGTCTCAGCCTGTTCTTTTTCATATTCAGCTTTTGATTGCAGATCGAGGATTTCGACTTCATAAACCAATGTGGAATAAGGAGGAACAATGGCGCCGCGGCCCATTTCACCGAAACCTATTTTCGAAGGCACCACCAGTTTGGCTTTTCCTCCTTTTTTCAATAATTTAATCCCCTCTTCCATTCCGGGAGTATCAAATCTTTTCCCATATTCAAATTTCATAGGTTCTCCACGGTCATAGGAAGAAAATATCTGCTTTCCATCAACTAAAGAAACTTTAAAGTTTAGTTTTACCCATGTTCCGGTATCGATGCCGGCACCGGCACCGGGCGTTTCCTGAATAAAGTATAGCCCTGATGCCAGGGGTTCAATGGTAATCTTCTGATCCTCTAAAAATTTCTTCAGGGCTTCCTGCTCCTTCGTCATCAACGATTGAGGGGAATCTACAGACAAGAGGGTGATATAGAAATGGATGATGCTGTTGGAATCGATAAACGGCGGCCTGGCTTTCTGACGGAAAGTTTTCAGGAATAAGGAATCTGCATTGATGATAAAGGAAGCACTATCACCAGCCGACATCATTTGAATTCCTTCGTAAATATCTCCTTTAAAATCAGAAGGGGGTAATTGAAATCTCACTGGACTTCCCATGGCTTTTTTACTGTCAAAAAGAACAGAATCCTTATAAACATAGCGCATATTCAGGGAAACCCAGTCCCCTTGCTTAGGTTTAAGGGTATCTTTGCTCACATTATAAAGCTTATAATACAATCCAGAACTCGTCTTATCATACCCGGCATATTTTGAGGAACATGCCAGAGATGTAAATGCAACAAGCACTAAAATAGCTAACGGATTTACAAACAATTTTTTCATACTTTGATTTTTAATCAATTAAGTTAATATTAAATAAGAGTTATCGTTTTACTTTGACCTGACAAGATACAAAGTCCTTTATTGAAAGGCGCTGACATAAACCTGTTTTTTTCAACATCTTTTGAACTGAAATTCCTGTTCTTTTATAAAAAAATCATAATAGGACATGAAATCAACCAAAGTAAATATTCAATGGGAAAGCGGGGTGTTTATTACATCCAATAATTCCAGATCATACACCAATGATGCTCTTTCAGGAATATTTTTCAAATCGCCCAACAGCCCATAAGCAAGATGCGAAGGTACAATAAATTTTGCACGATCCTCAACCCTGAGCAACAGGATTCCTTCCTCCAATCCAACTTCCGTCATTCCCCTCCCAAGCTGTATTACCTTCGTTACCGGGAAAACTGACCCAACAATCTCCCTGCCATCCAATAATTTGATGGAATACCTGATTTTTACGGCATTACCCTTCACGGCCCGGATTCCGTGGCCTTGATGATAAATCATATACCTTAAGCCTGTTGAAGTGGTTACAGTTTTCCAATGATACCGGGCTAAAAAGTCATCGATCTCCTGGCTTTCTTCCTTAACCACTTTCCTGTTCATGTTAAGTAAAGTATCATCCATCATTCTCAAAGGTGCAGTAGTTTTTACCGGAGGGGGATTGGTTTGACAGGAGACAATGAATATATAACAAATAAGCAAACTTTTTTGGAATATAATCCTTGCTTTCATCAGAATTTCAATAAACTGATTTTAATTGATCCTGAAGTCCGGGAAGCAGGTTTAAGAATGTTTGAACACATTGAACCAGGGTGGCCTGGCAGTTTGCCCCTGATGCATTGCTATGCCCTCCCCCGTTAAAGTAATTTCTTGCCAGTGAATCCACGGAAAAATTCCCCTTCGACCGGAATGATATTTTCACTTGTCCGTCCCGCTCCATGAACAAAGCCGCGAGGTTTATATTTTTAATTGAAAGGGCATAATTGACCACTCCCTCAGTATCTCCCACCTTGTATTCAAATCTTTGTAATTCTTCCTCCGATAATGTAATGTATGCGGTATGGTATTCAGGTAATACCACAAGTTTATCGCTTATGGAAAATCCAAGTAGTCTAAGTCTGTTTTCAGAATACGTATCATAGATAAGCCTGTGAATATGTTCTCCGTCAATGCCTAAACTGTACAGGTCGGCTACAACTTCATAAGTTTTAATATAATTGCATGAATAGCTGAAGGAACCGGTATCAGTGATAATTCCCGTATAAATACATTCAGCGATTGACTTGTCGAGAAGGTCCCGGTCGCCGGAGGCGACAATAAAATCATAGATAAGCTCTGAAGTGGAAGATGTCCTTGAAATGGAAATTTTCAAGTCGAAATGTGCAGAAGGATTAAGGTGGTGATCAATCAGAATTTTCACTGCATCGGATTGCAATACCAGGGAACCGGCATCATTCAATCGATCTAGATTGTTAAAATCCAGGCAAAAAATTATATTTGCCTCCCTGATCAGCTTTTTACACTCCTCGATGCGTTCTTTGTAGATCAGAACATTTTCCTGGCCCGGCGCCCAGGCCAGGAATTCGGGAAAAGGATCAGGTACAATGACTTTGACCTCATGCTTTTTCATTGAAAGGTAGGTACATAAAGCCAAACTCGAACCAATGGCATCGCCATCGGGGTTTGTATGCGTGGTGATCAAAATCCTGGAAGGACGAGATAAAAGATCGTTTATCTTTTGATAATCAGTATTTTTCAAATATTTTGTACATTATAAAGGCTTGCAAAAATACGTATAATTTAAAATATAATTGTAATTTTGCATCTATTCTCAAATATTGACTGATGAGCGGAACAAAGACTTTCACTATGATAAAACCGTCAGCTTTTACCAGCGGTTTTTCAGGGCCCATTATTGCCCAGATTGAAAATGCCGGATATAAAATAAAAGCGTTGAAATTAGTTCAGATGTCGGCTGAACAAGCTGCATGCTTCTACGAGATGCACCAAGGCAAACCATTTTTCAAGGGATTGATTGATTTCATGTCATCGGGGCCGATTATTGCTGCAATTCTAGAAAAAGAAAATGCTGTTGATTCATTTCGTGCACTGATCGGAGCCACGGACCCTGCAAAAGCAGATTCCGGGACCATCCGTCAGAGATATGGTAAAGACCTCGGTGAAAATGCAATCCATGGCTCTGACAGTGATGAAAGCGCTGAGCGGGAGGGAAATTTCTTCTTTTCAGTTTTTGACCGGGTTTAATTACTTGTTTTCAGGTTTATATTCTTTAAACGTTTTATCTCGATAGAAAAAAAGTACTTTTTCAAGTATTTCTTCTTCGGGTTTCTGGGTTGAATCAATTGATTTCTCTTTTTTTTCCTGATTTTCTTCCGGAACGGAAATTTCCTCCATCAAACCTTTTTCGATCGGAAAAAGTTCTGTGTTCCCATTGATTTTAATATCAGGATCGGGAGTTTTCCTGTATTTTAATTCCTCCTGTTCATGTTTACCAAATAAAAGCCATGAAGCATTTACGTCAGGAAATCTTGTTAAAACTTTAAGAATGAATTCCAGGCTTGGTTTATTCCGTCCGGAAAGGATATGGGAAATTCCGGATCGCTGGACATTTATTTCATCAGCAAACTGTGAAGGTGATAAATTATTATTCTTCATCACTTCCTGAATTCTTGAGATCATTATGTTCGATTTTGTTACAAAGGTAAACATAAATTCTTTTTGTTTACAAATTTATATTATTAAATATTGGAATAAAATTTAAATGAACAATTCATTTAACTAAACTAATTTATAATACTGATTAATAGTAATATATCAAATTAATATTCATTGCGTTTACAATTGTATACAATTGATGATTTCTTTTGATTTACAATTGTAACCATCTATATTTGGCATCGAAAACCAAATTATATATATCTTTATCGTGGAATTTGCCATTACGTTCATTTATTCTACAATTATGGGATCGTGGAAAGTAAATTGGGTTAAAAATTATGTGTTTTCCAAGGAGGTCTATTTTAAAAACACCCAGACTTTAAAGTACCCTCTCTCCTTTTATCTTGCGGTGCTCCTGAAGCTTTTTCCGGGTTTCTACAAAAAGCCTGTCCGGTTATATTTAAAAGATGGAGGGAGTTTTCTCTGTCCTGACTTTATGAGCATTTATATATACTGGGAAATTTTTTTATTTAATGTTTACGATTACCAGGCTACTTCTAAGGATGAAATCACGATTCTGGATGTTGGCGCCAACATTGGTCTTTCAACTATTCATTTCAAGCAAAGGTTCCCTTTAGCAGAAGTACTTTGTTTTGAACCATTTAAACCAAATTTCGAGTTTCTGAACCGGAATATTACTTACAGTAATTTCAAGAATATCAAAACCTTTCAGCTTGGTTTGGCCGGTGAGGTGCGACATTCCCTTCTTTATATTCACAGGAAAAATTCCGGCGCACATTCTATATTTCCTGAAGAATTGAGTTTGGGAAGTGTTGAAATCGAGCTTATTGACCTTAAAAAAGCGCTTTCAATGACTAAAACGGGCAAATGCGATATCCTGAAACTGGATTGCGAAGGAGCTGAGTATGAAATTATTAAATCAATCACGCCGGAATTGTCAAAAAAAATCAAGCAAATTTATTACGAAGCTACGGTCACGCGTTACGACCCGAAAGATCTTAACGACCACCTCTCTTCCATTGGCTACCACGTGGATCTGGTGGGAGGATATGTGTATTCTGCAAAACTAATGAATTGAACTGCCATTAAATTTTTACCAACTTAATTACTTCGGCTTTTTTCTCCCCGCCTATTTTCAAATAATAACATCCCGGTTTGATATTTTCCGGAAAGGAAATTTTTATCTGGTTCAAGCCCAGGTTGCAAAGGTGATCCTTCATGGTAAAAACAATCCTTCCTGTTTGATCCATAATCAAAATCCGAACGTTTTGCTTGAAACCGGAATTGAATTCTATTGTAAACCCTCCGGAAAAAGGATTCGGAAAAATAGTTGAAGTATTAGTGTATATGTTATTATTTATATGCATAATATTTAATGCTTTACGGAAATCTGGTATTCCGTATCCTAATAATGAATCAGGCGTTGTAAACTGGCTGGAACTCACTTCAACGGATCGCATTATGATATAATTGTTCATGTTAATTGAAGACTGCCATAAACAGGCCACCATGCCGGCGATAATGGGTGATGAAAAAGAAGTACCACTGGCATGCATGATGGTTCCACCGGTTCCTGAAACAATGGTTTGCAGTCCCATCGCCGCAACATTTGGTTTAATCCTTGCGTTTACTTCACCTTCTGAACTAAAATAAGCGCGATGGCCCAGGGAATCAACTGCAGCAATAGCAAGCACGGAGTTGCCGTCAGCCGGTGCCCCTACACAATGCCAGTCGGATCCGCCCGAATTTCCGGCGCTGTTTACGACGATCAGGCCTTTACTGGCAGCGATATTTGCTCCCCGGGTGACAACGGTGGTATTACCGCTCATATCAGCACAGGTATGGTCTACCGTGGGATCGTCAAAAGTTGTATAGCCAAGGGAGGAATTGATCACATCAGCCCCCACGCTATCGGCAAATTCAGCGGCCGAAACCCAATTGTATTCTTCAATGATATTCTCATGCGCATATTCCTCTGATCTTAACAACCAGAAACTTGCTTTCGGAGCAGTCCCAACCAGCTGACCAGGCAGGTTCCCCCCTATCACAGAAAGCACCTCCATTCCGTGTGCATACTCAAGAAAAACATCATTTCCGGGAAGTACAAAATCCCGGGTTCCCAATATCTGGTTATTGGCCCAAAGGCTGTCAAACGGAGGAAGGTTGTTCACCTGAAAAAAACCGGCATCCAGGATAGCAATTACCATTCCCTCGCCCCGGAAACCCATCTGGTGCAATAAATCCCCATTGACCATATGAATCTGCGTATAGGATGGTCCATAATTGTATCCTTTAGAAGAACCACCCTGGGTACTCCAAACCGGAACATTTACAACAGACAAGGATTTTTTTTCAAAATCAAATTTATTTTCTTTCACAGGTAAGAAGCCTTGCCCGGTAAAAAGATCTTTCCCTTTGACCACATTCAACACAAAGGGAAGTTTTGAGATGGAATCAAGAATTGCAGTATTGGTGGTATAAATGGTAATCCCGTTCAGCCATTTTGAACGGTTTAACACCGTAACTCCAAGATTGGCAATTGTTTCAACATAGCTTGAAAGCACGGGCAGGTCGTTTTCTTCAAGACTGATCATAAGCCGTTCCCTTCTTTCTACCGCCCTCTGGGTTAAAAATTCCCGTGGACGGTCAAGAGAATAAGGAGAATTATTTTTATCCTTAAATCCTATAAAATATTTATCCGGAGCAATTTGTGAAATCAAAATCACCGGAAACAAAACTGATAGAACCAGAATTCCTGTTTTTTTCATTTTTTAAGATAAATTTGTCATAAAATTATAAAATATCAACATATGATTACCATCCTGGATGAAAAGCAGATCGCCGAGAAAGCAATTCCTTTACATATCATTGATAAACAGATAGATAATTTCATTAATGGCTTTCCATTTATTCAGTTAGTGCGGCCGGCATCCAAGGGTGATGGTATCCTTTCATTTGAAAAAGAAGCGCAATCCTTTTATCAATCCTATTTCCGTTCAGTGATCCCTAACCTGAAAGTAGTGAAATTTGTTCCTGCTTCAGGAGCGGCCAGCAGGATGTTCAAACATCTGTTTGAATATAAAGAAATGTTGCTGCAAAGCAAGAGCAAGATTTCAGAACCTTTAATAGATCCTGGATTTGCTACCGCACCGTATTTCTTAACCAAGCTTTCCAAGATTGCTTTTTACAAAACATTATGCGCTCTTTTAAAACGAAATGAGCTGGATCTAGAAAAAATCTTTACCGACCAGACGGTTTCTGAATTGCTTGACTTCATTCTCAATGAAAATGGGCTCAATTATGCCAATCTTCCCAAAGCCTTGATTTTATTTCACGATTACCCCGGGGGCGCAAGAACAGCTGCTGAAGAACACCTCGTGGAAGCCGCCAATTATACGAAGGATAAATACGGGAAGGCCAGGATACACTTTACCATTTCTCCGGAACATCTTGAAAAGTTTACTGACTTGTTCAGTAAGGTGAAAACCAAATACGAGAAAGAATTTAAAGTCAACTTTGACATCTCCTATTCCGTTCAAAAACCTTCCACGGATGTTCTTGCGGTGGATGAAAACAATGAGCCCTTCAGGAATCAGGATGGAAGTCTGCTTTTCAGGCCTGGTGGACATGGGGCCCTTATACAGAATCTGAATGAAATTGATGCAGACTTGGTATTCATTAAAAACATTGATAATATAGTTCCTGACCATTTAAAGGATCAGACGTACCGTTACAAGGAACTGATTGGTGGTTATCTTTTATGGATAAAGGACAAGATATTCACATTCCTCAGAGAAGCTGAAAATGGTTCTATACCCAGGAATGATTTAATGGAGATGCTTTTATTCGCAAAAGAAAGACTCATGCTGTCCTTCCCAGAAAAATTCAATCTCTATTCGGAAAATGAAAAATTAACATTTCTGGTTTCCCGGATTTCCAGACCCATTCGCGTCTGCGGCATGGTCAGGAATGAAGGAGAACCCGGAGGAGGCCCTTTCTGGGTGGCCGGTAGGGAGAATGAGCAATCTCTTCAGATTGTTGAATCATCCCAGGTAAACCTTCTGGATGAGGATCAAAATAAAATCTGGAGATCTGCCACCTATTTCAATCCGGTCGACCTGGTGTGCAGTTATTCAGATCACCATGGCAGGAAGTATGATTTATCCCGCTTTGTTGATGAAAAAACTGGCTTTATTTCAATCAAGTCAAGCGGTGGAAAAAATCTGAAAGCCCAGGAGTTGCCTGGTTTATGGAACGGAAGTATGGCCGGATGGTTAACCCTGTTCATTGAAGTTCCGATCATCACTTTCAATCCCGTTAAAACAGTGAATGATTTATTAAGGAAAGAACACTTAGCCGGATAAAACGCCATGGGAAAAAAGAATTTTTTTCTGCTAAACCGAAGGGAACGCTGGGGATTAAGCCGATGGGGGTGGCTGTTGTTGCTATTGCTCATCATTCTTCCTAACCTTTACCTCTTTACCCATTTGTATAAAATTCTTGCGCCGGTGGCACGCGAAAAAACGGATATTCTCGTTTTAGAAGGCTTTATCAGCGATGATGTCATGGAAATTGCCATGAAAGAATTTAAGGATCGTCATTACAAACTTTTAATCACCACGGGAACCCCTCTTGAATGGGGGCATTTATTGGTGGAATATGATAATACAGCCAGGCTTGCAGCCAGTTCTTTACTTAAACTGGGGTTTGACTCTGCCAAACTTGTGATCGTGGGCACAAAGGAAATCATGAACGACCGCACCTATAATTCTGCGCTTGAATTAAAAACATGGCTTAGGAAAAACCGTCCGGCTGTGAAGGCGATCAATCTTATGACCATGAGCGTTCATGGCGCCAGAAGCCGGATGATGTTCCAGGAAGCCCTTGGAGATACCATTAAAGTCGGGATCATTTCCGTGAGGAATTCCTATTACGATTCTCACAACTGGTGGAAATCAAGCAAGGGATTCCGGGAAACAATGAATGAAACAATCGGATATTTTTACGTTAAATTTTTCTTCCGGCCCTATGCAATACCCGGGAAAACGAATTAAGAGCAATCCTATGAAAACCGGAAAATATTATCTCCTGCTGCTTGCAAATTTCCTTTCACTGATCCTTCAAGCACAGGAAGGATATCAGGTCAATTTTCAAATAAAGGGATTAAAAGACACCACCTGCATGATTGCAAACTATTATGGCAACGGAACTTATATCAAGGATACCCTGAGAACAGATGCTTCCGGACGCTGCGTTTTCAAGGCGGGAGCGGACCTTCCGAAGGGTATATACATCTTGGTTATCAATGATAAAAACTATTTTGACTTTATCATTAACATTGATAAAAAATTTAGTGTTTCAACTGACCGTGATCATTCCATTGATAAAATGTCCTTCAATTCCTCTCCGGAAAACAAATTGTTTTATGAATATTTGAGATATAACAAACAGGGGTTTGATATTATTCAATCCCTGCAGAACCGGATAAAAGAATTTCCCGAACAGAATGATTCCATTGAAGCCATCAATGCCCGGATAAAAGCAATGAACAAGGAGATCATCAAATACAAACTCGATCTGGTCAAAAAGCATCCGGCGTCATTTCTTGCGTTTCTGATCAACGCCATGAAAGAACCGGAAATTTCAAATGATTCGAATTTTTCTTACCAGTCTTATAAGGCTCATTTCTGGGATGGGACCGATTTCAGAGATGACCGGCTGTTGCGCACACCTGTCTTTCATAATAAACTGAAAAAATATTTCGATCAGGTCCTGATCCAGCAACCGGATACCATTATCAGGGAGATCGATTCAATAATTTTTAAGGCCAGACCCAACCAGGAAATGTTCAAATATCTGATCTGGTTTTTCACCTATCATTACGAAAACTCTGAGATCATGGGCTTTGATAAAATATTTGTCAGCATTGTGGACGAGTATTATACAAAGGGAGAAGTTACCTGGCTGAATAACACCATACTGGAAAATATTGTTAAAAAGGCAAACCGTCTGCGTCCTATTCTGATCGGTCGGCTGGCCCCGAATATGATCATGCAGGATACCAGTAACCATTTGGTTTCCATGGTCAATGTCAAAGCAAAATATCTCATGCTTTTATTCTGGGATCCTGATTGCGGTCATTGTGAGCAGGAAATCCCGAAACTCAGGAAAATCTATGATGAGCATAAGGAGATGTACGGATTGGAAATATTTGCAGTATGTTCTGACACCTCACTGGTAAAATGGAAAAATGCGATCCGTAAAAAAAACATGAATTGGATCAATGTGAATGGTCCCCGTACTTTGACCGGTGATTATCATGAGCAATATGATATTATTTCAACACCGGTAATTTATATACTGAATGAGCGGAAAGAGATTATTGCCAAGCGACTCAGTGCTGACCAGGTTCTTCCGTTCCTTGAGAACTATATAACAATCCCAAAAAAGTAATAAATAAAAAGGCTGCCGGTAACGACAGCCCTAAGGGTTTATTTGCTGATCTCTTCAACAATGGCTTTGAAGGCCTCCGGGTGGTTCATAGCCAGGTCGGCCAAAGCTTTCCGGTTTAAAGCTATATTATTTTCAGCCAGTTTACCCATAAAAACAGAATAGGACATCCCATATTCCCTGACTCCTGCATTGATACGTGTAATCCATAAACCGCGGAAATTTCTTTTTTTCGTACGGCGGTCACGGTAGGCATAGGTCAGGCCTTTTTCTACCGAATTCTTAGCTACGGTCAGGACATTTTTCCTTCTTCCGAACTGGCCTTTAGCCCTTTTTAGAATTTTTTTCCTGCGCTCTCTTGAAGCTACAGCATTTACTGATCTTGGCATAATTTTGATTTTTTTACTTGAGCGTCCCGCTTACCGGGAACTTCTGGAGCTACAAGTAAGTTACACAATGAATGAATTAACTACGAAGCATTTCTTTTACATTGGCCTCATCTGCCTTGTCGACCATGGTGGAATAGGTAAGGTTCCTTTTCCTTTTGGTTGATTTTTTTGTCAGAATATGGCTTTTGTAAGCATGCTTCCGCTTCACTTTTCCGGTACCCGTCAGCTCAAACCTTTTCTTGGCGCCGGATTTTGTTTTCATTTTTGGCATGTCACCGTTTATTGAATTATTGATTGATTGAATTATAGATTTATTTTTTAGGCGCTATGATCATGATCATTCTCTTGCCTTCAAGCCGTGGCATTTGTTCAATTTTCCCGACATCGACCAGCCCCTGGGCAAATTTAAGCAGGATCAATTCGCCCTGTTCCTTATAAATGATGGAACGGCCTTTGAAAAAAACATCCACTTTAACCTTCGCACCATCCTTTAAAAATTTAATGGCATGATTCATTTTAAAATTAAAATCATGTTCATCTGTATTGGGTCCGAGCCGAATTTCCTTTACAATGATTTTAGCCGTTTTGGCTTTCATTTCTTTCTGCTTTTTCTTCAGTTCGTAAAGGAATTTCTTATAATCAATTACTTTACACACCGGTGGGTTTGCTGTCGGAGAGATTTCAACCAGGTCAAGGCCAAGATTTTCCGCTAAGATCATCGCTTCCCTGATATTATAAATACCCGGCTGAATATTTTCACCTACGACTCTGACTACCGGTGATTTAATATATTCATTGATATTATAAGGTTCTTCCTTTTTTCCCGGTCTATTGAATCTTCTCGGGCCGTTATATTGAGTGGCTATATTTTTTCCTCCTAAATTAAATGAATACTGAAATTACAAATCTCCCAGTTCATGATGTATTTCACTGGTTATGAAAGAAATAAATTCATCAACTTTTTTAGATCCCAGATCCCCGGAACCATGCTTGCGAACCGAAACCGTTCCTTCACTTTCTTCCCTTTCTCCGATCACAAGCATATAAGGAATCTTCATTAACTCCGCATCCCGTATCTTCTTGCCAGTCTTTTCGTTCCGTTCATCAATTTGGGCGCGAATATCGGAATTATTTAGCAATTGGCAAACTTTTTTTGTATAATCCAGAAATTTCTCGCTGATGGGCAAAAGGATAACCTGGTCGGGGGTAAGCCATAATGGGAAATTTCCGGCAGTATGTTCAAGTAATACGGCTACAAACCGCTCCATGGATCCAAAAGGTGCACGATGAATCATAACTGGCTGGTGCTTCTGGTTATCATTTCCAATGTATTCCAGTTCAAACCGTTCCGGAAGATTATAGTCAACCTGAATGGTTCCAAGCTGCCATTTTCTACCGAGTGCATCCTTGACCATGAAATCCATTTTCGGACCATAAAATGCTGCTTCACCTTTTTCAATGACGGTGGTTAAACCCCGCTCTTCTGCAACTTCCAGAATAGCTTGTTCCGCTTTTTCCCAGTTTTCATCGTTTCCGATATATTTTTCCTTGTTGTCCGGATCGCGGAGCGAAATCTGAACGATAAAATCTTTGAAATCCAGGGCTTTAAAAATCAGTAAAACGATGTCCATCACTCCCTTAAACTCATCTTTTACCTGATCAGGGGTACAGAATATATGCGCATCATCCTGGGTAAATCCCCTCACCCTGGTTAGACCGTGGAGTTCCCCGCTTTGTTCATAGCGGTAGACGGTACCGAATTCTGCGATCCGCAATGGAAGATCACGGTATGAGTGAGGTGATGATTTATATATTTCGCAGTGGTGAGGACAGTTCATGGGTTTCAGAAAAAACTCCTCTCCGGGAACCGGAGTCGAAATCGGTCTGAATGAACTTTCTCCGTATTTTTGATAATGCCCTGAAGTTTTATAAAGTTCCACATTCCCGATATGCGGACAGATCACCTGCTTGTACCCTGCTTTTTTCTGAACTTTTTTAAGAAACATTTCCAGCCGCTCCCGGAGTTCGGCTCCCCTGGGCAACCATAAAGGCAAACCCAGACCCACTTTCTGTGAAAAGGTAAATAACTCAAGTTCTTTCCCAAGCTTGCGATGATCCCGTTTTTTTGCTTCTTCCAGAAAAACAAGGTAATCCTGAAGTTCTTTCTGTTTCGGAAAGCTAATCCCGTAAATCCGGGTAAGCTGCTTTCTGGTTTCGTCTCCCCTCCAGTAGGCACCTGCTATATTCAATAGCTTGACCGCTTTGATCATACTGGTATCCGGAAGGTGGGGCCCACGGCATAGATCCGTGAATTTTCCGGACTGGTAAAAAGTGATCTGTCCATCCTGAAGATCCTGTAATAATTCCAATTTATATTCGTCGCCCTTCCTGGTGAAATAATCAATCGCCTCGGATTTGGAAACTTCTTTGCGTATAAATTCCTGCTTTTCTCTCGCAAGATCCAGCATTTTCTGCTCAATTTTCGGAAAATCATCCGAAGAAATAGGGTTCGACCCAAAATCGATGTCGTAATAAAATCCGTTTTCTATATCCGGCCCGATACCAAATTTCACACCGGGATAAAGGATTTCAATCGCTTCAGCCATTAAATGTGCCGATGAATGCCATAGGGTTGCTTTTCCTGCAGGATCTTCCAGTGTTAATAATTTAATCCTGGCGTTTTTAGTGATTGGCCTGGTGGCATCCCAAACCTCATCATTGATTTTAGCTGCGACAACGTTACGGGCGAGCCCTTCGCTAATGCTTTTAGCAACATCAAGCCCGGAGGTTCCTTCCGGAAACTGCCTGACCGAATTATCGGGTAAGGTAATCGTAATCATTCTTATTCCCTTAGTTTTTAGGGGTGCAAAGGTACGGTTTTTTTTCAAACCTTTTAAAATCCGGTGATTTTAAACTCGGTTCTGCGGTTATTGGCCCTGCCCTGTTCTGTTTCGTTCGTATCCACTGGTTTTGACATCCCATATCCGGCATAGGTAAGCCTTGATGAGATGATTCCATGATCTTGCAGGTAATCGAAGACTGCCTTTGCCCTGTTCAGTGAAAGTTCCTCATTGTGGACAAGGGTCCCGACATTGTCAGTATGACCACTGATTTCAATACGCATCCGGGGATTTTTCTGAAGAAGTTCAACCAGGCGTTGCAGTTCGACTTTTGACTCATCCTTTAAAACAAATTTATCGGTATCAAAGAAAATATTTTTCAAAACCACCGTTTCCCCCAGCCTGATTTCCTGCAATGGGATATTTTTCTCAAACGGCTTTAAAATTGAGTTGTAACCTGTAAGGGAAAAATGATCCGAATAGAACAGGAAACCCGGCCTGGCTACATTCAATGCAAATTCCTTATTGGTAGGCAAAATAAGAAAAAATTCCCCGCTGAGCGGATCAGAGTTTGACCTTACCACTATATTGCCATTGCTCAGGTCGGTCAGTTCAAAATGCGCTTCCAGTCTTTGTTTTGATTCTTTGTTATAAACAATTCCTTTAAAATACATGACCGGGTTTGGCCGGGCTTCCTGATACAGTTTAAAGCTGTATATATCCTGCTTCCCTTTTCCACCAAGTTTATCAGAAGAAATATAGGCCATCTCCCCTTGTGCATTTACCACCAGGGTGAGCTCATCAGAACAGGTATTAATCGGATAACCCAGGTTAATTGCCTTGCCCCATTGCCCATCTGAATTTTTCCTGGCAACAAACAGATCAAGGCCTCCCATTCCGCTAAAGCCACGGGAAGCAAAATACAGGGTCTGGTCATCGGGATGGATAAAGGGTGTCTGTTCTTCCATGGGAGTATTGATGGAATCACCTAAATTTTGAGGTGGAGTCCATTGTCCGTCGGGTAAAAGAATGGTTTTCCAGATATCGGAACTGCCTTTTCCCCCTGGTCTTTTACTCACAAAATAAAGTGTTTTTCCATCGGATGAAAAGGATGGCTGCGAATCCCAGCTGCTGCTATTGACCATCTCTCCAAGATTTTCAGGCTCTGTCCAACGCTCACCCTCTCTTTTTGACCAATATATATCACAGCTTCCCAGTCCTTCTGGCCGGTCACATGCCGCAAAAAACAAAAATCTTCCGTCGGGTGAAATGGTCATGGCGCCTTCATTCCCATAAGTATTAATTGGAGGCCCAAGATTAATCGCCTTATGCCACAAGCTGTCCTGAGTTTTTACTGAAAAATAGAAATCTTCTTCAAAGGATTGCGAAAGGCTCTGTGAATTTTTATCCCTGGGATCCTTTCTTGTAAAATAAATCTTCTGATTATCAGCCGTAATCGTGTTGATGTATTCATCGTTGCAAGTATTTATGCTGTCGCCCAGATTCACAGGAGAAAACGGAACAGGGTTTTCCATGGCATGAATTCCGAATTCACAGTCGGCAATTCCTTTGATGGCCTTTTCATGTTTTGATTCCGGCAACATACGATAAGAGATGAATTTTAAATAATTCTGTTTTCCTGCAAAATAATTGCCTGTTTTAAGATCCAGGTTTCCAATGATATAATAAAGATTAGGGGCAAAATCGGGATTAATGGAAAGGGCTGATTGGTAGGCTTCAATTGCCTCTGAAAGAAGTCGCATATCAGACTTGATGTCCCCTTTCAGGATAAATGCTTCCGGAAAGCCCGGATCTGCTTTGATGGCTTTTTCAAGAAAAATGAGCGCACGTTCATAATCTCTTAGGTTATACGATTCAATGGCATCAAAGAAAGCTGTCCGGGCTTTTTTATTTTGAGTAGAAAGGTTCAGCCCCGGCTGCTGAGCTGACACCATGGCGGAAAAGAAAAACAACATGGCACAGGCCAGTACTTTTAATTTATAAAGAATATGGCCGGAAAGTTTCATGGAATATGCATGAATTTATGACTTTGCAGAGAAATTCTCCACTTCGGATGTTCCTTTATATAATTAACCATCAATGGTATCATCTGTTTCATTCTGCTCCATTCAGGCTGAAGAAAAAGGAGACAATTTTTATTGACTTTCCCGGCATTTTCTTCGGCCCATGAAAAATCCTCCTGTTCATAAATAATCATTTTTAATTCATCCGCTTGCGGAAAAATAGAAGAATCGGGAGGACCGTCCTTTTTCGGAGACAGGCATACCCAATCCCATTGACCACTCATCGGATGAGAGCCGGAAGTTTCGAGAAAGCATCGGATTCCCTCTTTTTTCAAACCTTGACACAAATAATCCAGATTATACATCAGCGGCTCCCCGCCTGTGACAACGATGGCTTTGGCAGCATAGGAAGCAGCTTGCTGAATGATCTGATCAACCGGAACCGGCGAAAAAATACCGGCATTCCAGGCTTCTTTTACGTCGCACCAATGGCATCCAACATCACAACCCCCGATCCGGATAAAGTAAGCTGCCTGCCCTGTGTTATGTCCTTCGCCCTGCAGGGAATAGAATTCCTCCATCAGCGGAAGTTCCCTGCCTTCGGTCAGAAAATAATCATGAAGATTATTCAAAATCAGGTAAATTATGATTAAGCTTCGAAGCCTTTAGGGCATTCATCAGCAAGGAAACAATGGTCATCGGGCCGACGCCGCCAGGAACGGGTGTAATGTAACTACATTTTTTTGAAACCGCTTCAAAATCCACATCCCCTTTCAGCCTGTATCCCGACAGGGTATCCACCGAAGGAACCCTGTGCATGCCCACGTCGATTACCACAGCATTTTGTTTAACCATATCGGTAGTTACAAATCCTTGTTTACCCAAGGCAACAACAAGAATATCAGCTTCAGTTGTGAGTTTTCTTAGGTTTCCTGTAAAACTGTGACACAGGGTCACGGTTGCATTACCGGTTTTTTGCTTACGTGAAAGCAGAATACTGACCGGCGTTCCCACAATGTGACTACGTCCAAGAACGACACAATGCTTTCCTTCGGTCTCAATATGATAGCGGTCTAAAAGCGTGATGATTCCAAAAGGAGTAGCGGGAATGAAACCAGGCAAACCCAGAACCATTTTACCAATATTTTCAGGATGAAATCCGTCTATATCCTTTTTGGGGGCTATCCTTTCAATGATTTTCTGCTCATCAATGTGCTTTGGCAAGGGAAGCTGAACAATGAAGCCGTCGATCTCCGCGTCTGCATTCAGAAAATCTATTACTTCAAGTAATTTATTTTCCCGGATATCTGCCGGATAACGGTATATCGAAGAAATGAATCCCACCTCCCTGCATGCTTTTTCTTTTCCTGCCACGTAAGTCTGGCTGGCCGGGTCATCACCCACCAGTATTGCTGCAATGTGAGGAACAGCTAAACCTTTATCAATCCATTCCTTTTTCACATCATTTGCAATTTCCGCCTTTATCTGGCCGGAAATAAAAGTTCCGTCGAGCAACTTCATAAGACAAGCGTTAATTCATATTCTTAATGTTATTCATCATATTGGCCATATTCCGTCCTTTATTTGCAGTCACCATCTTCATCATTTTACGGGTATCCTCAAATTGTTTCAACAACCTGTTCACTTCCTGAATATTGGTTCCGGAACCGCTTGCGATACGCTTTCTGCGACTGCCATTAAGAAGAGCCGGATTTATTCGTTCTGCAGGCGTCATGGCATTGATAATTGCTTCAATACTTTTAAATGCATTGTCGTCAATGTCAAGATTACGGACTGCTTTACCCATTCCGGGTATCATTCCCAGAAGGTCTTTCACATTGCCCATTTTTTTAATCTGTTTGATCTGTGCAAGGAAATCATTGAAGTCAAATTGATTTTTAGCAATTTTACGTTGCAGTTTCTGGGCTTCCTGTTCGTCAAACTGTTCCTGAGCTTTTTCTACCAGTGAAACAATGTCGCCCATACCTAGAATACGGTCGGCCATACGTTCAGGATAGAAAATATCAATGGCCTCCATTTTTTCTCCCAATCCCACAAATTTGATGGGTTTATTCACGACTGATTTAATACTTAAAGCGGCCCCTCCACGGGTATCACCATCAAGCTTAGTCAGCACAACACCATTAAAATCAAGTCGTTCATTAAATGTTTTTGCTGTATTCACAGCATCCTGACCGGTCATGGAATCCACCACGAAAAGTGTTTCATGCGGGTTGATGGCTTTTTTGATATTGGAAATTTCATTCATCATTCCCTCATCGATGGCAAGCCGGCCAGCGGTATCCACAATCACCACATGACATCCTTTATCTTTTGCAGCATTTATGGCATTTCTGGCAATTTTAACCGGATCTTTACTGCCTTCTTCTGAATAAACGTCAACTTCGATTTGCTGTCCTAAAACTTTCAACTGTTCAATGGCCGCTGGCCGATACACATCGCAAGCCACCAGAAGGACTTTTTTCCCTTTTTTTGAAGAAATGTAATTTGCAAGTTTTGCAGAAAAAGTAGTTTTCCCTGATCCCTGAAGTCCTGCGATCAGAATTATTGCCGGATCACCTTTCAGGTTTAATTCAGTTTTTTCAACCCCCATCAGCTTCACCAGTTCATCATGGACAATTTTAACCATGAGCTGTCCGGGGGAAACAGCCGTAAGAACATTCTGCCCGAGCGCCTGTTCTTTAACCTGATCTGAAAATTGTTTTGCAATTTTAAAACTCACATCGGCATCAAGTAATGCCTTTCTGACATCTTTCAGGGTTTCCGCCACATTGATCTCCGTAATATGACCATGCCCTTTGAGAACCTTGAATGCCCTGTCGAGTTTATCACTTAAGCCTTCAAACATAATTTTAAATTTTATTATCCTGGTTTAAAATCCATAAGGTAAACCGGGCACCAAAGGTAGATAATTTAGTAAATATTTTTTTAAACCTATTCTTACTATTATAAATATTTTGTATGTTTGTGCAAACAATAATTTCTAACTAAAATCAAAAGTCATGAAGAAAATTTTACTTTTAGTGGTCTCACTGTTCATGTGGGCAGGGTATGTGTTTTCACAAACCACCCTTTACGAAGATAATCTTGATTCTTACACGAACAACAGTTTTCTGGCTGTTGACAATCCTGATTGGTGGACGACCTGGTCGAATGCACCCGGTGGAGGTGAGGATGTTCAGATCAAAAACACCTTTAGCCATAGTTCTCCCAACTCAGGCCTATGCGATGTAACTTCAGGTACTGCGACCGATGGCATTTTGAAATTGGGGAATAAAGTGTCTGGGGCCTTTGAACTTACTTGGTGGATGTACGTTGAAACCGGCAAATGCGGCTATTACAATATTCAGCATATGCAATCCCCCGGGATTGAATGGGCCTATGAAATTTATTTCCGCACTGCAGGTGCAATTGAGCTTTTACACAGCGGAGCTACCGTTGCCGGAACGTATCCCAAAGCAACCTGGTTCGAGGTGAAAAACGTTATTGATCTTGATGCGGATCTTATCACCTTGTTTATAAATGGAACCCAGATTGATTCATGGGCTTTCAGTGACCAGGCTTCAAATACAGGTGGCACAAAGCAACTTGGCGGCGTTGACTTCTATGCCGGAGCAAAATCCGGAACCACTGAAGTTCCTGTTTTCTATATTGATGATGTATCTTTTGTTCAAACCACCACCAGCAATGACCCGATCATTGGTGCCGAACCTGCTGAAATCAGCAAAACCCTGGTGGGCGGATCCACCGGAACCGATTTTCTTAGTGTTACCAACACTGGCACGGCAGATTTGACTTTTGACGTGAACATCGTTTATAATATCACAGGAAAGAAAAGTACCATGGTCAGTTCATCGACAAACAATGAGTTTCCGGTAAAAAGGGTTTTAACCCATGTTCAGTCCGATCCGGCACCAATTCCTGGCGGTTCAGTTGCTCCTCCTTCCGATGCTACCGCTATATTACATTATGATGGCGACAATGCAGGTTCAGTTGGCTGGACTACCGTACCTGTTACCGTTACATGTGCTGCACGTTTCCCGAACCTCCTGACTCTACCGTATGCAGGGATGGTGGTCAGTTCGGTGGAAGTTTATATCGCCGATCTTAACACATCTGGTTCCAATTTAATGAAACTCAGACTATATGATATGGGGAATACTTATGAACCTGGTCCATTATTACGTGAACAGGAATTTACCCCCGTTACTGCTTCCTGGAATACCGTGACGCTGACCAATCCCGTTGTAGTTACAGGTGGTGACCTCTGGGTTGGATACAATTTCACTCAGATCACTTCCGGAATACATACTGCCGGAGCCGATGCAGGCCCCGCTGATCCCAACGGAGATTTCGTCAGCACAGGTGTTGGTTGGTCACATCTTGCCCCCAGCATCGATGAAAACTGGAATATCCGTGCAAACCTTACCGGCGATCCGATTTTCCAATGGCTTTCTGCCAACCCGACCTCAGGTACCGTAACTCCTGCCGGAACCCTTCCTGTAATTCTTGGCTTTGACGCTACACCGCTGGATCACGGCCAGTACCTTGCAACCTTAAAACTGTTAAGCAATGACCCCGCTACACCGGTTTTTGATGTTCCTGTTACACTCGATGTTTACGGCGTTGGTATTGAAGAAGCCGGAAAAATTGGTGTGATGGTATATCCTAATCCTTCCAAAGATATGCTCAACATTGTAACCAACGGCATCATGAAATGGGTGACCATTTCCGATTTCAGCGGTAAAACTGTATTCAATGGCAACAGTAAAGCTATTGATATCAGGGCTTTGAACAGTGGAGTTTATTTTATTAAGGTAGAAACCACCCAAGGTGTTTCCAACATTAAATTCATAAAGAACTAGAAGTATTTATATATAAAAAAAGCCGGTCTTTACGACCGGCTTTTTTTTTACATTTTTTCGGGAACAACAATACCAAGAAGGTCCATTCCATTTTTTATCACATTTCCAGTAGCCTGTGCAAGGGAAAGCCGGAGGAGTATTTTATCTTTATCATCCTCTTTAAGCACCGGGACTTCCTGGTAAAACTGGTTGAATTCTTTGGACAGATCAAAAATATAATTAGCTATAACGGCAGGACTTAATTCAGACCATGCGTCTTTCACAATGGATGGAAACTGATAAAGCGCTTGGATAATATTTTTTTCCTGCTGAAGCAAGGTTAAACTTAATGGATTCAAAAACTGACCCTGGTGATGACCCGTTTCTTTCCCTTTTTTTAATAAAGACTGTATCCGGGCGTAAGTGTATTGTATAAAAGGCCCGGTATTGCCATTAAAATCAATAGATTCCTGAGGATCAAACAACATATTTTTTTTAGGATCTACTTTTAGAATAAAATATTTTAAAGCTCCAAGTCCTATGGCTTTGAAAAGTTGTTCTGCTTCGTCCGGCTCAAATTCATTTGCTTTCCCCAATTCGCGTGTAGTTTTCTCAGCTGTGCCAATCATTTCGTCGATCAGATCGTCGGCATCTACCACAGTTCCTTCCCTTGACTTCATTTTACCATGAGGCAGTTCCACCATCCCATATGAAAGATGGAAAATATGAGAGGCATATTTCTTCCCCAGTTTATGCAGGATTTTTTTCAATACATCAAAATGATATTTTTGTTCATTTCCAACAACATAGATCATTTCTGAAGGATGAAATTCATTCGCCCTTAATTCGGCCGTTCCCAGATCCTGTGTGATGTAAACGGAAGTTCCATCTGATCTGAGTAATAATTTTTCATCCAGGCCTTCCGCTTTCAGGTCGGCCCAGATGCTGCCATCTTCATGCTGAACAAGGATTCCCTTTTCAAGTCCTGTCATGACCAATTCCTTCCCAAGAAGGTAGGTTTCACTTTCGAAATAGGTTTTATCAAAATCCACACCGAGCTTACTGTATGTTATCCTGAACCCGTCATAAACCCATGAATTCATTTTATTCCATAACTCAAGGGTCCGGGGCTCCCTTGCTTCCCAGTTTCTTAAGATATCCTGAGCCTCTGCCATCAAGGGAGCCTGTTTGGATGCTTCCTCTTCGGTCATCTCTTTTTCCATCAATTCATTGATTTCCGCTTTGAGATTCCGGTTAAAAATCACATAATATTTCCCAACCAGATGATCTCCTTTTAAATTTGAAGATTCAGGAGTCTCATCCATTCCCCATTTCTGGTAAGCAAGCATAGATTTGCAAATATGAATTCCCCGATCGTTCACCAGGTTCATCTTCAAAACTTTTTTACCATTTGCCCTGGCTATTTCAGCAAGGGAGTATCCCAGTAAGTTGTTCCGGATATGTCCCAGGTGAAGCGGTTTGTTGGTATTTGGGGAAGAAAATTCTATAAGCACAGGGGAGCCTGAAGTATATTCTTGAATACCAAAATCCGCTTTGTCGGCATGGGTATTTAAAAAATCAAGCCAGTACTTTTCTTTTAAAATAATGTTTAGAAAGCCTTTTATCACATTAAATCCATCCACTTCTCCGAGCGCTCTAAGAATATATTCTCCAATCTCGTTTGCAGTGGTTTCGGGAGATTTTTTCGAAAATTTAGCGAGTGAAAACACCAGGATGGTAAAGTCTCCCTGGATTTCCTTTTTTGTTTTTTCAATGCCAATCTTATCCGGTTCCGTTTCATATCCGTATAACCGTCTGATTGCTTCAACCGTGGCCTCTGCCAATTTTCTTTCTATCATCATACCCTGAATTGCCGGACAAAGGTAAGTGATTTTTTTTGTAAGGATTTGGCTAATCGCCAAAAAATAAGTAGGTTTGCAAACGCATTTCCTTTCAGAAAGATATATAAAACTCCATATTGTAAAACCCGAAAAACGAGGTCAAAATGAAAAAAAATGTAATCATTATCGGTGCGGCCGGTCGAGATTTTCACAATTTCAACACGTACTACCGCGACAATGCAAACTTTAACGTTGTCGCTTTCACTGCTGCTCAGATTCCGGATATTGATGGCCGGAAATATCCTGCAGCTTTAGCCGGAAAATTATATCCAAAAGGAATTCCCATCTTCGCAGAAGCTGAACTCCCCGCCCTTATTAAAAAGCACAAAGTGGATATCTGTAATTTTGCTTACAGCGATGTTCCATACCAAAGGGTGATGAATATGAGTTCCATTGTCAATTCGGCAGGAGCGAACTTCTTATTAATTGGGCCAAAGGATACCATGATTAAAAGCACCAAGCCGGTTATAGCAGTTGGAGCAACCCGCACAGGCTGCGGGAAAAGCCAGACATCGAGAAGGATCATTGAAATCCTGATGGCCAAAGGCTTAAAAGTTGTGGCCGTTCGCCACCCCATGCCTTACGGTGACCTGGTGGCGCAAAAGGTACAGCGGTTTGCCACGGTTAAAGATCTTGCAAAACACAAATGTACCATTGAAGAAATGGAGGAGTACGAACCCCATGTTGACAGGGGGAATGTGATTTATGCCGGTGTGGATTATGAAGCCATTCTTAGGGCAGCTGAAAAAGATCCGGGCGGATGCGATATTATTCTTTGGGACGGTGGAAATAATGACTTCCCCTTCTATAAACCAGATTTAATGGTAACGGTAGCAGATCCTCACCGTCCTGGTGCAGAAGTTAATTATTATCCTGGCGAAGTGAATATTCGCATTGCAGATGTGGTGGTACTGAATAAAATTGATTCCGCCTATCCGGAAAATATAAAAGCAGTGAGGGATAATATCCAACATATCAATCCGAACGCTATTGTTGTAGATGGTGCCTCCCCGATCCGCGTGGATGACGAATCAGTTATACGCGGGAAAAAAGTCCTGGTAATTGAAGATGGCCCCACCTTAACCCACGGGGAAATGAAGATTGGCGCCGGAATCGTGGCCGCACAAAAATACGGGGCAGCCGAACTGGTTGATCCCAGACCTTACGTGGTAGGTAAATTGGCTGAAACTTTCAAAATTTATCCGAACATCGGTACCTTATTACCGGCAATGGGTTATGGCGAACAACAAATAAAAGACCTGGAAGCCACTATTAATAAGGTGAAATGTGATTCAGTGGTCATTGCCACTCCGATCGACCTGAATCGCCTGGTGAAAATTAAAAAACCAAATACAAGGGTATATTATGATTTGCAGGAAATCGGGAAACCGGATCTTACGATGATCCTCCATGATTTTCTCAAAAAACATAAGATTAAATAATGAAAAAATCCCGGTATACACCGGGATTTTTTTTTAATTTTGATACCTGTAACCACCATAAAGATCAATGAAAAACAAAAGTTTAGTATCGATCAACGACTTTTCAAGGGAAGAACACACCCGGGTGCTGGACCTTGCCGGAGCTTTTGAAAAACGTCCAAAACAAAGAATCCTTGAGGACTTCGTTGTGGCCACGCTTTTTTTTGAGCCTTCAACGCGCACACGGTTAAGTTTTGAAAGTGCAGCTACGCGACTTGGAGCACGCGTGATCGGATTTTCAGATTCCAGCAGTTCCAGCGTTCAAAAAGGGGAGTCACTGCGGGATACCATCCTTACGGTCAGCAATTATTCGGATATCATCGTGATGAGGCATCCGAAGGAAGGATCTGCCCGGTTTGCCAGCGAAGTAGCTACGGTTCCGGTTATCAATGCAGGTGATGGTTCCAACCAGCATCCAACCCAGACTTTACTGGATATGTATTCCATAAGGAAAACCCAGGGATCACTTGACAATCTGGATGTTGCCTTTGTCGGTGATTTGAAATACGGAAGAACCGTTCATTCCCTTGTAATGGCGTTATGCAATTACAATACAACTTTTCATCTGGTTTCACCACTGGAACTTAAACTACCGAGTTCCGTAAAAATGCATATTAAAAACCGTAAGCTGGCTTACCACCAATATACCGGACTTCAGGAAGTTATACCGAAGGTTGATATATTATACATGACCCGCATTCAAAAAGAAAGGTTCTCTGATCCTATTGAGTACGAAAAAGTAAGGAACTCTTATATCTTACGTAACCATATGCTGGACGAAGGAAAGTCAAACCTGAAGATTCTGCATCCTTTGCCTCGTGTAAATGAAATTACCACAGATGTGGATAGCAACCCAAAGGCCTATTATTTCACCCAGGCGCTCAATGGTGTGTTTATCCGGCAGGCCCTGCTGGCTTCCATTCTTGGAGTTGTTGAATAATGAATAACATTTGAATCATGGAAAAAGAAGATACACGGAAGGAATTAAAAGTATCGGCCATTGAAAATGGTTCGGTCATTGATCATATCCCAACCCAGAGTGTTTTTCAGGTCATCAAAATACTGAACTTAAGCGCCTACCAGAATCAACTGTTGATCGGGACCAACCTCGACAGCAGGAAAATGGAAAAAAAGGGGATTGTTAAAATCAGTAACCGGTTTTTCGAAAACGACGAAATTAATAAAATTGCCCTGGTTGCTCCTTCCGCTACTTTGATCGTCATCAGAAACTTTCAGGTCACGGAGAAAAAGAAAGTTGAAATTCCCGACATTGCGGAAAAAATAGTCAAATGCTTCAACCCGAACTGCATTACGAACCATGAAGATATTCCGACAAAATTTACCGTAATTGATAAAAAAGACTTAAAACTCCGCTGTCATTATTGTGAAAAAATAACTGCAAGGAACACGATCTCTTTTTTGTAAATTATGAAGAGAATTGGCTGCATCATTTTAGGATTGCTATTCATACTGCAGGGATTTTCCCAGGTAGCAGTTTCTGATTCTGTACAAAAAACATTCAAGCCACGAAAATTCAATGTTCACCTTTCCCTTGGCAGCCAGTTTTCATCCTATGGCAGTTACGGGTCCGAATTCAGTTCCATTGTTTCTCCGACCGTCACATATGATGTCAGCAAACGATTTCGCTTGCAGGGTGGTTTTAGTATCATCAACACAAATTATTTTGGATTAAAATCTTTCTTTTCGGAGCAAAACAGCCCGGCTTATAATGGAAATTGCACGTCAGCCATACTTTTTTTCAGTGGACAATACCTTCTAAGCAATAAAATCACCATCACTGGTTCTGCCTTTAAAGAATTCCCCCTGATGGGAGATCCTCCCCCCTATTCTCCTTACCAGCTGTTCTCTAAAGAAGGAGCCCAAGGTATCCGGATGGACGTTAATTATAAAATCGGGGAGAACTTTCAGATTCAGGCTGGTTTCGGATATTCCAAAGGGGTGAATATGTATTATTCACCTTTCGGAAGATCAATGTATAATAACAATGATCCTTTCGGCCTGATGCCGGGATGGTAAGTTATTTTTCCGTAAAATGATCTGCAATGTATTTTAAGGCCTCGCTAACAGCCAGCGCAACACTGCTTGGCCCCAGGCGGATATAAAACTCTTCTTCAAATCCCGGCTGCCTTAAAAATACGGGTCTTGAACTCCTTAAACACCTCACTTTGCAAACAGATTTGTCTTCGACCTTTTCCAGACTTGTTTTAAGATAAGTGCTTACATCCCTGCCAAAGGAGGTCCTGATAAGGGTCCAAAGATGAAGAAGAAATTTATCTTCATTTGAAAAGCGGTCTGTTTCAATGCCTTCAATTGTTCCGTCGTCCCTGACGCCAACCAGCAGCGTTCCTCCTCCAGAATTCAGAAAGGCAGAGATGGTTTTTAAAACGGCTCTTTCAATCTGCTGACTGGTTTTCGAAGCCCTGATATCCCATCGTAAGGTTGACTTGAATTCCAGGTCGTTGCTTTCACCTGCTGAGATCAGCTCATGGATACGGTTCGATTTAATCTCACGAAAGGTGATCAGGTAATCCAGTGCATTTTGTGATTCCCTGAGATACTGAAGAAAGAGGGAAAACGGATCCTTATTACCTTCGGGAATACTCAATGCAAACAACCCATTTACGTATTCGGTAGCGCTGATCTGACGGTTTACAAACAGCATCGGCATCATAATCCCTGCCTGATGTTTGGAAGCAAGTTGAAAAACCATGATTCTTTCAGCTGGATTCATCGCTTGATAACTTTTACGAATCAGATTTAGGATTTCGGAAGGCTCCGTTCCGGCGATAAATTTATTAACAGCTTCCACAAGGCCGGAAACGCCCATGAATAATACGTTGAGCAAAGCAGAATGCCCATCAAGAACCCACTGAAGCCTTCCTGTATCAAAAAGTTGAGCTTGTTTTTTGATCCCGGTTTTAAGCTGAATGAAAGGGTCATGAGTAGTAAGTTCATCGTACTCATCGAGAACAGGATCATTTCCGCTGGCCTTGGTATCGATCTGACAAGAAAGAAGCGCATACGCACTGAAATCTTTCAGTTGCAAGGAATAGCCCATAGACAATTCAAGCATAATTTGTTTAAGGACCCTGGGATTTGTATGGGCAACCTCCTGCCCTCCCGGGGTCAGCAATGGAGCATCCCCCATAAAAATGACATAATCGTCATCCCTCATCACCAGGTCCAGCAAATGAGGTTTAATTTCTTTCAGGTTCATCATTTAATTACTTGAGAAAAACAAAAATAATCTGAAAATATCAGAAATATGAAATATTTCGTATGCAATTTCAAATATGATATTTTTTACATATTTTTGTATTAGGATATTAAATGCATCAGGAAATGTATTTATAACTTCCTGGTCAGTAAAATTTTATTTTTGATGACAAGAATTCCATTTTTTTTCCTGCTTATTTTCTCCGGAATTGCTCTTTCATTTTGCAAACATTCCCCAGATGCCTATAACCCGGATTCCCCTCCACCTCCGCCTCCTACGGTTCATTGCAACCCTGATACGATCTATTTTACCAATGATGTTTTACCCCTTATCACTTCCAATTGCGCTAAATCTGGATGTCATGATGTACAAAGCCACCAGCACGGGGTCACGCTTACCGAATACAGCAGCATTATTTATACGGCTGGTGTCACCGCTTATTATCCCCTGAACAGTAAAATTTATCAAGTAATTATCCGGGCAGAAGACCTGATGCCTCCTCCACCCAGTCCCGCCCTTTCATCTGATCAGGTTAACCAGGTTTATAAATGGATTAGCCAGGGTGCGAAAAACAACCAATGCATTTCATCCGGCTGCGACTCCGTCAATGTTGGGTATTTTTTGATTATCAAGCCTTTATTTGCAAAAGCATGTGTTGGATGCCATAACAACGCATTTCCTTCAGGCGGAATTCAGCTTGCCGATTATGATGGTTCAAAATCGGCTGGTCAGGCAGGCAGATTGATGGGTGCGGTAAAATGGACAACAGGTTTTAGTCCGATGCCAAAAGGAGGCAATAAACTGACAAATTGTGAAATAACCCAATTGCAGAAATGGATCAGCAATCAATATCCTCAGTAAAAAATGAAAAAAAGTAAACCATTGAATCTGGCTTTCTGGGCCTTCCTGTCATTGATCCTGGTATCAGGCTGTTATTATGATAAAGAAGAGGACCTATACCCTCAGCAAAGCCAATGCGACACCAGCAATGTCACTTATTCATCTGTGATAGCAACGATTATTCAAACCAATTGTAATGTATGTCATAGTACCGCCGTTGCATCCGGTGGTTTCATTACAGATAATTATTCCGGATTAAGTGCACTTGCTTTAAACGGTAAGCTTGGGGGTGCAGTCAATTGGGATCAGGGATTTTCAGCTATGCCGAAAAGCAGCAGTAAATTATCTGATTGCGACCTGAGAAAAATAAATAAATGGATTAATGCCGGAGCCCCTAATAATTAACAAGGATGCCAGGAAAATGAAAATGTGGATAAAAATATTGATCGGACTATTGATCTTCGGCACCATAGCCGCAATTTGCGCATACTATTTCCTGTATAACAAACCGCATCCTGATTTCGAGAAAATGGAAGCTGCTTTTACCATTCCGGCCCAGGAACTTTATTTGGCTTATACGACCAACAAGACAGAAGCTGATAAAAAGTTTACCGGTAAAATCATTTCGATAACCGGCTTGTTGAAAAAAATTGAAGCCCCCGATTCATTGGTTATCGCTGTTTTCGTGTTTGAACAGGGAGATTTCGGCGATGAAGGAATCCGCTGCACTTTTCTTTCAAAATTCGGAGAACAGGCAAATAAACTGATCCCGGAAGCTGAGGTAAAACTCAAGGGTTTTTGTACCGGCTTCAATGATACGGATGTAATTCTTGAAAAGTGTTCCATACTTACTCAATAATCAAATCAGCAAACTATGAAAGTTAATATCCTCGTCCTGATTTTATTAGCAGTTTCCATCCATGTTTCCGCCCAGAAATTCGCAACCAAAATCGGTCATATAAAATTTTATTCCAAAGCCCCCCTTGAAAAAATTGAAGCGCATAACATGCAGGTAAATGCAGCTTTTGATCAGCAAAGCGGCTTTTTTGTTTTTAAAGTTCTGATGAAGTCATTTGAATTCGAAAAAGCGCTGATGCAGGAACATTTTAATGAGAATTATATTGAATCTGATAAATTTCCAAATGCTACTTTTTTAGGGAAAGTTACAAATTTCAATGAAATAAATTTCTCAAAAGATGGAACCTACAAGGTAAATGTGGAGGGCAAACTCACCTTGCACGGGATTACAAAGGAAGTGAAGGAAACCGGCACCTTTCAACCGGATAAAGGTAAAATTTTCGGGAAAGCAATATTTAATCTGCTTCTTTCCGACTATAACATTGATGTTCCTGGTGCAGTGGCGAACAACATTTCAAAAACGGTTGAGATCACTGTTGAAGTCGTTCTGGAAAAAATCAACCCCTGAAACAATGAAAAGCAATTTTTTTTTACTTCTGACCATTACGGGTCTTTTCTCCTTTTTAAGTAGTAAGGGGCAGGATGACCTGATGTCGATGATCAATAACAATGAGAAACCTGTCGTCGATTTCACTTCAGCCACTTTTAAAACCACCCGGATTGTGATCGGGCAATCCATCGAAAACCCTGCAAAAGGAAATGCGCTTTTTTTGATCACCCATCATTTCGGAGCCCTGAATACCGGTTATGAAAATCTTTTTGGTTTAAAACAGGCGACCATCCGACTGGGGATTGAATATGGTCTGACTGACCGGATTGCTTTTGGCTTTGGTTTAAACACTTTAAAAAACACCTGGGATGGTTTCCTGAAGGTTAAAATTCTGAGACAAAGTAAAGGAGCACGTCGCATGCCATTGTCGGTTTCTGCCTTTGCCGGCACGGCCATATATACAACAAAGTGGGATCATCCTGAACGTAAGAATTATTTTTCATCCAGAATGTCTTATGCGTTTGAACTTCTGTTTGCCCGGAAATTCGGAAATGCTTTTTCCTTTCAGATTATGCCGGCAATGGTTCACCGGAACCTGGTTGCTTCAGCCCTCGACCATAACGATATATTTACCATTGGTGCCGGAGGACGAATAAAAATCAGTAACAGGGTGTCGGTAAACGGGGAATATCATTATTTAATCCCAGGGCAAATCAATTCTTATAAAGCCTACGATTCTTTTTCATTCGGGGTCGATATTGAAACCGGAGGACATGTATTTCAGATTTTTCTGACCAATTCCATGGGAGAGAATGAAGAGGCTTTTCTGACCGAAACAACCGGTCAATGGAAAAATGGCCAGATTTTTCTGGGATTCAATATTTCAAGGATCTTTACGATTTTCTATCCGAAACTGAACAGAAATTAAATTTGTATAAACAATAACATTAGTGCTTAACCAGCAAAATTAATTTCTCAGCGATAATTCTTTATACCTTAAACAATGAACCAACTGGTCGTGGACCATCAATGCATCCCCAGTAGGCCAATCACTTGATTTTTTCGGTTTCAGGCTGCCCGGAAGATCTGTCATAAAAAAATTATTCAGAGAAATGCATAAAAATAAAGTACGGATTCTTCACACCCACACTCAACCCAAAACTCACACCCGCTTTGCGGAGAGACAGGGATTCGAACCCTTATCATCAACCGCTATGAAATAAAGGTAATTAACTTGGTTTGCTTTACTCTCTTTTTCTTTTCGGATAAAACATATTGATTCATCGTGTCAGCATAAGAGATCAGGAAAGATGATTTCTTGAATAAAGGTTCTTCTCCGAAACCATTTATTATTGTGGAAAAACTGATTTTACTTGAAGATTGATTGAGCCGAATGCTGTGAATGTCGTAGTTAGCGTTTTTATGTAACCGAAGTGAAGCAATCCGCATAGTCACCTGGCCTTTGGGTTTGGTTTTTCTCGGGAAAGGTAATTGCCAATAACCCTAAACCACTCACTTCTGTTGATCGGTTTTGTAAGATGCTCGGCACAACCTGCCTGAAGACTCTTCCGGCGGTCGTTTTCTAGTGCATGCGCGGATTGGGCGATCACAGGAAGATCTGGTCTTAAAGTCTTTATTTCCCTTGCAAGTTCCCGACCATCGGCATCGGGCAACCTGATATCGAGCAGTACAAGGTTGAAGGTATCAAGCACTGAAAATAAATCCCGGACCTCCTTTCCGGTCTCGGCTGTTACAATTTCAACACCTGTAGGTTCCAGAATTAATTTAAATAATTCCAGGTTGGATTCTTCATCTTCAACCACCAGGAATTTGCTCCCTGTCCAGTCAGGGAGATCGGTTTCCGGTTTGGTTTCCCAGGGCTCCGCTTCGCTCCGGTTCATTTTTCTCGTTCGGGTATTTTTGATATCAGGTTGTCCTTTTCCCCGTGGATGGCTTGTAATATGACCAGGAAAGGCTGCTGTCAGTTCAGTTCGGGGTTGAAGGGCAACAGTTTCCTCATTCATAGGGATGGTGAACCAGAAGGTACTCCCTTGCCCAGAAACAGATTCGACTCCTATTCTGCCATGCAGCAGATCGAGCGCACCTTTGCATATTGACAATCCCAATCCGGTTCCGCCATACAATTTATCCGTCCGTTTGACCGAACCTTTTCTGAAATGTTCGAAAATACTTTCCAGGGAATCTTTTTCAATCCCGATACCGGTATCTGAAACATAGCAGCTCAGAATGTTTTCGGAAGGGAAATGGTATCCAAAACGGATGATCCCTGATTCTGTGAATTTTAAGGCATTGTCGAAGAGGTGCCCAAAAACCTTCATGATAATCGCCCTGTCGCTCACGATGAACGTCCTGTCCTGAGTCGAGGGTTTTTCAGCTATCAGTTTCAGTGCAGTTTTATTTGCTTTCTGTAACTTCTGACGGAAGCTGATCTCAAGTTCTTCGAAAAGATCATCAATTACCATCGTTTTTTTGAAACTTGAAACCGTTCCCGACTCAATACCTGCAAGATCGAGAATATCATGAATCAGATTTAAAAGATCGCCGGAACGCTCCCGGATGATATCCCCGAACCGGGCTCTTTCTTCACGTCTGAGATCAGGGTCGGATAGAAGAGAAGAAAATCCAACAATTGCGTTCAAGGGCGTTCTGATTTCATGAGACACATTTGCCAGGAAAGCCGATTTGAGGCGATCACTTTCCTCTGCTCTTTCCTTAGCCCTGATCAGATCCTCTTCAGCCTTTTTGCCCATTGTAATATCTCTAGCCAAAGCAAGTAGTCTTGAAATGCGACCGTTTGAATCCCTGATGGGAGAAATGATCACATCCCACCACTTGGGAGTACCTTTGGCCGTAGGGCAAAATGCTTTAAATGAATCCGAAATCCCGTTAGAGGCTGATGAAATGGCTCTGACCACCGCTTCCCTGTCCTCGGCTTTCCAGAAATTAACCCAGGATCTGTTCAGGTACAGGCCCAAATCGTCGATCTCCAGCAAGGTTTGTCCGCCCTGGCTCATCGACAGCAAATTTCCCTGCAGGTCGATGACTTTAATGCAATCCGCACTGCTGTCGATCATGCTCTGGACAAATTCCCTGCTCTCCTTCAGATCGGTTTCCATCTTACGTTCTTCACTGATATTGCGGAATACCAGCTGAGATCTCAGGGTACCATCCCGACCAATGACATTGGAGGCGACCAGCCTGGAAATAAAGAAAGACTCCTTATTTTGCAGAAATCTTAATTCGCATACTTCCGGACTGCCTGTAAGGTCAAGTTTTTTGCAAAAAAGGTAAAAGACATCCTTATCAGCCGGCAGGATCAGCCTGTAAATTGAGCTTTTAATAAGTTTGTTTCTCGGTATGTTAAATAATGTGCTGGAGAACAAATTAGCTTCAAGGATCATGCCCTCCTTGTCAAGTGTCAGGTAGGCAACAGGAGCCTGGTCGTATAGGTCGATATACCTTGACCGGAAATTTCAAGTTCTTCCTGGGATGTTCGCAATTCCTCATTCATCATCTCAAGTTCAATTTGGTGAACATGAAGTTCATGAAAGGTGGCAGCAATATCTTCAGCAGAACCGATATGGTGCAGGCGGGTTTCAATATCAGCGGCTTTGGCTTCTGCCGCTTTGCGGAAATCTAAGGGCGATCCCTTGGTTTCATTCATTGGAAGTCCTCCTTTCAATGGTCGAAATGGCGTAGGGTTGCCCTGAATTATTTATAAGTTGTGATGCTACAATGGAGACATCAATACAAAGACCCTGTTTTGTCAGCCTCTTCCCATTAAACGGTTTGATCTCTTCCTTTTGCGAATGCTCAATCACCTTCTTAATCATGATTTTACGGAATTCCACGGGAGTTATATCCTGTAGATTCATTTTCAACGCCTCCGTTTCGCTCCAGCCATAAATTCTTTCCGCACCGGGATTCCAAGCTATAATCTGTCCTGTAAGATCACAAACAATGATTGCATCGTTCGAATCGCGAATGATTACAGCCAGGTGTCGTAATTTTTCGGATTCTGCAATGGTTTTCTGCATATTCTTGAGTTCGGTGATTTTCACTATGGTGATGACTGCTCCCTCGATCACATTTTCAATCGTGCGGTATGGGAATATCCTCAACAGGTACCATTCCATATCATTGGCAACAACTTCTAGTTCTTTTGGGATCAGTGTCTGTAAAACTTTTTTGACATCTTCCACCAGGGCAGTATATCCTGAAAAATTTGAAACAATATGGTGCAGCGGACGGCCGATGTCGGTGCTGATCAGGTTCACTGCCACGGTAGCAGCCGGAGTGAACCTGAAAACATTCAGCTGAAGGTCAACGAATATCGTGCCGATGCCGGTTCCGGCCATCAGGTTGTTCATGTCGTTGTTGACACGGGTCAGATCGGTCAGCTTGGTTTGAAATTCGTTGTTGACGGTTGAGAGTTCTTCGTTGACCGACTGCAGTTCCTCCTTCGATGTTTCAAGTTCTTCGTTGGTGGACTGAAGCTCTTCGTTGACCGATTGAAGCTCTTCGTTGGTCGATTTGAGCTCCTCATTGGAGGTCTCCATTTCTTCCAGTGTCGATTGAAGGTACTCCTCCTTATCCTTCAGAGCCTGTTCAAGCTCTTTGAAGCGGTCATCCAGGCCGGCATTTTTATTAACTGTTTTTCCTTTAGGACTTTTTTGCCCGGATTTTTGTTTGCCTTCAGCAGCATCTTCGAGAATGACGAGGAACAGTTTTTGTTTTACTTCATTGCCTTCAATTGAAGTTAGCGGGCGGATCGTGAGGTTGGTGACAGAATATTCTCCGTTGGTCTTGACATTCAGTCCGGGCCAGAATGAGATGGTATTGGTTGAGACGGTCCTGCCGAGAGCCATGCTTAGGGTTTGTTTCAATCCTTCCCTGGCCATTTTCACGATATTCATCCCGGCCATCCCGTGGGAAGGCTCCAGATACTTGCCGGTATGCCCGTGAATGTAAAGGATGTCGCCCGAATTACTGGTAATCACTCCTGTGGCCTTGAAATGAAGCAACAGTTCCTTCTCGGCCAGTTCGCTCAACAGGCGCGGAAACTCTGTATTCTTTTTTAAGGCCGGTGGATGATGTTCGGTTTCTTTTTCATTCAAGGGAAATAATTTGTCGAATGAGGGCCTATTATGGGCACTGGAATGGTCCATCCGTCTGAACATCTTCCATTTGCGGTTCAATACAGAAAACAAATCAATAAATTCGCCGGTTGATTCGGAATTGCCTAAAAACAGCACTCCACCCGGATTGATGGAATAGTGAAACAACGGGATCAGTTTCTTTTGCAAGTCGCCGTTCATGTATATAAGCACGTTGCGGCAGCTGATCATGTCGAGCTTTGAGAATGGAGGGTCTTTAATAATATCCTGTTCTGAAAATACGACCATGTCCCGGATCACTTTCTGGATACGGTAAACTTTGTCTTCCTCGTCATGAGAGAAAAACCTGGCTAAACGACGGGGCGTGATATCGGCGACGACCGACTCATGATATTTCCCCGACCGTGCATGTTCGATGGCTTTGTGGTCGACGTCAGTGGCAAATATCTGAACAATCAGATTCTTGCTGCTGCTTTCGATATATTCCATCATCAGGATGGCAATGGAATAAGCTTCTTCTCCTGTAGAGCATCCGGGGACCCAAATTCTCACGAGATCGCCCGGCTGCTTGCTTTCAAATAATTCCGGAATGACTTTTAATTTAAGAACGCTGAATGCCTCCTCATCTCTGAAAAAGCTGGTGACGCCAATCAGAAGGTCGCTAAAAAGAGCCTCGATTTCCAGGGGGTTGCGCTGAAGATAGTTTACGTATCGGTCGGGATGGTTGATCTGGTGAACGGCCATTCTTCTTTCGACACGTCTCAGGATCGTATTGGGTTTGTATTGAGAGAAGTCATGCCCGGATTGCGCTCTTAACAGAACAAATATTTTTTTGGTTCATCACAATAATGCGTACCTGTTTTCATGAAGGGCATAAATTTTCAAAGCAAAATATTCCATGTCTCTATACCCGTATGCTTTACGTTTAAGGACCTTTATCTTGTTGTTGAAGCCCT
>Ga0265593_1000019_pt1 | contig 167495 bp, 137 predicted proteins | sample saktaG_8_FD_190136 | JGI IMG/M metagenome (GOLD analysis project Ga0265593, IMG submission 190136) | Saline water microbial communities from Sakinaw Lake, British Columbia, Canada - sak_2011_5_24_36m | ecosystem: Environmental > Aquatic > Non-marine Saline and Alkaline > Saline ... | reverse complement strand
CGAGGAGAGGGCAAAATTAAACTTTACCCATCAGGACAGGGGGAAGGATTTTTTCCTTCTCCTTTGTCTTGAAAAATATTAAGTATTTTTCCTCGTAAAAAGTTGCATTAATTACTTGAATTTAGGATGTTTTATCTTTCAAAATTATTGATATGAGGGTCCTTCAAAGGAAATTTGCGCATTATACTGATCCACAGAAAGTCGAAAGGATGGGAATTTACCCGTTCTTCAGAATGATTGAATCGGATCAGGATACCGTGGTGACCATTGGTGGGAGAAAGGTGCTGATGTTTGGTTCGAACAGCTACCTTGGCCTTACAACTCATCCGGCAATTAAGGAAGCCGCCATCAAAGCAACCGAGAAATACGGTACCGGATGCGCTGGCTCCAGGTTTTTGAACGGCACACTGGATATCCATGTCGAGCTTGAAAAGAAACTCGCGGAATTTGTAAAGAAAGATGCCGCGCTGGTTTTCAGCACTGGCTTTCAGGTAAATATCGGGGTTATTCCTACGGTTACCGGCCGTAACGATTATCTTCTCATCGATGAGTTAGATCATGCCTCCATAATTGAAGCAACCAGGCTTTCTTTTGCCAAGGTGCTGAAGTACAGGCATAACGACATGCAGTCGCTGGAGAGGATTCTGAAGCGATGTGAACCGAACAGGGTGAAACTTATCGTCGTCGACGGCATATTCAGCATGGATGGCGATATTGTAAACCTGCCGGAGATTGTGAAGCTGGCCGATAAATACGATGGTTCAGTGATGGTTGATGATGCCCATGCGATCGGGGTTATTGGCGAATACGGCTCGGGTACGGCATCTCATTTTGGGCTTACTAAACAAGTCGACCTGATCATGGGAACTTTTTCCAAATCCCTGGCTGCCCTGGGAGGTTTTATTGCAAGCGATTTTGAAACGATTAATTATATAAAACACCACTCACGTTCGCTTATCTTCAGCGCCAGTATCACACCGGCTTCTGCGGCAACTGTCATCGCTGCGCTCGAAATCCTGAAAAGCGAACCTGAACGAATGAAAAATCTTTGGGAACTGACCCGTTATGCATTAGAGAATTTCAAACGGCTTGGATTCGACACAGGCCTTTCTCAAACGCCTATCATTCCTTTGTATATCAGGGATAATATTAAAACTCTTACCCTTACCAAGATGCTGCTCGACGAAGGTATTTTCGTGAATCCCGTGGTTTCACCTGCCGTGAGCAAAGACGATACCCTGATTCGCTTTTCACTTATGGCAACGCATACCAAAGAACAGATCGACACGGCCCTCGAAAAATTTGAAAGGGTAGGAAAAAAGCTTCGCATCATAAGATGATGCATAAAACGGGAATCATGAGCATCATCATTAAACCGGTAGAGTCCAAGGGGGATCTGAGGCGCTTTATCAATTATCCTTATACCCTTTACAAGGGCAATAAATACTGGTGTCCGCCTATGCGGATGGATGAGTGGAATTCACTGGATCCAAAAAAAAACCCGGCCTTCGACTTCTGTGAAGCACAGTATTTTCTCGCGTATGAGGGGAAGACAGTTGTCGGGAGGATTGCGGCCATCATAAACCATACTTCAAACACTCGCTGGAACGAGAAACTTGTAAGGTTCGGGTGGATAGATTTTACCGACAATTATGAGGTTTCCCAAAAGCTACTCGAAGCAGTTTTGGCATGGGGTAAGGCACATGGGATGAATGGAATTCACGGCCCTCTGGGTTTCTCAGATATGGATAATGAAGGCATGTTGATTGAGGGATTTGAAGAACTTTCAACCCTTGCCTCCATCTATAACTATCCCTATTACATGGAACATATGCAGAGGCTGGGTTTTGAGAGAGCTGCCGATTGGGTTCAGTATGAATTTGAGATGCCGCCTATTCCCGAGAAAATCCAGAGAGCGGCCGATATGATTGCCAGAAAGTATAAGCTAAAAATTCTGAAAGCAAAAAAGGCGAAAGATTTTCTTGCATATGCTCCGAAAATGTGGGACACCCTGAATGAAGCATTCGATAATCTTTACGGTTATACAAAACTTACCCAAAAGCAGACGGCTCTTTACACAAAACAGTATTTTCCGTTCATCAACCCTGATTATGTCTGTATGGTTCTGAATGAGCAGGATGAGGTCGTCGGGTTTGGAGTTTGCCTTCCTTCTCTCACCCGCGCTCTGCAGAAATGCAACGGCAGGTTGTTTCCTTTTGGCTGGTTTCATATCCTGAGAGCACTTAAATCACATGACATCATCGACATGTATCTTAACGGTGTCAAACCCGAATACCAGAACAAGGGAGTCGTTTCAATCTATCATCTTGAGTTACATAAGGGATTTCTTAAGAACAATGTAAGGTTAGTGGTTACCAATCCCCAGCTTGAAGACAATAAATCGGCGGTTCTGATGTGGAAGAATTACGAAACGGCCAGGCAGCATCTCAAACGCCGCTGCTGGGTGAAACATTTCGAAGGGAATTGATGAGAAGTATTCTCATCACCGGTTCCAGCGGGTTTATAGGAAGCTTCCTTGCAGAGGAAGCTTTAACGAGGAATCTGGCTGTGTATGCCGGCATCAGGAAATCAAGCTCCCGTCAATATTTGCAGGATCCCCGTATCCGGTTCTCGGTAATGGATTTTACCGATAAGTCCCGTATCAAAGAGTTTCTTGTAGAACAAAAACAACAAGGCATTCGTTTCGATTATATCATCCATAATGCTGGGCTTACAAAAGCTCAGAAGAAGGAAGATTTTTACAGGGTAAATTGTGAATTTACCCGGAATTTTATTGAAGCGTTGACTGAGACGGACAGCATACCCCTTAAATTTGTTTATATAAGCAGTCTGGCCGCTTATGGACCAGGAAATCAGCTTAGTATGAAGCCTGTGATGCTCGATGATACACCTAAACCAGTCGATGAATACGGAAAAAGCAAACTTGAGGCAGAAAAATATATCAGGACACTCAGTGGTTTTCCATGGCTGATAATCCGCCCTTCGGGAGTATACGGCCCCAGGGAAAAAGATTATTTTGTCTATTTTCAGACCATCAGCAGGGGAATGGAGCCCTATATAGGGTTTAAGCCACAGATTCTGACTTTTATATACGTTCGTGACCTGGTGAGGCTTATCCTTGATGCAACTGTTTCAAACATTTCAGAGAGAGCCTATTTTGTGACCGACGGAAAAGAATATGATTCCAGAGAATTTGCTGCGATAACAAAAAAACATCTTAATAAGAAAACTTTAAAGATCACACTACCACTCGGGCTTGTGGGAGGGATCGCTTTTGCGCTTGAAAAACTGATGAGCCTGGGAGGTAAGATGCCTACCCTGAATACCGATAAATTCAATATCATGAAAAGCACGAACTGGACCTGCCAGGTTGATGTGCTTCAGAAAGATTTTAATTTCAGGGCCGGGTATGACCTCGACAGAGGCGTGAAAGAGGTTTTGGAATGGTACCGGAAAGAATCCTGGTTGTAATTAATCATTTCGCTGATGACAGAGATCAGAAAAGTCACCACATCCGCCGAGTATAAAAAATTCATCACTTTCCCCCATCATTTGTACAAAGGCAATCAATACTGGTGCCCACCTATCATTATGGATGAGAAAAACACTCTCTCTTCCAAAAAAAACCATGCTTTCGACTATTGCAAAGCCGAATACTGGCTGGCTTACAAAGACGGGAAGCTGGCAGGGAGGGTGGCTGGAATTATTAATCCCCATGCAAACAAACGCTGGGCTGAAGATCTTGTGCGATTCGGCTGGATTGATTTTATTGATGATGACGAGGTTTCTCAGAAGCTTATAGATACAGTCTGGGAATGGGGCAGGGCCCAGGGCATGAAAGGGATACAGGGGCCACTGGGGTTTACCGATATGGACAATGAGGGTATGATGATAGAAGGGTTCGACCAGCATTGCACGCTTTCATCGATATACAATTATCCGTATTATGTTGATCATATGATGCGGATGGGGTTCATGAAAGCCGCCGACTGGGTTCAGTATGAGTTTGATATCTCGCCTGAAGTTCCTGATAAGGTAGAGCGAACGGCGAAGATAGTCGAAGAGAAATTTCATCTGAGGGTGCTGAAGGCTAAACGTAGAAAAGACCTTATGCCTTATGCCAGAAAGATGTTTGCCATGCTGAACCATGCCTTTGCCGAGCTTTATGGTTTCGCTGCTATCAATGAGAAACAGATGGAAGATTATGTAAAGCAGTATTTCGGCTTTATCAGGCCTGAGTTTGTTGCTTTTGTTCTGGATACGAAAGATGATGTGGTCGGTTTTGGGGTGTCGATGCCATCTGTGACCGGTGCTCTGCAAAAGTCGAACGGGAGGATCTTCCCTTTTGGCTGGATGCATATTCTGAAATCAGTGTATTATAATGATAAGATCGACATGTACCTTGTTGGTGTACATCCCGATTATCAGGGAAAAGGGGCTGCGGCTCTTGTTTGGAGGGATCTTCACAGAGCCTATCTCAAATACGGGATTAAGAAGGCCTATTCAAACCCCCAGCTGGAAGATAATTTGAAAGCCTTATCGATATGGAAGAATTTTGAGGGAAGGCTGATTATACGGCGTCGGTGCTGGGTAAAGCATTTCTGAAATAAAAAAAGGCGGCCATGGCCGCCTTTTTTTATGAATGTCACAGATTATTTTTTATCTGGTAACGGAGAATCCCACCATACTCTCGACCAAAGATCGATATTACTGGGTGTGTTCGGGTTATAGTTCACTTCGCTCTGAGCTTCGGGATAATGCCTTGGAATCTCATTCCGCTGAGCCGATGCCAAAGGATTGGCCTGAAGGCCGATAACGTTGTCGGTCCTTCTCCAGTCTACAAACGATTCAGCCTGGTTGTAGAGGGCGATCCATTTCTGGGTCATGATCTCTTTATAAAGAGGTTCTCCTGCTGCAAAGCTGATATACGTAGTATAGATAGGCATCCAGACAGAATAATCGGCACCCCATTTATCCATTGAAGCAGTGACTGCAGCAATAAGGGCAGCCCTGACCTGACCTACCGAAGCGTTTGTTTTGTACAAACATTCGGCCTGGATAAATAAGGTCTCAACAAAGGTAATAAAGGGAACTGGTGCATCAGCTGCTGCAACGGCAGCGCCGGGCAGGGAAGCTTCACCGTTTACTTCATTCCATCCATTGCCAAAATAAGGTCTGGCAGTGTCCATAGAAACGCCGGCAAACATCGGGAGCCTGGGATCATGGCGAACGTTCAGCAGGGTGTCGATAAACACCTTGTGCATCGTAATATCTCCTCTTTGGTTCATGAACTGGTAGAGGGGGTTCTGTCCGTTGGCTGCATCAAAGAAATTGAACTGCAAGTCAGCGTCATTGCTGCCGATCCCACCCTGAAGTGCGGCCAGGGCGTTAGCCCAGGAAGTGCCATCGATCTTTGATTTATGCAGAAGATAACGGGCTTTAAGAGAATGTGCTGCCTGAAGCCATAATAAGGGTTCACCTCCGTACATCACGTCACCGTTCACAGTAGGTGCTCCATCCGTGCCTAGCTGTACAATAGCGTCATCAAGCAGGCTGTAGATTGTAGCATATATCGATTCCTGGGAATCGAATGCAGGGGTAAGGTTAGCAACTCCCTGGAATGCTGCGGAATAAGGTATAGCGCCCCATACATCGGTTGCTATACCGAGAGTATTTGCGAGAAGCACTTCAGCGATCCCTTTGTATGTGGGGTTGCCGGATGCTTTTCCGATGATGGTCTGAAGGTTCATCATCGTATTAGTGTAATCAGTAACCCAGAGATTATTAATATCTGATTCGAGCAGATAATAGTTTGTCGTCTGTTGCGACTGACGGGCAATTCCCTGGAAATACTGCATCCAGATGGAAGTTACCCTGCAGAGATCATTCCCGCCGATGGTGTTGTAACCCATATTGGCCTCAACACCTGTCAAAATGGAACTCATGGGCACATCAGATGGGGAATCAGGGTTTACATTGAGGTCGGTGTTGATCCATTTTTTACATGAACCAAGTGCCAAAGCCATCAGGAAAACCAGCCCTATGAGTTTTATGTTTATGTTTTTCATATCTGTTTTGTTTTTAATTTTTATAATCTGATATTCTGAAATGGCTTAGAAGGCTAAGTTCAGACCAACGGTATAACTTTTTGTGCCAGGCATGTTGAAATAGTCTATGCCCTGTGCATTGGAAGCACCCAGAAGGTTGGTTTCAGGATCGATACCCTGGTATTTTGTAAGTACCCAGAGGTTGGTTCCCGTGAAGTATACACTGAGGCCCTTGATGAAGGTCTTCTTCAGCAGTTTGGTAAAGTTGTACGATAATGAAACAGTACGTAAACGAACCCAGCCTGAATTTTCAACATAATCAACCATTGGTCCGGTGAATCCGCTGCCTACATTCTGTGTTCTCCAGTAATAGTCAAGTTTTACCTGTTTGGTGTTTACCTGTCCTAATGTATTTACACCAGCGAAAGTGTACCATTCATCGCGGCTGGCTGTTCCCTGTGAAGTTCCGAAATAATCCAGAGCGCCACGGGTACCGTTCCACATCTGTCCGCCGTACTTGATGTCGAACAACAGATACAGGCTCAGGTCCTTCCACCTGAGGTTGGTTCCAACACCGGCAGTCCATTTCGGGTCAACGTTACCCAGAGCTGTCATATTGTCTTTCATAATAGGATAACCGTCATCGCCGATCACCATATTGCCCTGAGAATCCCTTACCCAGTCATACCCGTAAATGGTACGGTAAGGCTGGCCGGCGAAAGCATCGATTTCAGATCCTTCAAAACCGCCAAGGAACACATTGTTAATACCCGGTGCAAGAGCATCCACATTATTTTTAATCTGTGACCAGTTTACAATGATGTCCCAGGTCCAGTTCTTTGATTTGATGGGAACCACATCGAGGGTCACTTCATGACCATAAGTAGTCATGGATGCTGCATTCATTACAGTAGATGAAAAACCGGTTGTTGCAGCGATAGGAACAGAAAGGATAAGATCCTGACCTTTGTTGTTGAAGAAGGTGTATGATAATCCAACCCTGTTCTGGTAGAACTTAAGGTCGGTTCCTACTTCAAAGGTCTTGGTCTTTTCGGGTTTTAACTGGTTATTTCCGAGGTTATTACTTAAGGCAAACGCATTGTTGCCGTTCCAGGGGAAAGAGAGGCCGGTTGTCCAGCCATCAAGTACGCCAGGAGTATTATAATAGGTGATGGTGCTGTAAGGTGGAGCATCCTTTGCCACGATTGCATAAGAAATCCTGATCTTCCCGTAAGGCAGTACTTTATTGTCTTTCAGGCCCGGAAGTTCTGTGAAGATCCAGCCCAAACCAACAGAAGGATAGAAGAATGAGTTCTTTCCCTGTGGCAGTGTGGTTGTCCAATCGTTACGGCCGGTAAGGTTCAGATACAGCATGTTTTTCCATGACAACTGCAGGTCACCGTAAAATGCGGCTCTTCTGACCTCTGAAGTTACGGTATAGGCACTAATGGTGGTACCGTTATTCAGATTGTAATATTCGGGAATGACCATACCGTTTGCACTGGCCTGGAGTCCTTTATAATACTGTTGGGTCATGTTTTGACCAAGCAGGAGTTTCAGATTGAAATCCTTGGCAAAGTCTTTATCTATATTGATCATGAGGTCAGAGTTCATGTCTTTGCTGGTCTCCTGTCCGTCTCTGTTCCAGCCATCGGGATAAGCAGCACTTGAGAACATGCTCATCTGGTCGTTCCATCTGCGGCCCCACCAGTCAACACCAAGTCGGTAAGTGACCGATAACCATTTTAATGCATAATAATCGATCTGTACATTCCCGATAAGGCGGTTGACCTGGTCGGAGTATTTGTTTTTGTTAGCAGTAAAATATGGGTTGTCGTAACCACGGCCATGACGATAACTTCTCTGGATTGTTCCGTTTTGCTCGGTGGGTAGTATATAACCTGCCGCGTTGTCGAAAGTAGAAGGAGTCCTGAGCAGACCAAGCATCACGCCCGATGTGTTGGATCCCTGCTGAATACGGTCACCGCCGGTGATCATATAATTGGCTGATCCGCTTAGTTTTACTTTCTCGCCGAGTTTCGTATCGCCAGTAATTTTAAAAGTGTTCCTGCGGAACTTATTGTTCGGAACAACACCTTTTGACTGATTGTCGGAGAAACTGAAATAGAAGGTCGACACATCGGTACCTCCCGAGAGAGAAATGGAATTGTTTGTGGTCACGCCGGTCTGGAAGAAGTCATACGGGTTGTATGTCTGGGCAGGTCCTGTCTTGGATAATGAACTACTGTTTGGTACGAGGCTGCCTGCCGGATCGAAATTTTTCCAGGTGTTCCATACTGAAGGATCCTGGGATAATGACATGTCGCTGACTCTCGGTCCCCATGTAAGTCTGTCTCCTGAGAACCATGCAGCGGAGTTTGCTGAATCTCCGGTCCAATGTCCCTGAGTGTATTGATTCTGCAGTTTTGGGAGTGCACTTACTTTGTCGAACTGGACATAAGTATTAAAATTCACGGTGATTTTCTTTCCCGGACTGGATTTTCCTTTTTTTGTGGTGATCACAATAGCCCCGGATGCTGCGCGCAAACCATAGAGAGCCGTTGCGGCGCCGCCTTTAAGGATGTTCATTGATTCGATATCATCGGGACTGATGTCGATATTACGGTTGGAGGTTGCAACACCGTCTACACCGTAAATACCACCACTTTCACTACCGGAGATGGGGATACCGTCTACAATATACAGAGGCTGGTTGTTCAGGTTGATTGACTGAACTCCGCGTATCTGAACATAGGTGGCTCCACCAGCCACACCGGCCGCGTTAATAATCTGAACGTCGGAAACTTTACCCTGAAGGGCATTTACAGCATCGGTACGGGAAGCTTTCATGATTTCATCCGATCCAACTTCCTGCACAGAATAGGAAAGAGCTTTCGTTTCCCTGGGGATACCAATGGCTGTAACCACAACCTCATCCATGTTCATGATGTCATCTTGCATCACAAGATCCAGAGTGGTTGATGTTCCAATAGGCACCTCCACTGTTTTCATTCCAACATAGGAAAACGTAATACTCGTATACTTGGTTGGCACTGCAAGAACATACTTGCCATCCAGACCAGTATTGGTACCAATAGTGGTACCAGGCACCACAACAGTCACTCCCGGTATCGGCTGTTTGTCCTCTGAAGAGGTAACCGTCCCGGAGATGACGCGTGTTTGAGCAAATACTCCCTGCAGGCCTGCCATTAGCAGTAAAGCAAGGATCAGCGTAAATTTTCTCATAACCGTTGATTTTTGTTAGTAATTGTGTGAATAATCAGTGACATTTATTGCTTGGGATTATTAAATGCAGAGTTTAATTACTACTATTGAGTTGGCAAGTTTACTACTTTGTCAGGGTAATAACAAATAAAAAACAAAAAAAATATAAAAAAAAATCAACAGCTAACGGAATCGTCTGAAATACAACCCGAATAATATCAACATGCCGAAAATAATGCCAGTTCCAATGAAGGAAATCCCAGGGCGGAATAACTGAAAAGAGGCAAGAATCAGAGAGGAAACTCCAAATATATAATATCCGTACTTACGCATCTTTAACATAACAATGATGCCAGAAAAGGCAAGGATAAAAAGAACAGAAGAAAATCCCATGAAAAGCATAACCCCCGTCTTTGAATATTGGCTAACCGGCGTATACAGGTTGATTGCATCGGTGACCCATCCTGAGTAAAAAAAACCTGCAATGAACAGCAGGGCATAAATTAAGAAATATACCAGGCCAAAGACGCAGAGTAATTCAAAGAAAAACGGACGTTTTCGGGTGGGCAGGGGTGAGGGAGCTTTCATGAAAAAATGGTGAAATGGTGAAATGGTGAAATGGTGAAATGGCGAAATGAATAGATCATTTCATGATTTTAAGGTTTGTAGAATATAAAAGTACAAACGTTCCCGACAGGATAATGTCAAATATAGAAGGGCCTGGAAGCTGGAAAAAATACATGGGAGAAAGGATCAGTAGAATTTGCGCGATAGCATAAACGTGGAATCCGTTTTTTTTCAGGCTCCACATCAAAAAGGCCCCGGCAACGGAGATACCATATAAAACTGCATTTACATAAAAAAATAAAGGCCTGCCTTCGGTGATCATCTCAAGTCCGGGTAGTTTGAATTTTTCAGCAAATTCAGTAGCGATACTTACAAATTGATCAAAAAAAGCGCCAACGAAGATGCTGGAAATAAACGTAAGCAGGCCGTTGATAAAGGTAAGAATGCAAAGAACCGTCAGCAGGTTTGGCCTGGCCAAAGGCGTTTGCCCCGGAGCGGATTCAGGCGCAATGATTTCGTCTTCCATAAAAATTTAGTCTGTTTGAAAGGGGTGAAAGTTCCCTTTCACCCCTGGGTATAGTCACCGGGATTATTCCAGGCTTCCGGCAATTTTTTCAACTTCATTCAGTATTTCGCAGGATTTCACCAGTTCCTTCATTTTATTATGGTCGGGATACAGGGGCCTGTCGATTTCAAGGAAATCGACATGTTTGCGGATCACTTCCTTTGCTTTTGTTGTGCCTTCGCCGAATTTCCAGTCACGGAAATCAAGCGCCTGGGCTGCAGCCATGAATTCAATTCCAAGAATTCCATAAGCATTATCGAGAATCTGGAAATTCTTAAGGGCGGTATTCATCCCCATGGAAACAAAATCTTCCTGGTCGGCAGCAGCGGGGATAGATTGTATTGAAGCCGGCATGGAAAGGATACGCTGTTCCACGATCTGCATATCGGCGGTATACTGACTGAGCATCATTCCAGAGAACATCCCGGCTCCTTTGGTAAGAAATGCAGGCAGCCCAACACTAAGTGCAGGATGATTCAGACGGTTCATCCGTCGTTCGCTCATTACAGAAACCATGGTGATCACGTAACCCGCCATATCCATGGGTACCGAAACCGGAGATCCCTGGAAATTGGCTCCGGAGAGCTGCAGGTTTTCATCAGGAAAGAAAATAGGGTTATCGCCAACACCGTTAAGTTCAATTTCCACCTGAGAGCGTGCATAAGCAAGGGCATCGTGCGCGGCTCCGATCACCTGAGGTGTAGAGCGCATGGAGTAGGCATCCTGGACCTTGCATTTGACTTTAAGTTCAGCCAGGTCGCCTCCCTTCACACATTTCATGATCGATGCTGCAGAGCGGATGGCGCCTTTGAAACCACGGATCTCATGGAGTTTCGGGCAGTATGGGCGCATATTGGCCTTCATGGCTTCGAGCGACATGGAGGCAGCAATCTCAGCCTGTTTCAGCCAGTTATTTGCATCGTACAGGTATAACGCGCTCATTGCGGTCATCACATTTGAACCATTGATGGTTGCAAGGCCGTCGCGGGCCTGCAAACCCGGAATCGGGATCCCTGCGAGTTCAAGAGCTTCTTTGCCATCATACATTGTGCCTTCAAAATATGCACGGCCCTCACCCATCATCAGCAGCGCGATCTGCGACATGGGAGCAAGATCACCACACGCTCCGACTGAGCCTTTCTGGCAAACAAAAGGTGTAACCCCTTTATTAAGCATATCTACCAGGGTCTGTGTGATTTCAATCCGCACCCCGCTGTTACCATGGGCATGAACATTGATGCGACCAAGCATGGCACCCCTCACCCAATCGATAGGCATTGCCTCGCCAATGCCAGCGGCATGGTTATACACGAGATATTTCTGAAAATCCTTCACCTGATCGTCGTTTAACACGACTTCCGAAAATTCACCAATACCAGTATTTACGCCGTACATGATCTCGTGTGCCTCGATCTTCCGCTCAAGCATGGCGCGGCATTTATTGATACGTTCTACAGCCTGACTGTCAAGCTGAACTTTTTCTCCGTGCCGGGCAACACGTACAATGTCTTCAATAGTAAGCCCGGAGCCTTTTATAATTAGTGTCATGAGTTTGATCTTTTAAGAGTGAGAGTAAAAACGAAATTTATTAATTGCTAATCAGATGGCAGATGGCTGATGTCTGATGTCTGATGTCTGATGGCAGTCATTACTCTGCTCCAACCACCCATGACCGGGCCCCTAAAATCGAAATTCTGAATGTTCTTTTCACCATTTCACCATTTCGCTATTTATTTCAGACTGCGGATGAATTCTTCCCGGCTTATCCGGCTTTGTTCACCGCTGCTCATATCCTTTACCGTGACCATTCCACTTTCCATCTCATCCTTGCCGATTAAAACTACCAGGGGAATTTGTTTGCGGTTGGCATATTCCATTTGTTTCTTAAGTTTTACTACATCCGGGTATATTTCCGAGGCGATCCCCTGCTGTCGGATCTGGCTCAGCAGATGCAGCGCTGACTTCTCTTCCTCAGCGCCGAAGTTAGCAAATAAAACCCTTGTAGTATGCTGGATGGTTGCAGGAAATTTATTCAGTTCGTTCATCACATCATAAATCCGGTCAGCGCCAAATGAAACACCAACTCCGGAAACTCCTGGCAAACCAAAGATCCCTGTAAGATCGTCGTAACGGCCACCCCCGCAAATACTGCCCATGACCAGCTCATTGGCCTTGACTTCAATGATAGAGCCGGTGTAGTAATTCAGGCCGCGTGCAAGTCGTACGTCAAAATTCCATTTGTTGCGGAGATTCATCTCTTTAAGCAGACTACAAAGATGTTTCAGCTCCTCAAGGCCTTTTCGGCCTGTTTCCGAATTCTTTAAAACACCTTCCAGGATATCAATCTTTTCGCCTATCTTTCCCTCCATAAGAAGTACCGGCTGCAAGGCAGCTATTGCATCGTCGGCAAGGCCTTTTTCCTTCAGCTCCAGGCACACTTTCTCCAGACCGATCTTATCGAGTTTGTCAATGGCAACCGTGATATCTGTCAGCCGGTCAGGAGCGCCAATAGCCTCTGCAATACCTGCAAGTATTTTACGGTTATTGAACAAGGTCGTGGTCTCGATGCCAAGACGCGAAAATACCTCGTCAATGATCTGGAAAAGTTCAACTTCATTAAGTAATGACTGACTTCCGATAACATCCACGTCACACTGAAAAAATTCCCGGTAACGTCCCTTTTGTGGCCGGTCGGCCCTCCATACAGGTTGAATCTGGTAACGTTTGAAAGGAAAGACCAATTCGTTCTGATGCTGTACCACGAAGCGGGCAAAGGGAACCGTAAGGTCGTAACGAAGGCCTTTTTCGGCTATGTGGCGCGTCAGAGCATTGGTATCAGATATCTGATATCTGCTATCTGCTATCTGATATCTGATCTCTGTCATCCCTTCTAAGTAATTACCGGAATTCAGGATTTTAAACAGCAGCTTATCTCCTTCTTCCCCGTATTTTCCCATCAGGGTAGAGAGGTTTTCCATCGCGGGGGTTTCGATAGGCAGGTAGCCGAAAACCTCAAATACCGACCGGATCATATTAAAGATGTAGTTCCGCCTTACCATTTCAGACGGAGTAAAATCCCGGGTTCCCTTAGGTATGGAAGGTTTTTGTACAGACATTCAATGGGGTTTGTGCAAAGATAGGAAAAAACGGATATCTGTCATCTGCCATTCGATATCCGATATCCGTCATCCGATATCCGTCATCCCCCATCTGTAAAGCCATTCACGAGTTTCTCCAGATATGGCAAAGCATCGGGAGAACCTTCGAAAGGCGCCCATGCTGCGAAATTTTTATCGCTGATCGGGCTGTAGGGACCATCTTTTACCTCATAAGCCACAGTACCTGTTTCAAGGGAAACTATAGTATGAAATGTTTTCTCGGGGATTTCTGCACCGAAAACCCCGTTTAGCGGATCCAGGATGATATGATCAGCGATATTTCCCGATTCGTCGAACTCCACTACAAGAATGCGCCCCCTCAAGGCAAAGAAGACTTCCCGTTTGTCGGGATCCTCATGTTTATGGGGTCGCACATAACTCATTGGTTCCATGGCATTCAGGAGCCGCTGCAGGGTGTCGGAGTATTCCTTGTGGAAATTGTAGTTCTTACGCCGGCGGGGAGTGGACTTCGCCTCGTTACTTACCGAGTCGAGAAGATTCTTGTCGATACGAATCATTTCGGATATCTGATATCTGATATCTGATATCAGATTATGCTTTCAACTTTTTATACTTTATCCTCTTCGGTCCTTCATCACCGAGTCGTTTCTTCTTGTTTTCTTCATAATCGGAATAAGAGCCTTCGAAGAAATACACCTGGGAATTTCCTTCGAAAGCAAGGATATGAGTAGCCACACGGTCGAGGAACCAGCGGTCGTGCGAGATAATCACAGCACAGCCTGCAAAGTTGTCAAGACCTTCCTCCAGGGCCCGAAGCGTGTTCACGTCGATGTCGTTGGTCGGTTCATCAAGCAATAACACGTTGGCTTCTTCTTTCAGAGTGAGAGCAAGGTGAAGCCGGTTTCTTTCGCCACCTGAAAGCATTCCGCATTTTTTCTCCTGGTCGGCCCCGGTAAAATTAAACCGGGCAACATAAGCTCTGGCATTAATGAATCTTCCGCCAAGCTGAATGGTCTCACTGTCGTTGGAGATGACCTGGTACACGGTCTTTTCAGGGTCGATGGCGGTATGGGCCTGATCGACATACGCCAGTTTCACGGTATCGCCGATGCGGAAATCACCTTTTTCGGTTTTTTCGCTACCCATGATCAGCCTGAAAAGAGTGGTTTTTCCGGCACCGTTAGGACCGATTATCCCAACGATTCCTGCCGGGGGCAAGGCAAAAGTAAGGTTTTCGTAAAGTAGTTTATCTCCAAAGGATTTGGAAACCCCGTTGGCTTCTATTACCAGATTTCCAAGGCGGGGGCCATTGGGAATATATAATTCCAGACGCTCTTCCTTTTCCCTGACATCTTCGCTCAGCATTTTTTCATAAGCGCTCAGACGTGCTTTCCCTTTGGCCTGGCGGGCTTTGGGCGACATACGTACCCAGTCCAGTTCTCGTTCGAGCGTCTTCCTGCGACGGCTTTCCTGTTTTTCTTCCATCGCAAGCCGCTTCGATTTCTGGTCGAGCCATGAGGAATAATTTCCCTGCCATGGTATGCCTTCGCCACGGTCAAGCTCAAGAATCCAGCCGGCAACGTTATCGAGGAAATAACGGTCGTGGGTGATAGCAATTACTGTGCCCTTGTATTGCTGCAGATGTTGCTCAAGCCATTGAATCGATTCGGCATCAAGGTGGTTGGTAGGCTCATCGAGCAGAAGGATATCAGGCTCCTGAAGAAGGAGCCGGCATAAGGCAACCCTGCGGCGTTCACCTCCCGAGAGGACATTTACAGGCATGTTTTCTTCGGGACAGCGAAGGGCGTCCATGGCCCGCTGTAACCTGCTGTCGAGTTCCCATGCATTATGATGATCGAGCAGTTCGGTGAGTTCTCCCTGACGTTCGACAAGCTTATTCATCTCATCATCGCTCATGGGTTCGGCGAACTTCAGGTTAACTTCTTCGTATTCCTTAAGCAGGCTCACCACTTCATGAACACCTTCTTCCACTACCTGGCGCACGGTCTTTGTCTCATCGATCAGGGGCTCCTGTTCAAGAATCCCCACCGAATAGCCCGGGGAGAATACAACCTGGCCCTGGAACGATTTCTCGACACCCGCGATGATCTTCAGAAGTGTTGATTTTCCGGAGCCGTTCAAGCCTATGATGCCGATCTTGGCACCGTAAAAGAACGACAGGTAGATGTTCTTCAGTACTTGTTTATGGGGTGGAAATATCTTACTGACACCCACCATCGAGAAAATTATTTTGTGATCGTCGGCCATACAATTTACGATTTACGATTTACGAATAAATAAATGGTGAAATGGTGAAATGGTGAAATGGTGAAAATCTGCCATCCGCCACCCAGCCACCCAGTCACCCAGCCATCAGTTTCTCAATCTTCGCTGTTTCTCTTTCCCAGCTGAAATTTTCGTGAACAAAGCGGTGGCCGTTAAGGCCGATTTCCCTGGCTTTTTCGGGATTATTCAGGAGAAAAAGGATATGTTTCACATATTCATCAGGTGTTTCAGCCACTAAGATATCTTTGCCGGATTCTGCGTTCAGGGCCTGAAAGGCAAGGGGTGAGGTGATACAGGGAACTTCCATGGCCATAGCTTCGAGCAATTTGTTCTGAAGGCCGGTGCCAATCTGCATAGGGGCAATAAATATCTTTGCGCTTGCATAGCATTCGCGCATATCGGGTACCCAGCCGCTGATGTCTACATTGTTCGATTTCAGTACCATCACCCGGATGTTCGGATTGGCTCCGGCCAGCAAAAGGTGCAGATCCTGTTTGCGTGGGAGAAGCCTGGGTAATATCTGTCCCACGAGGTATTCGGCGCTGTTGATGTTCGGAGGGTATCCCATATTGCCGGTAAACACCAGGTCGTATTTTTTTTCTCTTACCATGGGACTGAAAAAATCAGTATCCACTCCGTTAGCCACGACCACGATTTTGTTACGCTCAGGGTGGGGGATAAGATCCCGGTCTGGTTGCGAAATGATGATCTTGTTATCGAAGCGGTCAAATACCATCCGCTCGTAATTCTGAAGCCGGCGATGCTCAATTCTCAGAAAAGGCCTGAGGTAAAACGGGGAAAGAGCTATCCGCCGGTCAATACCTTTTGAGAAAACATCCTGGTAGTCAATCGTTTTCGGAATCGGAACATCCATCACATATTCCGCGACACGGATCAGCTGGCAGAAAATATGATCTGGTTTGCATTCGCTGATCAGCTTTAGTATCTGTTTTTTTGCTGATGGATTATAAAAATAACCGACCTGCATCGGGCGGCCGCTGAAAAAAGCTTTGATGATATTCAGAAGGATGCTGAACTTCCCGAGATTGATCACATGAACAGCCTTCACATATTTATTAAGTACGTGCATGGCGTCTTTATGAAGCACGCTGTCGTTGAGTGCACACAGAATTATTTCATGCTGCCGCGAGAGCTGCTTGATCTGGTGAAATGCCCGGAGTTTGTCACCTTTCTCGGTAGGATAAGGCAGGCGGGGAAGAAGAACAAAGATTCTCATGTTTGGTTTGTGGTGGGCAAAATTAGGAAAATCCCCGTTAAGCAATGAGATTCACAAAAAAAGCTTCCAGTTTTTCTATGATTTTTTTACGGTCATACACTGATTCGATCAGATTTCTGGCTTTGAGTCCGGTTTTTCGAAGGATCCCGGGATGTTCTATGCAGACGGATATCATTTCGAAAAACTCGCAGGCCAGGTCGGCAATAAGAAGATTCTCAGCCCGTGAATATTCAATCCCTTCGGCACCAAGTGAGGTTGAAACCACGGTCTTGCCGTAGGCCATTGCCTCAATGATTTTTATCCGGATTCCGCTACCCGAGAAAAGGGGAACGATCATAATATCATTTGCATTAAAAAACGATGCAGCATCTTTAACTTCACCTTCCACAATTACATTTGGCAGAGAAAGACGTTTCATCCAGGCCGGCATCTCACGTCCGGCAATATGAAATTTAAGTAAAGGATAACTTTTATGGAGATCGGTCCATACATTCTGAAGAAACCAGAGTACCCCCTCCTGGTTCGGGATCCAGTTCATGGCCCCTATTATAAATATTGTGGGATTATTGTTGATCTTTCCGTTTAACTGGTAATCGGCAGGGTTAATGCCGAATGGAATTGCAATAACAGGTTTTTCGCTGTGGCGCATGAAAAACTCAGCATCTTTTCCGGTAATCGCCGCAACTCCGTCTACCATATCAGGCACAGTAATCTCAAACATTTTCAGCGTCCTGGCGAGATGATTGATATACCGTTTTTTTAATGGATTGGATGAATTTTTTGCTATTCTTTCCCAGATAAGATGCTCGATGTTATGGGCTCTGAGAACAATTTTTGCTTTTGAATAACGGCGGATGACGTTAATGTAAGAAGCCATCGGCAGGGTTTCAAGCTGAACAATATCGTATTCCGATTCCTGTAATACTTCCCTCAGCCGTTCAGAGAATGAAGCGGAAACGAATCGCTGAACGTGGTATGAATGGCTTGTGAACAGGTTTGTAAAAGCCGGAATTACTTTCACCCTGAGGTCGACATCAATCAGCTCAATCTTGGTTTTTTCGCGGTAAGAAGCCGGGATATCGGCAATTTTTATATTGTACTTAAATGAATTGACTGCCAAAACTTTTACAGAATGCCCTGCCTCAATCATCCCTTCAATGAGCATATTCATTGCAATAGGACCTCCTTCTTTGGGTGGCCAGGGCGATTTATTGCAAAGGAATAATATCCTCATAACCCTTCCCTGGTTTGGATGTGGAATATCTTCTGGAAAAATTTTATCCAACTTTCAACATCGAGCAATGAAGCGTCGTTGGTAGCTTTACGGGTAAGAAAAGCACCTATTGGCAGGAGTACTGCCGAAGCCAGCCACATTCCCTGCCATACCGGGACCTGGCCTTCAGCAGCATATTTTTCGCCTGTAAAGGAAATGACCCAGTAGAGAATGAAGAAAACGGTGGAGATTACCGCGGGCATGCCCAAACCGCCTTTCCGGATAATGGCGCCCAGGGGGGCTCCGATGAAAAACAGAAGGAAGCAGGCGATAGAGAAGGTAAATTTTTTATGGAACACGATCAGGTGCCGGAACACGAGTTTTTCTTTGTTCTCGAAATTTTCACCGGAAACACTCACGTTTTCTCTTACGGAATTTGCAGCATTATAAGCAGTGTTTATAATAGTAGCCCGGTCATTAGGTTCAAAACTGCACAAGATGTTACTGGCATAAAAAGCTTTGGTTTTACGGGCCGCGGAATTGCCGGCTGCCGGGCGAATATTTGCAGTATGCAGAGTATCGCGGCCGGTAAGAGCCATGAAATTGTTGGACAGGTTATCGGCAGAGACTTTTCTTTCTCTTTGAATTTCCAGACGGATAGAGTCGATTGAGAAACGAAGCTGACTGATGTTAAGCATCTCGTAGTTCTTTTTAAAAAGATTCTCATCAGTACGGGTTAGCTGTAATCCCGAAAGATCGAACATTTGGTACTGTTCAATGAATTTTGTACGCTGGAAAGGCCTGGTTAACTCATTTCTGCGCAAATCAATACGTTCTTCGTAATTATACCCGTTATAGAGTCTGAAAACAAGAAAACGTTTATCGGCGCTCAGTTCCATCCTGCCCCATTCTGCAACACTCAGAGAGACATTGCCCATGTGTTTGGTGTGGTCATATACCATCACGTCGCGGATGGTGTTCCCATCGGCATCTTTTTTTCCTACCCTGATCACAAACCCATCGATCCCGTTATAAAAAACCCCTTCCCTGAGATTGAATGCAAGTTTTTTTTCCCTAACATCATACAATAAAGAAAGGAACTTAAGATTGGCTTTGGGCAGGATCACATCCGCAAAATAAAAAGCAAGAGCAGAAATCAGCATCGATACGATGATCAATGGCCGCATGATGCGGAATAAGCTGATGCCGGCGGCTTTCATGGTAACAAGTTCGTAATGTTCTCCGAGGTTTCCAAAGGTCATAAGTGAAGACAACAGGATGGCGAGAGGAAGCGCCATCGGGACAAAAGTGGAAGATGCGAAGAAAAGAAGTTTCAGGATGATGTACCATTCGAGGCCTTTGCCCACAAGGTCATCGATATACTTCCATAAAAACTGCATGAGAAGAATGAACAGGGCAATGAAGAACGTCATGATGAGGGGCCCCAGATAAGATTTTAATGTGAACCAGTCGAGTCTTTTCATGACGTACATTTGCAGGACAAAGATAGGAAAGATAACAGATATCAGATAACTGATAACAGATAACAGATGTCAGATATCCGATAAATTATTAATTTCGCCATTTCACCATTTCACCATTTCACCATTTCACCATTTCACCATTTCACCATTTCACCATTTCACCATTTCACCATTTCACCATTTATTTTTTATGCTCCTAACTGAAGTTACCGACAAAAAATCCCGCCGTCTTTTTCTCGATATGGTTGAGACCATATACCGGGGCGATCCCTATTATGTACGGCCGCTGGACCAGGAGATCGAAAGGGTGTTCAATCCCGAAACAAACAGTTTTTTTTTGCATGGTGAAGCTGTTCGCTGGATCCTTAAGGATGATAACGGAAAGGTGATCGGCAGAGTGGCAGCTTTCATCAATAAAAGAAAAGCCTTTACTTTTCAGCAGCCTACCGGGGGGATGGGTTTTTTTGAGGTGATCAACAATAAAGAAGCGGCAAACCTTCTGTTCAATACCTGCAGGGACTGGCTTGCAGCAAGAGGCATGGAGGCTATGGACGGGCCTATCAACTTCGGCGAGAACGATGTCTTCTGGGGTTTGCTGGTCGAAGGTTTCATGCACCCCGGAATAGGGATGAATTATAATCCGCCATATTATAAGGAGTTCTTCGAATCGTATGGGTTTAAATTCTATTTCGAGCAAATTTCGAACCATCTTGACCTTACCAAGAACTTCCCTGATCGCTTCTGGAAAATTGCCGAATGGGCGATGAGAAAAAAAGAGTTGACGTTCCGGCACTTTGAATTCTCCCTTCAGGAAAAGTTTATGAACGATATGAAGGAGGTGTACGATGATGCCTGGAAGTTTCACGAAAATTACACCCCCCTCGACAAGGCTACCATGATCAAAGGGATTGAAAAAGCAAAACCTTTCATGGACCCTGAACTCATCTGGTTTGCCTATTATGAAGATGAACCTGTGGCCTTTCTGGTGCATTTCCCCGATGTGAACCAGATTATTAAGCACCTTCACGGTAAACTCCACCTGTTTAATAAGCTGAAATTTTTATGGCTGAAATACCGTAAGACCATGACACGCACCAGGATCGTTATCATGGGTGTAAAGCCTAAATATCAACGATTTGGCGTAGAATCCGGGATCTTTTTTTATCTCGATAAGGTGATGAAAAAAAACCCCCATATTACCGAAGTAGAATTGGGCTGGGTAGGTGATTTCAATCCGAAAATGAGGGCCTTGCATGAATCAGTTGGGGCAGTATTTGCCAAGAGGCATGTTACTTACCGCAAACTCTTTAATGAAGCCGTTGAATTTCAGCGTTCCACGATTATACCTGTTGACACAAAAGACAGAGTAATCAAGGGAGGGGAATAAGAATTTCATTAAAATTTCTGAAAAAAATTGCAGATTCACCTGATTTAGTTTATTTTTGTTATTTCAAAACCAGAAAGAAATTTAGTATCAATCCTGAAATGTTAAACCCAAAATTCGAACAATGAAGAAAGTTCTACTTTTAGGCGTAGCCCTTATCATAGGGCTGGCCGTAATTTCACAGGCTCAGTTCAGAGGTAACGTTACCTCGTATAAGGCCTTCGACAAAAAAGCCATTTCAGTTGACCCTGTTACTACTACTCAGGGATCATCTGTTATTACACCACTTCCAAATCAGACAAAAGCTGCGAACGTGGTTACCATTCTTACGCTCGGTACTTCTGCCAACGGTCTTGGCTGGGGTTATGGCGGAGGCCAGAGAGATCACCTTTGGGCCGACAATAACCTGAAAGCTGTTGCTCAGACACACCGTATGGGCCCCGGAGCAACTCCTCCGAGCTTCTCTGGTTACCTTGCCATGGACCATGCAGCCAATTATGGCGGTACTGCAGCCGATTGGTCTGTTAACTACCAGGTTTATGCTGCCACCATGAATTCAGGCGGTACTTATTATGCCGACGCAGCCCGTTATCCTCTTGGAGCTATTTACAATCCTGCAGGTAACACAACTCCGTCAAACTCATACCTCTGTTATTTTGCTGTCAACCTCTCTGATCTTACCTACTCATGGGGTGGTTACAGCTACGGTCGTTCAAAATGGGGTACCCAGAGTGATACCACCAAACATCTGAGCTGGTACAGCCCTCCTCCCAGACGTTATATTCCTGACGGTTATACAATTACTGCTGCAGGTACAGCTATTGCACTTGACATTCAATATGATCAGGTTACCACTACTGTTGCTGAAGGTCTCTATTTGTCAACCGGTACATGGAACAGTGCGACCAATGATTATGATTATGCATTCAGTACTCTTGCACTGGATTCACCCTATGCTGTCAATCCCAATTCACCTCATTGCCAGGGAGACCCCAGTGGAGAACATCTTTGGATCGGTCTGATTGGTAACAACGGCGGAGCTACCCCGGTATTTGATTCCACCTATTATCCTATTTTCTTCCATTCTACCGATGATGGTGCAACATGGAGCAATCCGATTCCTGTAACTCTCGACGGCCCGAACGGAATTCCTGCTATCAAGAATTATATCTCCGACGCAAGGCTTGCAACAGTGTATGCCGGCACTCCTCCCCCCAGGGATGAGATCGCCTATACAACTTGTTTTGACGGCGATGTTACTGTTGATAAATGGGGTAACCCTCACATGGTTGTAGGTATTGCCTTTCCCGGTGGTGGATTTTCCGTTGTCTCTCCCGATGGTGCAAACTCACCCAAATTTGACAGTACCATGGCCATTTTTGATATTTTCTCAACCGACCTTGGCACTACCTGGTGTGGTCGTATGATCGGAATTACCAAGCGTTTCCGCGGACTTTTCCCCTCCGCCACCTATCCTGAAGACCTTCGTTCAAATATTTCAAGGAATTCAACAGGTGATAAGATTTTTTACACCTGGAATGATACCTGGGTAGCCTCTGCTACAGATAACAGTTCACCTGATATTTTTGCCCGTGGATGGGATCTCATCACCGATAAACTGACAAACAATAGCGGTCAGGATGCAGGTACAAACGCTACCTATTTATCAGACGTTACACAGAATGCAGTGGCTGGCGATCAGGCACAGATGACCCTCACAAAACCTGACGGATCAAATCTTATCCCGATGGTTTGCGAATCATTGGTTGGAAATGACATGGCTCAGGCTGTTACATTTAAATATGTTTCCGACTTTTGCTATGCCCAGTCTGCCTTTACTATCAATGCCGCTGGTCCGGTTTGGGGAAGTGATTGCAGTTTCCCTGTTGGAATTAACGAACCGGTTGCTGCTGCTTCATTGACTGCTTCAGTATACCCGAACCCTGTAAGGGGTATTGCTTCTGTAAAAGTTACTGTTCCCCAGAAGGGCGCTGTTACTATTCAGCTTACCAACCTCGTTGGCCAGACTGTTATGAGCCTGAGCAGGACTATCGAAAGCTCAGATACCTTCAGCCTGGATGCTTCCCAGCTCACCGCTGGTGTATATTTCTACACCGTGAAACAGGGCAGCCAGAAAGTTACCGGAAAGATTATTGTTGAATAATCTCTCCCTGATTAATCGAAAAAGAGGTTGCCCATCGGGCAACCTCTTTTTTTAATGTATAACCTATGTCGCTTGGAAGGGAATTAAGCTATCTTTTTTTGAAGGAGGTTCGTCTGGAACTCAAGCAGCGCTATGTTCTGAATGGTATCCTGCTGTATCTTGTTTCCACCGTATTCGTAACGTATCTTGCTTTTACTGGGATCATTACATCTGAAACCTGGAATTCGCTGTTCTGGATCATCCTGCTTTTCGTGGCAGTGAACGGTATTTCAAAAAGTTTTGTACAGGAAAGCCCCGCCCGCCATCTGTATTATTATACTATCGCGAGCCCCGAAGCTATCGTCCTCTCTAAAATTCTTTATAACCTCTTGCTGATGGCTATATTATCTGTGCTTGCACTACTGTTTTTTGTTTTGCTTATGGGTAATATGATCCAAAACCTGGGACTGTTTCTTATGGCACTCATTCTGGGCAGCCTCGGCCTCTCGTCGGTGCTTACCATGATCGCCGCTATTGCTTCCCGTGCTTCAAATAATTTCTCATTGATGGCGATCCTCAGCTTCCCTATCGTGTTACCTCTGCTGATGACCCTGATGAAGGTCTCCGGATCGGCCTTGCAGTCGTATTCATGGAGTGGTAGTATCCCGCTGATTATTATCTTGTTAATAATTAATGTGGCTGTGATCATGCTCGCGTTTCTTCTATTTCCGTACCTTTGGAGGGACTAATTTAAATGGTGAAATGGTGAAATGGTGAAATGGTGAAATGGTGAAATGGTGAAATGGTGAAATGGTGAAATGGTGAAATGGTGAAATGGTGAAATGGTGAAAGTAAGCTAGCAACAATGATCAAAAAATATTGGTGGAAACTCCTCAGCCTTATACTCCTGCTTTACGCGGTGACTTATGGGTTTTTTGTTTACACTCCTGATTTACCAGTGGTTCATGAATCGATCCGGAACCTCTTTTACCATGTGGGGATGTGGTTTGGGATGTTTACCATGCTTACGGTTTCATTCGTATATAGTTTAAAGTATTTGAAGGGGTTTGATGAGAAAAATGACAGGGTAGCTATTGAAGCGGTGAACGTGGGTCTTATGTTCGGCTTTCTTGGTATTTTTACCGGAATGATCTGGGCTAATTTTACCTGGGGAGCGCCCTGGGTGAAGGATCCTAAGCTAAACGGGGCAGCCGTGGGACTTGTAATTTACCTGGCTTATATCATCCTGCGGAGTTCTGTTGAAGACCGGCACAAACGGGCTAAAGTTTCGGCAGTTTACAATATTTTTGCGTTTGTGCTGTGGATAATATTTGTTCTTGTTCTACCAAAAATTGCCACAAATAGCATGCATCCCGGAGCTGCTGGTAAAGAAACTACCGTATTACCTATGCACATGGATTCTTCGATGCGAACGGTCTTTTATCCGGCAGTGATCGGATGGATACTGCTGGGAACCTGGATACTTCAGATCAGGATCAGGATGTCGAAAATCAAGGATAAAATTGAGGAAAATTAAAAATTAACCATTAAAACGTACATCGTACATTGTACATCGTACATTATTTATTATGGAGCTATACGGAAAAATGTTTGTGGTTGTTACGGTTCTGGCTGTAATTCTTATCGGTATTTTCGGGTATTTGTTCATCATTGACCGGAAGTTATCGAAACTTGAAAAGGAGATCAGCCAGAAAGAAACTCATAACCAGCAATGAAGACGGTTCATATTATTATAATACTTGTTTTGGTGATTGCTATTGCTGTGGTGATTACCACCATCAGTGATTCAAGCACGTATTCCAACTTTAGTGATGCAGCTAAATCACCAGGGAAGGAGCTTCATATTATCGGGAAGCTCGACAAAGCGAAGCCTATGGTGTATGATGCAAAGAAGGATGCAAACCTTTTCAGTTTTTATCTCATCGACGATAAAGGCCTGGTAAAGCAGGTAATTTACCATAATGCCAAACCACAGGATTTTGAAAAGTCTGAAAAGGTTGTTGTTTCGGGTTCCATGCAGGGCGATATTTTTATTGCTAAATCACTGCTGCTGAAGTGCCCTTCAAAGTATAACGATCAGAAAAATCCTGCCAAATTCGGGGATAAAGAGTTTAAATAAGGAATTTTGAATATCGAATGGCGAATATTGAATATTGAATAAATATTTTTCTGTATTAGCAATTTTTTATTCACAATTCGACATTCTTGTTCAATATTCGACATTCGTAATTTATGCCCTACCGTTCCCTTCGCGACTTTATTCAAACCCTTGAATCGGCAGGTGAGCTTATCCGGGTGAAAGAGTTTGTTTCGCCTTGTCTGGAGGTAGCTGAAATCGCTGACCGGCTTGTAAAAAGCGGGGGAAAGGCAGTCTTGTTCGAAAATAACGGAACAGAATTTCCTATTCTTATATTGGCTTTCGCGAGTGACAAAAGGATGAATCTTGCCCTGAGCCTGCGCGATCTGGATGATGCCGGCCGGATGATCGAAGGGATAGTAAAAGATTTCATGGGCCCCAAGGAGCATTTCCTTGATAAACTCAGGCTGCTTCCTGCGTTACAGGAAATCTCATCCTGGATGCCGAAAACCTTGTCGGGCCGGGGAGCCTGCCAGGATGTCATAATGAATCCCATTGACCTTGGCAAGCTTCCTGTACTGAAGTGCTGGCCTCACGACGGCGGTCCGTTCATTACTTTACCATGCGTTCATACCAGGAACCCCGAGAACAAAACCCGGAACCTGGGAATGTACCGGATGCAGGTTTTCGGGCCCTGCCTTGCAGGGATGCACTGGCATATGCATAAAGGCTCAGCACATCATTTTCATCTCTATAAACAGGCCGGTACGAGGATGCCGGTTTCTGTAAGCCTTGGTGGTGACCCTGTATATACCTATGCGGCCACGGCGCCTTTGCCCGAGAATCTTGATGAATACTTGTTTGCCGGGTTCCTTAGGAAGAAAAAAGTGGAACTGGTACGATGTATCACCAATGATCTTGAAGTGCCTGCCGATGCTGATTTCGTGATTGAGGGATATGTTGACCCCACGGAAGAACTTATTCTCGAAGGGCCTTTCGGCGACCATACGGGTTTTTACTCACTGGAGGGTATGTTCCCCCGTTTCCATGTGACTTGTATTACTCATAGGAAAGATGCAGTATACCCTTCAACTATAGTGGGCATACCACCTCAGGAAGATGCGTGGATAGGGAAGGCCACTGAGAGGATTTTTCTTACGCCGATTAAACTATCGGTTGTGCCGGAACTCTCAAACATGCATATGCCTCCGGAAGGGGTGTTTCATAATATTGCACTTGCCTCCATTCATAAGTCCTATCCGGGCCAGGCCGTTAAAGTCATGAGTTCATTATGGGGAGCCGGGCAGATGATGTTTAATAAAATGATGGGTGTGTTTGATGCAGGAGTTGATCTGAATGATTATGTTCAGCTTGCACGTCTTATCAGCGAGCATACCCATCCTGTGTGGGGTGTTCATTTCATTCAGGGCCCTGCCGATATTCTTGATCATTCCAGCAGAAAGTATGGTTTTGGAAGCAAGATAGGCTTTGATGCAACAGTAAAGACCGCTGAGGAGGAAACTGACACCTGGGTGAGGGGGACTCCATATGTTGATGAGAAGGAAATAATGAATGCTATACCCGCTATAACATCCGCCAATAGTAACCTGATTAAAGAGGGTATTTCGGCAGTGATATTCACGGTTCATAAGTCAAAGCCTTTTGAAATCAGGGTCATCGCAAAGCAGCTTATTGACGATGGACTTCTAAGCAATGTGAGTTTTATCATTTTTACGGATTCCCTTCCCGGCGGTCATAATCTTTCGGTCCTGAGCTGGCTTGTCGCAAATAACCTGGATCCTATGCGCGATTGTTTTTACACGGAAGATGGAAATGGCAACAAAAATCCCGTATTATTTATTGATGGAACAATGAAGAGCCTCGCGATGGATGGTTTTACACGCGACTGGCCCAATGTAATTGTGATGGATGACGAGACTATATCGGCTATCGATTCCAAATGGAACTCCCTGGGTCTGGGAGGTTTTATTTCTTCTCCCTCCCTTCAATTTAAGTCGCTGGTTATCAGCAATGGAGCGGTTGCCATGGATCCAGGCCGGGAATAACACAATTATTTTTTGTAATTTTGGCCACCAAACCAAAAAATGGATGAAACAAACCGTACTTTTTTTATTTTTCCTGGTATTTTTTTCCGTTTCCTCTTTATCGGGTCTGTTAGCTCAGACTCATTCGGTTATGAAGGGGAGGTTGCTTGATGCCACAAATAATGACCCGGTTGCTTTTGCAAATATTGGTATCAAAGGGAAAGCCGGTGGAACTTTTACCGACAACAACGGGTTTTATAAGCTGGAGATAGTCAAGGGCGATCATGTAGTCGTGTTTTCCTGCATTGGCTATGAAAAACTTGAACGCCCGATCAGTATTCCCGGTGATGGGAAACAGATCAATCTGGATATTTTAATCAAGCCTACCACCCAGGAACTCAATACTGTTGTTGTTTCGGGTTCCAGGTACGAGCAGAAGGTTGAGGAATCTATTTCTACTATCGAGGTACTTAAAGCCAGCTCGATACAGGCATCGAACCCATCGAGTGTTGATCAGGCCATTGACAAGATGCCTGGCATTGCAATTATAGATAATGAGCCCCAGATCAGGGGGGGGAGCGGTTTCAGCTCGGGCCTGGGAAGCAGGGTGATGGTTATGGTCGATGAAATACCTATGATGAGGGGAGATGCCGGGAGGCCCGACTGGGGGTTTTTACCGGTAGAGGACATTGAACAGATAGAACTTGTAAAAGGCGCTTCTTCAGTGGTTTATGGCAGTTCGGCCATTACTGGGGCCATTAATATCAGGACGGTATACCCGAAATCAATTCCGGAGACAAAAGTTAATGCTTTCATGGGCATCTACAGTAAACCCTCTCAGAAGTTCACAACACCCTGGTCGGGGTTCAATCCGCTTCAGTTTGGGGTTTCTGTATCACATCTTCAGCAGTTCGATAATATTGACCTGACCGTTGGGGCCAGTTATTTTAACGATCAGATGTATATTGGCGGTGTGCCGGAGCTTGCAGCTGACACGGCTTTCAATAAAGGAGAGTTTATCAAACGAGGCAAGGTCTATTTCAATACGAGGGTCAGGGATAAAAAGATTACCGGTCTTACCTACGGATTAAACGGGAATTTCATGTACAATGAAAGTGCCGAAACCTATTTCTGGTATGATGCCGACACAAATATTTACCGTTCGTATCCTGGCGCCCTGTCTTATTTTAAAGTATTCAGTTTTTATGTTGATCCGTTTATAAAATACTACGATAAGAAGGGCAACCAGTTCAGCTTTAAAAACCGGGTTTATTTCGGAAATACAAATGCTACAAACAACCAGTCGAACCGCTATACCACATTGTTCGACGAGCTGAAATACAGCCGCCGTTTCAGTAAACTCGGCGATTTGACCGTTGTTGCCGGTATCATGAGTACCTATTCCCATTCAGAGGGGCAGGTCTTCAGCGGTATCCTTGCGGCTAACGGTACTACCACTGCGAACCAGTCAGGTACTTATAATTCGGAGAATCTGAGCGTATATGTGCAGCTCTTGAAAAAATTCTTTAACCGCCTCACTATTGAAGCCGGGGGAAGGTTCGAGTATTATAATATTGCAGAACTCATCGAATACAAACCTATTTTCAGGGCGGGCGCTAACCTGCGGGTAGGAAAGTCTTCTTATTTCAGAGTCTCTGCCGGGCAAGGCTACCGTGCTCCCAGTATTGGCGAGCGATATATTACAACGAATTCGGGGGGATTCGGTTTTTATCCAAATCCACAACTGCAGTCCGAAACGTGTAACTCATACGAAATAGGATTCAAGCAGGTGTTCCGTATCGGTAAAATAAATTTCATGGCCGACCTGGCCGGCTTTTATGAAGATTATTTCAACTACGTGGAATTCAATTTCGGGATTTGGGGCCACGGCCCGCTCACCCAGAGCATCGGTTTTAAATTCCTGAATACCGGCCCGGCCAGGATATACGGAGGGGATTTTACTTTGGCAGGCGACGGCAAACTATCGAGAAACCTAGATCTTTCCATGCTTGTCGGGTATACTTACACTGTTCCCCAGTCGACCCAGCCCGACGAGGTGTATTATGAAAATTTTGAAACATCAACCCAGAAAACAAGATATTATACTTACGCCAATACATCTACCGATACAGCAAACAATATCCTTAAATACCGTCTTCAGAACCTGGTAAAAGTAGACCTGCAGTTTACGTACAAAAAACGGCTTTCGGCAGGAATTACTGGCAGATACTATGGATACATGCAAAATATTGATATTTTTTTGTACCAGCTGGATACTCCTAAAGCGATGCATTCGGGTATTATCAAATACCGTCAGGAACATCATAGCGGCAATTTTATTGCTGATGCCAGGGTAGGGTATACGTTTGGTATTTTCAAGGTCTCGCTGATTGTGAACAACCTCATGAATACAATGTATTCACTGAGGCCGGTAACCATTGAAGCACCCAGGACCACTTCATTGCAGGTAGTTGTTAACATTTAAAAAACTCAAACTAAAAACAAATCCATATGAAAAAACAAGTTTTACTTTTCTTTGTCTTGCTGCTTGGTTTCGCAAGCCTTAACCAGGCGCAGCAGATTCTTCCCGATGGCAATTTTGAAAGCTGGTCGCGTTACACTCCCGTTCCTCCGGCCCATCCGTTTGATCAACCGACAGGAGGTTTTTTTTATACATTGAATATTCTGGATACCATCCCGACCCCACCGGGAATTACCGTGTACAAATGTGACACAGCTCATACCGGTTCCTATTCTGCACGCTGCATAACCCGTAAGATTGATGTTCTGAGTATCCTTATTCCCGGGGTCGTTGGAACACTTAAACTCAACTGGATAAATAATTCAGCTATTCTCGGATTACCCTATAAATGGACGAACAAACCCTTGCGTTTTCAGGGGTATTACCAGTCATATCCTGTTAAAAATGACGCCTCCGCAGTTGTGCTTTTGCTCTCAAAATGGAACACAGTCTCTAAGAAAAGGGATACTATTGCTTATAATAAGCTTGTTTTCAATGGAACTGTTTCTGCCTGGACCAAATTCGACACGGCTGTAATATACAGGAACAATAACGTAATGCCTGACACTATTTGTATGCTGCTTTTATCCTGTGCAGGTTTCAATGCTTCAAATCTTTTTGGATCCACGGGTGAGGTTGGGAGCCAGGCTTTGTTTGATGATATAACGCTGACCGGACTTTTTCCCTATGCAGTTGACGATCTGACGGCGCAGAATATGAGCGTCTCGGTGAGCCCGAATCCGGCTACTGACTATATTCAGGTTAAACTGGAGAAAGCCGTCAAAGATGGTACTTTCGAGGTCTACAATGCACAAGGTCGCCTGGTTTACAGTCACCCGATGCAGGACATGACAGGACGTTTCAGTGTAAGTTCACTCTCTGCAGGAATGTATTTTTATCATCTCAGGACGGCCGGCAATACGCTGGGTTCTGGAAAGTTTGTCATTAACCGGTAACAGATAACAGATATCTGATATCTGACAGTAAAACATTCTATGATATGACAGAAATAACAAGTTCAAAAATGGCCATAGAGCTCGAAGATAAGTACGGAGCTCATAACTATCATCCGCTGCCGGTGGTCCTTGCAAAAGGCGAAGGTGTATTCATGTGGGACGTTGAAGGAAAGCGCTATTTTGATTTCCTGTCAGCCTACTCTGCCGTAAACCAGGGACACTGTCATCCGAAGATAATTAAAGCCCTGATCGATCAGGCACAGACTCTCGAGCTTACTTCCCGTGCGTTTTACAACAATGTGCTGGGGGTTTACGAAAAATTCATCACCGGGTATTTCGGGTACCAGCGTGTATTGCCTATGAATACGGGTGCCGAGGGCGATGAAACAGCTTTGAAACTTACCCGTAAATGGGCATACAAGGTCAAGGGAGTTCCTGAAAATCAGGCAAAGATCATTTGCTGTGAAAATAACTTTCACGGGCGGACGATATCGATCATCTCCATGTCGACCGACCCTCAGGCAAGGGATGATTTTGGCCCATTCACCCCGGGTTTCATAATTATTCCATACAACGACCTTTCGGCCCTTGAGAAGGCCCTTCAGGACCCCACGGTCGCGGGCTTCCTGGTAGAGCCGATACAGGGTGAAGCCGGGGTTTTTGTCCCCGATGAAGGCTATCTTAAGAAGGCCTATGACCTCTGCAAGGCAAATAATGTATTATTTATTGCGGATGAGGTGCAGACCGGCATCGCGCGTACGGGAAAACTCCTTGCCTGCGACTGGGAAGGCTTCAAACCCGATGTGTTAATACTCGGTAAGGCACTGTCAGGAGGAGTTTATCCCATTTCGGCTGTTCTCGCCGATGACCATATCATGATGGTAATTCATCCGGGCGAACACGGCTCCACCTTTGGTGGAAATCCTGTTGCCGGCCGGGTTGCCATTGCAGCCCTGGAAGTGGTAAGGGATGAGAAACTGGCAGAAAACGCTCAGAAAATGGGTGAGCTGTTTCGTTCCGAGATCATGAAGATCAATTCTCCTTTTATTGAACTCGTTCGCGGAAAAGGCCTTTTGAACGCTATTGTGATCAGACCCCATAAGGGGAAATCGGCATGGGATGTTTGCCTGAAGATGCGCGATAACGGACTGCTGGCAAAGCCCACCCACGATCACATCATTCGTTTCGCACCGCCTTTGGTGATCAATGAGGCACAAGTGCTTGAGGCGGTAGGCATCATAGCCAGGTCGATAAAGGAGCTGGAATAAATGGTGAAATGGTGAAATGGTGAAATCGAGAGATAGTGAAATTTCGGGTTTCGTTTATTCTGGTTTTTCACCATTTCGCTATTTCACCATTTCACCATTTTCTTAAAATCCCGCCACCAGCTTCAGGTTGAACAACCTTGGGGTAAGATAATTCGGAACTGCGTATTGTTTGCCCTGTATATCGGTGATCCACTGGTAGGAGATCGTATTATTCAGGTTAAGCAGGTTGAACACATCCAGTCCTATCCACATGGAATTGAACACCCGGAAAGGATTTTTTGGGCCAAAGTGTGTTTTTTCTCCAATCAGTTGTTTTGAAAGACCGATGTCGACACGTCGGTAGGGAGGCATCCTGAGGGTTTGCGAAGCGGGTGGTGAATCGGGCGGACCGAAAGGCAGTCCGGTGCCATAAACCAGTGTCAGAGCCACTTTCCAGGTTGGGAATCCGGGGATGTAATCCTGAAAAAAAACAGCAAGGTTCATTCTCTGGTCGGTAGGGCGGGGGATCCAGCTTCCCTGGAAATACTCTTCCGTTTTCATGAACGAAAGGCTGGCCCAGGATTCGGCCCCTTTAACAAATTCGCCGTTGATCCGGAAATCGATACCGTAAGCATAGCCGTGGGCATCGTTGGTGCCGTAATACCTTATCCGCATATTATCGATCTCATAAGGGATCAGATCCTGAATGTATTTATAATACACTTCGGTGACGAATTTGAAAGGCCGTTTCCAGAAGTTGAAATAGAGGTCTGTGCCCAACACCGCCTGATAGGAATTCTGGGCTTTAAGACCTTTTACGATTTGGCCCCCGAGATCGGTCATCTCCCTGAATGTGGGCGGTTGTGAATACATCCCTCCCGATAAACGGAAAACCACATCCTTGCTCCAGTGAGGTTTTAAAGAGATATTGATTCTGGGGTTCAGAAGAAACTGCCCGTTATAGTCGTAATAAATAGCCCTGAGGCCAGCCGTGAGCCCGATGTCGTTTGAGGTATTCTTGAACGTCCAGGTGTTCTGTGCAAAGGCATCCAAAGTGTTTGAACTGATGTTATTGTTGGCCCAGATCACATTGGTAAGAAAGAGTTCGCTATGGGGCGGATTGGTTGATCCCAGTGAATCGGGCGGGTGGGGGAGCGAGTAACCGGCCGAATCCTGGAGTTCCCATTCATTCATAACGTAAGTAAAAAAATCATGCTGGTATTTCAGTCCCCAAACCATCTGGCTTTTTCCTTTTTCCCAGTTCCCCCTGTGTTCCAGATTAAATATGGTGCCATTGAGATAATCCCTGGCATGATTGAGATAGGAGCCCACACCGAGAATCTCGGTAACCTGTCCGGCATCATTACTCATGGTTTCAAGCCGGCCCAGCCAGTATTCACCCGAAATATCGAAAGTCTGGGCTTCATGAGTCTGAAATACCGAGGCGATCAGTTTCAGCCTCATGTTCTCCATGGGCTTGAAGGTCAGTGTGGCTGAGGCAAGCCAGCTCTGGTAACGGTCAAGCTCGGTCCCGTCGAAAAATATTTTAATTTTGTATGCCTCGCTGAGCGTGCCGAAGCTGGTTTCCTGGGTCTGGGGGATCAGCTTGTACGAATTATTGGTAAAGCTTCCGAATACCGAAAGTTCCCATTTTTTGCTGATATCATAGTATACCATTCCCTGAACGTCGAAGAACCTGGGCTTATAGCTCCCTTTCGTGTCGAGGGCTTTCAGAAAGTAAGAGTATGATTTATAGCGGACTCCCAGCAGATAGGACAGTTTTTTGCCTATCTTTCCTTCAAGGTGGGCGTCGGCCCCGAGCAGGCTTACGTCGAAAGAACCTGCGAACTTTGAAGGTTTTTTGTATTTGATGTCAAGTACACTCGACATCTTGTCGCCATACTTGGCGTCGAACCCTCCGGCCGAGAAGCTTATGCCCGAGACCAGGTCGGGATTCAAAAAACTCTGCCCTTCCTGCTGTCCCGAACGGACCAGGTAGGGACGGTAAATTTCAATATCGTTCACGAAAACCAGGTTCTCATCGTAGTTTCCGCCCCTTACCGAGTATTGCGAACTGAGCTCGTTTCTTGAGGAAACACCGGGCATCATTTTAATAAGGTCCTCTACGCTGGCGTTGATGGTGGGTATGTAAGTGATCGCTTTGGGGTCGATACGGCTGAAGGTGTTGGTCTTTAGTTGCTGATCTTTTACCTCAATGGTTGAAAGCTCGGTAGCTGCAGGTTTCAGCTGAATGCTGAGCAGTTTGTTCTCCCCGTTTTTCAAGTTGACCTTTAAGGAATCAGTCCCAAAACCAACAACAGAGAAAACAAGGACTATATTTTTACCCGATGGTATCTTTAATTCATAGGAACCGTCTTTGGATGCCGAAGTCCCGCTGGTTGTGCCTTTCACGGCTATATTGGCGAACTCCAGGGCATTCCCGTCGGCATCGTTCACGAACCCATGCACCCTGGCTTCCTGTGCAGCAAGTGATGCATAGAAAAAGAGCAGAATTCCGGTTAACAGATTCCTCAGACCCTTCATTACTGTTGCTTAAGCCGTTCTTCCTTTTTTTTAAATTTCCCATCTTTCCAGGCTTTGATGAACTGTGCCCATGCAAAGGGGTTAAAGATGTTGAATGGTTGTTGTTGTCCGAAAGAGTAAAGTTTGGAAGTCGTATTCTCGATGTAGTTGTTGTAATTCATGCGGGCATCCATCGGATAGTCGAGAGCCGCCAGCCGAAGGTTATAAATATCCAGATTTTTCCTTGCAATTTCATAATCATCATCAGGTATCCTGGTTTCAATAAAGGCCTTTTTAAAATCCTCGAGTGTGGGCCAGGGGAAAATAATAGCAGCCGAGAGCGTTAGCGTGTCGTTGGTCATCAGCTGTATGAGTGAATATTTTTTTTGAGTGATGGTATCTGGTATGATAAAGGAAGCAGGTCTGAAGCCTATGGCTGTGAAAAGCACGGTGTCTCTCTGGTGGGCCACGAAAGAGAAGAAGCCATAACTGTCGCTGGCCGTTCCGAACCTGCTGTTCTTAACCAGGACTTTTGTATAAGGTACCGGATTGAGGCTGTCGGAAGTGATAGTGATTCCCGAAAACTGTACCAGTTTCTCCTCATACTTCCTGGTTTGCGCGTAGAGATTGTTCCCGCTGCATATAAAAGCGATGGCAAACGCCAGGAAAAATGTTTTTAAAATCATGCGCAGGTAAGAGATTCGGGCGTTAAATATAACGAGGTTTCTGTAAATTTATTTGAGGGAAGAGGCGATTGAATGAAAAGAAAAAAGGCTGCCGCATGAGATACGTGGCAGCCTTCTATAAGACTTTAAAATACTTATTTAGTCAAGTATCCTTTTTCTCTTGCTTTTTTTAAGGAGGCAGAAATGCCATTTTTGTTAATATGCCTGATGCCTTCAGCAGAAACCCTGAGGATAATTTCCTTGTTTTCTTCAGGAATAAAAAACTTTTTAGTCTGAAGATTCGGGCTGAAAACCCGTTTTGTTTTGTGGTTCGAGTGCGATACTTTATTGCCTCTGATTGCGCCTTTTCCCGTTATTTCACAAATTCTTGCCATGGCCTGATTGATATAATGATTTTCGAATGGGAGTGCAAAGGTAGGAAATCATTTTGAAACGGCAAAAGGTTTTAGTATAGAATTTACGATTTACGATTTACGATTTACGATTTACGAATTACGAATTACGATTGACAAAGACATTTGACATCTGATATCTGTCATCCGCAGTCTGTCAGAAGGTTTTTCCTAAGCAGATTCAGCGCCTGAAGAGAGGCTCTGCGGATATTTCTTTCCCGGCTGTCGCCAAACAGATATTTTTCGGAGAAAACTTCATCGGGGGTGGCAATAGCGATCCATACGGTGCCCACGGGTTTCTCTTCGGTGCCGCCATCGGGCCCTGCAATTCCGGATACCGCGATCACGTAATCAACGTTTAGATTAGTCTGTGCACCGATAGCCATTTCGATCACGACTTCGGAGCTTACTGCTCCAAATTCCTGCAAGGTCTCAGGCATGATGCTGAGCATCTGCTCCTTAACCGCATTGTCGTACGCGATAATGCTCCCTTTGTAATAAGCGGAACTCCCGGGAACACTGGTCAGAAGGTGAGCGATATACCCGCCGGTACAGCTTTCAGCAGTGCCCAGTGTGGCATTTTTTTCTTTGAGAAGTCTCCCCACGATAGCTTCAATTTGGTCATCATCTGCCCCGAAAATATAATCAGGAATTAATACAGATAATTTTTCGGCTTCTTTTTCTACCTGACTGCGGATGGCATTCTCCTCATCGCCGGTTCCGCTCAATCGCAGGCGTACCATACCTGGCTGGGGGAGGTAAGCCAGTTTAATGAACGACGGAAGGTTGTTTTCCCATTCTTCAATCATTGAAGCCAGGAAGGATTCCCCGATACCCTGGGTAAGAATGGTCTTATGGTATATTGATTTCGGATGAAATCTCGTTTTCAGTTCAGGGATGATATACTCATTCATCATCGCCTTCATCTCGAAAGGGACGCCGGGCATGGAAACATAGATTACCTGGTGCATCCCGGATCCTGGATCTTGCATCCTGGATCTTGCCTCCTGGATGCAAGATGCGGGATGCAGGATGCGGGACGGGCAGGATTTTTCGAACCACATTCCCCTGGCTGTTCCAAGCTTATTGGGAATGCTTATACAGTCCTCGGGCAAATACGCCTGCTGCCGGTTCAGTTCGGTGACCTGGTACCCCCGGCGGGCAAAAATAGCTTCCACGTCCTTATATGCGTCCTCATTAAATACCAGCCTGGTACCGAAAAAATCGCACAAAGTGGTCTTGGTGATGTCGTCTCTGGTAGGGCCTATTCCTCCCGAAATCAGCACGACTTCACAGCGCTCACTTGCTTTCCACAAGGCATCGAGAATATGTTCACGGGTATCGCCTATGATGGTGAACTGGTTCACGCTGAAGCCTGCGAGACTAAGCTGTTCGCCCATCCAGGAGGCATTGGTGTTGACAACCTGCCCTATAAGCAGCTCGTCGCCTATATTGATGATCTCAATGTTCATTCAACAAAGATTAGGAATAATTTCGGAAAAGAAAAATCCGGAATATTATTTACTTTTGAACAAACAATAAAGATCACAAATAATTTTGAAAATCAGAATTGCGACAATGAAAATGAAACCAAGGTTCCTGCCATTCTTAATGACGGCTTTATTATTCATCCTTTCCTGCAATTGCCAGCAAAAAGGATCATTAACATCTAATCCATTAGACAGGTTAAACTGGTCTGAAAAGAACTATAATGCACTGAACCAATTGATTGTTGATTATGGGACGGGCGGCAAATACTATGATAAAAACAAGGCACCTTATGCTGTATTTGACTGGGATCAGACCTGTGCCCATTTCGATGTGGAAGAGGCGCTGATGCGTTTCCAGATGTGCAACCTTAGGTATAAGATGACCAAAGACCAATTCAGAGGATTGCTCAAAGACGATTTTAACGGGGTGAAAACATTGAATACCGGGTATAAAAACATAAGGCTTGCTGATATCAACCAGGATCTGGCTGATGATTACAGTTTTATTTATGATAATTATTCAGGGATGGCCGGTAAGAAAAACCTTGAAGAAATGCGCCAGACGCCACAGTATAAAGATTTCATTGCCAGGCTGTTGTTTTTACTCGACGGGTACTCTGTTACTACCGGGATAGGTGATGAATATGCCCTCGTTTGGGTTATCTGCCTGTTTACCGGGTATACTCCCTTTGAAATGAAGGATATGGCCGGGGAAGCTGTTTCCTGTGAGCTGGCCAACCGCATTGGAATGGAAACCCTTCAATCGCCCCCGGGTCTGAAAACAAGGTCGGGCATCGTAAGCTGTTCGCACAGGACCGGGCTTCGAGTGATACCTGAGATTCAGGACCTTTTCTCGGCCCTGAAGAGGAATGGCATCGATGTGTTCATTGTCTCGGCAAGCTATAAACCGGTTGTGGAAGCTTTTTCGGGCCTGGGAGCATACGGTTACAATCTGGCGGCCGACCATGTTATCGCGATGGACCTTGAGACCGGAAGCGACGGGAAGATCATCCCCGAATACAAAAAGGGATGGGTTCAAACCTATAAACACGGCAAGGTTGAAGCCATCAACTGCAGGATAAAGTCGGAGTTGGGTATGAACCGGGATCCGCTGATGACGGCCGGCGACAGTGAAGGCGATTATGCCATGTTTACCGAATTTCCTGATACGAAACTCAGCCTGATCTGGAACAGGCTGAAGGGAGGCGATCTCGGCAGACTTTGTAAACAGGCGGTTGATGAAATGAACGAGCCCATGCCACGATATATTCTTCAGGGCAGGAACGAAAATACAGGACTGGCAATACCCTGCTCCGAATCTATTCTTCTCGGGACCAGGGAGCCGCAACTATTAGCAAAATAGGAAGGGATTGGAATATTTTAAGCAGTGGGAATCGTTAGTATAAAAAACCGAATAACCAGAGAGGAATTGTATTTTGAATTCCAACCTCTAAATCGTCAGCAATAATAAATCCATCTGGTTTTCCTGCAATTTGTCGCCGGGTCTTTCCTTTCCCTCCAATCTCAAATAAATATTGTTCGTCCACAATAAAATCGCCTTTTACCGCTAATTCCACCCTGTGTAGAACCTTGAGCTGATTTACAAAAAAACATTCTCTCAGATTGCCACGGTCGGCACTGTTCGCCGAAAGTACATAAATAATATTAGGATGGTTCAAGAGAATTTTTCCGGGTTTTGTAAGCTTGCCATAAAAACTTCCCGAAGCATAAAGGGAGATAGTTATTTCAGCTTGTTCAAGCAGGCCAAGATATTGAAGTAAAGTGTTTCTGTTCAGCTCGACGGCCTCCGCAAGTTTTGTTATGTTGGGTTGATACGGAACGTTTGCCGCTATGTATTGCAACGCCCTTCTCATTTTCTGAATGTTTCTGAAATCAATGTTGAACACTGAAGGAATTTCCTGTTCCAGGATGTAATTGATTGCCGCCTGTAATTTTAAGGAGTAGGTCGTCCTGGACTGAAGGAAATACGGGTAATAGCCGTGTTTCAGGTATTCAGGGAAAAGATTATATGGTCTTATCTCCATGAGAATTGAACGTGCTATAGAGATATGTTCCGTTAAAATTTCAGAAAGTGAGAAAACAGGCAGTTTTTTCCCGCTGACGATTTCTATATATTCTCTGAATGACAATCCATGCATATGATATATTACTGCCCTTCGGCTTAAATCAACACCCTTATCCATGATTTTCAAAACGGAAGAGCCTGAAAAAATCACCTGTAGTTTTGGAAACAAGTCGTAGATGTTTTTAATTTCTGCTGCCCAGTTTGAATATTTATGGATCTCATCAATAATCAGGGTTTCTCCCCCTTGCCTGATAAATTCCTTTGCAAGCGATAGTATTGAAGGATATGGGTTTGAAAGGTCATCAATACTAAGGTATAAACATGATTTGTCTGAACGTTTCGACTCTGAAAGGTGTTGTAAAAGACAAGTTGTTTTCCCGACACCTTTTGCTCCCGTTAAACCGATCAACCTTTCATTCCATTCAATAGTGTCGAGTATTGATCGCCGAAATAAAAAATCAGTAGATGCAATTAATTGATTTTGATAATTATATAAAGCATTCATTCAGATTGCTTATTAGGTTAAGCAAAAATAACAAAAAAATGTTAATTGTAATAAGCAAAGATGTTTTTTTCTTCGAAAATTTCGGAAGAAAAATTCAATAAGCATAAATCACGATCGGGGACAACGAATTCCTTACAGTATTGTGACAAGCGTTTTCCCCAGTATCCTGAAATAATTGCTCAGGCTGGGATCATTGATAAACTTCATGTTGAGTTCGATTTTGGCGGGCATGATGGTTTCGATATAATCCTTTTCGGGCTGGGATGATTTTCCAAGGATTTCGTTTTCGTTGATGTATTCAAGGGAGGCGTAATCGGTGATGCCGGGCTTTACATTCAGAACCCGTCTCTGTTCGGGTGTGTACATATTAACATACTTCCTGATCTCGGGCCTGGGGCCCACCAGGCTCATCTCGCCTTTTAAAACGTTGATAAGCTGCGGAAGTTCATCAAGCTTGAGCCTTCTCAGGTAATAGCCGATTCTGGTGATCCGGCTGTCACGGCTGCCAATCGTTAGTCCGATCTTCTTATCGCTGTTAGTGCGCATGGAACGGAACTTCATCAATCTGAAATCCTTATCGCCCCTGCCCGCGCGGACCTGCGAATAAAATACCCCACCCCGGGAATCCAGGGATATGATGATAGCAACCACAATAAATAAGGGAAGGCAGAGAAGCAGTCCGCAAACAGAAAAAAGTATATCGAAGAATCGGATCATATGTTAAGTAGCGAAGTAGCGAAATAGCGAAGTAGCGTTCGGCGAAGCCGTAATGAACACCATAGAAATAAACAATTCGTGAATAAATTCAAAATTATTCACGAAATTACATGATAATTGGAGATATGATATCAGATATCTGAAATCATATGGCAGATATCTGATATCAGATGGCAGATGGCGGAATTTTGTATCTTTGAATTTGCAGTCAGAACCTATTTGTAAATTGATAATCAGGCTTACTCTGGTCATAATACATTGGAAGACTCCCAACATATTAAACTTTCAGAACTTACGTCCCGGATCGAGGCGGTAATCAGTGGGGCATTTGGAAGCAAGACTTTCTGGGTTCTTGCTGAGATCGCCGGGTTGAAATACTACCAGGAAAAAAACTATTATTTCTTTGACCTGGTTGAAAAGGGGGAGTCGTCAAGCGCTATACTTGTATCGATAAAAGCCAGTGCCTGGGCGGCATCAGTAAATAAGATCAGAAATTTCGAAAAAAGCACAGGACAGAAGTTCACCAACGACATTCAGGTTCTGGTAAAAGTATCGGTTGATTATAGCGGCAAATACGGGTTGAAACTGAACTTTCTCGACATTGACCATAATTTCACCATCGGAAATCTTGAAAAACAAAGACAAGAAACCTTAAAACGGTTGCTTGCGGCGAATCCCGAACATATTCACTTCGCCCGGGGGGAGTATGTCACGTACAACAAGCTTCTTCCGATAAACCCTGTTATTCAGAATATTGCACTCATCTCGTCATCAAATGCCGAGGGCCATACAGACTTTCTGAAGGTTCTCAAAGAGAATCAGTTTGACTACCATTTCTTCATTGATGAATACCTTACTCAGGTTCAGGGCGAGAGTGCTGCTCCTCAGATGGTAAGCAAACTGCTTGAAATATTTAATTCTCATAAACCATATGATGCCGTTGTGATTGTAAGGGGTGGAGGCGCCACGACCGATTTTCTGATGTTCGACACCTACAATTTATCGAGAGCTGTGGCAAGGTTCCCTATACCCGTGATCACAGGAATAGGGCATACAGGCAACCAGTGCATCGTGGATCTGATGGCATATAAAGCTGCGATTGCCCCGACAAAAGCTGCCGAATTGATTATAGCCCACAACCGGGCGTTTGAAGAAAAGGTGATTAACTATAGGAAATCTATCATTTCCGGGACTAACGAATTAACGTCACGGCATCAGATCTTTCTGAACAATGTCAATTCACAAATCATTGGCAAAGCAAAGGACATCCTGAGTGAAAATGCGCAGGTGCTTTCTCATTTGAACTCCCTGATTGTGGCCGGGGCAAACAACCTTCTAATGCATCACAAGGAAAAGTTGCAGCCGCTGCAGAACAGAATCATCCGGAAAACGGAACTGATGATCGACAACTGCAGGTTCGCAATTGAGAGATATATCTACACTATCAATGTTTCTGCTGTTAACCTTCTAAAGGACAAACAGTATAACCTGAACTATTATATTGAGCTGATCAAACATCTGAGCCCCGCAAACGTGTTAAGGCGGGGATACTCCCTTATCTATCAGAACGGCAGAATAGTTAAGGACCCGTCGACGCTGCATCGCGGCGCTGAAATAACGAACATACTGTACGATACCGAAATCATATCAACCGTAAAGGATAAAAAGAAACCGGATGAGCAAAGATTTAAACTATAAGGACGCTCTTGAAGAGCTTTCGCAGATCGCGGCGGCAATTGAAAACGAGTCTATTACTGTGGATGAACTGGCAACAAAAGTCAAGCGTGCGGCCGGGCTGATAGATTTCTGCCAGACGAAGCTGAAAAGCACAGACGCTGAAGTGAAAAAGATCCTGGCACAGATGGAAGCAAAATCTACTTCTCCACGGCCCTGACTACTGCCCTCACCACCTCATCGACCATGGCATCGGTAAGGTCGTAGTATACCGGGAGGGTGATCTCGCGCGAGAAATTGTCGTAGGCCACGGGGTAGTCGTCTATGCGGTAACCCAGGCCCTTGTAAAAGGTCATCATGGGCAGGGGCACGAAATGCACGTTCACCGCGACTTCCTGCATAAAGATCTCTTGTATTATCGAATCACGCTGGCTTTCCGTGGCTCCAACTATCCGCAGTAGAAAAATATGATAGGAGGACTGGCGTTCGGTGGTTTCATACACCGGGATCTGGGCCCAGGGGTATTTCGACAGTGCGGAAGCATAGCGGTCGAGGATATGCTTGCGCTTTACCAGCATATCCTCATTATAGCGCTGGATCTCAACAAGTCCCATCGATGCCTGGATATCGGTCATGTTACATTTGTAACCTGCCTCCACGATGTCGTACCTCCAGTTGCCGATCTGGTTCTTGGCCAGGGCGTCCTTGGTTTGTCCGTGCAATGATTTGATATTCAGTCTCTGGTAAATCTGCAGATTATCGAAAGGCTCCGGCATATTGAAGCAGATAGCGCCGCCTTCGGCAGTCGTGAGGTTCTTCACGGCATGGAAGGAATACACGGTGATGTCAGTGAGAGAGCCTGCTTTCTTCCCTTTGTAGACCCCGCCGATCGAATGAGCGGCATCGGACATCACAAGGATACGCCCAAGCTGCTCCTGCTCTTTGGTTTTTGCTATGAACTGACTGCGGATGTCGTCTCGTCGGACCAATGCGTTGATGGCATCGTAATCGCAGGGCCAGCCAGCTATGTCGACGGGTATGATCACCTTGGTATTTGGCGTGATAGCTTTTTCAATAGCATCTACATTGATATTGAAATCCTCTCCCGAATCGACGAACACTACTTTCGCGCCGCAATGCACAACCACGTTGGCTGTGGCATTATATGTATAGGCAGGAACAATGACTTCGTCGCCGGGGCCCACGCCGTACCAGTGAAGCACCAGCTCGAGGCCGGCTGTTGCAGAATTCAGGCAAAGCGTGGATTTCTGTCCCCCGTAATCGCTAAGCATCTTCTCGAACCTCTTGGTCTTGGGGCCCGTGGTGATCCAGCCAGACCAGAGTGTATCGACGACTTCATCGACGATGCGCTGGTCCATGCGGGGAGGGGAGAAGGGGATCATGGTTTGATGTACGATTTACGATGTACGATGTACGATTTATTAAAGTACGAATTACTTTTCGTACATCGTACATCGTACATTGTACATTGATTATGATGCATGGTTGCTCAAGAATTCGAGGATGTTTTTCTCGATTCGTTGCTCGATCGCACTGTTATCGGAGCGTTGAAATGCCTCTCCCGTGATTCTTTCGTAGAGTTCGATATAGCGTTCGGTGATCTCCTTTACAAAGGCGTCGGGCATGTCGGGAACAGTTTGTCCTTTGTTGCCCATGAAGTTGTTGGCCATGAGCCATTCCCTTACGAATTCCTTTGAAAGCTGCCTTTGCTGTTCGCCTTTGGCCTGCCTTTCCTCATAACCTTCGAGATAGAAATACCTTGAAGAATCGGGGGTGTGGATCTCGTCGCAGAGGTAAATTTTCCCGTCGGGACCCTTGCCGAATTCATATTTAGTATCGACCAGAATAAGTCCGTGCTTTGCTGCAATCTCGGTTCCGCGTTTGAAAATTGCAAGAGTGTATTTTTTAAGGAGGTCCCATTCTTCTTTAGGAACAATCCCTTTACCCAGTAATTCCTCTTCCGAAATATCTTCGTCATGCCCTTCGGAAGCCTTTGTGGTTGGCGTGATAATGGGCTCGGGGAAACGCTGATGTTCCTTCATCCCGTCTGGAACGGGAACACCGCAGATCTGCCTCGCACCCTTCTGGTAAGTGCGCCATGAACTTCCCGTAAGATATCCGCGGATGATCATTTCAATAGGATAGATCTTACAAAACCTTCCGATGGTCACGTTGGGATCAGGGCTGGAAATTTTCCAGTTGGGACAGATGTCGGCTGTGGCATCAAGGAATTTTGAAGCGATCTGGTTCAAAACCTGTCCTTTGTATGGTATTCCCCTGGGCAGCACCACGTCGAAGGCCGAGATTCTGTCGCTGGCTACCATCACCAGGAATTTGTCATTAATATTATAAACGTCGCGGACCTTCCCTTTGTAAAGAGATTTCTGTCCCGGAAAACTAAAGCTGGTTTTTGTAAGTACGTTCTGCATAATGTCACAATTTACGACAAAAGTAAGAAATAATTTATGATGACGGATGGCGGATATCTGCCATCTGATATCTGATATCGGATATTACCGACCTCAATCCTGTGAAAGGCAGCGACCAAAGCGGTATTCGTCCTGTTGTGATCATCAGCGGTAATGCAATGAGCCAGGATTCTGAGGTACTGACCTTTCAGGTTCGCACGCTTGCATCTGCCCGCCTAATCAGAAAAATAGGGGAGATCTCAAAAGATGAGCTGAATGTGATAAAAACCGGGTTAATGGAGATCCTGACGTATTAAAGTTAGAAGTAAAGTTTCACCATTTCACCATTTCACCATTTCACCATTTCGCTATTTCACCATTTGACTCCCGTATGCATTGATGATCCTGCCTACGAGCTTGTGGCGGATGATGTCGGAATTGTCGAGGTAAATAAAATCAATGTCGGGAACGTCGTTGAGGACCGATTGCACATGGACAAGCCCTGAAACCTGATGTTTCGGCAGATCGATCTGGGTAATATCGCCGGTGACTATAAATTTGGCTGATGCTCCCATTCGGGTAAGGAACATTTTAAGCTGATTTGGAGTTGTGTTCTGGCCTTCGTCGAGGATGGCGAAGGCATTGTTCAGGGTACGGCCACGCATGAAAGCCAGGGGTGCGATCTCGATGGTGCGGTCTTCGAGATACTGCAGAAGTTTCTGGGCTGGCAGCATATCCCTCAGGGCATCGTACAGAGGCTGAAGGTATGGATCAAGTTTTTCTTTCAGGTCACCGGGAAGAAAACCCAGGTTTTCACCTGCTTCCACTGCAGGCCGGGTCAGAATTATACGGTTAACCTCGTGATTTTTCAAGGCGCGCACGGCCAGAGCAACAGCGGTATATGTTTTTCCGGTCCCGGCCGGGCCGATGGCAAACACCAGGTCGTTGCGATCACAACTTTCGACCATCCGGCGCTGGTTGGCTGTACGGGCCCTTATGAGCATTCCGTTCTTGCCGTGAACAAGTACCTCGGGACTGGTTTCAGGAGCAAGCATTGGCGAAAGGGTGTCGACTGCCAGCAGCTGGCTGATATCAGACTTTGTAAGCCTGCCGAATTTTTCGAAATGCAGCAAAAGGGAGGTAAATTTCTCTTCAAAATCTTGCAGGTCAGATTCCTCTCCGAGGGCTTTGATAAAATTGTCGCGACTTAAAAGCTTAAGCTTTGGAAAAGCGTTACGCACGATCTCGAGATTCTGGTCGTTGGGACCGAAAATATCAAGCGGATGTGCCGATTCGATGTGGATGGTTTTCTCGCTCATGAAAAATTACATACCTTTGTGTTACGCAAAAGTACGAATAATCGGATGGCAATCATTACCCTCACCAGTGACTGGGGCCACAAGGACCACTATATCGGAGCTGTAAAAGGTACAATACTGCGGCAGCTGCCCGAAGTCACTATTGTCGACATCACCCATGCCATCCCGCCGTTTGACCTGAACCAGGCGGCCTTTATTATACGGAATTTTTATAAAAATTTTCCTGATGGCAGTATTCACATCCTTGCAGTAAACACTGAGGCTTCAATCCGTCATCCGCATACTCTCGTGAAATATAAAGAACAATGGTTCATCGGGGCTGACAATGGGATTTTTTCGCTGATATTTGATGAGCTTCCCGAGCTGATCATCGACCTCGATGTGATGCAGGATTCAGATTACTTTACATTTCCAACGAGGGATGTGTTCGCGAAAGTGGCTGTTCACATTGCCATGGGCAAGCCTGCCGGGGAACTTGGGCATATAAAAAAAGAGGTGCTGCAGAAAATTGCTTTCAGGCCGGTGATACAGGGAGATCTTATCAAGGGGCAGGTGATTTATGTCGATAACTACGAAAACGCATTCACGAATATCACCGAAAAGTTGTTTATTTCTGCAACGAAAGGAAAGAAATTTGCGATCACTTTCCGATCGGCCAAATACCGGATCACCGAGATCAGCAAGTCATACCAGGATGTACCCGAAGGCGAAATGCTGGCCCTGTTCAGCAGCAGCGGCCATCTGGAGATAGCCATGAACAAAGGAAACGCCGCCAGCCTCCTTGGGCTCAATGTAGACCAGGCGGTGAATGTAGAGCTTGGTTGATCATGCAGCGTTCAGCGTTAAATCGTAAATCGTAAATCGTAATTCGTAAATCGTAAATCGTTCACTACCTTTGCTGCCCTCAAAGCGCATATATGTTCACGCTGTTTAAAAAAGAGATCAACGGTTTTCTGAGTTCACTCATTGGCTATATCGTTATCGTGGTTTTCCTGCTGATGACGGGCCTTTTTCTCTGGGTGTTTCCAATGCAGTTCAATATCCTCGACTATGGCTATGCCAATCTCGACGGGCTGTTCATCCTGGGTCCCTTCGTTTTCCTTTTTCTGATTCCGGCCATCACTATGCGTTCCTTTGCCGATGAAAAGAAAAGCGGCACTCTGGAACTGCTGATGACCCAGCCCCTCACTGACCTTCAGATCATATTTGCCAAATTTTTTGCCGGACTCGCCCTGGTGATCTTCTCTCTTTTACCAACCCTGGTATACTTTTTCTCTGTATATAAGCTTGGAATGCCTCCGGGAAACCTTGATTCAGGCGGCATCTGGGGTTCTTACACAGGACTGATGTTTCTTGGTATGAGCTTCGTGGCGATCGGGATATTCGCATCGTCGCTTACCGATAACCAGGTAGTTGCCTTCGTGCTTTCACTCATCATCTGCTTCTTTCTGTATCTCGGATTTGATTTCATGTATACCTTCATCCTTTCAGGTAAAATTGGCCTGATGGTGCAAAACCTGGGTCTGAATGCGCATTATTCTTCCATGAGCCGGGGTGTGATCGATACCCGCGACCTGATCTACTTCCTGAGTGTTACAGCCTTCTTCGTATTTCTCACTAAACTCTCGCTCGAGAGCAGAAAATGGTAGGTTATGGAGAACGTGAACGTTAGGAAAAGGAATATCAAAAGGAGCAACATCATTCAGTTGCTTCTTGTGTTGCTTACCATCATCCTGGTTAATATTATCTCTGGCTTTCTTTTTACACGTGTTGATTTGACTTCCGAGAAGCGTTATTCCCTGGCCCCCGCAACAAAAAAAGTGATCAGGAAGCTGGATGATGTGATGTTCTTCAAGGTTTATCTTTCGGGCGACCTGCCTCCCGCCTTCCAGCGTCTGGCTAATGAAACCAGGGAGATGCTTGATGAGTTCAGGGCTAACAGCAATTTCGTGCAGTACCAGTTCGTGGATCTCTCGGCCATAAGCGACGAAAAGGACAGGAATTTTGCTTACCGCAACCTTGTGGAGAAAGGCCTTCAGCCAACAACATTAAGAGTAAATAAGAAAGGACAATCGTCGCAACTGGTAATATTCCCAGGCGCTATCGTGACTTACCGTGGCCATGAGACCGCGGTTCAGCTGCTTTCAGGCTCCAATCAGGGAGAAGATCCCAATCTGGTACTGAACAATTCGGTTCAGGCTCTCGAATATAATCTGGCCAGCGGAATAGAAGCTCTTACCCGAATTTCAAAACCGAGGATCGCGATTCTTGAAGGCCAGGGCGAGCTGTCGGAAATGGAGACTTTCGACCTTGAAAAGGCTCTTTCTCAGTTTTACAATGTCGACCGGGTAACTATAGCTCATAAGATCAATGCCCTGACTATCAGGGTAAAGCTGGATTCGCTTCACGACAGGCTGGCCAACAAATACAAAGCTTTGATCATTGCCAAGCCCTCCAAACCTTTTGACGAAAAGGATAAATTCCTGATCGACCAGTTCATCATGAGGGGAGGAAAAACTCTATGGCTTATCGACCCGGTATATACTCCCTGGGACAGCCTTGAGAAATACAATTCCACCATGGGGATTGCCAATGATATTAATCTTGAAGACATGCTCTATACCTATGGAGCCCGACTGAATACCAACCTGGTAATGGACCTGAACGCGGTGCCCATCCCGCTGAAGACAGGTCAGATCGGCAACCAGCCGCAGTTCACTTTCTTCCGGTGGTTTTATTTCCCTCTTCTTACTCCAACCATCAATCATCCCATTGTTCATGGCCTGAATGCTATCAAAAGTGAGTTTATCAGTACTATCGACACAGTGGAAGCGCCGGGTATAAAGAAACAGGTAATTCTTACTACTTCCCCTTATGCGCTGACTGTTAATGCGCCTGCTCTTGTAGAACTGGAAATACTTAAACAGCAGCCCGATGAGCGGCTTTTTACCAGGGGCCCTTTCCCAGTCGCTGTGCTGCTTGAAGGCGAATTCATGTCGTCATACCTTTACAGAATCCCACCTGAACTGGCCGCGAACAAAGAACTTGAGTTTAAAAAGAAGAGTAAGCCCACAAAAATGATTATCGTGGGCGATGGCGATATTGTAAAGAACCAGTTCAACATAAAAAAGGGTTATCCCCTGCCGATGGGATATGATCAATGGACTCAGGAGACTTTCGGAAACCGGGATTTCATCCTGAATGCCATGAATTTCCTTTGCGATGAAACAGGCCTGATCACAGTGCGTTCACGGGAACTGAAAATGCGGCTTCTCGATATGAAAAAAGTAGAGAAGGAGGGCTTGTTCTGGAAGCTTCTCAACCTGATTCTGCCCGTGCTCGTGATCCTTGCTTTTGCCTTGCTCATGTTACGTATACGGCGGATGAGGTTCGCCCGTAAATCCAAATAACCACAATATTTGTTCAGGATATGAAAAAGAATAAATACATCCTTTTACTTGTAATTCTGCTGGCTGTTGCCGCACTTATCCTTTTTCTGACCAATTCCACAACCACATTCAGGAGCTCGACCAGCGACTTCGCCGTGTCCGACACATCTATCGTCACGAAGATATTCATGGCCGACAAAAACAATAATTCGGTTAAACTCTCGAGAAAAGAAACCGGCTCGTGGGTGCTTGACGACAGCTACGCTGCACTTAAATTCAATGTCGATCTGATGCTTAAAACCATGGCCGATATTCAGGTGAAGGCGCCGGTTGCTCTTGCTGCGCACAATACCATTGTAAAGCACCTGGCTGTAAATGGTGTAAAAGTGGAGATCTATCAGATAGTTTACCGGATCGATGTGATGGGGATCAGGCTGTTTCCGCATGAGAAGCTCACCAAGGTATATTATATCGGAGGCGCTACACCAGATAACCAGGCAAGTTACGCTCTGATGGAAAATTCGGAAGAACCTTTTGTAATTTATCTTCCGGGCCTCAGAGGATTCGTCACCCCTCGCTATAGCACCATTGAACGCTACTGGAGGGATCTCACGGTATTCAGAACCGACATTGAGGCAATCAGGTCAGCTAAACTGGAGGTGCCCGGGAATCCCGAATATTCCTTTGAGGTTCAGCTGGATAAAGGAAGGCTTAGAAGGTTTACTTCGCTTATCGACAACAAACAGTTGCCCGGGCTTGATACAGCTAAAGTCCTGAATTTTCTCTCAGGATTCAGGAATGTGAATTTTGAGACTTTTCTGAACGACATGGACAAGCATATTAAGGATTCGGTTCTCAGTTCCACTCCTTTCATCATCATCTCGCTTACCGATACACTGAATAAAGCAACCATCGTCAAGACATACCATAAACCCAACCTGTTCGGGCAGAAGGATTACCAGGGCCGGGTTTTGCCTTACGATCCCGACCGCCTCTACGCATTGGTAAACGACGGTAAGGATTTCGTGCTCATACAATATTTTGCTTTCAATAAGATTTTAAGGCCGAAACCATACTTCCTTAAGGGTTTTAAGATGCCCGGGACCCAGCCTGAGGGGGCATATTAAAACGAAGTACGCATCCTGATCAGATAAACAAGGCGGAAATGAGAATTCTAATCCTCACTCAGTATTTCATTCCCGAGACAGGAGCTCCACAGAGCAGGCTGCTGCAATGGGCTAAGCAGCTCAGCAAAAAAGGCGCCTCAGTAGAAGTCCTCACGGCCATGCCTAATTATCCCGAGATGAAGATCCACCCGGCTTACAGGGGGAAATTCTGCCTCACCGAAGAGATCGGGGGTATAAAGATCCACCGGGCCTGGATATATACAGGTTCGGGCAAAGGCATTCTGCCGAGGCTTGTCAACTATTTCAGCTTTGTCTTTACTTCCCTGCTAATGGGAATGTTCGGCACCGGAAAATTTGATTATGTGTTTTGCGAGTCACCCCCTTTGTTTCTGGGGATCACTGCGTATATATTAAAAGTCATCAAAGGAGCCCGCCTTATTTTCAACGTTTCAGACCTCTGGCCCGAAAGTGCGGAAAAACTCGGACTGGTAACCAACCGTTACTTTCTTGGTATGGCGGCTTATCTCGAGAGGTTCCTTTACCGCAAATCGTTTCTGATCACGGGCCAGACCAGGGGTATTGTCAGTAACATTACCTCGAGGTTCCCCCAAAAAAATGTGTTCTGGTTTAAAAACGGAGCCGATGCAGCAGAACTGGAATCTATTGAAAACGACCCCTGCCTGAGAGAGAAACTGGGATTCAATGCCGATGACTTCCTTTTGCTATATGCAGGTATACTTGGGCATGCCCAGGGACTGGAGGTTCTGCTTCAGGCTGCAAAACAACTCAGTTCAAAGCCTGCAATCAAATTCCTGATCATGGGAAGCGGCCCCGAAAAAGAGAAACTGGTGAGGATGAAAGAAGCCGAAAGTCTCGGCAATGTGTTTTTTTTTGACAGCAGGCCGAAAACAGAAGTCATCCCGTATATCCATGCTTCTGATGCCGCCTTGATTCCGCTAAAACGGCTTGATCTTTTTAAAGGTGCGATACCTTCGAAAATATTCGAGAACCTGGCCCTGAAGAAACCCATACTGCTTGGTGTTGAAGGAGAAGCCAAAGAACTCCTTATCGAAACAGGTAAAGCCGGCCTTGCATTTGTACCCGAAGATGCTGCCGATCTCGCTTCAAGAGTATTATATTTGTACACCCATCCGCAGGAAAGAAAGCAATTTGGGATCAACGGATACGAGTATCTGCAAAAAGAATTCAATCCCGAAATCATTGTAAATGAATTCTGGAATCTCATCAATGCGTAAAAGAATACATCAGCAGATTTTCTGGTACTGCAACCTGGGCATTGCATTCATGCTCCCGGTTTGGGGTAAACTCGTGCCAACCATCATCGCGATCCTCATTCTGAACTGGCTGATCTCAGGTGATTATATACGAACAGTACCCACGCTTTTCAAGAATAAGAGCAGAAGAAACACTTTGCTGTTCGCGGGTTTATATGTGCTGTATCTTCTGGGCTTGCTGAATACCAGCGATTTTATTTATGCGCGCTTCGACCTGGAAGTTAAGCTGTCGCTGTTAATTTTTCCTCTTGTTTTCGCTACCGCGGATGTCGGATTCCTTAATGCAAAGCATCTGAGGCTTTTAATGCAGGTCTACCTTGGCGGATGTCTGCTCGGTTCTTTGCTGCTTCTTGGTCATGCATTTACACTCTGGAGGGATGGAGTGGAAGGGGCATTTTATTATATGAAGCTGAGCTGGTATGTTCATTCAACTTATTTCGCAATGTACCTGAATTTCGCAATAGCATTCATCATCACCGAACTTCTCACGCATCACGTGACACGTGTCACGCATCACGTGTCACGCATCACGCATCACCTGACACGTATCACGCATCACCTGACACGTATCACGTACTGTGTTCTTCTGGCCTGGTTTTTCGTCTTTATTTTTCTTTTAAGTTCCAAGATGGGTCTGATCAGTATGGGTTTGATCGCTACCCTGGGTGCGGCAGAACTTATATTCAGACAGAAGAAAATTTTTCTCGGGCTTGGACTGCTAATCCTTTTTATGATGTGCATGAGAGCCGGGCTCCATGTGTTTTCCGGTACCTCAGCAAGGGTAGTTCATAGCACCGAAACACTTACCGGAAGCGCTCCCCCTGAAACATCCAAAAGCACATCAGACCGTGTTGAAATATGGAAAGCATCATTAGGGATAATAAAATCTAACCTGCTTACAGGAGTCGGAACCGGCGATGTCAAAGATATTCTGATAGCTAAGTACAAAGAAAAAAACATAGAAGGAGCCCTGGAATATAGACTGAATGCGCATAACCAGTACATCCAGACTTTTATCACGCTTGGCCTTCCGGGAATTATAACACTTCTTCTGATGCTGATACTTCCGATGACATTAGCATACCGCGGCCGGTATCTTCTCTATTTCGTATTCCTCCTGCTTTTCGCAATCAACATACTCACAGAATCCATGTTCGAAACCCAGGCGGGCGTTGTTTGGTATGCGTTTTTCAACGTTATCCTATTTGTTACACATCGTGATTCGTGACTCGTATCACGTATCACGTATCACGCATCACGAAAAAAAGGCGCTTTCGGGCGCCTTTTTTTGAATCACAATGAACATCTGGTAGTTTAAACAAGTCCCTGTGCAAGCATAGCTTCAGCAACTTTTACAAAGCCACCAATGTTGGCGCCTTTTACATAGTTGATAAAACCGTCGCTTTCAGTTCCATATTTCACACAATTCTTGTGAATATTGATCATGATAGTATGTAACCTCTGGTCAACTTCTTCGCGCGTCCAGCTGAGGCGCATCGAGTTCTGAGACATTTCAAGGCCTGAAGTGGCAACACCACCTGCATTGGCGGCTTTTCCAGGTCCGTAGAGGATCTTCTTGTCGATGTAAATCGTGATAGCTTCGGGGGTTGAAGGCATATTAGCTCCTTCAGACACGCAGTAGCAACCGTTTGCAATGAGAGTTCTGGCGTCATCACCGTTGATTTCGTTCTGGGTTGCACTGGGTAACGCGATGTCGCATTTCACTTCCCAAGGGCGTTTTCCGGCTACGAATTTTGCTTCAGGATATTTGTCGCAATATTCCTTGATACGGCCACGTTTCACATTCTTCAGATTCATTACGTAAGCGAGCTTCTCAGCGTCAATACCTTTGGGGTCATAAATGTAACCTTCGCTGTCGCTGAGGGTTACAACCTTTGCTCCAAGCTCGGTTGCTTTCTGTGTAGCATACTGTGCCACGTTGCCAGAACCAGAAACGCAGCAAGTCTTGCCTTTGAAATCAAGACCACGGGTCTTCAGCATTTCTGCTGCAAAATATACCTGGCCGTAACCTGTAGCTTCAGGACGGATCAGTGAACCGCCCCACTCAAGGCCTTTACCAGTGAGAACACCGGTAAATTCATTGCGCAGACGTTTGTATTGACCAAACATGAAACCGATCTCACGTCCGCCTACTCCGATATCCCCTGCAGGAACGTCGGTGTCGGGGCCGATATGACGCTGCAGTTCGGTCATGAAGCTCTGGCAAAAACGCATCACTTCATTGTCGCTCTTTCCTTTAGGATCGAAATCGCTGCCGCCTTTACCACCGCCCATAGGCAACGTAGTAAGTGAATTTTTCAAAACCTGTTCGAAAGCCAGGAATTTCAGAATACCAAGGTTTACCGTAGGGTGAAAACGCAGTCCGCCTTTATATGGGCCGATAGCACTGTTCATCTCAATGCGGAATCCTCTGTTGATCTGGATATCGCCTTTGTCATCCTGCCAGGGAACGCGGAAAATAATTATACGTTCAGGCTCGGCAATCCGTTCGAGGATCTTTGCTGCCTTATATTTCGGATTTTCTTCAATGAATGGGATAAGCGATTCGGCTACTTCCATAACGGCCTGGTGAAATTCTTTTTCACCTGCATTCTTGGCGATGACTTTGGCCATGAATTCATCAACGAGTTTCTGATAACCTTGTGACATAGGATTAAGTTTAAGTTAATGTATGAATGTTAATAGTTTCACAATAATTCACAAATGTAAGAGCCTCTTCAACCCGAAATCCTCCGAAAAAAAATAAAAACAATTATTTTTTAATAAAACAGCCTGTTTACTTAGTAGCGGTAAGTGAAACACGTACTGCCGGTAAGGATATTCCGTAAAGTGCTAAAATTGCGGGTTTCGCTTCAAAAGTGAAGCTGGATTTCTCTAACTTTGAGCGTTTATATCAGGCAATTTATGACCGGACAGGGGAGAGAGAAAAAAGACATCAGGGCTGAGAATATCGATCTCGACAGGTTGGTATACGATAACAAGGAAAGGCTTAAAGAGCTTGCCGCTTTGAACGCCACCACTGCTATCCTGAAGAAAAACAAGTCGGTCCAGGAGACCCTTTTCGAAATCTGCAATATAATACCTACTGCCTGGCAGTATCCTGAATTTACTGTAGGGAGGATAAGGTATGATGAAATGGAGCTGACAACCCTTGTGTTTAGCGAAACGCAGTGGTCTCAGAAGCAGGAATTTGACAGTATTGACGGTTTAAGTGGCACGATTGAGGTTTTTTATACAAAAGAATTTCCAATTCATGATGAAGGCCCTTTCCTGAAGGAAGAGAGGAACCTGATTATGAACATTGCCAGTCTCATCGAAGGCTTTCTTAACGGTGTAAAGGGCCGCGAGGGCAGATATATAACCAGGGAAAGGCTGAAGGAACTTTCGGCTATCAACCAGACTACGAACATCCTGAGGGCCGGCAAGCCGGTAGAAGAAGCCCTTCACCAGATATGCATGATACTGCCATCGGCCTGGCAGTTCCCGGAATATGCCGTATGTCATATTCAATATGGTAAACTCGATATCAAATCGCAGAATTTTCAGGAAACAAAATGGTGCCAGAGGCAGTTGTTCGAGACGATCGACAACCAGGCGGGGTCAATCGAAGTGTATTACCTTAAGGCGTTTCCCCTTGCCTTTGAAGGGCCGTTCCTGGAGGAAGAACGGTATCTGATCATCAACCTTGCCAACCTTATCACCGGGTATCTGAACGGTGTGAAGGGTAAGGCGATTTTACGCAAAAGCGGGATTTCCGGTGACCGTGGTACAAAACAGATATCGGAACAGGAAACAAAAGCCAGCCGCAAGTTGCTGCAGACTTTTCTAAACAGGATGAACTACAACCGCGACCTGTACCACGACCTTATGCCGTTTAAGGTAAGGGAGATTTTGCTGGTTGCAAATCTATACGACGCCTACAGTATTGAGAAGGAAGGCCGGTTTTCGGAACATGTGCTGGGAGAGTTTTACCAGCTCAGTCTTTCTACCATGCCCAGGATCACCGGGGTTTCCAGCACTGAAGAGGTGATGGAACAGCTTGGCTCCAAGCATTACGATCTCGTAATAATTATGATGGGCGTAGATAAGCAGTTCCCTGTCGAATTAAGTAAAAAAATCAAGGATCTGTACCAGTATATACCGGTTTTCCTTCTTTTGAACAGCAATACCGATATCGCCATCTTTGACAACACGCCCGAAAGGTTAACATGGATCGACAGGCTGTTTGTCTGGAATGGTGATTCCAAAATATTTTTTGCCATCATCAATTATCTGGAAGACAAAGTGAATGTTGAGAACGACACCACCATCGGGATGGTGAGGGTTATTCTGCTGGTTGAGGATTCCCCAACGTATTATTCACTTTACCTGCCAATGTTATATAACATTGTTCTGGAGCAGACCAAAACTATTATTGAAGATGTGACTACCGATGAGCTGTATCGCATATTGCGGCTCAAAGCCAGACCTAAGATCCTGCTTGCTTCTACCTATGAAGAGGCTCTGTACATCTTTAATAAATATAAGGAATTTATTCTGTGCCTGATTTCCGATGTGAGGTTTAAGAAGGATGGCCGGATGAATGATACCGCTGGTTTCAGCCTGGTGAAACAGACCAGAAAAGAGCTGAAGGAACTTCCCATCATACTTCAGTCATCAGATAATCTGAACTCCCAAAAGGCTTACGAACTGAAGACATCCTTCATCAATAAAAATTCAGAAACCCTGCTTGCCGATTTTCGCAGTTTTATCACACATTATCTCGGCTTTGGCAATTTCATATACCGCGACACGGGTGGCAGTCAGATTGCTATTGCCAGATCGCTTAAGGAGTTTGAGGAATTTTTGAAGACCATACCCGAGGAATCGCTTTTGTATCATGCCCGCAAGGATCATTTTTCGCTATGGTTGATGGCCAGGGGAGAGGTACAGGCCGCCAAAATACTCAACCCGGCCAAGGTCACCGATTTCAAGAACCCCTCTGACCTGAGGGAATACCTGATCACCGTGATTCAGCATTTCCGCAATGAACAGAATGTGGGAAAAGTAATTCCCTTTGAGGAAGCTGCAATAACCGACGAACGCAATATAGTCGCTCTGACAGAAGGAGCGCTCGGAGGTAAAGGAAGGGGACTTGCATTCGTAAATACACTCATCTACAATTACGATTTCTCGCAGATCATCCCGAATATCATCATACGAACCCCTAAAACATCCATCATAGGTACTGAGGAGTTTGAATATTTTCTCGACCGGAACAAGCTCAGGGAGCAGGCTATACTCGAGAACGATTACAGCCTGCTCAGGCACAGGTTCAGAAGTGGCAAGCTTACCGAAACACTGATACGTAAGCTGAAAGCAGTCATAAAATCCATCCGCAACCCCCTTGCAATACGTTCTTCCGGGCTTTTCGAAGACTCTCTGAACCAGCCTTTTGCCGGAATTTTCGAGACTTACCTCATTCCCAATAATCACCCTGATCCCAATGTAAGGCTGGAGCAGCTGATGGATGCCATCAAACTGGTATATGCCTCCATTTATTCCCCTATTGCAAAAGGCTATATAGAAGCGGTGAACTACAGGATAGAGCAGGAAAAGATGGCCGTTGTGGTACAGGAAGTCGTCGGGCACCGATATGGGGATGTGTTTTATCCTCATATCAGCGGGGTTGCACAATCGTACAATTATTATCCTTTTGCACATATGAAACCCGAGGAAGGCTTCGCCGTGATAGCTCTTGGTCTTGGCCGCTATGTTGTTGAAGGGGAGAAGGCGTTTCGTTTTTCACCCAAATATCCTAATCTTGAGATCAATACGCCCAAAGACCAGTACAAAGGATCACAGCTGCATTTTTATGGAGTGGACCTGAAAAAAGAGAATGTGAACCTGCTGGAAGGAGAGGATGCGGGACTCAGAAAAATGGATATTGATGAGGCCGAAGCCCAGGGAACACTGAAGCATCTGGCCTCGGTTTATTCTCTCGAGAACAACCGCATCACACCCGGATTAAACCAGCCGGGCCCAAGGGTTATCAACTTTGCCGATATCCTTAAATACAATTATATCCCATTGGCAAAAACTGTAGAAACCGTGCTTGACGTGGTCAAAGAAGCTCTAGGGACTCCGGTTGAGATGGAATTTGCCGTGGACCTGAACAAGGACGACGAGAACCGGGCATCATTTTATCTTCTGCAGATCAAGCCTCTGATCGGGAACGTGACCGATTATCATGTGGACATGAATAAAATCAACCCGGCCGAGATATTGCTCTATGCCGAAAAGGAAATGGGCAATGGCATCATTGAAGATATACATGATGTGGTTTTTGTAGATCCCGACACCTTCGATAAAACAAGGACCATGGAAATGGCCGATGAGATCAATCACATAAACCATGAATTTTTTAAAGAAGGCAAGAAGTATGTTCTGATCGGTCCGGGAAGATGGGGTACCCGCGATCGTTGGATCGGTGTTCCAGTGGCATGGCCCCAGATCAGTCAGGCGAAGATCATCGTTGAAACCAGCCTCGAAGGATTTCCCCTGGATGCTTCTTCCGGATCTCACTTTTTTCATAATGTGACATCCATGAACGTGGGTTATTTCTGCGTTCAGCCAGAGATGTCGGGCAGTTACATCCGTTATGAGATACTCAAACAGCAGCAAAATATCAGGAAAACAGAATATTTTTCCATCGTTCATTTTGAAGATCCATTGACCATCAGGATGGATGGGAAACAGAGGATCTCGGTGATCACCTGGAAACACGATAAATAAAAAGACTCAAAACTATCGATATGCGAATCGCACGAATAAATTCAAAGTCAGAAGACGATAAAAGCGAAACTGTTGATTTAAGGCTGATCGACCAGCTGATCGAGAAAAACAAAGCGAAAAAGGGGAATCTCATACCCCTTCTGCAGGGAGCCCAGGACATTTACGGGTTTGTCCCGAGGCCTGTATTCGAAAAAATCAGCGCCGAATGTGGGATACCCCTTAGTGAAATTTTCGGGGTAGCCACGTTTTATGCGCAGTTCCGGCTCGCCCCTGTTGGGAAACACATTATCAAGGTGTGTCACGGAACGGCCTGTCATGTGCAGAATGCCAAGGAGATTTCCGAATCTCTCGAAGAATCTCTGAAGATAAAAGACGGTGAAACTACCGAAGACCGTTTTTATACTCTGGAGTCTGTTGCCTGTCTTGGCTGCTGTTCCCTCGCCCCGGTGATGATGATCGGAGACCAGACATACGGGAAACTCACGGGGAATGAGGCGGTTAGGATTGTGAAGAATATCAAGCTTGGAGAACAAAATTAAATGGTGAAATGGTGAAATACATCGTACATCGTACATCGTACATCGTAAATCGTACATCGTAAATCGTACATCGTAAATCGTAAATTTAAAAGAATATTTCTAACATGAACACTACAGTAACAGTCGGTCTCGGCAGCTGCGGAATAGCCGCGGGAGCAAACAAGACTTACGAAAAGATCAAAGCAATGAAGGAACAGGAGAACCTGCCGTTTGATCTACAGAAAACGTCGTGCATCGGTATGTGTTACCGGGAACCGCTGGTTGAGATCACCGATGAAACCGGGACTTATATTTATGGTGATGTGAACGAGGACCGTGCCGTTGAAGTGATAGAGAAGCATATTAATCAGCAGGATCCGATCAGGGAGTACATCGTTTATACCGATCTTTTTGAAGCGTCCGAGAATGACTTCATCCAGTCACAAATCAAGATAGTTTTGCGCAACTGCGGCTATATGGATCCGGAATCCATAACCGAATATGAGCAAAGACATGGTTATACAGCCATGAAAATGATTGTGATGCAGAATATAACCCGAGAGGAAGTTATCAAAACCATTCTCGATTCCGGGCTTCGCGGTCGCGGAGGCGGGGGCTTCTCTACCGGCTTGAAATGGAAATTCGCCAACGCCAATAAATCTGAGCAAAAATATGTGATCTGTAATGCGGATGAGGGAGACCCGGGTGCGTTCATGGACCGCTCTGTGCTGGAGGGCGACCCGCATTCCATCCTTGAGGGGATGATCATTGCAGCCTATGCAATAGAAGCCACGGGAGGCGTTATTTACTGCAGAGCTGAATATCCGCTGGCTATCAAGAGGCTTAATATCGCTATCGGGCAGGCCCATGAAAAGGGATATCTTGGCAAAAACATTTTCGGGATCAGGGGATGGGATTTCGATATTTATATTAAAGAAGGGGCAGGCGCTTTTGTTTGCGGAGAGGAAACAGCACTTATCGCGTCTATCGAAGGCGAACGAGGCATGCCCCGCAAACGTCCTCCGTTCCCTGCCGCTTCCGGGCTCTGGAAAAAACCCACTAATATCAATAACGTTGAAACCTTTGCCAACGTTCCCTGGATCATTCTGAACGGAGCTGCGGCGTATTCAAAGTATGGTACTGAAAAAAGCAAAGGCACCAAGGTATTCGCGCTTGCGGGCAAAATAAGACGTTCGGGACTGGTAGAGGTTCCCATGGGAATGACTATCAAGGATGTGATCTTCAAACTTGGTGGCGGTATCAAGAACAACAAACGGTTTAAGGCAGTTCAGCTTGGAGGTCCTTCAGGCGGCTGTATTCCCGATTATTTATCGGATACTATCGTGGACTACGATTCGGTGAATGCAACAGGCGCCATCATGGGATCAGGTGGGATGGTGGTTATGGACGAGACCACCTGCATGGTCGATGTGGCCAAATTCTTTCTCGACTTCACCCGAAAAGAAAGCTGCGGTAAATGTACTTTCTGCCGTATGGGAACCATGCGGATGCTCGAAATTCTCGAACGTATCACCAATGGCAAAGGCAGGGAAGACGATATTCAGAAACTTGAAGAGCTGGCCTACCAGATCAAAGATAATTCATTGTGTGGCCTCGGGCAGACAGCGCCGAACCCTGTTCTTACAACCATCAGGTATTTCAGGGATGAGTATGAGGCACATATCAGCCATAAGAAATGTCCGGCCAAAGTATGCCGGCCGTTACTTACTTATACCGTGGATCAGGAAAAATGTACCGGCTGCCTGGTTTGTCTGAAGAACTGTCCGGCGAAAGCTATCACCGGCGAACGTAAGAAACCCCACTTTATACACCAGGAGCTTTGTACGAAGTGTGGGGTTTGCTTTTCGAAATGCAAGTTCGCATCGATCATCTTAACATAGGCATCAAGATTATGAAAATGTACGATGTACGATGTACGATGTACGAATTAGCGGGAGTGATTCCTGTCGCCGATTCGAAACCCTTCGTTTATTGTATCTCGTACATTACAGTAAAAATTCAGAAAGAAAATAAATTCGTACATCGTACATCGTACATCGTACATTAAAATAATAACATCCATGTCCGACAACTCATTAAACATCATCCTAAACGGAACTATCGTAAAAGGCTACCCCGGCGAAACCATTTTAGACCTGTCGCGCAGGAATGGCATTGAGATACCTACTTTATGCAATGACGACCGTCTTGAGCCGTTTACTTCATGTTACGTCTGCGTGGTAGAGGTTGAAGGCATGCGTGGCCATCAGCCCTCGTGCTCAACGAAACTTACTGAAGGGATGAAGATTATCACCGATAGCGACGGGATCAGAAAGTCAAGAAAAATGGCTCTGGAGCTGATGCTCAGCAACCATTATGCCGACTGCCTGGGCCCGTGCAAGCAGACCTGTCCGGCGGGTGTGGACGTTCAGGGATATATCTCGCTCATCGACAAAGGCATGTACAGCGAGGCTGTGGCTCTGATCAAAGACACTAATCCTCTGCCAGCGATCTGCGGCCGTGTTTGCGTGAGGCCCTGCGAGAACGAATGCCGAAGAAACCTGCTCGGGGAAGGCGCTGCTGTTGGTATCGATTACCTCAAGCGCTACGCGTCGGACCATGACCTTGAAAGCCCCGACAAATATATACCCGCCATAAAGCCATCCACCGGCAAAAAAATAGCCGTCATAGGCGCTGGTCCGGGAGGCTTGTCAGTAGGGCATTTCATGCAGATCGAAGGCCATCAGGTCGATATTTATGAAGCTGCTCCCAAATCGGGAGGCTGGCTCAGGTATGGTATTCCCGAATACCGTCTCCCAAACGATATCCTTGATAAGGAAGTGAAAAATATCACCGACTTGGGGGTCAATATTTATTACAATAAAAAGTTCGGACACAATCTAAGTTATAAAGAGATCAGGGAGAAATATAATGCTCTCGTGCTTACGATAGGTTCCCAGAAAGGGACCGGGGTTGGTTGTGAGGGCGACGATGCCGGAAATGTCTACTCCGGTATTGACTTTCTGAAAAACATGGAGGTGACAGGCCAGAAATATAATTTCAAGGGCCGGACAATAGCTGTGGTTGGTGGTGGAAACACAGCCATGGACTGCTGTCGCACGTCTATACGATGCAATGCCGACAAGGTATACGTGATTTATCGCCGCACCGAGAAAGAGATGCCGGCAAATCCCATCGAGATCCATGAATCTAAACTTGAAGGCGTGGATTATATGTTCCTGACTCTTCCAAAAAAGATCAATAAAAATTCAAACGGAGATGTCGAATCCATTGCCTGTATTAAAATGGAACTCGGCGAACCCGATGCTTCAGGCCGCCGCAGGCCGGTTCCTGTTGAGGGTTCCGATTTCGAGCTGAAGGTCGATTATGTACTTGCCGCAATTGGGCAGAAGACCGAGGTGAGTTTTATGGATGACATAAATACTTATGCCGAAGGAGGGGAGCTTAAGGTTAACAAATGGGGCGACCTGGATGCGAATAAGAACACCCTGCAAACCGGCATCCCATCGGTATTTGCAGCAGGCGACGGGGTGACCGGACCGGCTACCATCATCGAAGCCATTGCTCAGGCCCGGATCGCTTCCACAAGTGCGCACCAGTATCTGATGGGGCTTCCGATTAAACCGCTTAATAAACCGTTTACAAGCAAACGCGATAACTTCAGGAAGCAAGTGGCTCAGGATTATCTGGATAAATATGAAAAGCAGCTTCGTGAAGAGATGCCTACACTGCCTGCCCCCGACCGTTCGAACTTCAGCGAAGTTGAGCTTGGCTATGCCTCGGCCGAAGTAGCTCATCTTGAGACCCAGCGCTGTCTTGAATGTGGATGCACGGCCTTCTTTAACTGTGATCTCCAGAAATATTCTTCCGAGTACAATGCACAGCAAAAGACTTTTGAAGGGGAATTCAAAGAATACACCGTCGATTTCCGCCATCCATACATAGAGATCGACAATAACAAATGCATTCTTTGTGCCCGTTGTGTAAGGATATGCAGGGAAGTCGCGGGAGCCAATTCCCTCGGCCTCATCAACCGTGGCTTCGATACCAGCGTGGCGCCTTCCATGGGCGATGCCTTGCAGGATACACCATGTGAATCCTGCGGATTGTGTATCTCTACCTGTCCCACGGGAGCCATCACCGAGAATGTGATCTTCAAACCGGGGCCTGTAAAAACGAAAGCAGTTGAAAGCATCTGCTCCTATTGTTCCGTGGGCTGTGCCATCAACCTGCATAACGTAAAAGGATTTGTATACGGAGTAAGTGGAAGAAAAGGATTGGTCAATACCGACGGCAATATCTGCCGATATGCAAAATTCGGGTATACTTATATGAACGACCCTTTACGGATCACCCGGCCGATGCTCAAAGTGAACGGGAAATTCGAAGAGATCAGTTTCGAAAATGCTTTCAGCCTGATTAAAGAAAAGATCTCTGAAGTTAAACCCGACGACAATGCATTCTTCGCCGGTGCCAGGCTCACCAACGAGGAAATGTATCTGGTACATAAGCTCGTCAGGCTGGCCGTAAAGACCAATAATTTGGAGAGTTTCCATTATATGGGAAGAGGTGAAAGCTACCGCGGGAACTGTGAAAATAATGTTCCTTTCGGCCAAATCAAAGATGCCAGCCTCATCTGTTTTATCGGCACCGAAATCAACCGCGATCATGCCGTGGCAGGTTTTATGGCGCAGAATGCTCATTATCTGAAGAAGATCCCCCAGGTACTGGTAACAGTAAAAGAGCACAACAGCCTTTCGCATAAGGTAAACCAGGAACTGAAAATAAAGTCTTACTACCATTTCATAAAGGCGATGAACCATTATTTTCTTTCGAATGGACTGGAGAATGGGCTCTTTCTTCGCGACAGGGTAGACGGACTTGAAGATTACCGAAAGCAGATTCTTGCCCTGAAATTCACTGACCTGCTGAAAGAGGCGGGAATCGGTGAACCGGAACTTGTGGCATTTGCTGAACTCTACAACCGGGAGATGAATGCCGTGATCCTGTTCTCTGAAAAGGAGATCTCAGGGGCCGCCTCCAGGGAACTGTTTAACCTGGCTATGATCACAGGAAAACTCGGGAAGACGGCCAGCGGACTGGTCTCTATCAGGGAGAAAAATAATTCACAGGGACTGTTCGACATGGGGGTTAGTCCGCATTACGGTATTGGAGGTCAGTCGCTTGACGATTCAGCATATGTTGCGCGTATCCAGGAAAAATGGAAGGCTTCTCTGATTGATGCTTCCGAAACCGATTGTCTGCACGGTAAAATGCAGGATGGCAAGGTGAAAAATGTTTTTATTTTCGGTGAAGACCCGCTTGGCTGTGCAATCGATAAACAATATGCCGATTCAATACTCAGGTCTGCAGAGTTTCTGGTAGTACAGGATTATTTTATAACAGACACTGCCGCGAAAGCCGACCTCATACTTCCGGCATCCCTGCCTGCCGAAACCGGGGGCTCATATACGAACTCTCAGAAAGTAATACAGCAGTTCCAGGCTGAGATGAAACCTAAAGTTGAACATACTAATACGCAGCAGATAGCCCATTTGCTGGCCTCTTTCGGCCATGTAATGAGCAGCAACCCGATTGATATTTTTATGGAAGTAGTCACTCTTCTTCCAGAAAACAAAGGTGAAGAAAAGCTACAGCTATGCATAACAGAAAAAGATAATCAACAACGCAGATATAACTATGGTTGCGACTCAGTAAGCAGGCTTTTTGAAGAAGAATTTGAAAGAAAAATAGCGAAATAGCGAAATAGCGAAAACAGATTAATAATCATACTACGACATATGAGAGAATTCAAAAACATCACCGAGATCCTCGACTTCGCGATTGGCGAAGAGCAGAGTGCTGTCGATTTTTATCTTCTTCTGGCAGCTCAGTCGAAAAGCGCTGAAACCAAAAAAGTTTTCTACGAATTTGCAGAGGAGGAAATGCGCCATAAGGCCAACCTCACTAAGTTAAAGGAAGACGGAACCCTTCGTTTGAGTGATGAGAAGGTGAGCGATCTGAAGATCACCGAATACCTGGTCGACGTGAAACCTTCTCCAAACATGGCCTACCCTGAAGCTCTTATCCTGGCTATGAAAAAAGAGAAAGCCGCTTTTCGCATGTATACGGTACTTGCTGATCAGACCGATAATGCCGAAGTGAAGCAGCTGATGCAGTCATTGGCCATGGAAGAATCGAGGCATAAGCTGAGATTCGAACTGGAATATGATGATGTGGTATTCAAAGAAAATTGATTTCACTACCTTCGTGCAAATTTCTGCTTGACTCATGCAGGTAAAGCAAAACGCTCTAAATCCGAAGAAGTATTACTTCATCGACACGTCCTTCAACCTGATGATGAAACGGAGGATCTACCAGATCCTTCTCATCTCGAGTACCTACGACTCCTTCATGCTGGAAGAAGACGGGAGGATTGATGAAACTATTTTCATGGAGTATGTTTCGCTCAACCTGCGCTATCCTCCGCAGTTTATCAAAGTGACTTCCGAAAAGGAGGCTTTTGAAGTCCTCGAAGATAAAAGTATAGAGCTGGTCATCTCCATGCTCAACATCGAGCAGGCCGATACGTTTGATCTGGCGGTGAAGATCAAAACCAGGTATCCGAAAATCCCTATCGTGGCATTAACGCCTTTCTCGAGGGAGGTGAACCTGAAACTGACCGGGAATCGCCTTAACTTTATTGATTACGTGTTCTCCTGGCTTGGCAATGCCGACATCCTGCTCGCTATCATCAAGCTTATCGAGGATAAGATGAATATGCCCCAGGATGTGAAGCAGGGTGTTCAGGCGATATTGCTTGTTGAAGACTCTATCAGGTTTTATTCAAGCTATCTGCCGAACATGTATAAGATTATGCTTAAACAGTCAAAGACTTTCATGACCGAGGGGCTGAATGAGCATAATAAAATGCTGCGGATGAGGGGGCGGACGAAAATCGTGCTGGCGACCACATACGAGGAAGCGGTCGACTTATGGGGCAAGTACAAGAACAACCTCTTGGGTATCATCACCGATATAAGCTTTCCCCGTCAGGGCGTGACCGATAAGGAGGCCGGGATCAGGTTCGTCGAAAAAGTGAAGGCCGAAGATGAGTTCATGCCTATCCTTCTGCAGTCGACCGACGTGGAATATGAGTCTCTGTCGGAAAAATTAGGTGTCGGATTTCTGAATAAAAACTCCAAAACCCTGGCCCTTGAGCTCAGAAACTACATCAACGAACATTTTTCTTTTGGAGATTTTGTGTTCATAGACCCAAGGTCAGGCCGTGAGATTACGAGGGTTGTCGACCTGAAAGCCATGCAGGATAAGATTTTCGAGATCCCCGACGATTCCCTGAAGTATCATATGCAGAGAAATCATTTCTCGAAATGGCTTAACGCCCGCGCTCTTTTTCCTATTGCTGAAATGTTTAAGGAAGTCTCTTTCTCAGAGTTTGCCGACGTAGATGAAGCCAAACGTTATATCTTCGATGGAATCACCGCATACCGTATCAATAAAGCGAAAGGGGTTATCGCCGATTTCGACAGAGAGAGGTACGACGAATATCTGCAATTTGCAAGAATAGGGGAGGGTTCCATTGGCGGGAAAGCACGCGGACTGGCGTTTCTCGATTCGCTGATCAAACGCAACAGGTTATCATACAAGTATCCTGATGTGGTGATCTCTATTCCCCGAACCGTGGTTATCGGCACCGATGTCTTCGATGAGTTTATGGAGGAAAATAACCTGCATGAGATTGCCTTGAGCGACCGCTCAGATTCTGAGATCCTTTCACGCTTTATAAAGGCCCGCCTGCCTTACCGTATTCATGAAGACCTTTATGCTTTCGTTTCATGTATTAACACTCCCATTGCAATCCGCTCTTCCAGCCTGCTTGAAGATTCCCATTACCAGCCCTTTGCGGGGATCTATTCCACCTACATGATTCCGAATGTGAAATCGAACGAAAGGCTGATGATTGAAACACTTACCGAAGCAATCAAAATGGTGTATGCTTCGGTGTATTTCAAGGACAGCAAATCATACATGACAGCCACCCTGAACATGATTGATGAGGAAAAGATGGGCGTGGTGCTGCAGGAGGTCATAGGAACCCAGTATAATGAACGTTTTTATCCCGCAATCTCGGGAGTGGCCCGATCGATCAACTTTTATCCAATCGCGCCCGAAAAACCTGAGGACGGGATTGCGAACATTGCGTTTGGACTGGGAAAATATATTGTTGACGGCGGAAATGGATTGAGGTTCTCGCCACGGTTTCCGAAAAAGATATTACAGCTTTCGACTCCTGAGCTTGCCCTTAGCGAAACTCAGAATTTTTTTTATGCACTGGATCTTAAACCTGAGAGTTTTTCACCCGATACCGACGATACCATCAATCTGCTGAAGCTCAAAATAAAGGATGCCGAAAATGATCCCGCCCTCAGACTTGTTGCTTCAACCTATGATTACGACAGCCACCAGCTGAAGGAAGGAATTATGCATAACGGCAAACGGCTGATTACTTTTTCGCGTCAGCTCACGCACAGTACTTTTCCTCTGGCCGAAATATTACAGGAAGTTCTTGAGATCGGGCAAAGGGAAATGAACAAACCTGTAGAGATTGAATTCGCTGTTAACCTCGATGCCCCCGACAATGAGCCAAAGGTATTCAGCCTTTTGCAAATCAGACCTATTGCAGGAAGAGACGAGACCATTCATATTGATGAGGCGAGAGTAACACGCGAAAACACCCTGCTCATCTCTACTACAGCCCTGGGCAATGGCATCATCAACGATATTTATGATTTTCTGTATGTGAAACCGGCAGCCTGGGATGCATCCAAGACCCAGGAGATCGCTCTCAGGCTTGAAAAGCGGAACGATTGGTTCCAGGCCAAAAAAAAGTATTATGTGCTGGTTGGCCCGGGCCGATGGGGTTCCAGCGATCCATGGCTGGGTATACCCGTACGCTGGCCCCAGATATCCAATTCAAGAGTAATCGTAGAATCGGGCCTCGACAAGTATCGCATTGATCCCAGCCAGGGAACTCATTTCTTTCAGAACCTGACCTCCTTCCGCGTGGGCTATTTTACTATCAACCCATACATCGACGAAGGCTGGTACAACCTCGACTTTCTCAACAGTCAGCCCGCACTCTTCGAAGACGAGTACATCCGCCATGTTCACTTTGAACAACCCATCCGTATCGAGATCGACGGCAAGAGGAACTATGGAGTGGTGTTTAAGCCGGAGTAAGTAATTCCGGATGCGTGATCCGTATGAATCATCACATCCATCGCTTGATTCTGAAGTATATGATCATCAGTATAGCTATACCTAACATGGCCCCGGAAACGAAAAAGAATGAGTAAGGGTGGTCCTGCATGGGAAGTTTGATGTTCATCCCGTACATGCTGGCAATAAAAGTAAGAGGAAGCAGAATAGAGGATACCAGGGTCAGAATCTTGATCACTTCGTTGGTCTTGTTCACCAACATTGAGTCGAAGGTTGTGGAATACCCTTTGATCAGCTCTCCCTCATCTTCCAGCATGTCCCAGATCTTCTGATAGTAATCGAGGATATTACCCCAGTAATCCAACATATTCTCGGCAAAGCCTTTTATTGTACCATTCTGCAATTTGCTGAATAGTATCATTTGCGGCTTGAACATAGTGTTGAGAAGAATTACGTTTTTACGGGTGATAGATATTTTTTCGATGATCTTCTCGGAATGCTTCGAAAATAGAGCTTTTCCACATTCATCAACATCCTTGTCGACCTTCTCAACTACCGTCCTCGATTCCCCCATCACGAAATCGAGGATACGGTACAAGAGCGCATCGCTGCTTCCAACATCCATTGGCTGGCCTGAAAGCGAAAGGACTTTCTCACTGTTGAACAATTCTTTGAAGAGCCATTTTGATTTCCCAATGGTGATGAGATAGTCTTTTCCCCAGAATATTTTGATCTCACGGATGTCGACAAACACCTGTGAAGAGTCGAAAATCGGAAAATGAAGGATCAGGAAGAGATAGTCACTATAAACATCGATCTTAGGCCGGAGATTGATCGTCGATCGGCAGTCTTCAATGTCGAGGGGATGAAAGTGGTAATGATCTTTCAAAGCCTGGTAGTCTTCTTCGTCCGGACGGATCAGGTGCGACCAGCTTATGTTCCCGAATTTGATAGTTTCTATCATTAGGTTTTTTAACGGATTTTCAATTCCTGTAAATAATCAGTGAATTCTGGTTGTCATTAGTTCCTATCCCCAGAAAATACTCTCCTGCCGAAAGGCCTGATAAGTTAAGCTTAAATTCATTTTTACCATGGGTTAGTAATACTTGCTGACTGTATACTGTTCTCCCACTTTGATCTGTAACGGTTATGACTGCGGATGTCTTCCTGCCCGGGTTCACAGAGATCGTGAACAGGCCGTCGGCAGATGGGTTTGGATACGCGGTAATCTCTGAGCTCAGGGTGTTTCTGAAAGCTGCAATCCCGGTCGATGGCTCCAGCCTGAATTTACCTTTGCCTCCGAAATCGAGGATGTTCAGCCTGTTAAGGGTATCATAAGTTATGGAAGTGATATTTCCTGATACCACTTGCAAAGGGATTGGGTTGTATAGTGAGACCCTGCCACTGTCGCTGCAATAACCTTCGACTATTCCAGTCTGTATCTCATTCCAGGCCACAAGCATAGGGTGGCTTGCAGCCAGCATGATCTGGTTTCCGTACTTAAGCTGATCGCCGCCCCGGAGCAGGGCGAGGGAAACATGACCTGAAGGATTCAGGCTCACGACATTGATTTGCCCGTTGCAGCTGACAGCTTCGGGTAAACCGCTCTGAGCCGTGGAAACCAGCTGTGCTGTGTTTGCAGATTGTGTGAGTGCGAAATCGCTCCAAAAATGGTACTTAAGCACTGAGACGCTGGCGCCTTGAACTCCCGTGACGGGCAGGCAAACCGATGAATCGGAAGTATAAGGGAACATCAGAGTCTGGAAGCTGGCGCTGGCTGCAGAATCGGGATGCATCATCATATTGGTGTATTTCCTGTAGGTTGAAGATCCGATAGCCATGGAATCAGTCTCATACGAAAAGGCAAGCGGGGTTTTATCGCCCTGTACCTGCACAAGCAAAGATACAGTATCGCGTTTGAAAGTCCCCCTGAAATTGCCAAAATCAGCAATAAATGAGCCTTCGGCCGATGAGGGGCTGCTTCCTGATAAGCCGTTCCCCTGGAACTGGAATGTATATTTACGCTGGCTGCCCGCGATACAGAAATCGTTCAGTATAAAGTAGCGGTTCCTTAAGAAGAGGTTGCAGCGGATGATGCTGTCGCCCCAGTAGCTTGTTCGGACCTCCCCGTAATCAAGGCCGGAAGTATGGAAACAATCTTCGATATATGCAGTATTTGAATTCACATTCACAAACTCGCCCGTTGGTGGCTGGGGCCCGCCTCCATTCACGAGGATACAGTTGTGATTGGTTGCTTTATTAACGAAGTTGCTCTCGGGAGCACCAGGATAGCCGGGATCGACAGCCAGCAGTTGCCCGTAGGCCATCAACGAAAAACTTGAGGCATCTCCCTGGTGGTGCGATTTGGCCCCCGTGAGTGCGATACCATGTTCGCCTATGAAATGCATATAGATGGCATCGGGCTCCCAGGAAGAACGGAATACCAGGTTGCCTGCTGCGGGTAATGCCTGGAACAGGCTGTCGGTGCGAACGCCCTGCGCAACATGGGTCGAGATATACTGTGTTCGTACAAAAGGATCGTCATACGAAAAACCAGGGTTGGGAAGATTGAACCCGGGCTTGCCCGATAAGGCCATTATGTGAGTCCCGAAGCCAATAGGGCTGTCGTGGATTGCCGGTTCGCTTCCGTCGGGCATCTGTATTTTATTCATCCAGTCATAGATCCGGTCATAGCTGGGATCGTACCAGGGATTCCGTATCATCCGTGGTTCCGAGTTAAAAGTCACCGCTATACTGTCGTCAGGCAAAAAATTATATAAAGAACGTATAAATGGAAAAGCATTCTGGAAGGCATAGTTGAAATAGCCCGGCCCTTCGGCATACCCGGCCAGGGTGTCGGGCTGCGAAACCCGGGGGTAGGGCCCGTTTTCGACCCAGAGGGTGTTGTCGAGGTTCCATAAGCCGGCATTGATCCAGTTCTGAGGCTGGTAGTTGATGTTGGCATCCTGATGATCATTCAGGACCACAGCGGCCAGGCCCAGGGCCGAAGCGGTCATGATGCTGTGATTGTCGAACTGGAAGTCGAAAAATTTAATCGGTATGAAATAAATGGTATAGGTTGCCATTGCCCGGTAATAGAGGTTTCCCGTGAAGTGTATAAGCGAATCCCGGGCCGTGGAACCTGATATTCCGGCACCTTTCAGAAGGTCATAAGCGGTAAGATAAAAAATGAGCTCCTTTGAACGGTGCTGCCATTCCTGGTAAAACACCCAGCCCGACTGGTAGCCTACAATTGTATTTATACTGTTCAGCAATGACAAGGCTTTTGAGCTCAGGGCATCCTTTTCAGATGGCAGAAGGGCAACGATATTTCCGTTTTCCCACTTCCGGTCCATGAGCACCGCAAAAGCCGCTTCCCTGGCTATCAAAGCCCTGGTAAAACGGTCACCATCGGTGGAGTTTCCTGCAGGAACGGCACTGTTGGCAGTATTCCATATTGATTGATAAAGATTAATGATGACGGGGTTTGTAAGACTGCCCCGGATCTCAGGAATTGAATTGCTGTCGAGGAGCGTCCTGGGATAACTCAGGTCGGCGCCAGACGGGTTCCAGGATCCCTGGGAAAATGCCATCCGGGGAACAAATCCAAAAACCAGGCATGCCCAAAGGATAATTTGCACTTTCATGATTTCAAAGGTAAGATGTATTTTCTTAGCTTTACATCATGAACTCACTGCATTCATACAATTCAGAAGGAATACTGTTTGGAATACTCTGTGTATGCCTCTCCATGAATCTTTCCGTTATGGCCCAGCTTTCTGTTTCAGGGAGTGTGTCAGATGCAGACCATGACACCCCAATGCTTTTTGCCCAGATCGCGGTAAGCAATTCCACCATCGGCACAGTCTCGAATGAAGACGGACGGTTTTTTCTTTGTATCCCCGAAATCCATCTGAAGGATACACTGTTGGTTACTTACCTTGGCTATGAAACGGCCAGGCTGGCTGTTGCCGGGCTAATCGGCAAGAATACCCTGATCAGGCTTAAGCCAAAAGAGCTTCTTTTGAAGGAAGTTGAGGTCGTTGCACTCACTCCCGAAGAAGTGATGAGAAGGATGTCAGTCCGGATTTCCGCGAACTACGGCAGCGATTCTATACTGCTGACTGCTTTTTACCGCTCACAGAAATTCGCGGGAAAAAAGCTGGCCGAATATGCCGAAGCTGTAATTACAGATCTGAAAACGGGCTACTTCGCCCTGAATACCATGAAGGAAATGAAGGAGTTGGCTTCTCATTCGAATGTTACACTCCTGGTTAAGGGCAGAGTGGTATCTGATACCAGCCTGGTGAATTCCATGGGAGATGTGGGTAAAATGGCGGGCTGCCTGGGCTGTATTTTCGCAGAAGATCTGGTCGAGATCAACTTCAGAACGATGTTCGACGAGGAGGCTTTTCGTTACTATAAATATACCATGGAAGAACTTTCTAACCCGGAAGGGGGAAAGATATATCATATCAGGTTTGATCAGGCGGATAAGAAAATAAAGGGATTTAAAGGCGAATTGTTCATCGACGGCAGTTCTTTCGCCATGATGAAGATTGTGCTCAGACCAAGTTACCAGGGTTTTGAGAAGTATGAAAAAGACAAAATGAAAAGGATCTACACGATACAAAATATTCCCGGTTGGATAGCCGGGATGCCTCTTTATGACCGAACTCTTACATACTCGAAACGAAAAAATTACTGGTGCCTTAGTACCATTCACGACGAACAATGGGTAACATTCACCCAGCCATCCACAGGTCAAAGAATAAGAATGGGGTATAAAAACGACCTGGTGGTAACTGATGTATCCCGCGATCATGAGCAGCTGCGAGGTTTTACCGGAGATAAACAAGCCGGGGTAAACCGGCGCTGGGATCAGCTAGCCGGTCAGGCCGATGAAACGTTCTGGGCGAACTTCAACTACCTGCCGATCGAAGAGCAATTACGGAAAAATATAAAAGGATTAGAGAAATGACATCCGCCATCTGCCATCTGCCATCTGCCATCAGATGTCAAGGTTATTCTGAATCACCATCTCCATCGATTCCAGCTCCAGTGCAACGAGATTGCCGAAACCCTCTTTTCCTGACATATACGGACCGTTGTCGAGGTCGATGAATTTGTAGATCTTGTTCCTTACAGCCAGCATAATGAGTTCCATGTTAACCGGCACATGCCCGTGAATGATCTTTCTGCGGCCTATTTTCTCGGGTTGTATCTCGTACTCGCGCAGCCACAGCATAGCCCTCTGGTCTTCAAAAGGATCTTCATTTTTAAAATTCAGTCCGGCATGAACCAAAACGAACTTATCCAGCAAGATATAATACTTCAGTCCACGCATCCATTCAATATAATCAACGGGAACATCCCGTACATGGGTTACCCCGAAGCTTGAAAGGGTTGCTTTTCCCCCGATTTCCATCCAAACCTTATGCTTCCTGTCGCCCAGCCTGTGCCACCAGGTATTCTTTGCCTGCTTTTCAGCATCATACAATTCAACCATAAAGTCTTCATGATTCCCTTTCAGAGCAGTCACATTATACCCGTCGTTCTTAAGGTTACGGATGAAATCAATAACACCCTTTGAATCCGCTCCACGGTCAACATAATCGCCGAGAAAATAAAGTTCATCATTTCTCGTGGGTTTGATCAGAGTATTGACCAGGCTTTTAAGGGTCTTTGAACAGCCGTGTATGTCGGGGATCACCCAGCGTTTTGGCATATTTATTTTTTCTTTCCCTGGTTAGCGACTTCTTCCATGAGTTTTTTTATGACTTCCGGATCTCCGAGAAAGTAGTCTTTTTGCAGGTTCATCGAATCGTCAAACTCGAACACATAGGGTATCCCGGTAGGCAGGTTAAGGCCCACGATATCCTCGTCCGAGATATTTTTAAGATATTTCACGATGCCCCGGAGGCTGTTGCCGTGGGCTGCCACCAGCACCTCCTTGTGAATGATCAGATTAGGTTCCATTTCGTCTTTCCAGTAGGGAACGATCCTGTTCACTGTATCTTTAAGAGCTTCCGTTGCCGGGATGTCTTTCGGGTCAAGGTCAATGTAACGGGGGTCAAACCTGGGATGCCGGGGATCGTCGGCGGGCAGGGGAGGAGGTGCGATATCATAACTCCTTCTCCAGATCAGCACCTGCTTGTCGCCGTATTTCTCTACCATCTCGGCTTTGTTAAGCCCCTGCAGAATACCGTAATGCTTTTCGTTCAGCCTCCAGGTCTTGTAAACCGGTAACCATAACAGGTTCATCTGTTCCTGGATCAGCCATAGGGTACGTATGGCCCGGGTCAGGTAAGAAGTGTAGGCTATCTTGAAATTAAATCCTTCTTTCCTTAGAGTTTGTCCGGCTTCGGTAGCTTCCCTTATGCCCCGTTCAGAAAGCTCTACATCGGTCCATCCGGTAAAACGATTTTCTTTGTTCCATGTGCTTTCGCCATGACGAATTAAAACGAGTTTGTTCATAGTGTCTGAGATTACAGTTACCGTGCAAAAGTATAAAATAATCAGCATTTTCCCTACCTTTGTGCGATACAAGTAATTCGTTATGCAGCAATACAAGCGACTGAACAATATCCTTGGCTGGATGGTATTTGTCCTGGCCTCCACCGTATTTATCATCACTTCCGAGCCAACCATGAGCTATTGGGATTGCGGTGAGTATATCTCAACAAGTTATAAGCTCGAAGTAGGGCATGCCCCCGGGGCTCCCCTGTTCCAGATGCTTGGCAGGTTTTTTTCGCTGTTTGCCTTTGGCGACAAAACCATGGTTGCCAGAATGGTAAATACCATGTCGGCACTCTCGAGCGGCTTCACGATTTTGTTCCTTTTCTGGAGTATTACCATGTTGGCGCGTAAAATTGTTCAGCGGAATGAAGAAATGACGAAGGCAAAAATGCATCTTATTTTTGCTGCCGGATTAATTGGTTCCCTGGCCTATACATTCACCGATTCCTTTTGGTTCTCGGCCGTGGAGGGAGAGGTCTATGCCATGTCGGCCTTCTTCACTGCCGTCGTTTTCTGGGCTATGCTGAAGTGGGAAGAGCATGCCGATGAGTCGCACAACTACCGCTGGCTTATCCTGATCGCTTATCTGATGGGCCTTTCCATCGGAGTTCATATGCTGAACCTGCTCACGATCCCGGCCATGACCATGATCTGGTATTTCAAGAAATCAAAGAACCCCAACTTAAAAGGGATACTGCTTGCCATGGTAGTCTCAGTACTCATTCTCGGCATTGTGATGTCGGTGATCATACCCTGGGTTCTTAAGCTGGCGGCCTGGTTCGAGTTTTTCTCGGTCAATTCCTTAAAGCTGCCTTTTAACGTCGGAACCATTATTTTCTTTGTCATTCTGATTGCCTCTATTGTGATAGGACTGCGGTATTCGGCCGGCCGGATGAAGCCGGTAATAAATGCCATCATCCTTGCTTTCTCATTTATTCTGATAGGATATTCTTCGTTTTTCATGCTCGTCATCCGCAGTAATGCAGATACACCTATTGATGAGAACAACCCTGAGAATGCGATGTACCTTCTGGCTTACCTTAACCGCGAGCAATATGGCGACTGGCCTATCCTCAGCGGGCCGTATTATAATGCGCCTGTAGTGGACCATACCGATGGAACCCCGGTATACGCCAAAGACAAAAAGACAGGCCGTTACGAGATCAGCGATAAAAGGGAGAAGGTAAACCCGGTGTATGATCAGAAGTTTACCACGATCTTCCCCAGGATGTGGTCAAACCGTGAAACCCGGCATGCGAGAGATTATGTAAAATGGGGCCATGTTCAGGGAGTGCCAGTGCAGGTTCAGTCAGGCGATGGAACGGAAACGCGTATGCGGCCCACCTTCGGTGAAAATCTGACGTTTTTCTGGAACTACCAGCTCGTACATATGTACTATCGTTATTTTATGTGGAATTTCGCCGGGAAGCAGAACGACCTGCAGGGAGATGGCAGTAAGATCGAAGGGAACTGGAAAAGCGGAATTCGTTTTATTGACCAATGGAGGCTTGGCAACCAGGATGTCCCGGAAGGCAGGAAGAATAAGGGGAATAACAGTTTTTATTTTCTGCCTCTGATCTTCGGGCTGCTGGGCATGTTCTTTACTTTAAGAAGAGACTACAAATCGTTTATTATTATCGGATTGTTGTTTCTGATGACAGGCCTCGCCATCGTGATTTACCTGAATCAGTATTCACCCCAGCCCAGGGAGAGGGATTACGCTTATGCGGGCTCCTTCTATGCCTTTGCAATATGGATAGGCTTCGGGGTGATCTTTTTAGCCGAAAAACTCGGCCGATGGATGAAATTGAACATGGCATTGATCATCTCGTTTGTACTTGGGCTGATCACTGTTGGCGTGATGGCTCAGCAGGGATGGAACGACCATGACCGTTCCAGCCGGTATACCGCACTTGCGATGGCAGAGAACTACCTGAATTCATGCGCTCCGAACGCGATCCTTTTTACAAATGGAGATAATGACACCTTCCCTCTTTGGTACGCACAGGAAGTGGAAGGGATACGCACCGATGTGCGCGTGGTCAATCTGAGTCTTCTGAACACCGACTGGTATATCGACCAGATGAAGCGTAAGGCTTACGACTCAGACCCGGTACCTTTTTCGATGACGCACGAGACATACCGCCAGGGGAATCACGACGTGACTTATCTGATCCCGGACCCTTCGTTTAAAGATCAGTACGTCGACATCCGCCAGATATTCCAGATCATTAATACAGACGACACCAAGCTGAAAATGAACCCCGGTGAAGGCTCCGGCATGATAGATTTTTTTCCTACCAGGAGATTTCTCCTGCCTTCCGATACGGCTGAACTGCTCAGAAGCGGCGCAGTTCCGGCGAAATATGCAGGAAGGATAGAGCCTCTGATGTGGGAGATAAAGAACCAGGGCATAGAAAAGGCCAACCTGATGGTGCTTGACCTTCTGGCAACTAATGACTGGAAGCGCCCGGTATATTTTGTAGCCACCACGGGCACGGATACTTATGTCGGACTTGATAAGTATTTTCACCAGGAGGGGCTGGCATACCGCCTGCTTCCGGTTAAGGCCACCGCCACGGAGCAGGAAATCGGAGATGTGAATACGGCTCTGATGTACGACAACCTGATGAACAAGTTCAAGTTTGGCGGGCTGAACAATCCCGGGGTGTACCTCGATGAAAATACCATGCGCATGGTCATGAACCTGCGATCTGTATACGCCCGACTCGCATCGGCACTCATTACTGAAGGCAAAAAGGATTCGGCCCTCAAAGTGATTGAACGCTGTCTGACCGAGATGCCCGATAACACTGTACCCTACGATTATTTCGTGGTCACCCTGGCCGACGGGTTGTATAAAACGGGCAATCCTCAGAAAGCCGGTCAGATAGCAGAAAAACTTATCACTTCTTCCACGGCAAAACTGGCCTACTATTTTTCATTCCCAGATCAGGACCTTAAAGCAATGGAAACTCCGATGCAGGAAGCCTTGTTTACTCTTCAAAAGATAGGTGTTATTGCCAAGGATGCAAATCAGGAGAAACTTGCTGTGCTGGCCGATGAAAATCTGAATAAATACTACGAAATGTATGTGAACAAGGTGTACAAGCCCGAGTAAATCATGTACGCAGTAACTCCCCCCTGGTTCTACCGGGTTTTCAGCCCTCAATATCTTCTTTGCCAGGTACCCACGGTTGAAAAAGTGGCCTGGCTCACCTTCGATGATGGCCCCGTTCCTGAAGCCACACCGGAGGTGTTGCAGATCCTGAGCAAATATAAAGTCAAAGCCACTTTTTTCTGTGTAGGCGACAATGTGCGCAAATACCGACAGATATTTGACGATGTTATTGCCGAGGGACATGCAGTGGGGAATCATACTTACAGCCATATCAGCGGCTGGAAGGCTTCGCCCGGGGCATACTACAACAACGTGATGCACTGCCGCGATTATTTCGAAAGCAAGCTATTCAGACCGCCCCACGGCAGGTTCACCCCGGGGCAGTATTTTCTGCTCAGGAATGATTTCCGCTGGGTGCTGTGGTCGGCGCTCACCATGGACTACCACCATTCTGTTAGCCCGGAGCAATGCCTCCGCAATGCCGTCGACAACCTGAAACCCGGCGCAGTCATAGTGTTTCACGACTCCATCAAGGCCCGGGAAAAGCTGCTGTATGCATTACCCCGGTTCATTGAATATGCATTTGAGCAGGGCTACACATTTGCCCTACATTTCCCCCTGGTCAGCGAAACTGTAAAAGCTGTCGTCACCCACGATAATATGGTCGAGCACACTGATATCGAGCAGTAGCCCGGCATCGCGTACCTTCAGGGTAAGTTTCTTGTCGGCCTCGCTGGGTTCCACGTTTCCCGAGGGATGGTTATGCCCGATGATGATCGATGAAGCATGAAACTCAAGCACAATATTGAATATCTTTTTCGGATCGACCACGGTACCCGAGATACCTCCTTCGCTGATCATTACCTTACGCAAAAGGCGGTTGTTACGGTTCAGCAGCAGCATCCAGAACTGTTCGTAATGATGTTCCCCCATGAGACTCCTGAAGATCTCGTACGCCTGCCTGCTTTGCGTGATCTTATCGAGGCTCACCGCCCCGGCTTCATTCCGGCGTCGGCCCAGTTCAAGTGCGGCGATGATGGTAAGAGCCTTCACTTTGCCGATACCTTTCTCTTTGATCATATCGCTGAGGCACAGCTTTGACAGCTCGATAAGATTATTCCCTGCCTTTTGCAGCAGGTTTTTCGAAAGATCCACAGCCGAACCGTGTTTCGTGCCGGTATTGATAAGGATGGCCAGCAATTCAGCATCGCTCAGGGCGTGCCTCCCCTTCATCTCAAGTTTTTCCCGGGGCCGGTCATCCTCGGCCCATTTGCTGATGGGAATGTGATTGATGTAATTTTCCATTTTGTTTTCTCTCTTAATCCGCCATCCGCCCTAAAGTGATATACTTTTCGCAATTATATTTAAGTTTGCAGATGAAATTTGCAAAATGAAGCCTGATATCGTTTTTCTTGAAAGCACCGCCTCCACGAACACCAGCGCACAACAGTTCCTGAACGATTCCCGGGCTTCAGAAGGCAGTGTGATATGGGCTGCCGGGCAGTTTGAAGGCCGGGGACAGGGGAGCAATTCCTGGCATTCACAACCGGGATTGAACCTTACCTTCAGCCTGGTACTCGAGCCTCTGTTTCTGCCACCCGATCGTCAGTTCAGCCTGAATAAAGCAATGGCTCTGGGCGTTCTGCAAACGGTTCGTCAGGCTTTACCTCACGACATCAGCGCCTGCATCAAATGGCCGAACGATATCTATGCTTCCGGCAAAAAAATTTCGGGCATACTTATTGAACACAGCATACAGGGCAACGTGATAAAAAATTCCATCATCGGCATTGGGATCAACCTCAACCAGGACGAGTTCCCGGCATGGCTTCCAAAGGCTGTTTCATTAAAGCAATTAAGCGGCTCAGCCTGTGATATCAGGGAAATGCTTGAAAAAACCTGTGCAAACCTGGCCGGGGAATATGCCCGCTTGAAAAACGATGATTTTCAGGCCGTACAAACAGAATACAATTCTTCTCTTTGCGGATGTGGACGGGACCTTGAATTTACAGCCGGTTCATCCTCATTTACTGCCCGAATCGGGGGCGTTGATGATTTTGGAAGACTTTGTGTTTTAACTGCGGATGGCGGTGTACGCGTGTTCAGCCATGGGGAAATATCTTTTAGCGAAGTGCGTGATCAAGATCGAGAGATTTGATCCTGACTTAGTCTCTTAGCGCGGCAATTAACTCATTCAAAGTATCGGGTACACCAACAATTTTTTTTGTTTTTGCATCGAGCAGAACCATTACCGGAGTGGCCAGAACATAGTAATCGGCGGCAACTTTGCTGCGAACGCCTTCGGCGGCATGCAGATGTAACCAGCCCTTCAGCTCCTTTATTTTTTCGTTATAGGATTTGATTTCTGTTTCAGTCTCATCAAGGCTTATGGCTACGACCCTGAGTTTCTGCTGTATGTCTGTTTGCTGCTGCCTGGGGTAAAGCGCATTGACTGTTTCCATGCAATGGCTGCAGCCAGCCGACCAGAAAAGGATAAGTATGTATTTGCACTGAGTTTCGGTTTTGTACAATTCAAAAGGGTTGTTATCATTATCCTTTAACCCAATATCCGGTGCAATACTTCCAGTAAACAGTGTTGCCATGCCTTTCAGCCTCCGGGATATCTCCTGTCTTTTCGAAGTGAGGCAGGTTGAATCATTCAGATATGGTTCCAGAATCTTCATCCCTGCGGTTATGCCGTTGGTTTCATAACCCCGGTAGAAATAGTCGACCATCCAGCCATACACCCGTGGGTTACCTTGCCGGGCTTTTTCAATGGCGGTTTTGCCTGCTGCAGGGAATAAAGAATCGCGCAGGGCGATGGTTGTGGCAGATTGGCCGTACAGGTTGACGTACCCGTCGATCCATTTATTCATTTCCGCAGTTTTGATCACTAAAGGATCTGTAAAATCCATTCCATCGAAATAATGGGTGATAAGGCTTTGGATCCGGTCTGATTCCCTGCCCTGAAACGATATTTGCGGCAAATACTGAAAAAGATAGAGGTTGCTCACAAACAAGGCTTTATCCTTGACAACCCGGTTTTTCAGCCATTGGTTGTACGTTATCCGCCTTAGTTCATATTCTTTGATACCCTCCTGATAAAACGTTGAATTATTATCATCATAATTCATCAGGAAATTCTGCAACAGCCCCAGTTTTTCTTTTTGCCTGCCATTTTCTTTTGAAAACACCACGAATGCGGCATTTTCCTTTTCGTCTTTTTGAAAATAGCTGCTATCGGCATTGTTGCAGTATTTCGGACTCATCCAAAGTTCCAGGTTCTGATCACCGATAAAGAGATATTTCTCTGAAGGATAAGGCGTACCTGACTCTTTTTCTTTGTAATCGAACCGCAAAACAAACTCGCCCGGAAGATAATTCTCAGAAACAGAAACTATGGTTGTCTCTCCGTCTTTTATGCCCTGCAGCTCAGAAATGGGCTTAAAAGTCCCTGCAGCCGATAGCGCCAAAAGGCTTATTTTGCTATCATAAACGCCACGCAGATGAATCGTTATCGTAATATTATGGACCTGAGCGCTTCCCTGAAAGGTCAAGGCAATCCATAAGAAAACCGTAGTGTAAAATATTTTCGTCATGACATTGAAGGGTGATATCATCTTGCACACTTATTCACTTATACTGAACAAAAGTATAAGAAAATAATGAAGTGAGATTATTTTGATTTGGAGGGAACGGGTGAATCGGTCGCGATGTTTCGTATCATCCCCTTGAATATCAACCAGTGAAATGGAAGCATCGCCAACCAGTAAAGTCTTCCCCAGATACCTTTGGGACGGAAGGTGGCGGTCTGCTTCAGCACATCATCCGGACCAATAGTAAATTCAAGCCAGGCTTCGCCGGGTAGCTTCATTTCGGCAAAAAGTAAAAATCTTTTTTCCTTTTTATCTGCATAGATAACCCTCCAGAAATCCAGGGCATCGCCGGCAGCAATCTCTGCGGGACTGGTCCTGCCTCTGCGAATGCCCACTCCGCCAATGAGTTTATCCATAAAACCCCTTATGTTCCAGAGCAGATCGGCATAATACCATCCATTCTCACCTCCTATAGACCAAATTTTTTCCAAGGACTTCGCAACATTTGACACTTTTAGTTGCTTGATGTCTTTAAAGCATCCGTAAATCGGAACTTCGATGAAATTGGATAATCCTTTTTCGAGTTCAGTGCTGGTAAGCGCATCTTTCCAGCTCGACAGTACCTGATGTTGCTCAATCCTGTCAAAAGCCAGCTCAATCGACTGGTTATAGGTTATTGGTACAATGCCAAGCATCTTTTCCAGTTCATTGTCTTTGCACACTACTTCAACCTTCATGCTATTCACAAGGTGATTGGCCAGTGAAAACGAAACGGGAGTGATGAAATTGAGCCAATAGGATGAAAGCCTTGGAGTCATCACCGGCACAAGGCCGATCCACCGCCTTAGCCCGCGGATCTTTGCAAACCGAAGGAGCATCTCCTTGTAAGTAAGCACATCCGGCCCGCCGATGTCAAAGCTTTTGCAATACGTCTCAGGCTTCAGTATAACGCCCGATAGAAACTGGACCACATTGCGGATTGCAATGGGCTGGCATTTGGTGCCAATCCATTTCGGCGCAATCATAACAGGCATTTTTTCGACCAGGTCGCGGATAATTTCAAAGGAAGCGCTGCCCGAACCAACTATAATCCCTGCTTTGAGGGTAGTTAGGGAATATACCCTGGAAGAAAGAATTTCTTCCACGTTTTTTCGAGAGGAGAGGTGTTTGGAAAGCTCTTTTTCGTTGACGATCCCGCTGAGATAGATAACCTGCTTTACCCTTGTCTGCTCAAGTCTGAGTTTGAAATTCTCAGCTGAAATGGCTTCCATCTCTTCAAAACTTCCATGGGTGGATGCCATGGAATGAATGAGGTAAAATGCCACGTCAATGTCTTCAGGAATCCTGGCCAATTCTTCGGAATGTAAAAAGTCTACTTCAACAACGCTCAATTTATTATTGTGAAACCGGCTGACATCGAACCTGTTGGTATCGCGCACGCAACATATCACTTCATGGTTGTTTTCAAGCAAAACAGGTAGGAGGCGTTTAGCAATATAGCCGGTGGCGCCTGTAAGCAGTATTTTCATGGCAGTTTGTTGGTTCTGGTTCTTCTCAATGATAAGACATCCTTCTCCCTGGCGGCTTACCGGTTATACCTTTTTCCGAACATCACACTCACATATAAGGTGAGAAAGAAACTCTGTTTGGGATTAAGAGCCATGATAGGAATAGGAATTGGGCTGTAATCAAGAGTGGCACCCACTTCCAATGAGGAGATCATCTTATTCTGGCTTCCGAATTCGAAATCCAGCCCGGTTTTTGCGTAGAGTCCGGGAAAAAAATTAAGTTCGAGAATACCGGCCAGGAATGAACCACGGCCGTATATGTAATCGGGGTTGATATCGGGAGTGTAACGTTGTTCCCTCAATTCATAATTTGCTCCGGTGGTCTGATAGGCCACGAAAACATAAGCCGGTTTCGCAATGCCGATACTTAATCCGCCGTAAACAAGTCCGCTTACCTGAACCCCACCCCAATAAGGTTTTCGGTTGAAAATGTAATTCAGTCCCACGCCTCCTCTGAGGAAGGAAACATAATTGAGTTTGCCGAAGAAATAGGGTTTGGAATCTGAATAATAGGGATTGACAACCCGCACTTCCTTGGCCGATTTATAAGTTGACCATTCGATCTCCCACATGAATTGCTTGAGAAAAGTAAGGTTATATCCTTTACGGAATTTAAAACCCCAGCCGTTGGTATGCAATATTGCCCCCAGGCTCCATTGCCGTTCAAACAGCACATTGTCGGGCACGGAGTCACTGTAATCAGTGAATTTCTCCTGAGCCTGAACAAGGCAGGGGACAGAGATCAGCAGAAATACCAGGCAAACGATCGTTTTCATTGTCCATGGGAAAATCAGAACAAAAGTAAGGAAAATAAAAAGGCTGCCCTTCGCAAGCAAGAGGCAGCCTTAAAAATTCTTTAAAAAGCAAATCAGCGACGTTCCATTTGGTATCTTTGCTTTTCACCATAAGCAGCGCAACCCCTGTTCGAGGTGCATGAGGAAACAATACCTAAAACGATTACTGACAGTAATAAGATTGCTATTTTTTTCATCTTGATCAACCAGGATTATTAAAGTTTTGCAAAGTTATGCAATATTAGAGAATAAACTCAGGTTTGGTCACGATATTGTTTAAAGTTATCAACGAGGTTTAGTTTATAACCCGAATCGCCAATGGAACAGCAAAATCCTGCCATTGAAGAAAGCTGGAAAAAAGTTCTTTCACAGGAATTCGCCAAGCCATATATGGCTGAGCTTAAGCTGTTTTTGCTGGAAGAAAAAAAACATTACCGGGTTTTTCCTCCCGGGCCATTGATGTTCAACGCATTTAATCAAACTCCTTTCGACTGTGTAAACGTTGTGATTTTGGGGCAGGATCCCTATCATGGCTTTGGAGAAGCTCACGGATTATGTTTTTCGGTTCAGGATGGCATCAAAAAACCTCCTTCACTTGTCAATATTTTCAAAGAGATAGAAAAGGACCTTGGGTTTGACCCGCCCCGATCGGGAAACCTTACTGCCTGGGCAGCCCGGGGGGTTCTGCTTCTCAATGCGACCCTTACCGTGCGTGAGAATCAGCCGGGTTCACATCAGAATAAAGGCTGGGAAATATTTTCCGATGAAGCCATTAAGCAACTTTCTGCCCAAAAAGAAGGTCTTATCTTTGTGCTATGGGGAAAATTTGCTGAAGCCAAGGCTGTTTTGATCGATAAATCCAAACATTTTATCCTCACTTCGCCCCACCCTTCACCTTTCTCGGCCAACAAGGGGTTCTTCGGCTGCAGGCATTTTTCGCGCATTAATGAATTACTCAGGCAAATGGGCAAAAAGGAAATCGACTGGAGGTTGGAATGATGACATCAAAAATTTGTGTTTTCGCAAGCTGGATTCTTATGATTCTCGGTTCGCTGATGTATTTATCGTGCCAACGGTCAGAAATTGCTGAAGATGGCCCTACTAAAGCTACAACGCTGGTCGTACGCTTTGAGAACCTGGTCGACAGCCTGCCTTTAATTCTTGATTCGCTGATGTATGAAAATTCCTCGGGTGATTTCTACGAGGTGACCGACCTTCAGTACTTTATCTCCGGCCTTACTTTACACCGGGACGACGGGTATAATTATACTGTGATTGACAACGCCGGAGTTCATTATGTGGATGCAAGAATTCCCGAAAGTCTCTTCTGGACACTCAGCGTATCTTTGCCCTACGGTAATTTCGACTCGATTTCTTTTACTTTCGGCATCGATGAGTTCGGAAATTATTCAAACCGCTTTCCAAACCCTCCCGAAAGGGATATGAACTGGCCGGATGTACTGGGAGGTGGATATCATTATATGAAAATGAACCTGTTGTGGAAAAAAACCGGGCTGTTCCGAACTTTCCCTTTTAATTTTCATATCGGTATCGGGCAGATCTATAAAGGCAATGTGATAGAACCGGATTCGATTATTGGTTTCGTGCAGAATTATTTTAACGTAAACCTGCCGGCTTCTGCTTACTCGATCGAAAAAGGTCAGATCAAGCATATGGTGATCTCAATGAATGTGAACCAGTGGTTTACGGGTAACAATGAGTTCGATTTCGCAAAATACCCGAATACGATGATGCAGCATCAGACGACCATGAATAATGCATGCTTGAATGGAAGGAAAGCTTTCGGTGTGAGGTTTACCAGCGGGCCGTGAGTGAAGGACTGAATGATTGAAGGACTGAATGATTGAATTATGAGTTTTCGCCATTTCACCATTTCACCATTTCACCATTTCGCTATTTCACTTCCATTAATCTTGCTGTTCGCTGCCCTGCCTGGCTGCAAGAAGGATTCACCGGATACGAGTACTTTTAATCCGACGCCATACGTCATCAGCATACCAAAATATTTTCCGACACAACTGAATATCCCTGCCGATAACCCGATGACTGTTTATGGTGTTGAACTGGGGCGTACTCTTTTTTATGACGGACGGATTTCGGGCCGTACCGATGCCGATTCGCTCATGAGCTGTTCAACCTGCCATCTGCAGTCCAGATCATTTATCTGCGGAATTGATAATCCACGCTTTCCGGGCGGTCATCCCTACGGGCTTGCCGGCATTTTTACACCTCACTTCATGCTGCCGCTGATAAACCTGGCATGGGTCAATAATGGTTTTCTCTGGGATGGTTCTCTTGCTGCTGGTAATCCCCTAAAGTCGAAACGACAGCTCGAAGATATCTGCTGGATGGCTATTGTGGCTCCTCATGAAATGGCCGGAGATACCAGCCGATCAAAAGCCCTCATTCAAACCATCAAGGGATATCCGGAACTATTTGAGAAAGCCTTTGGCAGCAAAACTGTGACCGTGAAGAACATGGGCCGGGCTATAGCTCAGTTTGTAAGAACGCTGATCTCGGCCGATTCAAAATTCGACCGGTTTCTGGCAGGCAAAACGGAACTCAACGAAAAGGAACGCCGGGGGTACGTGCTTTTCATGACCGAAACGGGAGGCGACTGTTTCCATTGTCATGGCGGCGAAGGAAATCCTCTGTTCACTACCAATCTTTTTTATAATAATGGTAAGGACAGCGTGTTTAATGATGCCGGCGACAGGTATGGGGTTACCAATAGCCCTATGGATGTCGGAGCCTATGTAGCGCCCACCCTGCGAAATGTGGTTTTTACAGCACCTTATATGCACGACGGGCGGTTTAAAACCCTCGATGAAGTAATAGATTTTTATAGTTCAGGTGTGGTTTGGTCCCCCTCCATCAGCCCGCTTATGCACCATGTTACGACACATGGGATTCAGCTTACTCCTTCTCAGAAATCAGACCTTAAAGATTTCATCTTAACTTTGACCGATAGTAATTTTGTTAACAATCCTGCATTCGCAAAGCCCGTGAACTTACCGGGCGAAGAATAAAATACGTATGATAGTAAAACCGAATTGTAAAATCAACCTTGGACTAAATATCGTGAGAAAGCGTATTGATGGCTATCATGATATAGAAACAGTATTCTACCCTGTCGACATATGCGATGCTGTTGAAATCAATCCTTCTGATGATGGCATGTTTCATTTTACTTCCTCAGGTTTAAAAATACCGGGCGATCCGGCTACCAACCTATGTGTTCAGGCCTATAACCTGATGAAAGAACATTTCAATGTACCGCCGGTGACGATCCATCTTCAGAAAAACATTCCGATGGGTTCTGGTCTCGGAGGTGGATCTTCAGATGGCGTCTATACCCTGAAAGCCCTGAATGAACTGATCAAACCCCGATTGACTAGTGAACAGCTCAAAGCCTTTGCTTCCCGTCTGGGTAGCGACTGCACGTTTTTTGTTGTCAACAAACCCGCGTTTGCAAAAGGAAGGGGTGAGCTGCTCTCAACAGTATCTGATCCACTCTCTGGATTCTGCCTGCTCATCGTTATTCCTCAGGTGCATGTAAATACAATTGAAGCGTATTCCTTGATTCAACCAGCCCGTCCCGTAACTTCAATCAAAGAGACCATCAATCTGCCGGTAAGCCAATGGAAAGGAAGGATGATTAATGATTTTGAAGATGTTGTTATTCGTAAATACCCCCTCATCGGCCAGATCAAAGAACTGCTGTATGAAAAAGGTGCCGTCTATGCTTCCATGAGCGGCAGCGGCTCAGCGGTTTATGGCCTTTTCAATGAAACACCTGCGGTGGATGGCCTTTTCCCAGGCTGCTTTGTCTGGATGGCAGATAGCAGATAACAGATGACAGATAAATTTCACCATTTCACCATTTCACCATTTCACCATTTACTTCGGCGCCAGCCGTAACAGCACAAATGCAATAATCCCGAAAATTACGTTTGGTATCCATACGGCCAATAAAGGATGCAGATTGCCAAATGTGGCAAATACTGTCGATATCTGCATGAACAGGATATAGAGAAACGTAAGCGACAAGCCAAGTCCGAGATGGTAGCCAATACCACCCCTGACCTTACGCGACGAGACAGCGACACCGATCAGCGTAAGAATGAGGGTTGCAAATGGATCAGATATCCGGGTGTAACCTTTGACTTTATATTTCATGACATCCGGATCGCCCCGGAGTTCTTTTTTTCGGATATGTTCTTTGAGCACAAAGTAATTCATGATCTTCACTTCTTCGATATCTTCAGTAAAATCGGCCGGGACCAATGGAAGCAAAGTGTCGAGTTTCGCACCTTTACGAAAACTCTCGGTCAGTTTGCCCATACTTCTTACATAATAATTCGAAATGATCCAACGCTGCCGTATAGTGTCCCAGTCAATCCGTTCGGCCTTAAGTTTATAGACCAGTTCCCTGTTCACAAATTTCTCGATGGTGAATTTCCATCCGCTGTTGGTCCTGAGATTAAAATTCTCAAGAAAAATAAAGGTTCCGGGGCTGATCTGCCGGTGCACATTCATATCGTTGAATTCCTTTGGATCTTTGATGTATTTTTTTTCAAAGGCGAACATTCCCTGGTTGGTATAGGGAATGATGAAATTTGCCAGGACAAACGACAGCAAAGCGAGGATCATCGCCGACAGGATGTATGGAAACAAAAACCTTCTGAAACTTATCCCGCTGGCCAGAATAGCGACGATCTCAGAATCAGAAGCCATCTTTGATGTAAAAAAAATAACGGCAATAAACGTAAGGAGGTAACTGAAAAGATTGATGAAATAAGGGATAAAGTTGAAATAGTAGTTGAAAATAATTGCAAACAATGGAGGTTTGGTGCGAAGGAAATCGTCAATCCTTTCAGAAATATCAAAGATCACGACAATGAATATCAGCAGGATCAGGGTAAAGAAGAAAGTCCCCAGGAATTTGCGGATAATATACAGGTCAAGGGTTCGCATCAGTAAATTTCCATCATTTGATAATTCATATTCCTGGCTGCAGGTATCCAGCCGGTAGAAACAGAAACCCAAAAGTAATAATTCCCTGGCTGGGAAGGAGTATCGAAGCGAATGCTTGTATCCCTGGAACTTGTAGTAATGACCATATTAGTAATATCAGTTGAAGGCACCATCCGGGCAACATAATCATCTTTATAATGCAAATGGTAAACCAGCGATGAGGGCAGCCATTTATTTTCATTGAACCTCACGGTATCCTTATACGGATTAATAATAGTTACCGGCAAAATAATACTTGCATTGGCCGGAAAACGGAGATCCTTGATTTTAAACTTAAGCCCGAGCTTGTAGTGAGATCTGAAATTATTCCAATAGCCGTAGTATGTGATGATGTTATTGCTGGTCACAAATGCCTTTCTCCCCGGGAGCCATCGCCAGGGGGCAAAATCAACTACCATGATTTCCTTACCCTGTATGCTTTGCTCAATATCGCTCCAGTAATAATACTGCGTTCTGTGCCCTGAGTAATCCTCCATAGTATAAGCGGGCTTTCCAGTATAAAAAATATACTTTGAGGTTCTCTGGTAGGAATTCAAAAAGAGCACAGGTCTGCCGCCTGCCTTTTTTTCAACTTCCTTCGACCATTCCTTCCATCCGTATAACTCAGACAGATTCACCAGAGAGCGGGGAAATTTCAGGTAATCAACCATCAGATAAGCTCTGAATGCAAATAAAACCGCTATGCTGATGGCCGCGACCGGGAGAATCCATTTTCTGAGTTTTATTTTTTCTGCGGATGTCCGGTAGGCCATGATCAGAAGCGCTACGAAAGCCGGAACGGTCCAGTTTGGCTCCACCTTTCCGCGGAAAGTATAGGCCATAAAAAACATTATTATCCCGATGGCATTGAATTTGAGGCTTTTGTCGAAGATGTCTTTAGGTTTGAACACGATCATGGCCCAAAAGAACACTATGGCCATAAAAGGTCCATAAATAGCGAACTGCCCCAAGAAGTATTCACTGAAATACTGAAAGAAGCTGAACTGATCGAAATTCCGCTCCATCAGATGGTAGTATATTGTCGGATGATCGTTGTTGAATGACCACAGGATATGGGGAATCATAAAAATGATCCCACTCAGAGCGGCAATATAAAATGAGCGGCTTTTCAGAAGCCTGAAGTTCGAAATAATGGTAAAGAATATCACCAGTATGCCGTTGTATTTGCTGTAGATCATGGCCGCCATAATCATACCCCAAAGCACAGAAAGAATGATGCTGTTGTTATCGAGCAGTTTTTTATAGACCAGGAAATACAGAATTGTGAAAAACAGCAATGCTACATCCGGGGCCGCCATAAATCCGCCAACCTGGGCGATCAGTGTAGAGAACGCCAGGGCCCCGAAGAGGATAGGGTCTTTGACCCCGGCCAGCCGTGAAAGCAGGTAAAACGAGAGGGTGTTGATGATCACAAAGAAAAACCTGACCCCGAATTCATTGTGGAAGAAAGTATAACCTGCCCTGATCAGAATACCAACCATAGGAGGATGCTCATAATACCCCCAGGCCGGTCGCTGACCATACATCCAGAACAGGGCCTCGTCGTCGAACAAGCCCGTAAATGCCGCCTGGATGAAATTGATGATCATCCAGCCGATCAGGATGTATAGCAGTAATTTTCTTTTATCTGTAGTTTCGGTCATTTCACCATTTCACCATTTCACCATTTCACCATTTCACCATTTCACCATTTCACCATTTCGCCATTTCACCATTTCACCATTTCACCATTTCACCATTTCACCATTTCACCATTTCACCATTTCACCATTTCACCATTTCACCATTTCACCATTTCACCATTTCACCATTTCACCATTTACAATCTCCCCATTAGCCTAACAACCATCTCCGCTTTCCAAGCCGCGAAATCCCCTTCAAGTATATGTGCCCTTGCTTCCTTCATAAGCCAGATATAAAAGCCCAGATTATGCATCGTGGCTATCATGGGGGCAAGCATCTCACCCGAGATAAACAGATGCCTCAGGAATGCCTTTGAATATAATGTATCGGAAAACACATCACCACCGGCTTCAAGAGGGGAGAAGTCATCCTTCCATTTTTCATTTTTAATATTAATAATACCATCTCTGGTGAAAAGCATGCCGTTGCGGCCGTTCCGGGTTGGGATCACACAGTCGAACATGTCGATACCCAGAGCGATACATTCAAGGATATTGGCCGGTGTTCCTACTCCCATAAGATATCTTGGTTTTTCCTGAGGAAGGATGCCGCAAACCAGGGCGGTTATCGAATACATGATCTTTGCAGGTTCGCCTACCGATAATCCCCCGATGGCATAGCCCGAAGCTTCTTTTGATGCTAAATATTCGGCTGACTGCATCCTCAGGTCTTCAAACGTACTGCCCTGGACAATAGGAAACAAAGCTTGTGAGTAGCCGTGAGGACATTCAGTTTTATCAAAATGTTCAAGGCAGCGGTCGAGCCATTGATGAGTACGTTTTAAAGATTTCTTCGCATATTCGTACTCGCAGGGCCAAGGAGTACACTCGTCGAAGGCCATGATGATATCGGCGCCCAGCGAACGCTGAATGTCGATAGCCGATTCAGGTGTAAAATGATGCCTTGAACCATCGATATGTGACTGGAATATAACTCCCTCGTCGGTGATCTTCCTTATGCCTGCCAGGGAATAGATCTGAAACCCGCCGCTGTCGGTCAGAATGGGCCGGTCCCAGCCGTTGAACTTATGCAGTCCGCCTGCATCGGAGATGATTTTTGTGCCGGGACGAAGATAGAGATGATAGGTGTTGCTGAGCATGATTTCTGCCCCGATCTCATTCTTCAGATCTCTGATATGCAAGGCTTTTACTGCTCCGGCTGTGCCTACCGGCATGAAAAAAGGTGTGTGAATTAATCCGTGATCAGTGATCAGTGACCCTGCCCTGGCTGAGCTACCTGGATCGCGATGTTCAATTCTGAAGTTCAAACTAAGATGCCTATTTATCGACAAAGGTAGGTTTTTCTGCCGGATTCTGAATATCTTTGCCGAAACCTACAGTTAAATCTTGTTAAATGCTTGACCTGCTTGTAAATATCAATACTGTTCCACTCGTATTGCTGATCATATTTTCCTGTTTCTTTCTGATCCAGATTACCTACTACCTGCTTATTTTTCTGAGGCTTGCAAGGTATAAAGGAGCTCGTACGGGCCAGTCGAAAACAGGCGTTTCGGTAGTTATTTGTGCACGTAATGAATATTATAATCTGAAGGCTAACCTGCATCTTGTGCTTGATCAGGACTATCCCGAGTTTGAAGTGCTCGTAGTAAACCATGCCTCTGATGACGAGACTTCAAACCTGCTTTCGGATTTGCAGCGCGAATATCCGCACTTGAAAAGCATCGAGATACAAAAAGACCTGAATTTTTTCTCAGGCAAAAAATTTCCGCTTTCCATCGGCATCAAATCGGCCAAATATGACCAGATACTATTAACCGATGCCGACTGCAAACCCTCTTCCAGGAACTGGATCACGGCAATGCAGTCAGCATACAGTAAGGGAATTAAAGTAACTCTCGGGTATAGTCCGTATACTCAAAACAAAGGCCTGCTTAACAAGCTGATCCGTTTCGACACAGCCCATATAGCCGTTCAGTATCTTTCATACGCTCTGGCGGGTTTACCATATATGGGGGTTGGAAGGAACCTCTCGTACCATCGGTCGGTATTTTATGATAATGGGGGTTTTATTCCGCATTACAGGATACGCTCGGGCGACGACGATCTGTTTATCAACCGGGTTGCAAAAAAAGCCAACACTGCAGTGGTCGTCACTGAAAACAGCTATACCCTGTCGGAACCCAAGAAGACCTTCGGCCAATGGATAACCCAGAAAAGACGCCACCTTTCTACTTCCATGCATTACCGCTTCAGACATAAGTTTCTGCTTGGGTTGTACTCTTTCAGTCTTTTGTTTTACTACCTGTTTTTTTTACTGATGCTTTCGCTCAATTACTCAACATTCCCTGTCCTTGGCTTGTTTGTTATCAGATTGGTCATACAGTATCTGATCCTCTCCCGCTGCTTTAAACAGTTGCATGAAAAAGATCTTATCCTTTTTATTCCATTACTTGAAATTGTACTTTTACTGCTGAATACTGGCATCGGCATCACAAACCTTTTCCGCGAACCGAATAAATGGAAATAGTAAACCATCTTACCGAGAAAGGGCAGAGGGATTACCAGCTTGTTCAGCTTGCGCGGAATAAGGGGGATCAGAAAGCATACGCGGAATTGCTTAACAATTACCGCGACTCATTGTATTTCATGATGCTTAAGATGACGAGAAATGCAACAGATGCCGAGGATCTTACCATCGAAGCTTTCGGAAAGGCTTTCAGGAATCTGGCCAACTACACTACCGAATATGCTTTCAGCACCTGGCTTTTTAAGATAGGCGCTAATAACTGTATAGATTTTCTCAGGAAAAACAAGAGGTTGGAATTTACCGGTTACGAGTGGGGAGACGAGGAGGATTCGATGGATATAAAATCGGTGATACCTGCCGACACTCTTGATCCGGAGGAACATGTGATAGCAAAACAAAAGGTGAAACTCATGCGCGAGGTGGTTGAAAAACTCAAGCCTCACTACAGGCATATGATAGAATTGAGGTATTTCCAGGAATGGTCTTACGAGGAGATCGCATCGAACCTTGACCTTCCTCTCGGCACTGTAAAAGCCCAGCTTTTCAGAGCCCGCGAGCTTCTTTATCAGATACTGAAAGGGGCGGAGGATAAGATATAGGAATGAATTTCACCATTTCACCATTTCACTATTTCACCATTTCACCATTTCACCATTTAACATTCGATTATGGACTTTAAGCAGCAAATACTTCAGGGCATTCCTTCAGATTTACCGGAACCATGGCTCATTGATGAAAGCGTAAGCCACGCTCCTGTAAGAAAAGATATCCTGAACGCCGATGAGAAGAAGCTGGCCGTTCGCAATGCTCTCCGGTATTTCCCTACTCACTTACACGATGTACTTTCAAAGGAGTTCGCGGAAGAACTCAAAAGATATGGCCGCATTTATATGTACCGTTTTCGCCCGTCATATGCCATGCATGCCCGCCATATCAGCGAGTATCCATGCAAATCGATACAGGCTGCCGCTGTGATGCTGATGATACAGAACAACCTTGACCCTGCTGTGGCCCAACATCCATATGAACTTATTACTTACGGAGGCAACGGCTCTGTTTTCCAGAACTGGGCTCAGTACCTGATTACCATGCAATACCTTGCCACGATGACTGTTGAGCAAACCCTGGTGATGTATTCAGGGCATCCGATGGGTCTTTTCCCATCGCATAAAGACGCCCCAAGGGTGGTAGTTACCAACGGGATGATGATCCCGAATTACAGTAAGCCTGACGACTGGGAACGGTTCAATGCTCTCGGGGTAACTCAGTATGGTCAGATGACGGCAGGTTCTTACATGTATATTGGGCCACAGGGTATTGTCCATGGTACAACCATCACTCTGCTGAATGCCGCACGGCGACAGGCTTCGGGCGACATCAGGGGCATGATATTCGTCACTTCCGGACTTGGGGGTATGTCGGGAGCCCAGGCCAAGGCATCGGTGATTGCAGGTGCTATAGGGGTTGTGGCCGAGATAAATCCACGGGCGGTTCAGAAACGGCATTCCCAGGGCTGGGTCGATGAAGTGTATACCGACCTTGATGAGCTAATCGCCAGAATGCTGAAAGCCAGGACGGGTAAAGAAGCCGTATCCCTTGCTTACCAGGGCAACATCGTTGATTTGTGGGAGAAGCTGGTCGAAAAGAATATTGAAATAGAACTTGGGTCTGACCAGACTTCATTACACAATCCATGGGCCGGGGGATATTATCCTGCAGGCCTCACTCTTGAGGAATCGAACCGCCTGATGGTTCAGGATCCGCCAAAATTCAGGCAGGAAGTACAGAAGTCCTTGCGCCGCCAGGTTGCCGCGATCAACAAAATGTCGGCCAAAGGAACATACTTCTGGGATTATGGCAATGCTTTTCTTCTTGAAGCCGGCCGCGCCGGAGCTGAAGTGATGAAACCCGACGGTACCTTCATCTATCCATCGTACGTTCAGGACATTATGGGTCCCCTGTTTTTTGATTACGGGTTCGGGCCTTTCCGCTGGGTATGTACCTCCTGCGACCCAAAGGATCTCGAAATCACCGACCGGATCGCCGGAGATATACTTGGGGAAATAGCCGCGGACTCGCCCGGCGAGATACAGATGCAGATGAGGGATAACATTCACTGGATACGCGAGGCCGGGAAAAATAAAATGGTCGTTGGCTCCCAGGCCAGGATACTGTATGCCGACTGTGAAGGTCGTATTAAGATAGCCTCTGCCTTTAACGATGCCATCAGTAAAGGTAAGATCTCGGCCCCCGTGGTTCTCGGCAGGGACCATCATGATGTTTCAGGTACCGATTCTCCGTTTCGCGAAACTTCAAATATTTACGACGGCTCGTCTTTTACTGCGGATATGGCGGTACAAAATGTGATAGGCGACAGTTTTCGCGGAGCTACCTGGGTTTCGGTGCATAACGGGGGAGGAGTTGGCTGGGGAGAAGTCATCAACGGGGGTTTCGGAATGGTTCTCGATGGCTCTGCTGATGCTGATCGCCGCCTTCGTTCAATGCTCCTCTGGGATGTGAATAACGGGATCTCACGCCGCGCCTGGGCAAGGAATGATGAAGCTTGTTTTGCGATAACACGGGCCATGCAGGAAAACCCTGCATTAAAAGTGACCCTGCCTAACAGGGTGGAAGATTCGCTGCTGAAAGATCTCTTCTGATTTTTTTCATCGTTTTATTCAACAAGTGGTGCATCATTTTCCAAAGGATCTATATGGTAAAGTGTGGGTTCATTTGCAATTTTGCCGGCTGTAAAGAATACAAGCCTTGATACCCTGGCCGCTTTGCTGAAATCGGACTTATCGGGATTGTCGCCGGGCTGGTGATAATCCTTGTGCAGTCCGGTGAAGAAAAACATAAACGGCACATTGTGCTTGTAATAATAATAATGATCGCTGCCTCCCATAAAATCGCTGTCCTTTACTACCAGGGTAAATTTTGTTTTTTTATTCTCACGTCTGATGATATTGGTGATATCCGGACTCTGTCTGGCGCCTTCAAGGTATAGTGAGTCAGGATTGTTTCGGCTGATCATATCGAGGTTCAGCATCGCTACCGTGGATGCGAGAGGGTAAAGCGGATTGGAGGTATAATACCGCGAGCCGAACAATCCTTTTTCTTCACCTGCAAACAAGATAAACATGAGACTTCGTTTGGGTTTTTCCTTCAGACTGCCGAAGGCATGGGCTACCGCCATCACCCCTGATGTTCCGGATGCATTGTCGTCGGCGCCGTTATATATATAGTCTTCAGTATTATTATGCTCTTTTTTATATCCCACATGATCATAATGCGCCCCTATAATCACAAGCTGTTTACTTAAAAACGGGTCGCTTCCCCTGATATATCCCGTAACGTTACGGGCTATTGAAATAGTCGTTTGTATGTCGGCATGCATACAGATCCTTGTATCCGGCAATTCAAAGGAAACGCAGGAAAGATCCTTTTCTATCCTCGCTTCAAGATTTTTCAGAGAATCCACATTTCCAAAAAGAAGGTTCACCACTTCTTCCCCAATACTCATTACAGGGATCTGGTCCTCGCGGTCAATGCACAAATGCAGCGGAACGGCTTCTTTCGGGATCACTTTCGATAAAGATGGCCAGGGATACCCGCGGGCTTTAACGGAGCTGTACTGAAGAGGACCGTTCACTACCAGCATCCCGGCTGCGCCATGCTGTATGGCGTTTTTCATTTTGGCTTTCAGAGAAATATATTTACTGTCATCTTTACCGTTGAAAACAGATAGAGAATCATCCTTTTGGGGCTCATTTCTGAATATGAGGACGATCTTGCCTTTAGTTTCAACCCCCTTGTAATCATCATATTTATAGTCCGGAGCAGTAATGCCATATCCGGCAAAAACCACGGAAGCTGTCACAGAAACTGCAGATGAGAAATCATAGGGCACATAGTCCGCCTTAATAGTCATCTGAAAACTTGCACCGTTACGGATTATCGCCAGCTCATTGCTGTCGCCCAGCTGATCGGAACAAATCGGGACTTCCTGAAAAAAGCTTCCTTTCCAGGGTTCAATGCCCCATTGCTTAAAATTCCGCGCTATATAAGAGGCTGCCGAATCAAGCTGTGGACTGGGAGTGTTCCTTCCCTTCATGGAATCTGAAGCCAGATAGCTGATCTGCTTGCCCATAAAGTCAGGAGTAATGAGTTTTTTTCCGTTTCCCGAACTGAATTGTGTGCCTGAACATCCTGCCATCACGAAAGATAGTATAATGAAATATCTGCAAATACTGAATTCAGATAGTTTTATCATCCGGAAAGGATTAGCCCTGTTTGATCATACAAACGTACTTGAAATAAGTAAAATGGACAAATTTCATAGTACAATCAAAAAAAATATTTTTTTTTCACGCAACGAATTGTATTCCGAACCTGTCTTTCACATAACAACAGGCAATCTGGCCCACGCCTTTGATTTTTATTTTTCAACAATCGTATCACTTTTTGGTTTATCCCGGATAAAGAAGGAGATTTTCTTTTATGATTCTGCTGTACACAAACGAACGGCTGATAAAGGGACTGCTGGAGGGAAAGGATTCCTGCATTAAATTTCTTTACAGGGAATATTTTCCTATGGTAAGGTCTATTGTCAGCACCCAGAACGGTAGCCAGGAAGACGCCGAAGATGTTTTCCATGATGGCTTGATTATTATTTATAATCGCCTCAAAAACAAGAGGTTTAAACTTAACAGTACCCTTAAGACCTACCTTTTCTCTGTCTGCAAGAATATCTGGATGAGAAGATGTGAGCGGAAGTACAGGTTGCTTTATGGAGCCGACTCTCTGGTGAATGAGACTGAAGGACCTTATTCTCAGGAGGCATCGGAGGAAGAGGAAACTGAGAAATTCAGGCTTTACAAGAAGCATTTTCTTGAATTGCCGGAATTCTGCAGAATCATTCTTACTCATTATCTCTGCAAGACCCCTTTACCCGAAATAGCCAGGATATTAGACTATAAGGACACGGAATATGTGAAGGCAAGAAAATATTACTGTAAAAACCTGCTCCGTAAAAAAATACTGAGCGATCCGAAATGTAAACAATTTATGAACTATGAATGATTTTTTTAAACTCAGCCATTGGATAGGAAAATTCACCGACAATGAGCTGACACCTGAAGAGGAGGACAGTCTTCTGATAGGGGCATCGCGTAATCCAATACTCAGGAATGAACTACGGCTTGACCGGGAGATCACAGGGCTTCTGGATGACTACCAGCGGATCAGACTATCTGAAACCATAAAAAGAACAATGAAAGCGGAAGAGGGGAAAGTTGTCATCCCGTTCTGTTATCAAATTGCTGCTTCCATGATTATTCTCATGACACTGGCCTGCCTTACAGGTTTCGTGATTCATTATTCTAATCAGAATGCCGCTCATCCTTTACTTGCAATTAGCACGATTCTGGAACCAAAGGTTAAGGATTTGCTGGTTTTTTTTAATGGGAAGGAGCGGCAGGACAGGCTTTTTTCTCCTTTAAAACGAAAAGTAACTGCCCAGCCCGTCAATGAGGATCGACTTTATACTCCGAGGCCGGAATATGAATTTCTTGTGGGCTCTGTAATGAGAGATGTTTCAGTAATCGTTCTTTCTCCAATGCCCAGGGTTAGCTGTAAATCTGACAGTCTGTTGCAGTTCAGCTGGCGATGGCTTAACGGCTCAGTACCGGTTAGTATTGAGGTATTTGATATTCACGACCGACTAGCATTCGATTGCGTACAGAAGACCGATGAAGTTTGTATTTTGAACATGAACCATTGGGCAAGAGGGCTTTATTATTATAAAATTTCAAGCGGGGAAGAATTAATAACCATGGGCAGCATTTCAATTTATTGAACGAGATGGATCCGAAGGTTTTATTGCTCATGATCCTATTACTTTTCGTGATTCCCCGTTTTCTGACTTCAGCCAGCGCCCAGGCTCAGGAGGTCGAGTCGTTTATTCCTGTTTCAGGATATTCTCAGCAAGAGCCTGATCCGGGCATGCTGCTGATGATCCAGAGCCTGCTTTCAAAACAGGAAGTGATACTGGAATATTTTCCTTCCGATACGATGCTTATTATTATTGTAATAACTAAGGAGTCAACCGAAAAATTCGTTTTAAGAACAGGTCTTGAGCTCAGGTCTGGGGTGAGCAGGGTTCTTAAAAAGATCAAACTGGCCGATTTAGGGGATTATAAAAAACAGTCAGAGGGTTTAAGTGAAGTTCTGCTTGAAACAGTCGCAATGAAACTTAAAGGAAAGAACAAGGCAATCATCATAGCACATAATTTTCTCAATGGGTTTCCATTTGAAGCGCTTTTGTACCATGTTATAAATGCAGGTACACATGCATGTAATTCTACTTATTTTATCGAAGCGAAAGAGATAGTTTATAATAACTCTCTTAACCAATGGCTGAGTAAGCGCTTACACAAAAAGATTTCAGAAGTGAATAAAAAATCTGAAAATACCATTGCATTTGCAGGATTTTCGCCTGGTTTTGAATTTCATGAATGTGTTCAGGAGCTTAGGGATGCGCCGAATGAGATCAGCACAATTGGACGAATGTTCAATGATAGAGGAAAAACGCCATTGCTTTTACTGAATGAAAATTCAAATGAAAATAATTTCAAGTCGATTGCCTGTTTCAGCCATATAATTCATATTGCCACGCATTCGATTTCGGGTGATGATGATCAGAAGATGAACGGACTTCTGTTCAATGAGTTCGGAGCACGACAGAATTATTGCGGCACGGATGACGGGCTGCTGGCTATCAGTGAAATCTGCGAACTGAGACTCAGTGCCGATTTAATCGTGCTTAATTCCTGTTCCTCTGCAAATATCAGAAGCCGGATAGGCAGAAACTGGATTTCCTGTGCCGATTGTTTCATGAAGGCAGGAGCAAATAACGTAATCTGCACTTTATGGAATGTCACCGACTGTTTTGCAGAACGGTTCATGGTGGAATTCTACCGTTACTTTCTCTCAGGCATGTCGTTTAGCAAAGCGCTGCAACAAGTTAAAATGAAAATGATTAAAGAACGGTCCACTTCCCTGCCTGTGAACTGGGCAGCTTATGTGTTAATTGGCGAATGAACCGGCTCTATTTGCTGGCTATGGTTTCTATCTCAATGAGCGATCCCAGGGGAAGCGCTGTAACTGCATAGGCAGCGCGGGCGGGTGCATTCCCGGGGAACCAGGTTCCGTAAACCGAATTCAAAGCCGGGTAGTTTGCCATGTCGCTTAACAGACAGGTTGTTTTAACCACATCCGCGAAAGAATATCCTGCGGCATTAAGGATAGCCCCGATATTTTTCATCACTTGCCGGGTCTGTTCTTCGATCCCTCCCTCAACCATTTTTCCGGTCGATGGATCAATAGGGACCTGCCCCGAGATAAATAGCATGCCATTTGTTTCTACAGCCTGGCTGTATGCCGCGATGGCCTTAGGCGCATCGGGAGTGGAAATGAATCTTTTCATGTTTATTTTTAGTTTTTTGTTGTTTTATCCCCATCTGCCATCAGATATCAGATATCAGATATCAGATATCTGATATTAGTTTGAAAAGTCACGGAAATCTTTCTTTTTATTCAGCTTAAGGTCCTGCAACATAGACGCTTTGACATTGATGGAAAAGCTCCAGTTCTGCTGTCCTCCTTTCGGAACCCAGCCAAACCGCATCTCCCAGCAATGCAGGTCGCGGTAAACGTCGATGGAAGTATACGACAGCTGGCCGTGGGTAAAGTCCCATCCGGTAGTCACCGAAATCTTCCATTTCGGGGTGATATTAAGCGAACCGCTAACCCCCAGGGTTTGTGTAAACTGGTCCGTATTATGGTAGACGGCAGAGGTATAGGAGTTTATATAATGGAAGTTGTACGAGACACTGAACTGCCACGGGATGTCGAAATCAACGTAGTAGTCGTAGTCAGGGACTACCTCCATCTTTTGCTGAGGCGTTTCCGGGCCAGGGCTGGTACTGGCAGCGGGGCTGCCTGCAGCGGCCGGGGCGGGTTTCTTTTTCCTGGCTTTATCTGAAGTCAGGCTGTAATTAAATCCAACGTCAAGGCTGGAGTTGTCAAACTTCAGCAGTCTGTTGGTGGCCTTCAATGTTGTTTGATTCACCCGTCTGCCCAGGGAATCATGCACGTACATGTCCCACTGGGCCCCATATTGTATGCTTAGTCCCTGGATTATAGTACTTCGGGCCGACAGTTGCAGGGGAGACCAGTTCAGAGAATCTTTTGTAAGGTCATATGAGATGCGGACACTCAGATTATCAATGAGGGCGAATTTTTTTGTTCCTGTCACGGTGTCTTTACGGTTGCGGACCTTCATTTCCACATTGTTGTCCAGAACAAAACTCACTACACCCGCTCTGAACTGAGGCGGGCCGCCGTAAATACCATTTTGGAAAATCGAATACTTCTGAGGATTTAAGGTGTTGGTGTCATTCTCGATATAACGGTAATATCCAAGCTTGGATCCGCCGAAATCGGGAGTATAGGAAAACGAGACCGTGGGTGTCATCATATGCCTGATTGCGACAAGCGGTCCTTTCTTGAAAGTATACATGCCATAGATCCTTGTATTCAGGGAAGATGAAAAGCTGGCATCGACCGCATTTGCAAAACCGCTTACCATGTACGACTTATACCCCGGCAGTATGATACGGCCGGCACTTATAATCGTGTCTTTCTGATAATATTTCCTGATGGTCATGAAGTACATCTTGTCGCTCAGGTTTACCGAGTTGGTCCAGGTAAAGAACTTCAGCACCCTTATTGAGGCGCTGACCGGAACGGAATGCCTGATGCCGTTTTGAAGACTGTCGAGCCAGTTCCCTTTGAAAAGCAGGGAATCAACGGTATTATACCTGTTTTCAATATCCAGGTTGTATTTCATTGTGATGTTCTCGTACCATCTGAGATTTCCTATCGGGTTTTTTCTGCGGAAAGGGTTAAATTGGTTCACCGACAAGGCAATCTGTGGAAAAGCGACGTTGATTGATTTTGATAGAGTATTCTGGCTGTGGTTGAAGTTAAGGGTAAGAAAAACCTTGCCTCCAAAATTTGTTGAATAATTCACACTAGAAGTAAATGTATTCGACAGATAATTCTGCACGCTGGAGCTAAGGTTATACTTATTGTATGTGTTGCTTACCAGGTTGACATTAGCAGAAAATGTTGACTTTGGCCTTGCTTTTGGATCCTGCGAATGGTTCCAGTGAAATTCGAAATCCTTTTTTATCTGGAAATTAGGTGCGTCCTGAGAACCAATCCTGTTCAGGGCATAGCCAAACCTTACACCCCCGGTGTATTTATATCGTTTGGTGTAACGGAATGTGGGCCTTATCGCCCAGCTGCCGTGAGTGTAAATGTCGCCCTGAACCGTCAGGTCCATATACTGGTTCATGGCCCAATAGTAACCCAGGTTCTGAAAATAAAAGCCCCTGTTATCAGTTTCACCATAAGTAGGAAGAAGAATCCCGGAACGTCTTCCGGAACGGCTTGGAAAATATCCGAAAGGAACAATGATCGGGGTAGAAACCCCTGCTATTTCCATAAAGGCCGGACCTGTGATAACCCTCTTGCCCGGGATAACTTTGGCCTTTCCGAAACGAAATGCGAAATGAGGGTCTTCTGGCAAATCACAGGTTGTATATGCCCCGCTCTTTACATAGGTCACATCATTTTCCATCTTCTTTACCACCGTACCGTGCAGGTATCCCTCGTCCTGCTTCGTAAATACAGTCTTTATAAAGCCCCGTTTGGTATTGTAGTTATACCGCATCTCTTTTGACTTGAACGATAGCGCTCCCTGTGTGAAGTCAGGAATACCCTGATCCTTACCCGTGGTATCCGGAACACCCGTGGCATAAACTTCGCTTTTCGGAAAATCAATCTCAAGGTAAGCCGCTTTCATGGTGATGTCTTCGTACTTTACTTCAGCCTCCTTGTACATATAAACTTTTTGTTTGTCGATCTCGAATCTCAGAGAATCAGTTGCTTTAAAGTCAACTTTTGATTTCAGTTTAATAGTTGGAGCTTTTTTTTGAGGGAGGCTGTCCTTCTTAAGTGTGTCATGGGCAACAGTAATACTGGCTTCCCTGGGTATTTCAGGCGAAGTGGCAGAATCCACTGAAAGCAACCTCCCGTCCTGGTCACGTATTACCGCATTCTTCAGAGTGTTCCAAACCGCTGCACTGTCGGGTTTTTTTTTCTTCACCGTATCATCCAGAGCAGGCCGGAATGCATGAAGCGTAAACCCCATAAATACAAAAAGGAGCAAGAAGGCAGTCCTTGTTAATAATTTGGTTAACAACTTCTCTTCCGTATTCTGAGGTTTATAATATATCTTTGTTCTGAAAACAGACTGGATTAATGAATGAAAATCCTTGTTTTTCGAAGCTCAAAACTAATCAAAATACTTAGATTGATTGGTCTTTTTATGAATCTTTAACAATAAAACAAAGGCTTTCAGGCATTTACATAATACGTGCTGAGTTCTTTCCCAACATGCAAAAAACAACCATCCGATTAACTGTCTGGTTTTATCTTCTCTGTCTTCTTTTATTGTCGCTGAGTCTTAATGTTTGGGCTCAGAAAAAAGTCACTATTAAACGTGTCGTAATTGATGCAGGTCACGGCGGTCAGGACCCCGGGGCGACAGGCCGGCGGGCAAAAGAAAAAAATCTCAACCTTGCCATCGCACTTAAACTGGGCAATATGATCCAGAAAAACTGTAAAGATGTCAAGGTCATATTTACCCGCGACCGTGATGTATTCGTGGAGCTGAACCGCAGGGCCCAGTTTGCAAATGACATGAAAGCCGATCTGTTTATTTCCATACATTGTAATGCCAACACTAACCATAATCTAAAAGGAGCCGAGACCTATGTTATGGGGCTTCACAGAAGTCAGGCCAATCTTGAAATTGCAAAGATGGAGAATTCGTCAATCCTCATGGAGGCTGATTACGCGAACCATTATGATGGGTTTAACCCGAATTCCGATGAATCCTATATCACTTTTTCAATGTTCCAGGATGCCTATATGGAACAGAGCATGGAATTTGCAGCAGAAGTGCAGAAGCAGTTTGAAGAACGGGTGGGAATGAACGACAGGGGTGTACGTCAGGCCGGGTTCCTGGTCATTTACAAAACAACCATGCCCAGCGTTCTCATCGAAACCGGGTATCTTAGTAATCCACAGGAAGAAACTTTCATGATTACAGATAAAGGTCAGGAATATATAGCCTCGGCCATCTACAGGGCATTTAAAACATTTAAACAAAACGTTGAGCATCCGGAGTTTACAGTGAACCAGCAATATCCAAAATCGTACATGCCAAAGGCAGAAACTGCTCAATTAAAAAAACCAGCTTTGGATTCTTCTCCTGTAAAACAGTATTCCAGGCCTGCAATGCAAGATAAGGGCCACCCAGATTATCAGGCCCCTGCCCCTAAACCTTCATCGGCCGGCCTGGTTTCAATAAAAATTCAGATTGCCTCTATGGCCAGAGAAGTGGAAACATCATCTCCGGTTTTTTCCGGACTCTCAGGCGTGAGGATGTACCAGCATAACGGTATGTTTAAATATACCGTGGGTGATGAAGCAAGCATAGCTGCAGCAGAGCGCCTCCTTTCTGATGTGAGGTCGAAAGGGTTTAAAGATGCCTTTATTGTTTATTTTAAAAACGATTTGAGGATAACGAAAGAAGAAGCTTTGTCAACACCGGGTGTAAAATGATATTTTCAGATTTTAGTTTACCTTTGTAAAAAAAATTATGACCATCAAATATCAACGGGAGATCAGGATTGGCGTTGTATTTATTATCGCCACCCTGGTGCTTATCTGGGGTTTGATGTACCTGAAAGGTCTTGAATTGCTAACCCCCAGCAGAGCATTTTATGCCGTATATGATAATGTGGATGGCCTTGTGGTTTCAAATCCGGTAACACTTAACGGATTACAGGTTGGCCAGGTAAACGTGCTGAAGTTTGATCAGAGGCACAACGGTAAAATAATCTGTGAGTTATATATAAAAGGCGATTATCCTTTTCCGAAAAATTCCATAGCCCGCATTCGCAGTTCCAGTCTGCTTGGGTCGAAGGAAGTGGCTCTGATCCTCGGGAACTCGCCAACAGCAGCCAATAACGGGGATACCCTTTTGAATGAAATTGAAGCTTCCCTCAGCGCTGAAGTCAACAAGCAACTGCTCCCACTCAAACGAAAAGCAGAGAACCTGATCAGTTCCATCGATTCGGTGGTTGTAATCGTTCAACTGGTACTAAACAAAAATACCCGCGAAAATCTGGTACAGGCCATCGACCATGTAAAAGAAGCCCTGGCTAATATAGCCCATGCCACCTTTGCCCTTGACACTCTTGTTTCTACCCAGCGTGCGAATATTGCCGGTATCATCGGGAACGTAGAATCTATCAGCAGAAATCTCAAACAGAACAACGACAAGATCAGTCATATACTATCTAATCTTTCCGATGTGAGCGATTCACTGGCTAAAGCAAGAATTCCGGCGACCATCATGCAGGTCAACCAGACTGTGAAAAGCCTCAATACGACTCTTGAAAAGATCAATAAAGGGGAAGGCTCGCTAGGCTTGCTGATCAATGATCAGAAATTATATCTCGATCTGGAAAGTGCCGCCCGCAACCTGAACCTTCTGATCGAAGACATGAAGGCAAATCCGAAGAAGTATCTGAAGATTTCGGTGTTTTGATGGGGATTAGGGATTAGGGGTTAGTGTGGTTATTCCAATCCCCAACCCCCAATCCCCAACCCCCAATCACCACACAAAAATATCCTGCCTGGTCTTCGGCCGCCGGTCTTCAAGCCATTTGAAATTCTTGAGTTTCAGGTCGTATGGGCTTACGTCCTTCTCGGGATAGATGGCCCCGGTAGTGCTTCCAAGGTATGTAATACTCTTTAGCTGGTTGTTGCTGATGAAAACCAGCATGTCGCTGGAAACGGCTTTCTGAATTCCGATCAGAGTCTTGTCTTCCTCCCTTCCCCAGTAAACGGTTTCGGCGTTTCCAAGCACCTTGATCTTGTAAAGTTCATTCTTTTTAAAATACCCGGCCATGTCGCGGCCCTTGATCTGGTTGTATTTTCCGGTATCATCCTGTGATATCAGGAAGGCCGAATTATACAGGGCCATGGTATCCATTACACCGTTCTTCATAACCAGCCTGATAGAATCGGCCGTCATCTGGTTTTTGACAGACCATATGACCGGTTCATGATACATTACCATGGCCGAATCTTTGCTATGCCAGACCAGGGAATCGCACATCCCCTGAAGATCGGGCCGGAAAAATTTCACTTTGTAATAAGCATATACACTGCGGATGTTATTGCTGGAATCAAACCAGGCTTTCACCGAATCACCGTGAATATGCAGAGCCGTTTTCTTATCGACCATAATAGCCACCGCGCTGTCGGTCATAAACGCAAAACCCCTGTCGCGATGCATTTCCCCGTAATTCCCGGTAAGCATCATATTCTGGATCGAATCGAAAATGACTGCGTGACGGAAAACCTGGCCAAACCCGGGTTTCCGTTCATAATACATGCTGTCGCCGGTCAAATACTGCGATTCATGAAAGATTTTCGCCCTTTCTTTGAAACTGGCAATGTCTATTTTAGTATTGTACCATCCGTTCTCGGTATAAATTGAATCGACTTTGTCTTTACTGACAATTTGTGAGGGTCCGAAAAAATAAGCCACCGAAGTGGCGGTATTGTACATCAGTGTATCGGATTTCATCGTGTAATCGGGATTCAGCAGCAATACCTTATCCTTGAAGAAGAACTCCTTCTTATCAGTATAATAATAGCCGTGTTTGCTGATCAGGATATTTTTTTCATTGACGATCTTGCCCCAGTAATTGTAAGTGGCAATCTGGGTATTTCGGTCATAGATCAGGGTATCGGTAGTAAGCGTGGTCTCGTTGTCGATAAGTTTCACATTGCTCCAAACCCTTGCCTGCTTGGTATTGCCGTTATAGGTAAGAGAATCTCCGAACAGGTTGAGAGTATCGCTGAGGTGAATATGCACATTATGGTAAGCATAAACGGTATTGGAAGCCTCATTCAGATAAGCGCTGTCGCAATACATCAGGGCACTGTCGTGGCGAAGTATCACATTTCCTATGATACGCTGGGCATCGGGCCTGATCTCCTTGTTGAAATCCCAGCGGTCGCCTTTTTCGAGCAGGATCTTGGTGGTGTCCTGGGCAAACACGGCGGCCGGCCTCAGGAATACGAAGCAGCAAAGAAACAAAGTCAGCAACTTAAAAAGCCTGATCATCAGCCGGAGTTTTTGCAAAGATATTTTATTTCGGCCGAAGATAGCTATTCAAGGCTGCTACATATTTCTCGAAAGCCGAAATACCGGCCGGTGTAATCCGGCAAGTGGTTCTTGGCATTTTACCCCTGAATGATTTCTCAACAGAGATGTAACCGGCTTCACGAAGTTTCTCAATCTGTACACTCAGGTTGCCGGCCGTGGCATTTGTCTTCTCCCTGATAAAGACAAAGTCGGCCTCCTCGCTGCCTATCAGGATGGATATCACAGCCAGCCTGAGCTGGGAATGAAGCAGGGGATCAAGATCCTTGAACATATTTTTTCTCCTTCCTGTTAAGCATGTGACCCGGGATCACAAATCCGGCGACAGCCGAAATGAACAGGGCGAACATCTGGACGCCATAAACACCCGTCTTGTGCAGGCTGAAAAGCAGGACAAAGGATGCTGCAAAGCAGAAGAGCCCACCGAGTGTAAGAGGTTTGAACTCATAGGCCTTTCCTGAAACAAACAGGGCAAAACCGTACAGGCAAAGCATGAAAGGCACTAACAGCAGCCAATGGAACCAGCGTACGAATTCATGGCCTGGCTTTACTGCTTCTGCCACTGTATTGACGATCAGGGAGTCGATGAGCATCCCGAACACGACTACAAGGATGGAAATGGTAAAACCAATCCATACCCTGTTCATCAGGCCATCGATATAGGTTCGTACCCGGTTTTCACGATCGATCTTTTTCACCAGCATGTAATGGAAGGGGTAAGCGGCGGCCATCAGGAACCACAGATAAAATGCATGGTAACGCGTCTCATGGGGCAGGGTCTCCAGCAATACCCAGGTCGCAAGACTGAAACCGGCTACGAGGTAACCCCAAAAGAGGATGATCTTTGCTGTACCCTTTTGCAGATTGTTCTTCGCCGTGTTGATCATCTGCCCGATCAGGTCCAGGCTTTCTTTTTCGGTTAATAAATTTTCCATAAAAATTGTTTTGTTAAGTTACCGTATTAATTTTTCTGAGTTTTCATGAAACAGGGAAGCAGGAGGTTCCGGGTTTCAAATTCAAATGATGTTGCAAATATAAACAAGTTTATAAAATAAACCAAATGTCTTGATAAGTTTTAACAATAATTAACAGTGAAGCTTCCCATCCCGTAGAAATGCCTAATTTTGGTACTTCTTTGGAAACTATCCCTTTCTTAATGATGAAACAACAATTTGACCCAAAGCGCAACTATGAAGAGACCCGGAAAGCTGTAGGGTACATCGGGCGCAAACAAGCCACCCAGGCCGATTATGACCGTATCGGATTCATGTCGGGACTGGAAGTGCACCAGCAACTGAATACCAAACAGAAACTTTTTTGCCGCTGTCCGGCCGGTATATTTCAGAAACCTGAGGAATTCGACGCAGAACTCATCCGCCATATGAGACCAACACTCAGTGAACTGGGCGAATACGACGGAACGGCCCTGATGGAGTTTAAAACGCGGAAAGAGATCGTTTACCGGATATCCAATACCACGGCCTGTACCTACGACGTGGACGACACTCCGCCTTTTCCCCTGAACAGGGAAGCTTTGAATATTGCCATCGCGATATCCGTGCTTTCGAAACTTAAAATCGTGGGGGAGGTGCATATCACCCGCAAGCAGTATCTCGACGGAAGCATACCTACAGGATTTCAGCGAACAGCTATCATCGGTGTGGAAGGCGAGATTCAGCTTAAGAACAAAAAAGTACGGCTGATCCAGCTGAGCCTTGAAGAAGATTCCTGCCGGGAAGTTTCCGATATAGGTCATGTGAGAATTTACCGTACCGACCGGTTGGGAATGCCGCTGATTGAAACGGTGACCTATCCCGATTTTGCAAATCCTGATGAGGTGAAGGAAGGGGCCGATTACATCCGCTTCCTGAACAGAAGTACCGGTAAAGTGCGGCAGGGGATAGGTTCAACCCGGGCCGATGTGAATGTAAGCTGCCGCGGAGGTACGAGAGTTGAGATTAAAGGTGTTGCACATAATTCATGGATGCCCGAGCTCACTCATGTCGAGGCTTTCAGGCAATGGGCTCTTCTGCAGATAAAGGAACTTCTGCTGAAATCGGTTAAAGATGCTTCGGTCTGGAAAATCTCTTCAAAAGAAGTCAGCCTGAAAGAAATAAAAATCGAGCTTCCCGAAGTCCACAAAACCAATAAATCAACAAAAATATACATCGTCAACCTGCCGCAGTTCCGCGGAATTCTTTCCCATTTTACCCAGCCGGGCAAAATGTTCGCCGATGAGATCACCGACCGTTTGAAAGTGATTGCATGCATCGAAAAGCCCAATATGATCCATTCAGAGATGCTCGAGGATATGGCCCGCGACAAGGTGTGGACTAAGGTAAGGACGATACTGGGCAGTAGGGAAGAAGATTCACAGATCATTTTCTGGGGGCCTGAGGCCGATATAAAAACGGCGCTGGAGACGATTGAAGAGCGCTGCAAAATGGCTTTGAGCGGCGTTCCCAACGAAACCCGTAAGTCGTTTGAAAACGGGACAACGATTTTCGAAAGGGTGCTTCCGGGTGCCGACCGTATGTATCCCGATACCGATTCCGCTCCAATACCGCTTGAAGACGAAGTGATTGAAAACATGAGGAAAGACCTTGCCCCCGATATTTGTGACCGTTACAGTCAGTTGGCAGCCTGGGGAGTTCCGGCTGATACTTTCACTTTTATCCTGAAATACAACCTTGTGCCCTTGATCGAGAAATGCTCCGGTGAACTGGGCATAGCTCCTAAGTTCGTTGCCACTCTTCTGGGTCATAACCTGAAACATCTTCAGGGAAAATACAATGCTTTTCAATTATTCCGGAACGCCATGGTATTTGAGCTGCTGAAATACATCAAACAACGGGGGCTCGACCTTGCCATCGCAGCAAACATGATGAGGGTACTTTTCGATCATCCGAAGATGGATTTTGATTCCATACTGGTCACCCTGGGTTATAAGGAGGTTTCCAGGGAAGAGATTCTGGGCAAACTTCCCTTTCTGGTAAAAAAATACAAGGAAACCAGGACCTCAAAAGAAGATTCAGCCGGCCACCGCTGGATCATGGGAAGCCTCCACAAACTCGCCCTCGGCAACATATCTTTACGGGAGCTGAACAATCAGATAATTCTTTAATTTCACCATTTCACCATTTCACTATTTCACCATTTCACCATTTCACCATTTCATTTATGACTGAAGATATTTTCCAGGGATACAAAGGGCGCGCACTCGCAATAATGCAGAAATTCAATGCACGGGTTTGGGCCAAGGTAAAGGTTGATACAAGCCGGGGCGTTTTTGAAGGCACTATCCTGCCAAGGGCAGAAAACACAGACGACAAGCACCTGGTGCTGAAATTTTTTACCGGGTACAACATTGGTGTTGATGTAGAGACTATTACAGACATTACCGAGCTTGGGTATAAGAAAGCGGTATACAAGATCCCCGAAAAAGAATTCCCGTATACCAAGGGATTACCCAGTGTTAAATTACTCGGGACCGGCGGAACCATTGCCTCCAGGCTTGATTACCGCACCGGGGCTGTCATCCCTGCATTTTCACCCGGCGAATTATACGGGGCCGTACCCGAGTTGGCCGATATCTGCAACCTGACCACCGAAAAGATATTCGCCGTATTCAGCGAGAACATGGGGCCTGAGCAGTACAGGAAACTGGCTATTGCCATCGGGGAGGAGATCGAAAAAGGCATACAGGGTATCATCATCGGGCATGGCACCGATACCATGCACTATACATCCGCTGCGCTTACGTATATGGTGCAGAATTCGCCCATACCTATCGTACTTGTGGGATCACAGCGTTCGTCTGACCGCCCCAGTTCCGATGCTGCACTGAACCTTATGCATGCCGCTACTGCTGCAGGCCATGGTGATATTGCAGAAGTGATGGTTTGCATGTTTGGACCTACGTCGGATGAGTACGGGTTTTTACACAGAGGTACCCGGGTTCGCAAGATGCACTCATCGTATCGTTCCACCTTCCGTACCATAGGCGATACGCCGATAGCAACGGTAAGCCGCAAAGGCGTTCTTCCGATCAAGACCGATTACAACCTCCGCCGCAGCGACCGCAATGTGAAGATCACACCAGTGTTTGAGGAAAAGGTGGCCATGATCTATTATTACACAAACATGCAGCCCGACATGATTGATTCACTGGTCGATAATGGTTATAAAGGGATTATCATCATTGGTACCGGCCTGGGTCATGTGAACAAACCCCTGTATCCCGCCATCGAAAGGGCGAGAGAAAAAGGAGTAGCCATCTTTATGACGGTACAAACCATATGGGGATACGTGCATATGTTCGTGTACGATACCGGCCGGGATCTGATGGCCAAAGGCGTGGTTCCTCTCGAAAACATGCTGCCCGAAGTAGCTTATATCAAGCTGGGCTGGGCCCTCGGACAAACTTCAGACATTGAAGAAGTAAAAAAGATCATGCTGACCCCAATCAACAGCGACATCACCCCCCGTGAACCATACAACGGCTACCTGATCTACCAGGGCGGGGTGCCGGAGGTGGAAGAGTTTATACGGAAGTTCCATAAATAAAATGGTGAAATGGTGAAATGGTGAAATGGTGAAATGGTGAAATGGTGTTCGGCGAAGCCGTAATGAACACCATAGAAATAAACAATTCGTGAATAAATCGTCAAAGCATTCCGGCTTGAGTAAATTTCCGATCCCAAAAAGCAAATCCGAATACGCTTACCATCATTGAAGTAAAAATTTCAATGATTGCCCACAGGAAATTGAAAAGCTGATCGAAACGGGTATTTACTTCAGAATGAAGTGATTCCAGCTTTTGTTCGGTCCTGATAATCCGGTCGCGGTCATCTAAAGTAAACGGAATTTCCTTCACTTCAGCCTTCAGTACCAAAGGGAAGAAAAACAAAAAAATACAAAAAAACTTCCTGAATGTTTTCATATAGATTTGGATTAAGTTATTTACACTTAATCCTTCTAAACCACAAAAGTAGTACAGAAAAAGCGAAAAAATTTCAACAGCAGGGAGAAATAGTTTCCACCGGGTCACTTTACAATCGAAGTTGCCACGTTTGGGCTTAACGGATTAACTTCGATGCTCCTTGTTAACGGGATCACGACCAAATCCATATCTTCCATTGGGATAGCTCCCAATAATACCTGATCTCCAAGTACCAGAGCCCCGGCAAAACCGATCCTGTTCTTAAACCGGATCTCGAGCGGTCCAACGTAAGGTACCAACTTATGGGAACCATCAGTAAGCGTAATTTCCTTTTTATCAATCTCCTGCAATTCAAGTTGGATGCAGATATGCTCAGGAATGCAAAGATGAACTGAGCCGGTATCAGCTAACGCGATAACAGAAACCCCGGCAAGTTCGGGTTTGCGGGGATTTCGCATCGTCAACTGAGCATTAACCAGTCCCATTTCTTTGTTTTTTACAAATTTACGGCAAAATCCTGAAAAATGGAACTGGGATTTAAGAAATTATTTAATATTAGCTCTTGAGCATATCACTGAGTGTTATGTCCTATATTTGACTTTCGGAGAACCGCAATTGGCTGAAAGGATAGATATCAATGATGGTCCGTACGCGGGCATGCTTTTAAGAAGAATACGAAAAAAGACAGAAATAGTAAGTTTTTTGCCGCTGCGTTTTTTTAGTCTCACGATGCCGGATTAATAATAATCAAGCTTTCGGATTCTGGTAATAACCGCTTTTTATTGTTACTTTTGTATATATAAGGCAAGGTCTGTCATCGAGCATGTTATAAGATTAACGTATGAAAACCCATTTGCGATGAAATATATCTTTATTGTTTTGTTTCTTTTCCCGCTTTGTCTGCGGGCTCAGCAGATCACAAACGTGAGCGCTATGCAGGCCGGGAAGAACATCATAGTTTCGTATGATCTATCGGGAAAACAGGGGCAGACGTTTACGGTCAGTCTTTTTGTATCGGAGAACGGAGGCTCAACCTGGCAGGGGCCTTTAAACAGTGTTACAGGTGATAAGGGGCAGGGGATAAACCCTGGAACCGGCAAACGGATCATCTGGAATGTTTTGCAGGACAGGGACAAACTGCAAGGCTCCGCTATTGCATTTAAAATCAGGGCGAGTTATGCAGCCAGCGGTGCTTCAGGCAGCATCGAAATGGTGTATGTTGAAGGCGGAACGTTTCAGATGGGCAGTAACGACGGAGAAGCCGATGAAAAACCGGTACATTCAGTAACCCTGAACAGCTTTAATATTGGCAAATACGAAGTAACCCAGAAGCAATGGCAGGATGTGATGGGATCAAATCCATCAAATTTTACAGGATGCAATAACTGTCCGGTTGAGAAGGTTAGCTGGAACGATGTTCAGGATTTTATTCAAAGGCTTAATACAAAAACTGGCAGTAATTACCGTTTATCTACCGAGGCGGAATGGGAATATGCCGCCAGAGGAGGTAATAAAAGCCGTGGATATAAATATTCAGGAGGTGATGATATCGAGGCGGTTGCATGGTATGATGACAACAGCGGCTCAAAGACACATACAGTAGGTCAAAAACAAGCCAATGAACTAGGGATTTACGACATGAGCGGCAACGTTTGGGAATGGTGCAGCGACTGGTATGGGAATTATTCCTCAAATTCCCAAAATAATCCGAAGGGCTATTCATCGGGCTCCTACCGCGTGCTTCGCGGCGGCAGCTGGAACTACGGCGCTCAGCGCTGCCGTGCATCGCTTCGCGGCGACTACGACCCCGACGCCCGCTACGACACTTTAGGCTTTCGTCTGGTTGTTGTCCCATAGTTCAGTGGCAGCTTTTTGTGCCATACCTTTTGAGCAAAAGAAATGTTTGGCTAAAGGTGAGTGAGGGACGAGCGAGCAAAGAGCCAATACATAATAATAATACCGCCATGCGGTCGGTTTTTTTTTGAAAAATGCAGATAAAGTTGTTTACCATACCTGTTGGCGATGCAGGCGCTTTTACTGAAGAACTAAACCGGTTCCTGCGAGCCAATAAAATATTGGAAGTTGAAAACCATTTGATAAGCAATGAAAAAGGCGCCACCTGGTGTTTTTGTGTGAAGTTCATTGAATCGGCCTGGGTCAGTAAACCCGGTGAGCGACCTAAAACAGACTATAAAAATGAATTGGACGAAGATACATTCTTAGTGTTTTCAAAACTCCGAATGGCCCGCAAGCAGATTGCTCTTGAGGATGCTGTGCCGGCTTATGCGATTTGTACCGATCAGGAACTGGCTTTGATGGCAGGCCTGAAGGAACTGACGTCCGCCAATCTACATACAATTAAGGGCTTTGGAGAGAAGAAACTCGAAAAATACGGGAACAGGTTAATCCGGTTAATTCAAAAATCCACTTCAAATGAAGAAAGCAGGAAACCTTTATAAACAGATATATGACATGGAAAATCTCAGGCTTGCTTATATAAAAGCCAAGAGAGGGAAAGAAGCAAAACCCGGTGTTTATCAGTATTCGAGAAATGTAGAAAAAGAACTACTCAATCTCAGAACAGCACTCATTTCAGAAACTATTATATTGGGTGAATATCATTTTTTTACCATATTTGAACCCAAGGAGCGTCTGATTTGTGCCGCTACGTTTGCCGACAGGGTGTTACATCATGCCATAATAAATGTATGCCATCCTTTTTTTGAAAGATATCAGATCAGCGATAGCTATGCCACTCGCATTGGCAAAGGGCAATATGCAGCTTTGGAACGAGCTAAAGTCTTCCAGAAGAACAATACCTGGTTTTGCAAATTGGATGTTCGCAAATATTTCGATTCAATTGATCATGCCTTGCTTTTATCGTTGCTCTCAAAACGGTTTAAAGATAAACGCTTATTATCAGTATTTAAAGTTATTGTCAATAGTTATCACGCCAATCCTGGTAAGGGTTTACCTATTGGGAACCTGACGAGTCAATACTTTGCCAACTTTTTTCTGGCTCTTGCCGACCATTATATTAAGGAAATCCTGAGAGTACCGGCCTATGTACGATATATGGACGATATGGTTTTTTGGAGTAACAATCATGAAGAACTGATATTATGGCGCGATAGCTTCACGGTTTTTATTAATGAGCAATTGGGTCTGATTGTGAAACCAGATTGTTTAAACAGGTCAGATACAGGTTTGCCATTTTTGGGTTATGTTTTATTTGAGAATACGGTCAGGCTGAATAAACACAGCAAACAGCGTTTTTATGTCAAGATGAATTATTACAATCAATTGTTAAACAGAGGAATATGGGAACAGAAAGAATTTGCAAACCATGTTTTACCGCTTGTGGCGTTTACACAATATGCCAATGCCCATGAACTCAGAACAAAACATCTTGCATCTATGGAAACCGGCTTAAGGGCTCCAACCGCGTGAATCGCGGCGGCAGCTGGAACAACAACGCTCAGAACTGCCGTGCATCGAATCGCAACAACAACAACCCCGACAACCGCAACAACAATATAGGCTTTCGTCTGGTTGTTGTCCCACAGCTCAAGAGGTATGGCCGGATAGCTACCATTGAACCGGCCGGTTTCCGGCGCCCGTTTTTTCGGGACGAATAATTCGTTGCAAAACCCAGTTAGTAGCCTCGGCGAAAGCCGGGTTTTTTCTTTTCAGGGGTTTTCCTGAGAAAACCCTGGCGATTTGCTGGAATATGGGCAGGAATGGATTATCTTTGTTTTATGAAAAAGATGGGTTTGATCGTGGGATGTTGGTTTATGGCCATAAACCTGTATTCCCAAAACACTGTTGAAGGCATCAGTCCGGTGTATCAGTTCAGCATTTCAAAAGAGATTAAACCACCGGTGTTGAATATGGATGCGACTTCTATCACGTTTATAGATCAAAACGGCAATCATGCAATTGATGCAAACGAAAGCTGCACTCTGAAGTTCAGTCTTGGAAATACCGGGTATGGCGACGGGATCGGGCTTAAAGCAAGGGTGAGCGTTTCGGGTACTTTCAACGGAGTTTCATTTTCACAATCCACCCCCCTTCCCATCATCAAAATAGGCGAAACAAAAGCCGTGGAAATCCCTGTAAAGAGTGATCTCAATACAGTTGATGGTTATGTTACACTTACACTGCAGATTGATGAACCTAACGGTTTTGGCGTTTCTCCCCAACAGATCGAGGTTCAGACCCGTAAATTCATTTCTCCTATGATCGAGATCGCCGATTACTCGATCACGAGCCAAATGTCGGGTAACCTGCGCAAAAAATTACCGTTCGATCTGCAAGTTCTGGTTCAGAATACACAATATGGAGCCGCCGAAGATGTGCAGGTCTTTCTCGGTCTGCCGCCTGAAGTGATCTGCATTTCATCCAATACTTCCATTCATTATGATAAACTGAATGCCGGGGAAAAGAAGGATATCGTGTATACCCTCATCGTGAGCGATAATTACGTTTCCCAAACCATTCCTGTACATATTAAAATTTCAGAGAAATACGGCAAATTCTCTAAGGATAAGGACATCAGCCTCACTCTCAACCAGTCTATGGCTGTGAATAAACTCGTGGTGGAAGCCGATAAAAAACAGGAACAAACTGCTCAGATTATTATTGGTTCGCTTAGCAGTGATGTCGACAAATCCATTCCGCAGGGAACCTCAGCCCATCCCGAAAGGTATGCCCTTATTATTGGCAATGAGGATTACAGCTCATTTCAGTCAGGCCTTTCCACCGAATCTAATGTTGATTTTGCCGCCAATGATGCCAGGATATTCCGGGATTATATTGAACAGACTCTGGGCGTGCCTAAGACTCAGATCAAATTGCTGACCAATGCCACAGCCGGTCAGATCAATCAGTCCCTGGCCTGGATCGCACAAATGGCTAAAGTGGAAAACGGTAGCGCTGAATTGTTATTCTATTATTCAGGTCATGGGCTGCCGGATGAGAATTCTCATGAACCCTATCTGATTCCCGTGGATGTGAGTGGAACGAATATCCAGCAGGCTATCAGGTTAAGCGCAGTATACCAGAAACTGAGCGAATTCCCATCCAAACGGATCACTGTATTTCTCGATGCATGCTTCAGCGGGGGAGCCAGAAACCAGAGTCTGATCGCGATGAAAAGTGTGAAGGTCAAACCTGCAGAATTTGAATTAAGCGGGAATATGGTCGTTTTCTCATCCAGCTCAGGCGAGGAAACTTCGAATGTTTACCGCGAAAAGCAGCATGGTTTCTTTACTTACTTCCTTCTGAAGGAACTCCAAAGCACAAAAGGCGATATTACCTATAAACAGTTAGCCGATTATCTCCGCGATAAAGTCCTGAGAGGAACCTCCCTGATCAGTAAGCCCCAGACACCAATGGCGCTTTACAGCGAATCGGCCCGGGATCAGTGGGAGAACTGGAAGATGGAATAAATCTGCCATCTGATATCATTCTTCAGAGAATTGCTTCAGCAACTTGCGATATTCCGAAAAGACGGTGGCCCGGCTCATGAAGCCTATATACTTGCCATCCTTCAGTACGGGTATGTTGAAGCGGTCGTTTCTCTGGAAGAGCGACATGATCTTCTCCATGTCGTCATCGGGCGTAATAAAGAATTCGGGCATGTACATCAGGTCTCTCACGAATTTTTTATTGTACAGTTCCCGGTCGAACATGATACCCCTGATATGATCGAGGGTGACGATGCCATGAAAGGTGTTTTCGGCATCCACCACCGGAAATATATTTCTGGAAGCTTCGGCCACGACTTTTACCAGGTCGCCCAGACTGGCGTCGGGAGGGATCGTCATAAAATTTTTCTCGATAAGACCGGCCGGGTCCATAAAGGTAAGGATGGCATTGTCTTTATGATGGGTGATGAGTTCCTTGCGCATAGCCAGCTGGCGTGCATAAATCGAATGGGGTTCGAAATAAAACACAGTGAGGTACGACACCGTCGATGATATAATGAGAGGCGTGAGTAATTCATACCCCCCGGTGATCTCAGCGATGAGGAAGATGGCGGTGAGGGGAGCGTGCATCACCCCGGTCATCAGGCCGGCCATGCCTACCAGGGCAAAGTTGCTTTCGGGAAGATGGGAGCCTAAACCCAGATTGATACCCCGTGAAAGGAAGAGCCCGCTGATCACGCCAACAAACAGGGTCGGGGCAAAGGTCCCGCCTATGCCACCGCTTCCCTGGGTAAACGACATGGCTATGACTTTCGAGAGGATCAGTCCGAAGATGATCATAAGGAAAAGATACGGGCTGTTCTTCATCCATCCGAAGAACTCCGGGTTTCCAATGGTTTCGGCATGGCCTTTAAGAACTTCTTTCAAAATAGTATATCCTTCGCCAAACAGTGAGGGGTAAATGAAGATCAGTACTGCTAATACAGTACCGGCCAGGGGGAGTCTCACCCCGGTTGGGATCTTCGCGAGAAGGCGTTCCATCCAGACGCTGCCGCGTATAAAATAAACGGAAACAAGACCGGTAAAAATTCCAAGAAGTATATAGTATCCTGTTTCATGAAAATGGAAAGGGGAAAGAAGGACGAATGAAAACAAAACATCCTTACCCATCAGCAAGGAGGAAACCAGGGAGCCTGTAACGGCCGATATCAGCAAAGGGATAAGGTTGGTCATGGTGAGGTCCATCAGCAGCACCTCGATTACGAATACCACACCTGCAATAGGTGCAGCAAAGAGGCTCGCCAGGGCGCCTGCCGCCCCGCAACCAAGCAGCAGTGTCGTGTTTTTATAATCCTGCCGGAACAGGCGTGCCATGTTGGAACCAATCGCTGATCCGGTAAGCACTCCGGGGGCTTCTGGTCCCACAGATCCTCCAAAACCCAGGGTAAGCGTACAAGCCACCAACGAAGTCCAGGTGTTGCCTGGTTTTATCTGGCTATGGTTTTTCGAAATACCATAGAGCACTTTGCTCACTCCATGACTGATATTGTCTTTTACAACATATTTCATGAAGAGATATGTCAATACCAGTCCGCACATCGGATACAGCAGGTACAAAAAGGTGATGGCCTGAAAAGTAAACCCGTTGGTGAGAAAGAAGTTCGTGTAATACAGGGTATTCTTCAATACCACCCCTGCAAGCCCGCTGAGTATACCCACGAAAAAACTGAGCACCAGTAAGAACTGTCTTGGTTTTAAGACTTTATACTGGTACAGGTAGATCCTGTCGAAAAGCGTATGTCGTGACATAATGCTGCAAATGTAGCAGTATATTCTTACTTTTGATGAAAACATAGAAACATGAAAAGGATCATATCATATAATGTAAACGGGATCAGGTCGGCAGTTTCGAAAGGCCTTTCCGACTGGCTCCTTGCGGCTGACCCCGATATCGTTTGTTTCCAGGAAACCAAGGCTCAGCCCGACCAGATTCCTGTTGAACTGTTCGAAGCCCTCGGTTACCATCATTACTGGTTTTCGGCTGTAAAGAAAGGATACAGCGGAGTTGGTATTCTTTCGAAAATCAAGCCCGATCACGTGGATTTTGGCATGAACGTTCAGAAGTATGATGATGAAGGAAGGACCATCATGGCGCATTTCGGGGATATTACGGTGATGAGCGTATATCATCCCTCAGGAACCAGCGGGGATGTACGACAGGGCTTTAAAATGGGCTGGCTGGATGATTTCCTTGATTACGCCGGCGAACTACGTAAGACCCGCCCAAATCTTATCCTCTGCGGCGATTTTAACATCTGTCATAAGCCCATCGATATTCATGATCCGATCAGAAATGCCACGAGCAGCGGCTTCTTACCCGAAGAAAGAGAGTGGCTCACGAAATTTTTCGACAGCGGGTTCATTGATACTTTCAGATTGTTCAACCGGGAGCCAAAGCAATACACCTGGTGGAGTTTCCGTGCGGGCGCCCGGTCAAAGAACCTTGGCTGGCGTATCGATTACCAGGTTGTGACGCCTCCGCTCGAGAACCGTTTGATGAGGGCCGCGGTTCTGCCCGACGCCAGGCATTCAGACCATTGTCCGACCTTGCTCGAAGTCGATTTTTGACCATAAGGCCTGATCGGCGGGCCGATGCAAAGAAACAAGCTCAGAAGCGTCCTGTAATTTTGAGGGTTTCAGAAATTCACCGCGTAAACAAACTGGCAGCCCCAGCTGTTATTGCCGGGGAAATACATGGGCCTTACTCCCAGATCGAAAGGGTAGGCAAACCTCAGGATATGCAACTGGGCCGTGAGCTCGGAACCAATGGTCTGGTAAAGATCAGGGAGGTTCCAGTTGATGGTTGTGTCATCGTCGCCCATGGCCTGGTCATAAAAAAGGTTCAGGATGAAGCGTTTGAAATAAAACACTCCACCCACACTCCAGTCGGGGCAAAACAGGGGGAATTTATAGTTTACTGAAAAACTGATCAGGTGGTTGTCATAACCATTTGTATATCCCCTGGGATAAGGGATGACTTCTGAATAGCTGTAACCGTAAACCGTATTTTCATTTCTCTGCTGATAGCCGCCATAAAGCCAGATGCCGTGATGTCTGAGCATGCCGGGAAAATACAGATTGGTCTGCACAGCCCAGATAGAACCCATATCATTACTTCCAAAAGGGCAATTCGTAAGGCTTGCCGAGAAGCTCTGTCCCCAGCGGGGATACATGTCCTGGTAATTCGAACGCTTGTATTGATAATAACTCAAACTATAGCTTAAGGTGTTGACCCAGCCTTTGGTGAATGGTTCTGGGGTGGTCTTGTCGTGGATCACATCAATGAGGGAAGCGCTGATCGAGGGCGTCAGTCCGCGGTACCACGTTCCACGAGTAAAATTCAAAGGTACAGAAACCTGAACGCTAAGCTTGAACTCGTTCCAGGTGAACCTTGTTCTTGGCGAGGTATTGCTAGTGATGTAATACCCCGCCCTTTTTCCAAAAGAGGCATTCATGTCAAACACCGGAAAAAGTCCCTGGTAGCTGAAATTCAGATAGAACTGCCCGGTCCTGTCATTGTAATCCCAGTCATAGCCCGCAGAGGCAAATGCCGAGCTGAGCAGGTTTTGCGATAAAGCCATCACCCCGGGATGTAAAGTCAGGTTGGAAATACTGAGCGATACCGGCGCCCAGGAGTGAATATTGAACAGGTGTGCGGCCTTTGAATATTTTGATGACGGATAAGTACTGTGGCGAATCCCCACCGAGTCCCAGTTCTGCGAAGGCTCCCCGAACATCTTGTACAAACGGTCATTTAAGAGTGTGTCCTGAATGTTTACCTTATCCTGTGCGGCTAAGATATCACAGAGTTTGAAAGAGTTATCCTGCAATTTGTTCAAAGGTGTCCAGGTGGATGTGTCTGTATTGGCTTCAGATATCATCAGCCCGTCGCTGCAGTATTCCGAGTAAAGAAACTTTGTCTTGCCGGAGTTGAAATCGGGATCATAAGCGCCGAAGGGAGCTGAAGTGACCTGCGAGATGATGTCGGTGACGGTATCCGTAGCGTACAGATTCTCAATCCCGGTATAGTCCGACGAAAATAAAAGCTTGTCTTTATACATATGCGACGGGCCGTCGATGCCTGTATACGTATAGGCTAACTGGTATTTCGTTTCATTTGTTGAAAGGTTCCATGTTGAGATGGTTTTTCCTTTTTCGTTCATGTAAATGCATACGACCTGATTGTCGTCATCGGTAAAGTCGGGCGACTGGAACGTGGCGCTGCCTTCAGCCTTTTTAGAGTACAGCACTTTGCCGCTGGCTGTACTCAGGACTTCCAGAAAAGATTCCCCCTGGGTGCTGTTTCTAACGGCCACTATCATATCGCCTTTGTTTGAAAGTACAGGAGCGAAGTATCTGGATCTGGTAGTGAGGTGGCGGGTTTTACGGGTCTTCAGGTCATAAATTAAAATGCAGGAATAATCTCTGTTCTCCCAGCGGATGTCGGGCTCATATTCAGCCCAGGCGATGAGATTGCCCGAGATGGAGTTACTGCCATCCTCATAAGCTCCAATCTGAAAAAGTTTCTTCTCCCGGCCATTCATATCAATGCTTACAAAGCGGTCAACATCTTCATTGGTCTTTCGCTCGGCAATGATGACGCTGTCGTTATAGTACATGGGATGAGTGAATGTTGTATAATTTTTCGGATTTCGCTTTGTGATCATCCTGGATTTGGTCCTGGGTGTTTTACGGTCCTGTTCCTTCCATAGGCTGTCTAGCTCGCCCAGAGATTTTTTATACCATTTTACCATTGAAAGCCCTGTGGTACGTCTGATGCCATCGGCAAACGGCACAACCATGAAGGGATACTTCGCCACGTGGTCAAGGCTGTAATTCCAAAGCTCAGGTCCATAATTTTTTCTTCCCATACCCACAAGGTAATATCCCAGCTCATAAGCGTCGGGAATAAAGGTTTTATAAGAACCCAGAACGGCCCGGTTGAAGTTATATATCCCTTTTTCGAGTAGCTGGGCCCGCAACACGGCTTCAAACCAGCCGGAACGGCCGCGCCCCGACTTGCTCAGGGAAGTTTCGGTAACCGTGGCATCACCTTCAAGGAACCATCTCGGGACAAATGCGCCCAATATTCCGCCGGTAGCCTGCTCACCAAAGACATAATACAATGCCCTGGTAAACCCCTTGTTCATCTTGTTGATCTGCAGGGCGTGACGGTACTCATGAATAGAGAGTTGCTCTAACCATTCTTCGGCGTATTCGTCGGGATCAGGAGCGGTATAATATTCAATGCGTTTGGGAGCCCAAACAGTGATCCCGTTGGAAATGCTAGATTGGGTATGGATCAGAATCGGAATCCTTGGCAGCTTTGCCGAGAGGGTTTTTGTCTCGTACAGGCAAACCTTATCCATGATGTTGGCAATGTACTGGGCGTGGATTTCGTAGGTCGAAGGATAGATAACTTTATAATGATCTGTCTTGATCTGTTTCCATCGAATGGATGCCGGATCCTGGCCGGTAGAGAAATACTGGCCCATAAGGGTAAGAGGAAGACTTCCGATAAGAAATGGAATGAAGATTACTATCAGAAATAGCCTTAGACCGGTGGTTCTCATTTCAATAATATCTTGCTGACTGCAGGTAGGCCTGAACATACTCAGTGATCCCTTCTTCAAGGCTGTGGAAGGGTTTTGAATAGCCTGCCTGAACTAATTTATCCATTTTCGCTTCGGTGAAATACTGGTATTTGTCGCGGATATCGGCCGGGGTATCGATGAATTCAATCCTGGGTTCCAGCTCCTGAGCTTTAAAGACAGTCTTCGCCAGGTCAAGGAATGCACGGGCTTTCCCTGTGCCCAGATTGTAGATGCCCTGATTTTCACGGTGTTCGTATAGGAAAAACAACACATCCACAACATCTTTCACATAGATGAAATCACGCAGCTGCATCCCATCCTGATAATCGGGACGGTGTGAACGGAAGAGCTTCACTTTTCCTGAAGTCCGGATCTGGTTAAAAGCATGAAAAACCACCGATGCCATCCGCCCTTTATGAAATTCATTGGGGCCGTAAACGTTGAAAAATTTTAATCCGAACCAGGCCGGGGGAGCAGAAACCTGCTTTAAAACCCATTTGTCAAAGTCGTTTTTCGAAACCCCGTATGGGTTCAGAGGGTGAAGACGGGCTACCAGCCCGTGGCTGTCGTCATACCCAAGCGAGCCGTCGCCGTAAGTGGCCGCTGAAGATGCGTAAACCAGCGGGATGCCATGCTCAGTGCAGAAAGTCCAGATCTTTTTACTGTAGCCAAGATTCAGTTCATCGAATACCTGCATATTGAATTCAGTAGTGTCGGTGCGGGCGCCGATATGAAAAATGAACTCAATTTCTTTTGCATGAGCAGGCAGCCATGAGAAAAGATCCTTTCTCTCTACTTTTTCACGGAATACTTTATGAGTAAAATTATTACTCTTTTCGGGATGCGAAAAATCATCCACAATAACAATATCCCTGATTCCCTTATTGTTAAGCTTGCCTACAAGACAACTTCCTATAAATCCAGCCGCTCCTGTTACTATGATCATAATTCGTTATGCGTTATTGCGTTCAGTGTTAAATCGTACATCGTACATCGTACATCGTACATCGTACATCGTACATCGTACATCGTACATCGTACATCGTACATCGTACATCATTTCACTTCCAAAACCTGATCAGATCTTCCATACCTTCCCTTTCCTTCAGCAGCACGAACTCCTCTCCATCATTATAATAACCAATTATCCTGGGGGCGAACCTGCTGTTAAACCTTGACCACATCGAGAAGGTATACCCCCCGGTATCATGAATAACTAAAAAGTCTCCTTCCAGAATGACAGGTAAAGATACATTTTTTGCCAGAATATCTCCCGCGAAACAAAGCGGGCCGGCAAGATTCCATTGATTTGCCGCAACATCTGTTTTTATATTTCCATCGTTGTCAAGCACTGTGTACTCATGCGACCAGTCTTTCTGGTTCAGGCATTCGCGCAGGAACAGATCGGCGCCTACATGGAGCATGGCTGTATTTATGGAGGGGTCCTGTTTTACGTATTCCACCCGGCTTACGGTCCAGCCCGAATTAGTGTAGGTCCAACGGCCGAATTCGGTGATCAACCGGATGGCTGATGGCTGATGGCTGATATCAGATGGCTGATGGCTGAAGAGTAGCGGCGCTCTTTGTTTGAGGGCAGCAACATAGTCTTCCATAGAAACCGGTTGTTTGTCGCGGAAATAGGAAACGGCGAGGCCTCCTCCTATATCGAAGGTTGTGATCTGACTGAAGCCTTTTTGCTCCATCGTGAGGCTGTTGATTTCGAGCATCAGGTCGTATAGCCTGCCAGTTCCTTCTACCAGCATTTCAAGAGAAATACCCTGGGAGCCCACATGCAGGTGCACTCCGGTAAGGAAGTCATTTTCCATGAATGCTTTGATCAGCTCTTGTCTTTTGGTTTTCAGCGGGATCCCGAATTTCGAATATTCCCCCGCAACACTCGACTCGAGTATGGTTCCCGTGCCGATCTGCGGGTTAATCCGTATCCCGACCGTACCTGGTTTTTCTCCATTTGTTTTTTCACCATTTCGCCATTTCACCATTTCACCATTTATCCTCCCCAGTTCCGCGAAATTGTCGACATTCAGATGAACTCCCTGACTCAGCGCAAATGCAATCTCTTCCGCCGTCTTTACGGGTGAATCATAGACTATCATTCCCGGATCGAAACCGGCATGAAGCGCCAGCCGGACTTCCCCCATGGAGGCCGCCTCAACTCCGCATCCCAGTTCATTGGTAAGCTGCATGATACCTGCCAGGGGACAGGCTTTTATTGCTAACCCGTGCAGGGTCTCTTTAGGGAAGCATGATTTCAGGTAAGCGATCCGTTGCTTCAGGAATGAGAGGTCGTAAAGGATAGCAGCGCTGTCTTCTTTGCGGATAAAACCTGACTGTACCGCTTTTTTGAAAACAGAAGATGTTTTTGATTGTGAAATATTTTCCATAAACAAAATAAATTTAAGAAATCAGCTTCTTTTCCCGGGCTGTTTCCATAAGTATGGTTACGGCCGATGTGCCTTCTTTTCCCAGTTCAAGGGTAAACTCATTCACATAGAGGCCGATATGTTTCATCATGACGTCTTCATTCATTTCCTGGGCATTCGTCCGTACAAAAGGCATCACATCGGGGCCGTTAAGCATAGCGTATTCCACGCTTCGGTGCATGATACGGTTGAGTTTGTTGATGATTTCATACCCCAGGCTTTTTTTTGCAACGATACCCCCGAGTGGAATCGGGGACCGGGTGAGGCTTTCCCAGTATTCTCCCAGGTCGAGTATTTTTGTTAGTCCTTTATCGCCGTATGTGAATCTGTTCTCATGAATGATCACGCCCAGATCAACGGCATTGTTAAGCACGGCATCCTCAACCTGGCTGAACACCATAAAACGTTTCAGGGCTGCCTCGGGATAAGCAAGGCGGAAGAGAAGGTGGGCGGTAGTATATTCGCCGGGTATGGCGACCGTAAGGAAAGGGATCTCTTCATGTGAAAAATTCTTCCTGGCAATCAGCAGGGGGCCATTGCCACGGCCGAGGGCACTGCCGCTTTGCAGTAATGCATACGATCGCTGAAGGTACAGATAGGCGTGGTAGCTTACCTTGATCATATCGGCCTGGCCTTTCAGAGCCATATTATTCAGCGTTTCCACATCTTCCATCCGGAAGTCGAATTCAAGCCCTTCGAGGTCGATCTTCCCGTGGACCAGGGCGTCGAAGATAAACGTATCGTTGGGACAGGGTGAAAATGCAAGCTGTATCATCACCGGGTAGTTTTAAGCTGAGCCAGATCCCTGAGGAGGTGTTCCATGGTTTTAACCAGGTTTTTTATGGCCAGGGGGATGTCCCAGTACGACTTATCACGTTCGGCCACGTAGTTTGAAACCGAACGGATCTCAACGAAAGGTACCCCTTCGATCAGACAGGCATAGAAAAAAGAAGCGCCTTCCATGCTTTCCAGATCGGCATTGTACATCTGGTTCAGCGTGGCTATCGTTTCTTTGTGGGTATAGACCATGTTCACGGTGACCCCTTTGGCCATGGGAAGTTTCTGTAAAGTTTCCGAAACAGGTGGTTTACCGTTGATCAGCCATCCGCCATCATAGGGAAAGGAATCAGGATCCTGAAGACCCAGGGCGAAAAGTGAGAGGAAGTTTTCTTCATCTTCCACTCCAAGCAGGCCGAAGATCTCGGCATTGATCTGGTAAACGGTTCCGATGGGGGTGTCGGGTGAATAGGCGCCTGCAATACCAACATTCAAAGCCAGGTCGTATTTCTCCCGGTTAAGCTGCCGCCCAAGGTGAAAGGCTGTATGCGCCATGCCCACGCCGGTCACGAGGGTGTCGATGGAATGATTCTGATAATGATAATGCTGAAGGAAATCTCCCTCAGTACCTGTCAGCGTAAGTTTCTGTAAGAGCGGACGAATTTCTGCAATCGTGGCGGCAACGATAAGTATTTTCATGAAGAATGTAGTTCAGGTATTCCTGCTGAATCAGTAAAAACGATTATACGGGTCTTTTATTGAAGTTTGTTCCATATTCCAGGCCGTATTTGTTCGGTCCCGTCTCATTCCTTTTCAGAAGAAATGCAAACAGAAGACCGAAAAATCCAAGAATGCTGAAGATCCACATACCCAGGTGGTATCCCTGGGGGTGTTCGGCGCTGGCTTTTGAAACATCATTGGCCCAGCCTATCGCGATGTTGAAACCGAATAAGCCGATGTTCTGTATCATCGTCATCAGGCCATAGGCAGTGCCCAGCTTCGAAGCCGGCGTTACCAGCGAGACCGAGGGCCACATCACAGCAGGGACCAGCGAAAATGCAATGCCCATGATGCTCATTGGGATGAGGAGGTTGATGCTGGTATACCCCATCATCAGGTAAACGGGTATGATCAGTAAGGAACCAAACATCATCAGCAGTGATCGTTTACCTATGAAATCAGACAGCAAACCAAACAGGGGAGTGAAGATCATAGCCGAGAGAGTGAGCAAACTCGAAAGAAACCCGGCATATTCGGGGGTCACGTTATGGGCTTCCTGGAAAAATTTGATGGCGAAGGTCTGGAAGGGGAACATGGCCGAATAAAAGGTAACACACAGCATGACGATGAACCAGTAGGATTTACTGAAGGCCATGAAGTTCAGGAAGGAGAAAACAATGATCAAAACGTAAATCACGATCTGGAGCATCAGTTCAATCTCGGCATGTAAAATGTAATTGATCGTGACGAACACAGCGGCCAGAAGGATAGCGCATGTTATTATACGGTTCTTCATAAATGAAAAAACGTCGGAGAGGATGACCTTGTCCTGGCCTCCGGCATGTGCCAGATTGTAATTTTTGTTCGCGTAACTGTCGATGAAATAAAAGATCCCCAGGGTTAGAACGCTGATCACACCGGCGCCTACCGAGACCCATAGCGGATTCTGCCAGTTATTATACAGGCTGTGTCCCCAGGTCTGAGAGTTCAGAGCGAGGAAGGAACCCAGTCTGGCCACTGTAAGGTTAAGTCCGAATGCAAATGAAAGCTGTTTCCCTTTAAACCACTGAGCCACAACCGTTGTGATTGCAACGATCATGCTTTCAGCTCCCAGTCCGAAAATAAGCCGGCCGGCGGCCATCAGGTAAATATTACCGCGAAGTACCGTGATGAATGCACCGAGGAAAACAAAAAGGGAAAATATCAGGGCTGCTTTCTTGGTGCCGATGCGGTCGATGATCAGGCCGCCGATAAGGACCATGATGATATTCGGGAAACTATAAATCCCCTGCAAAAGTCCCAGGTCGCTGTCGGAAAACCCGAGTTGTGTTTTCAATGCAACTGCGAGCGGACTTATACTGTCATAGATATAATAGTTCCCGAACATGGCCAGGCTGATAAATACAAGCACGATCCAGCGTAATGCCGCGGGTGGTTCTTTTTTAATCAATAGTGTTTGCGTCATGATGTCTTTTTATTTTTTTTCAGGGAATATTCTTCGTTTCCAAAAGTAATACAATTCAGGAAATGATGGGATGTTCAGAGCTTTTATCGGGATAATATTTACCTTTGCGTTGGTTATTACAAACCTTATTGTGAGTATGACAGAAATAAAATCAACAGTTTATGCCCTGGTTCTTATCTTTTCTTCTATTGTTGCATACAGCCAGAACCAGGTGGCCGGTGTTCCCCTGAGCTTCGGCCGGGCGCTGAATACCGAAACTGTAAGTACAGTTGATATACCGTCGCCTTCAGCAGCGGTGATCCTCGAAAACGAAACAGCTCACTCCCTGGCTTATCGCTTTGCAATTAACATACCTGTAAATTTCTCCTTCACAAATTCAGGGAATACGGAACTTCTCGCCGATGGCCAGAAGGTATGGAGACTCGCGATTCATGCTGAAGCTGCGAAATCACTGATACTGTATTTCGACCGCTTCAATTTGCCGGCCGGAGGTAAGCTCTTTGTTTATAATCAGCGGAGGACCCAGATGTACGGAGCATACACATCGGCAAATAATAATTCATTTGGCACATTTGCCTGCCCTCTTATCGAAGGTGAGGCTTTAGTACTCGAATATAATGCTCCCTCAGGCCTGGAGCCTCCCGATCTTCATATTTCAGAGGTGGCCTATAGTTTCAGGGGGGTCTCGTTGCTGATGGGAAACAGCTCGCTCTCTTCATCGGGCAAATGCGAAGTCAATGTAAATTGTTCTGAAGGAGATAACTGGCAAAACCAAAAAAGAGGTATCGTGAAACTGATCATCAAGGACAGCCTGGGCCATTCCTCATTCTGTTCCGGGTCTATGATCAACAATACCGGATACAATGGCATTCCATACCTGTTAACGGCCGACCATTGCGGCCGGGCTGCCCGAGCCATCGACATCAGCCAGTGGCTTTTCTACTTTAATTACGAGATGCCCGGCTGCACCAATACTACCCCTCGTGAGAATACCACCTTACTTGGCGCCGTGAAGATAGCCCATGGGGGAACCGAAATGACCGGTTCTGATTTTTTTCTGGTCCGCCTCAGCGAAAGTATCCCCGATTCACTTCATGTTTATTTTAACGGATGGAGCCGTGAGGACTATCCCAGCCCCAGCGGAACTGGAATTCATCATCCCTGGGGAGATGTAAAAAAGATTTCAACCTATACGACCCGGCTTGCAACAATAAACTGGCCCGGAAACCCGAATGCCTGTCACTGGCAGGTCTACTGGGCGCAAACTGAACATGGGCATGGGGTGACCGAGGGCGGGTCGTCAGGTTCGCCGATCTTTAACTCCGACGGTCTGATCGCGGGAACCCTTACAGGAGGCGACTCCTCCTGTGATTCCAATTCACTGAACCTGCCCGATTATTATGGTAAATTTTCATGGCATTGGGACCAGAACGGTAGTGATTCGGCCTGGATGCTTAAATGCTGGCTCGATCCAACGAATAGCGGGATCAAGAAATTGGGAGGATGGTCCCTCGGAATAAAAGACGAACTTCTTACGTCAATCAGCCTATACCCAAACCCTACTCATCAGAAAGCGACTTTAAACCTTGAGAATGAAGGCCTGCCCAACGAAGGAATAAGTTTATCGCTTATCGATTTACTTGGAAATCCATGCCAGGTGCCTATTGTAGAGGAAATAGCTCATACGAGGTATAGCTTTGATTTACAGTCGCTTTCACAAGGGATGTACTTCGTCGTCGTCTCCGGAAGGAAGTACCAGAAGAGTTTTAAACTGATTAAAATGTAATGCGCTTGCCCGAATATTCAGATATCTCAGAGGTAATTCTAAAATCCCTTACTCCTGAGCTTGCTTTCGTTTCAGAGAAAGTTATCTCGGGGCAATCCCTTAGCCCCGCCGAAGGGCTTCTTTTGTTTGAGAAAGCCGGGCTTGGACTTCTGGGTTATTTGGCCGATGTGGTGAGGAAGCGAAACAATGGCGACAAAGCCTGGTTTATCAGGAACTTCCATGTGGAACCCACGAATATTTGTGTGAATCGCTGCAGATTCTGTTCTTTTTCACATCATTTCAGCGATTCCAAATGGGAGCTTTCGGTGGATGAGATCCTCGCTAAAGTCGACCAGCAGGAGGAAACTGTTACAGAGCTTCATATTACCGGAGCTGTTCATCCGCAGAGAGACATAGAATATTATGGAGAACTTCTTAAAAAGATCAAAACCCGGCGTCGCGGCCTGCATGTAAAAGCCTATTCTGCCGTTGAGCTGGACTATATGATCCGAAAAGCCGGAATGGATTATAGATCCGGGCTGAAGTACCTGAAAGACTGCGGACTGGATTCGGTTCCGGGAGGAGGAGCGGAGATTTTTGATGAGACAGTACGGAAACAGATCTGCGGTATGAAAACCAGCTCTGCCGACTGGCTGGCGATTCACAGGGCCGCACACGAACTCGGACTGCCATCAAATGCTACTATGCTCTACGGGCACATCGAAACGTATGCTCACCGTATTGACCACCTTGAAAGGCTGAGGCAACTTCAGCATGAGACCAGGGGATTCAATGCTTTTATCCCTCTCAAATTCCATAGTTCAAACAATGAGATGAAGGATATTCCCGAGGTTTCGGTAACCGAAGATATGAAGATGTATGCCGTATCGAGAATTTACCTCGACAATTTTCTGCATATCAAAGCATACTGGCCTGCTCTGGGGCGTAAGATGGCCCAGGTCTCTCTCTCGTTCGGTGTGGATGATATGGACGGGACCATCAACGATTCTACACGTATCTATTCTCTGGCAGGCGCCGAAGAACAGAGCCCCGCAATGACTGTATCTGGTATGAAACAGCTCATTGAGGAAGCAGGCCGGATAGCTGTTGAAAGGGATTCATTGTACAGGCCGGTCCTCTAATTCTTTCCTCATTATATTGTGTACCATCAGAGTCACGTCCTTGGGGTCCATGCCCTGTATTGATGAAAATGGGATCGGAGGAAGCACCCTGGCCTCAATATGGTGGTTTTTATTTACGAGGAATCCACCCTTTCTGATTGCCATGGAAGTACCTTTTATAACGATGGGCAGAATGGGTTTACCCGTCTCCAGCGCCAGATGAAAAGCCCCGGTTTTGAAGGTCTGCAGATTGCCGTCTTTCGACCTGGTCCCTTCGGGGAATATCATTACCGAAGTTCCCGACCTGAGCATGGCCGTGGCTTCAATCATCATCTTACGCATGCTGCTGGGTTTGCTCCGGTCGACCGGAATATAGCCGTTCAGCCACATATTCCATCCGATAAAGGGAAAATAATAAAGTGATCTCTTGGCCACCCATTTAAAATTTTTCCAGAGCAGGAACATCACGATGATATCGGCCCCCGACTGATGGTTGGAGACCATCACATAGGTTGATTTGCTTTGAATATAGGATCTTCCGATCACCTTGATCCGCCACATAAAATTCAGTTTCAGAACGATGTATGACCAGAGGCAGGTATACTGATGTAGTAGCACCAGTTTTTTGTCAAACAAAATGGTGAGAAAATAAATCACGAATGATAATGGAACAAGAATGGCCGAGATGAACATGAACTCAAACCAGAAATAACAGGAAACCAGGATTTGTAAGATCTTATTCATGTTATGATTGTTTATTCATCAGGGTTTTGATGAAGACTGTAGGCTCTCCATTTCGCGATTACAGAAGCCAGATCCTGTGGATAATCAGAATCGAAATGCATGGCTTTGCCGGTAGAGGGGTGGATGAACCCCAGCGATTTTGCATGCAGGGCCTGACGAGGTAACAATTTAAAACAATTCTCCACAAACTGTTTATATTTCGTGAACGTGGTGCCTTTTAGGATTTCCCCTCCGCCATAGGTAACGTCATTAAACAGTGGGTGGCCGATATGCCTGAGATGCACCCTGATCTGGTGTGTACGGCCCGTTTCGAGCTTGCATTCAAGCAGGCATACATAACCGAAGCGTTCAATCACCTTGTAATGCGTGATGGCTTCACGGCCCTTGGCCTCATCAGCGTAAACCGTCATCAGCAGTCGGTTTCTCGTATCCCTTCCGACATTGCCGGTAATGGTGCCTTCATCATTCTTCAGGTTTCCCCAAACCAGTGCAACATAAGTACGGTCTACCGTGTGATAGAAAAACTGCCTCGCAAGCTTGCTTTGAGCCAGTTCGTTTTTGGCAACCAGCAGAATACCAGAGGTGTCCTTGTCGATACGGTGAACCAGAAAAGGCCTCGCTTCGCCCGTGGGATCTGATTTTTGCATATGGAAAAGCAGTGCGTTCTGAAGTGTGCCGGTAAAATTGCCGTGACCTGGATGTACCACCATTCCGGCTTCTTTGTTTACCACAATAATGTCGTTATCCTCATACACCACATCCACTGGAATATCTTCAGGATAGATTTCGGTATCCCTCGGAGGATGCGCCAGGACAATAGTAATTACGTCGAGTGGCTTGACTTTGTAATTCGGTTTTACAGCCGAACCGTTAACCAGAATATTTCCCGCGTTGGCAGAATTCTGAACCCTGCTCCGCGAAATATTCTCCATCCTGGCGAAGATGTATTTGTCGATGCGCAGCTGCGCCTGTCCTTTATCCACCACAAACCTGAAATGTTCGTACAGTTCATTGGTCTCTTCGTGAAGGTCGGGGGTTTCATTCATGCCACAGAATTTAACCCGCTCAGGGGGTGATGATGATTTTCCGGTGTGCGGTCATAGCGCCATCGGGACCGGTGAGATACAGAATATAAATTCCCTGACAGAGTGATGTGAGGTCGAGGTTTGTGCTATATTTCTTCGATAGTACTGTTTGCCCGGTGAGATTCAGCAGCTTAAGGGTATAGCCTTCGGCGGATGAGGTTCCGTGGGTGTTCAAACGGAGGTGAAGAATACCATCGCGGCAGGGATTTGGAAACACCTGCAGTTCAGGAGTATTGGATGCCGGTTCTTCGACTCCCAGCGGGATCGGTTTCCCTACGATCGGCCTTATCATCAGCGAACCTGAATACGCGCTCGGATACCATCTTCCCGAAGTATTATAAAAAATCTGACTGGAATGATCGTTATAACTGTCGAATCCGAGATTGAGATTGTCGGCCGTGGTTTGTATCCACCCGATGTAAATTGTTCCGCTTACCGGAAGTGGAGGAATATGGTAAGTATAGTATTTATTCAGCTGTTCGGAATACATGGGCAGGGTAAATTGACTGTAAATGGTATCGCCGGGGGTTCCCACATCATCATTCCAAACACACAAAAAGAAATACTGTTCATTCGCGTGGTTCAGAACATTGTTGAAATACATCTGTATCGCCCTGAGTGTATCAGGTTTATTCAGATTAAAACGGTAAGCGAGCATAGACCCGGCAGGGGTCAGACCGTAGGAGGCATCCGGCGTGCCGTCGTCATATGCAAAATAATTAAACAGATTCTGATAGCCTGTGATGGTGTCACCCAATTCAGAACCCGGGCTATTGTCTTTTATGATGTGTTGCATCTTAAACACGGCGCTGTCGGCCTGGGCGATAGGATAAAACCATGGCACTACCGGATGAAGGAAAACCGGTCCGGTTTTATAAAAAGACTGAACATTGAAATTTGGGCCTGTATAAGTCTTTGAGAACGACCCGGATGCGTTGGTAACCTTATAGGAGTAATGACAATTGTGTGTATTTGTATCCCTGTTGCTGAAGACAACCGATACCGAATCGGCCATTTCCAGCTCCGGGGCGGCAATGTACTGGGGATAAGGCATGGATTCGTAATTTCTGAGCATGCTGGGAGCCCGGTCGATGAACCGGATTTCGGGCCTCACCGTGTCGTTCATGTTTCTGCCTATGTTGAGGTACACATTGTCGATGTTCCACTGGTCGCAGTTGCTTTGCCAGGAATTCTCGGGCGGGGTGGCGAAACTCACATAATTGAAGAACTGGAAGCGGAATGTCTTTTTGAAGAACAGCTGAGTGTCTGTTATCGGGATCATGACCTGAGCGAAATACTCGCCGTTATTATAATATTGAAACGTGTCGAGCGACATACCTATGCTCGACCAGGCTCTCTTCCAGATAGCAGGAAGATGGATGGTGTCGGTTAGTATCACAGTGTCGTGTGCGGGGGCAACAAGAAAATGCAGTATCAGAGAATCATGTCTCAGTGGAAAATTTCTCGACCGGCCCTGGGGCTGGTAGAAAAAACTCAGGTACACTGAATCGGCGGCTGTTAATTTACGGGCGATAGGCGAAAATACTGAATCCAGCCTGATATAGCGGGATGTAAGGTGGTCGGCAATAAATGGCAAGGGGCCAGGCTGAGCATTGTCGTACATCCATCCGTTCTGGTCGATGGCATCAAAAGTCACAGCTCCCAGGTTCGGAGGATTTTCCGGGATGTCGGTATTGACAAAAGTATAAGCGTCGATCCACAGACTCTCGGTTGGATAGATGCTGTCGTACGAGAAATCATCATAAAAAGGCAACCCTATAGGGAGGCTGTCAATGCCCGTTCTCAAACGACCCTGCAGCTGCATCTCCTGGTATTTCATCCGAACCAGAGGGTTAGTCTGCATTCCGGTAAGAATCTCCTGGGCCCATCCGCTGGCCGAAAGGACCAGGAACAGTAATATAAGAAATCGCTTCATATTCATTTCACCATTTCACCATTTCACCATTTAAGCAAAGAGTCCACCCCAATCGTATCCTTCTTCATCTCGCTTGCCTTCGCCCCCATCCCAACCTGCAGATCAATAACGGAACCTTTGTCGATTCTGGTTCCCGGAGCGATGACCATATTTCTGTATAGCTGGTTCTGCACCGCATCCTCATCAAACGACTTGATAAAAATCAGTTTCCCCGGTTTCAGTCCGGCAGATTCCAGCATAGACTGGGCCTGACGTAACGAAAGATCCCTGAGGTCGGGCATCGGGGTTTTTTCAGGGATGATCGACACGATCGTAAGATACACCATACGGTTATGCTTCACTCTTGAACCGGGATAAGGGTCCTGCGAGAGAATGGCTCCTTTCGGTTTGTCGGAATCGAAAATACTGTCGTTGATAGCGAACTTGAAATCACTGAAGCGGTCGCCCTGCGCGATATCAGAAAAAAGCTGTCCGCGGAAATCAGGGACTACAATATAATCACTGTGTTTTGTATACCATGATAGGGAATAAAAAGTGATCCACAGCAGAAAGGCTGTGATCCCGATGGAAATGAGGAAATGTTTAAGAAATTTTTTAGAAAATATAAAACGTACAAATTCCATTCCCGCGTTTAGCTTATTAACCTGAAATAGATGTTTTTATTGTGCATTTAAAGGCCTTACAAATTTACGAAAAAATGCCGTTGCCACAAAACTGCATAATTTTGTGTTATTTTTGCCTTGTAAAAAATATTATATGTACAATATTGCAATAGTGGCCGGAGGCAATTCGGGTGAATACGGGATTTCGATGAAGAGCGGAAAGCAGGTCGAACTGAACATGGACCTTGGGAAGTTCCGTCCCTTTTTAATTGAGATCAGGGGAACCAAGTGGAATTACAAGCTTGAAAGAAAGTCATTTCCCATCGATAAAAATGATTTTTCCCTGACCATTGGAAAGCGAAAAATAAAATTTGACGCTGTATTTAACGCTATTCATGGCACACCTGGAGAAGACGGCAGGCTGCAGGGGTATTTCGACATGCTTGGAATACCTTACACTTCCAGCGGTGTAACCACCTCGGCCTTGTCGTTTAATAAAACCTTCTGCAAGGATGTGGTTTCTTGCTATGGAGCCGATATTGCCGGTCATGTTCATTTGAATAAGGGCGAGAAGGGTGCAGAGGCTGCTGTGCTGAGGAAGCTTACAATGCCTGTTTTTGTCAAACCAAACAATGGGGGTTCGAGTGTGGGGATGTCGAAGGTGAAGCATAAAAAAGACCTGAAAGCCGCACTGGAAAAAGCCTTCCATGAGGATGATGAAATTCTTGTAGAAGAGTATATCAAGGGCAGGGAGCTTACCTGCGGTGTGATCAGAATAAAGGGGAAGATCATCGCATTTCCCGTCACCGAGATCATTTCGCAGAAGGAATTCTTTGACTATGAGGCAAAATACCAGGCAGGAATGGCCAGTGAGATTGTGCCGGCCGAAATCCCGGGAAAGGTGTCGGATGCATGCCAGGAGATTTCCGTTAAGCTTTTCAGCAAACTTAACTGTAAAGGAATTGTGCGATTTGATTATATATTGAACAAAAAGAAGTTTTATTTCCTCGAGGTGAATACCGTGCCGGGAATTACTTCTGCAAGCATCGTCCCTAAGATGGCAAAGGCCTATGGATGGAGTTATTCTGATCTGATCACCAATCTGCTGAATGAAATAATCTGATTTGATTTTTATAATGGATACACTTGTTTTTGCAACGAACAATAAGCACAAGCTCAGGGAGGTAAGGGAGATAACCGGAACTTTAATGAGCATAAAAAGTCTGAGTGATATCGAACTTGATGCCGATATTCCTGAGACCCAGGAAACGATTGAAGGCAATGCCCGTCAGAAAGCCCGTTTCATTTATGAGAAAACAGGAATGGATTGCTTTGCCGATGACACAGGCCTTGAGATAGCAGCTCTTGGAGGCAGGCCGGGTGTTTATTCGGCCCGCTATGCAGGGGAGGGGTGCAGCTTTGCCGATAATGTGATAAAAATCCTGGAAGAATTACAGGGAATTGAAGACCGCAGCGCCTGTTTCCGTTGTGTGATCTGTCTGATATACAAAGGGCAGGAAGCAATATTTGAAGGCCGGGTTGATGGTGAAATCACCCTGGACCAATCGGGAGCCGAAGGTTTTGGCTATGATCCGGTATTCAGGCCTGAGAAACAGTCACAGACGTTTGCCGAAATGCCGGCATACCTTAAAAACGGTCTGAGTCACCGCGGAAGGGCCATGCAAAAGATGCTCCAATTTCTCAGCCAGCTTCAGTAAAAAAAAACATCCCGGTTTTGGCCGGGATGTTTCATTCATAAGGGATATTCTCTTTACGGGAATATCACGCCTGGGTAATCGGTTATGTCGGCGTAGGGAATGGTACTTCCGAAACGCTGATTGATAGCATCAATAAAGCAATTGGCCGAAACTGCATTTCCTCTTGGGGTGAGATGTATCCCGTCGAGTGAGAATGCTCCGCCTGAAACAAATTTCGATGTCATGTGAACTCCGTCCCAAACAATACCAGCCTGTGAATTAAGCGCCTTCAGCGTAGTGTTTATATCAACTACTCCGATATGACGGTTAGCGGCCATCGTGTCGATGATCGCATTATAGGCTGCAGTTGCACCTTTGATCTGCGCCAATTCAGTTTCAGTGAGAACATACACGCCAGGAATTGGATAAGGCATATGGGTAACGGCATTGATGATGCCCATACCCATGCATTTCATTGAATCCTGGGGTACACTCAGCAGAACCAGTTCGCCTTGTTTCATCTGCCTTACTTTGAAATAAGGGTGAGTGGAAGTGGGATCAGCGATTAAAAAAGGATTCGGCCCGACTACATAATGAAAGGGAAGATGATACATTGTCGTCATTGCCATGTTGATCGTGTCGGCCAAACTTTGTCTGGTAACAACCAATCCATTGTAAGGAACAGTAGTGAAGTAAGGGACGCTCGTAACTTCGGGGATATTGGCCATAACTCCGGTTGCTCCGGTTGCAAGCATGGCTCCCAGAACGTTCTTCATTGCATAATAAAACAATGGGATCGGTGTGATGGAGTCATATGCACCGCCTGCAAGAGCGTAAGCAAGAACGTCATTGTCTCCTAATTGAATGGTAAAGAATGTGGGATGCAGTTTGGCAAATTCATCAACAACCATTCCGGTCATGCTGGTGGCAAAGCGAGTATAATAAGGATTCATGGTAGCTAAGCCGGGAACAATGAGATGGAAGGATTTTACCCCTGGAATCCCAAGGTTGTTTACTGCGTAGCCTACAGGTGCAAAGGGATCCATAGCACCCATTGAACGCATCGGAGAAAGACCAACAACACCCTGGCAGTCGACTGCGTATCCAAGCACGAACTTGGGCTGTACTCCAAGGTATGCGGCAACGCCGTAATTACTTGTGACCATAGGCTGCACAAATGTTCCGCCTCCGGCAAGTTCCAGTTGCCCTGCAATGATATTCGGACAGGAATTCACCTGGCCATCGTGATACAATGCACCGTCGGCATATCCTGCAACAAGCGAATTACCGACAGAGACATAGGTAGTGAAGTTTGCGCTCCCTTTATCAGCATTAAACTGGCTGATCTTACGTTCACATGAAGTGAATAGGGCGAGTGATAATATAATGAATAATAGTTTTTTCATTTCGATCAGTTTTTAAATTTAGAAACTATAGGTTAAACCGATGGCCGGGATATAAAATACTGAACTGTACGTGCCCTCAAAGTTCTCGGGGCTGTATGTTCCGGTACGTTGCATCCCTATCAGATAAAGAAATGCAGCATCAATGCTGAATCCTTTAAACGGAAATACTGATAAGCCTGCAGTAAGCCCGATCTCGTTTGTGCTGGGCGTCTGAGGATTCAGGTAATCGGTTTGTACTGGTGAAGGATCATAATATCCGCCAACTCTGACAGTAACCAATGGATTGATTTTATATTGCAGACCAAGTCTCGGGATCATCCTGTTTTGGTAAAGGGCCGCAGTGGCTGTCCTGCCAAGTGAGGGCGTTTTGGTCTTGAAATCGAAAACCAATGAATCATATTGTTTCCAGAAAACATAGCAAAGGTTGATACCGATCAGGAATTTTTCATTGAATTCGTATGAAAGTCCGAAGTCAAGATTGGCAGGCAATGGTAAAGCTACTGCAACCTGAGTGTTGGGAAACTGGCCTTTTAAAGCAGCCGGAACTGTAAATGTTGCATTTGCATTCTGTACATTCATTGTGATCTTGGAACGGTAATCAAGGCCGATGCTCAACCCTTTTACCGGGTGAACCATTAAACCTGCATTAAATCCGAAGCCTACAGTGTTGCCTTTGATGTTCAGCTGGCTTTCGCCGGCCGTGTAATCAATAGGCAAGGCTTTGTTCAGATCAACGCTTCCATAGGCCCATACAAGACCCACCCCGATGCCTATGATATCCTTAAATTTATAGGATATACTTGGCTGAACGGTAATAGCCTTGAAGTTCAGGTTCTGGATCAGGAAGCGACCCTGCCAGTTGTCACCCCAGGAAAGCCTGTTCCCGTAAGGTGTGTTGATTGCAAGCCCGATACTCAGGTTGTTAGTTGCTTTGTACGAAGCATAAACATAAAATGGAGTGTTTAACTCATGTACAAGATGAGCCTGGTAATTCTCTCCTGATTCCTGGAAGGTTACCCTTGCCATGATCAGACTGGCGCCGCCTGAAAAGCTCCATTTGTCTTTTATAAAAGACATGCCGCCAGGATTATTAAATATAGTGCTTGCATCGTACGAAAGCGATGTACCGATCAAACCCATGCCGATATTTCGCGTACTGTGCAAACTTACCTGGTAGCCTCCTCCGATGGAGGTCATTGCTGCAGAACAAAATAGCAGCAAAAGGAAAGTAATTCTCCTCATGTTACAGTTGTTTTTGGTTAATACTGGGCGCAAGTTACAAAAAAAATCAAACATGAATAAAATTTATTGATTTCCGATAAAAACTGTTAGGTTTTTTTTCTTATCTTTGTGACTGTAAATCCCAAATCCGTTAAGAATATGAAAAAGTTCTGTATATTATTGGTCATCCTAACAATTTCGGCCTCCGGCCTTTTTGCTCAATCGCTTCAGCTGCAAACTCTTTCAGGCCAGATAATCCTTAATGGCGCAACCATCGGCCTGGATTCGACTTTATACGACCTCACTGTAGACGTTTATACCGAGCTGAATCTGAAAAATATCTCTGGCTCATCGAATGACTATAAAGTGTTAAAGCTCACAAAAAAACTGAAAGCCCCCCAGGAAGCAACGTTTTGTTTTGCAGGAGGGTGTTTTCCTGTTGACGATACTCTTTCCCCAACAACCTTAACACTTGGACCTGGTGAAATAGATAATGAGTTCAGTGCACATATTTATCCTCAGGCTACTTCAGGTTCGTCTTTAGTCTATTATAAGTTTTTTAATATAAAGAACCTCAATGATACAGTCAGTGTTTATGTACAGACAGAGATCTGGCATCTTGGGATTAATGATCAGGCCGGTGCTACTGCAGAACTTGGCGTTGCATATCCAAACCCGGCCAATGAACAACTTACGGTAGGCTATACCATGAGTGGTGCTGAAACAGCCCGACTGGTTTTACAGAATGTACTTGGAACTGCTGTTCGCGAAGAATCTCTGTCGGGCGGGAGCGGAAAGATCAGAATGAATGTTTCCGACCTGCCAGAAGGCTTATATTTCTATTCGCTTTATGCTAACGGCAAAAGCGTTTCCACCCGGAAAGTAGTTGTGAAGCATTGATTGATGCGGGATGCGGGATGCGGGATGCGGGATGCGGGATGCGGGATGCAGGATGCGGGATGCAGGTTGCGGGATGCAGGATGCAGGATGCGGGATGCAGGATGCAGGATGCGGGATGCAGGATGCGGGATTTATTGTTTTTTCCAGGTTTTATAAGGATTTGAAGCGAGGCAGGAGTTATAATATCTCGGGTCTTCAGTGACTTCCTGGCTGATCCAGGAGGGAATCGGAAATGTTTCTCCCGCATGGTTCAGTTCTATTTCGGCCATGATAAGTCCTTCGTTTTCTCCTCCAAACACGTCAACTTCCCAGATTTTCTGATTGAACAGAATCCGGTACCTTATTTTTTCTACCTGTTGAGGTGAGAACAGTTCAAGCATTTCCTTTGCATCTGAGACCGGGATCTCGAACTCAAACTCCTTACGCACTGTTTTAACCGTTGGGCCCTTTATGGTAATAAAGCCCTTGTCGCCGGCTATCCTTACCCGAACTGTTTTCCCGGGCTCATCGTTAAGATAGCCCTGCCGGTATAATTTACCGGCAGGTTTGGGTAGGTTCGACCATTTTGCATGGTCTACTAAAAATTTGTGTTCGATCTCCAGGCCCATAAGTTTATGAGATCTTGGCGGAATAACAGCAGTAAATGAAAACCAGATTTATTTAATACCGAATTGCTTTTTGATCTGGTCAACATAATCCAGCTTCTCCCAGGCGAAGAACTCGACATTCTTCAGATAAACCTCTTTTCCGTTGCCGTTAACCCTTTTAGGTTTGGCGCCCTGAACCGGGTAATAAACTTCTACTTCCCTGGAATAATGGTCGCGACCGAAATGGCCGTAAGAAGCGGTGGGAACAAATACCGGGTTCTTCAGTCCGAAGCGTTCAACAATGGCATAAGGCCTCATGTCGAACAGCTTGTTGATCTTCTCTGCAATGGCTCCGTCATGCAGAATCTTTCCTTTTTTATCCTTGACTTTGGCTGTACCGTATGTGTTTACATAAAGGCCAACAGGCTGGGCAATACCGATGGCGTATGCCACCTGGATCAGAACCTGGTCGGCTACTCCTGCAGCTACCATGTTCTTGGCAATATGCCTTGCGGCATAGGCTGCAGAACGGTCAACTTTAGAGGGGTCTTTCCCCGAAAAAGCGCCGCCGCCGTGAGCGCCATGTCCGCCGTAAGTATCCACAATGATCTTGCGTCCGGTCAACCCGGTATCCCCGTGAGGACCACCTATCACGAACTTGCCGGTGGGGTTCACGAATAATTTAATGTCCTCGCCGAAAAGTTTCTTGATCCTTCCCGGAAGCGTCTTCTTTACGCGGGGGATCAAAATACTCAGCACATCCTGCTTGATCTTATCCTGCATGGCTTTCTCGGCAGCCTTTTCTGCTTTTGCCGATTTATCCTTAGCCTTCACGAATTCATCGTGCTGAGTGCTAACCACGATAGCATCTATGCGCAACGGCTTTCCGTTATCGTCGTATTCAATGGTGACCTGCGACTTGCTGTCGGGCCTCAGGTACTTCATCTGCTTTCCTTCACGGCGTATTTCGGCCAGTTCCTGTAAAAGGATATGCGACAGTTCGCTCGACAATGGCATGAAATTATCCATTTCAAGGCAGGCATAACCAAACATCATCCCCTGGTCACCAGCACCCTGGTCTTCCTTCTTCTCGCGGACCACTCCCTGGTTGATGTCGGCCGACTGCTCGTGAATTGTGGAGATCACTCCGCATGAATCACAGTCGAAACGGTATTCAGCTTTGGTATATCCTATGTTACGTATAATTTTTCTGGCGGTTTCCTGAACATCCACCCAGCCGTTTGTTTTTACTTCTCCTCCGCAGACTACCAGTCCGGTGGTGACAAAAGTTTCGCATGCAACCTTAGATTCAGGGTCCCAGCGCAAGAATTCATCAAGCAATGCATCCGATATCTGATCGGCAACTTTATCGGGATGTCCTTCTGAAACAGACTCCGATGTGAATAAATATCCCATATGTTTAGATTTATATTTTACAATGTGTTATATATATGTACGATGTACGATGTACGATGTACGATGTACGATGTACGATGTACGATGTACGATGTACGATTAATAGAAATGAATGGATTTGTGATTGTCGGGAGGAAATGTTGTTTTAGCATTTTTTTCCAGTGGTTGCAATCAATCAAATCTTTCCACTTCAGACGGCAAAATTATAAAAATTTTATTCTCAAGGATTAATTTTTAGTTAATTCCTGGAAAACTTCTTCAAGCTTTTGTTCCTCTTTCTGCATCGAAAGCACCGTCAATCCCTTATCTACCGCGAATTTGAACACGGTGGCGCGGATGTCGAGACCTGTTTCCGATTCAATAAGCCAAACAGCCGATACCTGATTCTTTTCTTTAAGCTGAGCGTTCTGCCCGAAGCCAGGTACAAGAATATTCTTCACCCCGGCAATGGAATTTATAATATGATTTTCCACTGCGGATGAGAATTCTACCCTGATCAGAGGTTTTGCAACCGTGATCTTCTGCAGGTTGCCTGTGGTATCGTCGGCCACGATCTTCCCCTTATGAATAATGACTGCCCTGTCGCAAATGGCTTCCACTTCCTGCATGATATGCGTAGACAACATGACGGTTTTTTCTTTCCCGATCTCTTTTATAAGATGCCTGATCTCGGCCAGCTGGTTTGGATCAAGTCCCGATGTAGGCTCATCGAGGATCAGAACCTCAGGATCGTGAATCAACGCCTGGGCCAGGCCCACCCTCTGACGGTAACCCTTCGACAGGGCTCCGATCTTTTTATGCTGTTCGGGCTGAAGACCGGTAAGCGCCATAATCTCATCCACCCTCATTTTAACAGATCCTTTAATGTGATGAGTTCCGGCAACAAAAGTCAGAAATTCCTTAACATAAAGGTCGAGGTAAAGGGGATTGTTCTCGGGAAGATATCCGACTTTTTTCCTGACTTCAATAGACTGTTCAAGCACATCATAACCACAAACCGAAGCTTCACCTGAATTTTGAGGTATGAAACAGCTGAGTATCTTCATCAGAGTGCTCTTTCCGGCCCCATTCGGACCAAGCAGCCCAACAATCTCTCCGGGATGAATAGTAATAGATATGGAATCCAGCGCTTTCTGGGTTCCGTAGATCTTGGAAAGATTATTGACGTGGATAGACATTAGATCAATTTACGATTTACGATTTCACCATTTCACCATTTCGCTATTTCACCATTTCACCATTTGCCTTGCAAAAGTACAAAAAACCGGGATCAGAATTATTCCGTCTTGTATAGTTTCCAGACGGCGATAAGGATTGAGAAGGAAGCCAGGGAAAAAATGATTCGCAGAAGAAACTCGGGAACCTCAAGCGTCCATAAGCGACATCCATCATATACCATATATAAAAGGAAAGTCAGAAAAATGAGAGCGCCATATGATTTTTTCTTCTGAAGCCATATGAGCAGGCCTAATATGGCTACGGCCAGTTCGAGCAGTATTGAAATGTTTTGAATCGCGTTCATTGAACGAATTTTGGATAAATTTAAGATAAAAGGCATACTGAAAGCAAATTTTAAACAAAAAATAAATTCAGCTGCCTGCGTAACGGATAAAACCTTTGAGGTGTTCAGTGATTCTGCAGGCCAGAAAGTAAGGTAGCGAAAGCATATAATATGTCTTGCCTTTGAGGGTTTCTGCTTTGCGTATACTTACATTGCCTGCATATAGTCTGATGGCGAATGGGTGGGGGGCTTCATCAATAAACTGGTGGAGCGACCTGAGCCTGCCCGGCTCACCCGATCTGACTACCACCGGGATGATCATGCCTTCGAATGGTATCACATAATCCACTTCGGCCGATGACTGGACTTTGCTTCTGACCCAGTAATCCAGCCTGCCAGGTTCATTCACGATACTGCTTAACAATTCCTGGCCAACGACATGCCGCAGTACCTGGCCCTCAAACATTGCATTCAGATCCATGGCAAGGATCATTTGTTTCTGGATACCTGAAAAATAAGTCACCATGCCGGTATCGGGCATCTGTAACCTTGGAAATCTGTTATTATCGGGTTTGAGAGGAGGTCGGGCTGTTACTGAAGGATAATTCAGGCTGAGCAGCATGGAGTTCTCAAGGTACCGGAATATGCCGGCCATCTCCCTGCTTCCATAAGGAACGTTTCCGAAGGCATTAAACTTTATCCTCGTGCCTGCATACATAAAGGCGTTCTGCAGCGTAATTGTAAGCAAATCCTTTTTTTTCTGCCTTAAAGCAGTCTGGCTGATATCATTAAAAAATTCCTTAAGAATACCCTCGTACACCGGTTTCAGGGAAGTCATGTTCTTAGATTGTACAAATTTCCCTACCACGGCAGGCATTCCGCCAACAAGGCTGTACTGGTGAAACAGCCCCAGGAGTTTATGGAAACCGCTTACCGGAAAAGGAACTTCACCGAATGCTTCAATGGCATCCTTACTGCCAACCGAGTTCAGGAATTCGGTAAAGGAGAATGGCCGGAGGTATAGAGAGCTGAACCCCACCGGAGCTCTGTTCAGCCGGGTAGCGCTGGATATGATAACCTTAATTTCTGGTTTACTGCGGATGATATCCCGCGCAAGTTCCTCTATTTCATGGCTATAGCAGTTACAATCGAAAAATAACAGAGTGTTTTTACAGCCCGGATCTTTGCCTTTGATAAAACAAAGTGTGTCGATGAAATTTCTGCCGTTCCCCGGATTCCTTAAAATATCTTTGTCTGCCGGGTTTTTCAGGTCAAGGCGGATGAACTGACTGAACTTTGTTGCCATGTTTTCTACCATGGCTGTTTTTCCGGTTTGCCTTGCCCCGTAAAGGATCAGACCCGGGCTTGAAGCATCTTCTACCCATCGGTCGAGATGGGATGTCAGCGATCTGTTGAAATACATATCCGTCATAAAATAGGGTATAAAGTTACAAATAAATGTCATAGAATATGGGATAAAGACATTTTGAGTAAAAATTAAATCTAAATCATTTGCCGCATCAAAAGAATATCAATATCTTTGCACCCATTTTTGAAAAGAAATATATTAGAACATGGATACGTTAAGTTACAAAACGATCAGCGCCAACAAGGAAACTGTTAACAAGGAATGGATGCTGGTTGATGCTGAGGGCCAGATACTTGGCCGTTTGGCATCCAAAGTCGCAAAATTGCTGAGGGGCAAAATGAAAACAAATTATACCCCGCATGTCGATTGTGGCGATAATGTGGTCATCATCAACGCCGAAAAGGTGTTGTTAACCGGAACCAAACTGGATGACAAGAACTATGTTCGTCATACCGGTTATCCCGGCGGACAGAGAATTCGAAACCCGAGGGAACTTTTTGAGAAGAAGCCTACAGAAGTTATTGAAAAAGCTGTAAAAGGCATGCTTCCGAAAAACCGCCTTGGAGCCGCTCTGTTCCGTAACCTATATGTTTACGCGGGAACCGCGCATCTTCACCAGGCTCAGCAACCAAAAGAGATTCAACTAAGCTCAATCAAGTAATATGGAAATAATCAACACAATCGGACGGAGGAAGACTGCTGTTGCACGAATCTACGTAAAAGATGGTCAGGGAAAAATTACTGTCAACGACAGGGATTACAAGGAATATTTTCCTACACCTATATTGCAGTTCAAGGTTGTTGAACCCTTTGAAGTCACTAAGACCATGGGGCAATACGATATCAAGGTCAACCTCGATGGCGGTGGCGTAAGAGGGCAGGCTGAAGCTCTTGCCCATGCACTTTCAAGAGCCCTGGTAAAGATCAATGAAGAATACAAACCCCTTCTTAAAGCCAAGGGCTTTATGACCCGCGACCCGAGAATGGTTGAACGTAAGAAATTCGGCCAGAAGAAAGCCCGCAAAAGGTTCCAGTTCAGTAAACGCTAATATTTTAAGAACTCTCATTCATTTAATATGTCCAGAACAAATTTTGATTCATTATTGGAAGCCGGTGTTCATTTCGGCCACCTTAGACGGAAGTGGAATCCTGCCATGGCTCCTTACATCTTTATGGAAAGGAATGGCATTCATATCATCGACCTGTATAAAACCATTGCCAAGATCGATGAGGCTGCCGCAGCCCTGAAACAGATTGCCAAATCGGGCAAACGTATTCTTTTTGTGGCCACCAAAAAGCAGGCCAAGGAAATCGTGGCCGAACAGGTGAAAAGGGTCAATATGCCATACGTTACCGAACGCTGGCCCGGTGGTATGCTTACTAATTTCGCAACCATCCGTAAAGCGGTCCGTAAAATGGTTTCTATTGATAAGCTGATGACCAGCCCCTCGTATAATAACCTTTCGAAAAAAGAACGCCTCACCATTACCCGTGAACGTGCAAAACTTGAGAAGAACCTCGGTTCTATCGCCGATCTCAACCGTTTGCCCGCCGCTATCTTTATCGTGGATATTCTTAAAGAACATATCGCTCTGGCCGAAGCAAAGAAACTCAACATCCCTACTTTTGCTATCGTTGATACCAATTCAGACCCGAGAAAAGTCGATTTTCCTGTCCCGGCCAATGACGATGCTTCCAAATCAATCAGCATCATTGTCGAAACCCTTGTTAACGCCATTGAAGAAGGCCTGGTTGAGCGTAAACTAGATCGTGACAAGAAAGCTGCTGAGGATGAAAGAGGAGAGACGGAAGAGGATTTCGAAGACAGGATGAGAGATGACGAAATTGAAGAAAAAGTTGCTGGTATTAAACTGGCCATCAAAGATCATCCTGATGCTAAACTTGGGAAAATGAAAACCGGTACTGAAGGCGGCGTTCCTGAAGAGAAAAAGACTCTGAGAAAAAGGATAAACAAGCCCGTTGGCAGAACTAAAAAATAAATATTAATACAGCTAATCGAATTGAATTTATGAATATTTCAGCATCAGAAGTAAACAAACTTCGCCAGATGACCGGAGCAGGTATGATGGATTGCAAGAAGGCACTCCAGGAATCGGAAGGCGATTTTGATAAAGCAATAGATAACCTAAGGAAAAAAGGACAGAAAATTGCTGGCAAACGCGCTGACCGTGATGCCAACGAGGGATTTGTTGTTGCCAAAACCAACGATGACAAGACTTATGCAGCTGTTGTGATGGTGAACTGTGAAACTGATTTCGTAGGAAAGACAGAAGAATTCAAACAGTTTGCAATGGATATTATAGAAGCAGGCGTAAAAAATAAAGTTCATACTATTGCCGAACTCATGCCCCTTTCAATTGGTGCATCAACCGTAGAATCTAAATTGAATGATCTGCTTGGCAAAACGGGAGAAAAAATGCAGATTGCTCATTTTGAAGTAATCGAAGCTCCTGTTACAATGGCATACAACCACCATGGAAACAGGCTTGCAACAATTCTTGGCGTAAGTCCCAAAGACGGCAAGAATGCCGAAGAAGTAGCTTACGAACTTGCCAAACAAGTCGCTGCAATGAATCCTGTGGCCATTGACCGCGATGATGTTCCCCAGAGTGTTATTGACCATGAGATTGAAATTGGCAAAGAACAGGCAAGGCAGGAAGGAAAGCCTGAAGAAATGCTCGAAAAGATCGCTACCGGGAAACTCAACAAGTTTTACAAAGACAGCACGCTTCTTAACCAGGAATATATCAAGGATAGCAAAAAAACCTGTGCCCAGTATATTGCCGACAATGATAAAAATCTCAAAGTCGCCGGATTTAAGAGACTTATGCTTGGCGCTTAAATAATACTTTTTCATTTAATTCCGGGATTATCTTCACTAATGGATAATCCCGTTTTTTTTCTATGCCCCAGAAAGAATCGGTAAGAGCAATGTTCAATGAGATCTCGGGAAAGTACGATTTCCTGAATCATTTTTTATCTTTTGGTATTGACAGACTATGGCGGAAACGACTCGTTAAAGAATTGCTGAAATCAAAGCCTGAGCACGTTCTTGACCTGGCAACGGGTACCGCCGACCTGGCCATCGAACTTCACAGGCAAAGCGGGATCAGGATTACCGGAGTGGATATCTCAGAAAAAATGCTGGCCGCGGGACAGGAAAAGATCACAAAGTCAGGCCTTGCAGATTCTATTGAACTCATGCGCGGCGATGCCGAGAACCTTCAATTCCCCGACCAGACCTTTGATGCCGCGATGATTGCTTTTGGGGTCAGGAACTTCGAAGACCTCCCGCTGGGAATTTCTGAGATGAAACGGGTACTTAAGAAAGGTGGCAAAGTGATGATACTTGAATTCTCTCATCCTGCTTCTTTCCCGATTAAACAAATCTATGGATTCTATTCCCGTTTTTTTATCCCTGTCGTTGGGAAAATGATATCATCACACCCTACAGCATACCGCTACCTGCCCGATACCGTTGCTGCCTTCCCTTCAGGCAAAGCATTTCTCAACATCATGCTTCAGGCAGGGTTTGATCAATGCCGCATGATCAGCCTCTCTGGAGGAATCGCATCGATTTACACAGGAACCAGACCTGACTAAACCCGGATGTTCATTCAAGACGGTTGTTACAGTAAAATAAACAACGAAAATCACCGTTATTCAAAGTTTAAGGCCTGCTTCGTTTGAAAGACAAAGGATTTTTCTCAATTGCCTGCATAATTATTATCCTCTTTTTCAGTATTCCTGCAAAAAGCCAGAGAAGCATCGTTATCAATATGCCCAGATACGACGAGGAACTTCTGCATTTCGGATTCGTGATTGGTGGAAATATGAGCTACCTGACAATACGGCCGATTGACGATTTCCAACACATTGTCTGGGATTCCACTTATATCCCCGATATTTTACCAATGCCAGGCGGGGCCCGGGTGATGAGCATTGAATCCCGGCCTACCCCGGGTTTCGTAATCAGCATTGTAACTGATCTGAGACTTGGAAATCTGTTTAACCTCAGGTTTATACCCTCTCTTAGTTTTGGCGACAGAGACATTATTTATTCGGTGATGGTATACAGGAAAACCGATACCACACTGATGAATATTACAAAAAAGGTGCCTTCGACCTATATTAATTTTCCTCTTGAATTTAAATATAAGGCGCTGAGATATGATAATTTCAGACCCTATCTGCTGGCAGGTATACAGTATACTCTTGACCTGGCTTCCCAGGCAAAAAAAAGAGAGCAGAGAAGCAGTGACCAGAAAATCATTAAATTTACCCAGAACGATGTCTACCTTGAAGCCGGGGTCGGATTCGATTTCTATAACGAATGGTTCAAACTTGGCGTAGAACTGAAAATGATGTACGGGATCATGGACATCATCAAACGAGAACATAACATCTATACCGATCCGATTGCCAGGCTGGATTCCAAAATTTTCCAGCTGAGTTTCACCTTTGAATAAGCCTTTCCCCGGTTTTCTTATCTTTGTATCCAAATCATGTGATCATGAAACGAATCGCGGTTTTTCCGGGGTCTTTTGATCCGGTTACCAAAGGTCATGAATCTATCGTAAGGCGCTCTGTGAACCTTTTCGACAAACTGATTATTGCGTTGGGTGAGAATTCTCAAAAACAATCGTATTTCAGTATGGAGCAAAGGCTTAGCTGGCTTCGTGAACTTTTTGGACAGGAAGAGAAGATTGAGATAAGCCAGTATAACGGACTGACAGTCGAATTTTGCCGGGAAAAAAAAGCAAGGTTTATTCTAAGAGGCCTGCGTACCAGCGCCGATTTTGAATTTGAACGAGGGATTGGCCAGATGAATAAAATGATGTATCCCGATATTGAAACAGTTTTTTTGCTTTGTGAACCTGAATATGCCTCTCTGAGTTCTTCTATAGTGAGAGACATTCTAAGGCACAGGGGTGATGTGAGCCGGTTTTTGCCGGATGGAATTACTTTATCCGATATCTGATATCCGATATCCGATATCAGATAAATAAATGGCATGAATTTTGACAATAAACAAGTATGAAACATATATACATTTTACTGTTTTCTTTATTTGTCGGGCTCACTGCATTTTCCCAGAATGTAACCATTAAGGGAACGGTACCAGGAGCTGAAGGGAGGTTCATTACCCTGTCGACACCCTCAGACCTGATAACAAACACGGAACAGATCCTTGGCAAGGTAAAAATAGACTCTGCCGGTAAATTCAGCCTGCAGGCAAATATCGATAAAACCATAGCTTGTGAGCTGTCTGTAGATTTCCATACCGGCGGTTTTTTTATTGAGCCTGGCAAAACCTATCTGATCCGAATCGCCCCGTATAATTATAACGACATTAAAGAACTCAATCCGTTTATTAATTCCACTAACCTCCAGATAGAAATCTTAAACCTGCCCAGCGATGATATCAATTTTGTTGTGGCTGCTTTCAATGGCGTTTATAATACTTTTCTTGTCGAAAACTTCAATGCCCTTTATCGTGACCATAATAAAGCATTAGTCGACACTCTGAAAACAAAAATCAAATCTGAGATTGGCGAGCCTTCAGATGAATATGTTAAAAATTACATTGATTATAAGCTGGCTAACGTAATTCAGCTTACCCAGTCGATGAACCAGGCCATGATAGGCCATACATACTTCACAACGAAACCTATACTCTACAGAAATGTAGAGTACATGGATTTTTTCAATGCCTGTTTTTCGAAGTATATCTACGTTACTTCAAGGATACTTAAAAAGAATGATTATCATATCCTGCTTTCAAGCCAGGAACCATACGCGGTCCTGATGAAAGCCCTTGAATCAGATTCAATACTCAAACCAGAGAAACTCAGGGAATTGGTTCTTTTAAAAGGACTGATGGACATGTATTATACCGTTCCGGATGATCAGAAAAAGATCATCATCGTTCTAAATACTATTGAACAAACCGGCAAAGATCAGCAAAACCGGCTTATTGCATCCAATATCAGGAAGGTACTGACTAACCTTCAGCCCGGCACTCCCGCGCCTCTGTTTCAGCTGAGAAATAAAGAAAACAACGGTTCTGTCAAGCTTGACTCACTCAGGGGAAAGATTGTGGTTCTTGTTTTCTGGACCTCATCCTGCGTGGGGTGTACGAATGAGATGGATCTTATTAAACCAATTGCCGATAAATATAAAGGGAAAGTTGTTTTCGTTGGTATCTCATCAGAATATTCATTGACAAGAATGCGATATTATGTTACTCTGAAGAAAGACTGGGACTGGACATTCCTTCATATCGGCGACCAGATCGATGTGCTTAAGGCATACGATGTTCGCTCATTGCCGTTGTTTGTTATAATAGACAAAGAAGGCAATATCTTTAAGTATCCGGCCGACCCACCGGGTAACGGACTGGAAAATTCAATTGAACAATTAGTACAATTATCGAAATAAAATTGCCGCTGAAATACCGGCAAACACTAAACTATGCTTGATATTTTTAAGAAATTTCTCGGAAATAAATCCGATCGTGATATTAAAGGGATTAATCCCCAGGTTGTGGTAGCGCTTGAATTCGGAAAAGCTCTCAGTGAGATCAGTAATGATGAGCTTAGGGCAAAGACCCTTGAATTCCGACAGCGTATTCAGGACAGGATCTCGGCTAAACAACAGGAGATATCGGAACTTCGTTTAAATATCAATTCCGACGACATTCCCATCGATGCAAAAGAAAATCTGTATAAGGAACTCGATAAACTGGCAAAAGATGAGTATGACCTTATTCAGGAAGAACTTAAATCGATACTTCCCGAAGCGTTCGGGGTAATCAAGGAAACCGCCTTCAGGTTCGTTAAAAACGAATCGGTAGATGTTACAGCCACCGAAATGGACCGTGATCTTGCTACCCGCCGAACCAGCATTGAGATCGTGGGAGATATCGCGAGGTACAAAACCTCGTGGATCGCGGGCGGCAATCTGATTCGCTGGGATATGATACATTACGATACCCAGCTTATTGGCGGAGTCGTACTGCATGAGGGGAAGATAGCCGAAATGGCAACCGGTGAAGGAAAAACCCTGGTCGCTACATTGCCAATTTATCTTAATGCATTATCCGGACGGGGTGTTCACATTGTTACGGTAAACGATTATCTGGCAAAACGTGACTCGGAATGGATGGGTACTTTGTTTGAGTTCCATGGATTAAAGGTAGACTGTATCGACAAACATGAACCAAACTCCAATGCCAGGAGAAATGCGTATAATGCGGATGTCACATACGGAACCAATAACGAATTCGGCTTCGATTACCTACGTGATAACATGACAAGTAATCCCGAAGAAATGGTTCAACGCCCTCATAATTACGCTATTGTCGATGAGGTTGACTCCGTTCTTATCGATGATGCGCGTACTCCTCTCATTATCTCGGGGCCTACCCCTAAGGGCGAGAATCAGCTGTTCGAACACCTTAAACCTCAGGTCATAAAGCTTTACAATGCCCAGAGAAACCTCGTGACAAAACTGCTTGCGGAGGCAAAACAGCTTACATCCGACCCGAATAATGCAGAGAATATGAAAAAAGCGGGGGAACAGCTGTTACGTTCCCACCACGGACTTCCAAAAAACAAAGCCAATATAAAGTTCCTGAGTGAACAGGGCATGAGAGCCCTGATGCAAAAAACAGAGAATTTCTATCTGCAGGAACAGGCAAAAAATATGCATATTATCAATGATGAACTGTTTTTCGTTATTGATGAAAAGAATAATACTATTGAGCTGTCAGAGAAAGGGATAGACCTTCTTACCGAATCATACGAGGATTCCTCTTTTTATATCTTACCAGATATAGGCGCAGTGATAGCCGATCTGGAACGCTCAGGATTGTCAGACCAGGAGAAACTCGAGAAGAAGGATGCGCTGATGCTCGACTATTCGATAAAATCAGAAAGGGTACATACCGTAAATCAGCTGATTAAAGCATATGCCCTGTTTGAGAAGGATGTGGAATACGTGGTGATGGACAACAAGGTAAAGATCGTTGACGAGCAGACCGGCCGTATTCTGGAAGGTCGCAGGTATTCCGATGGTCTGCATCAGGCCATTGAAGCCAAGGAAAGTGTGAAGGTGGAAGCCGCCACGCAGACCTATGCCACCATCACTCTCCAGAACTACTTCAGGATGTATAAAAAACTTGCCGGTATGACCGGTACTGCTGAAACGGAAGCAGGTGAGTTTTGGGATATTTACAAACTCGATGTGGTTGTGATACCCACGAACCGAAAGGTGATACGCGATGACCGCGAAGACCTGGTCTACAAAACCAAGAGGGAGAAGTTCAATGCCGTGATCCAGGAGATCGTTGATCTGACGCAGAAAGGAAGACCGGTACTTGTAGGTACTACTTCTGTCGAGACTTCGGAACTGCTTAGCCGCATGCTGAAACGGGTTAATATTCCGCATAACGTACTGAATGCGAAATTACATGCCAGGGAAGCCGATATTGTTGCCGAAGCCGGTCAGTCAGGAACTGTGACCATCGCCACCAACATGGCTGGCCGTGGTACTGATATCAAGCTGGGTTCGGGTGTGAAACAAGCCGGTGGCCTTGCCATTATTGGTACCGAACGCCATGAGTCACGCCGCGTCGACAGACAGCTCAGAGGCCGTTCAGGCCGCCAGGGCGATCCCGGAAGTTCCCAGTTCTTTGTTTGTCTCGAAGATGACCTGATGCGTATGTTCGGCTCGGAACGTATCGCCAGGATCATGGATAGCCTGGGTATCAAAGAAGGCGAAGTGATTCAGCATTCCATGATCACCAAATCCATCGAACGAGCCCAGAAAAAAGTCGAGGAAAACAATTTTGGAATCCGTAAACGCCTTCTGGAATATGATGATGTGATGAACATCCAGCGTGAAGCCATTTACAAGAAAAGGCACCATGCTCTGTTTGGCGACCGTCTTGCCGTTGATATCGCCAATATGATGTACGACGTGTGCGAAACAATTGTACTGGATCACCATGATGACAATGATTTTGAAGGATTCAAATTTGACCTGATCAAGGAATTCGCGGCTGAACCGCCAATGAATCTTCAGAATTTCGAGAAAGCCAATGCTTCCGAGGTGTCGGGTTCCCTCTTCGACCATATCTATAAACGTTATAAACATAAGGGAGAGAATATAGCAATAAAGACTTTCCCGGTGATTAAAGATGTACTTGAAAATGAACCCAGGTACGAGAATATCGTAATCCCCGTAACCGACGGACTAAAGACCATGCAGGTCGTGACGAATCTGCGCAAAGCCTTTGACGACAAAGGAAAGGAAGTAGTTCTGTCGATCGAAAAAGGTGTTGTTCTTTCGATGATCGACAATGCATGGAAGGAACATCTCCGCGAAATGGACGACCTGAAACAATCGGTACAGAATGCTGCATACGAGCAAAAAGATCCTTTGCTGATTTATAAATTCGAATCCTTTGAACTGTTTAAAGCCATGGTTCAGCGGACTAATAAAGAGATTCTTTCTTTTCTTATCAAGGCGGATGTTCCGATCCAGGTTGAAAACGTGAAAGAGGCTCAGCAACCCAGAAAAACCGACCGTGCCCGTTTAAAAGAAGAACGTTCCGACCTGCTTTCACAGGCGAATACAGACACCCAGGACAAGTCGCACCCTCAACCGGTTAAAGTCGAGAAAAAAGTGGGCAGGAACGACCCATGTCCATGCGGGAGCGGGAAAAAGTTTAAGAATTGTCATGGGGCGGGGTAGGAATGAAGGATTGAAGGATTGAAGGAATTAAGGAATGAAGGATTGATTTATTTTTTACATTCAGACCTTCAGGCCTTCAGACCTTCATTCCTTAATTAAATAATACAAAACAAACAGGTATGAAACTAAATCGAATTCTCCTCAAACTCTCCGGCGAAGCCCTTGAAGGCAAACAGGGTTACGGAATTGATCCCGAGCGTCTTCATGATTATGCCGAGGAAATAAAAGCCGCTGCAGATAAGGGCTTGCAGATTGCTATCGTCATAGGAGGAGGCAATATTTTCAGAGGTATGCAAGGCACAAAAGGTGGTGTGGGTCGTGTGCAGGGCGATTATATGGGGATGCTCGCAACAGTGATCAACAGTATGGCTTTGCAGAATGCATTGGAAAACCTGGGAGTGAAGGTGAAACATCTCGGAGGGTTAGCTATTGATCCTTTATGTGAAAAAATGAGCCGCGAAAAAGCGATCTGTTATCTTGATGAAGGCTATATCGTGATGATCAGTGGAGGGACGGGTAATCCTTATTTTACAACTGATTCAGCCTCGGCACTGAGAGCTGTCGAGATCCAGGCCGATGCAATTCTCAAAGGAACCAGAGTAGACGGCGTATATACCGCAGATCCGGAAAAAGATAAAAAAGCTAAGAAATATGAAACACTAAGCTTCGATGAAGCGTATGAAAAAAACCTGAAGATTATGGACCTTACCGCATTCACATTATGCAGGGAGAACGATATTCCGGTCATCGTCTTTAATATGAATATTAAAGGCAACCTGCTGAAACTGGTCCAGGGAAAGAAGACAGGAACCATCGTACAATAATGATATTTTCGAATTGAATTCAAAAGATTTGAACTATGAACGAAGAATTAGAGTTCACGCTCGAAGAAGCTGAAGAAGGCATGCAAAATGCCTTGCACCATCTTGAAAAAGAGATACAGAAGCTACGTGCCGGGAAAGCAAGTCCGCAAATGCTTGATGGGGTCAAAATTGATTATTACGGTGTTATAACTTCCATTGACCAGACCGCTAACATAAGCTCCCCTGATGCGCGTCAGATCATCGTTCAGCCATGGGATAAAAGCGTATTGAGCCTCATCGAAAAAGCAATCCAGGCAGCCAACCTGGGTTTCAACCCGAAAAATGAAGGGGAAATACTACGCATCGTTGTTCCGCCGCTTACCGAGGAACGCCGTCGCGACCTGGTTAAAAAAGCCAAAGCAGAAGCCGAAAATGCAAAGATCAGTATCCGCAACATCCGTCGTAATGCCAATGAAACAGCCAAACAGCTGAAAAAAGACGGCACTCCCGAAGACGAGGTTGAAAAGCTGGAAGTTGATATCCAAAAAATTACCGATGATTTTATTACCAAAGTCGATAAGATCCTTGAGGTCAAGGAAAAGGATATCATGACCGTGTAAATCCTTATAGGCTAACCGTGCTTGCTTATCTTTTGCAGGCGTTCAGGATCATTAAGCAGTATTTTTTTTCCTTCCACCTTGATCAGACCTTCGTTGTGAAATTTCCTCAGGGTATGGATCACATTCTCTTTGGAACAACCTGCAAATTCTGCAAACTCCTGCCGCGACAGGGAAAGAACAAACTCGTTACTCATATAAATATTCTGGGAGAGAAAAAGAAGGATGTCTGCAATCCGGCCATTTACCTGCTTGTGGGCAAGGCTGATAAAGTTGAAGATTGAACTGCGGAAGACATCCGTGATAAACTGTAGCATTTTGAACAAATACAAGGTGTTTCCCAAGGCGATCCGGGTCAAAATACCCACATCAATAGTACAACCTTCACAATCTTCAATGGCGCAGACCGAGAACAGGTTGAATTCGGCATTCACCAGGTTTGCACCTCCAATCAGAGCCGGGGCCTTATTGATGGAAAGAATGAGGTTCTTTCCGTTCTCATCCTCATAGTTAAATTTAATAATACCTTTTCTTAGGAAAAGGAAGTGGGTAGATTTGGCTCCCTGCTTTAAAATAACTTCCCCTTTTTTATACCGGAGCTGAACCGATTTCGCACGGAGTTTCTCAAATTCATGCCACGCCGCTGCATGCTGCAGTGGAGGCATAGCGGACTTGTAAACGCGGTTACAAAGCTAAAAGACGGAGGGTACAAAGTAAGGATCGAAGGTTTGTTTATTGGTTGATTGGGTTGATTGGGTTGATTCGGTTCGCCCGGGATTGAAAATTTACAAAAAACGAAAGGTAAAAGCGCAAGTTTTTCCGTTTCCGGTTGTCAAATAAGAAAACCTAATGTTAAACCAATAATTTTTGACGATGAAAACGATGATCAGAAGAATCCTGCCTTTAGGCCTTTTACTAGTGTTTGCAGTGTATGGTTATTCCCAGAATAGCTCGACAGCTGCTGTTTCAAAAGAAACTCAAACTACCCAGACAGCCGCTTCATGCGGTAAATTTGTCGACAAGAATGCCGATGGCATTTGCGACAATCACCAGAACAAAGCCCAGTGCAAGGGAAACGGTGATTGCTGTGGCAAAGGAATGCAGCATGGCAAGGGAAACTGCCAGGGTAAACAGATGCAGGACTGCAAAAAGAGCTGCAGCGGCGGTCATGCCAAAGCAGGCTGCGGAACAGCCAGTGCTGGTTGCGGCAAAGGCAATCCTACTCCGGGCAACTGCCCCAATAAAGGAACCTCAGGTCAGGCTGCTCCTGATAAAACCACAACTCCATCTAAGTAATACAGGCAATCTTTGGTCAGGCTGAATTTCATAAGAAATTTAGCCTGACCTTTGCTTTATTATTACCACCAGCGAATGACTGATGCCGAACTGATCTTGGGAATACTACGGCGTGACCGCCAGGCTTTTCAGTACCTTCTTGATACATATCAGAAACAGGTGGTCAAAACAGCGTACTATTTTACAGGGAATATGGAAGATGCAGAAGACCTTTCACAGGATATTTTCCTCGAGATCATAGCTTCGGCAGCCTCCTTCCGCCATTCGGCCAGCCTTTCGACCTGGATTTACCGGATCACCGTAAACCGTTCGCTCAACCAGATTAAGAAAAATAAACGCAGAGACATTTTTCAACGACTGGGTACTTTGTTTCAGGTTAAGACCAACGGAAAACATGTTTCAATGGAACCCGCGGGTTATATAACAAATACAGAGGATGATGAAAGAAGGCAACTTCTCAATCATGCCATCAATACACTCCCCGAAAATCAAAAAATCGCCTTCGTGCTCTGCAAATACGAGGAACTGCCTTACAAGGAGATCTGTGAAGTGATGAACCTGAGCCTGCCATCAGTCGAGTCGCTCATCCACCGTGCTAAAATAAATCTTCAGAATAAATTATCGGTTCACTTTCCCGAATTAAAAAAGAACTGAACATGGACTGCACTTTTATTAAAAACAACCTTTTCGCCCTGGCCGAAAACCAGCTTCCGGCCACTGAACAGGCCCTTGCAAAAGAACATATTGCAGGATGCGCCGCCTGCTCTGTTTATGTTACTTCCTTCTCTTCAATCATGGAAGTAATTGAAAAAGACAGGAAAACCGAACCCAATCCTTTTCTGGCTACCAGGATATTTCAGAAAATGGAATCTCAGGGAGCTGTGGCCAATCATAATATTTTTCTTCGTATGCCGCGGGTACTTCAGCCGGCGATTGCCGTGGCGCTGATTCTGCTTGCAGTCCTTACCGGTTTTTTTGCCGGTAAGCAGGGTAAGCAGCTTAGCCAGGTTCCGGCATATGAAAAAAAATTAAATGAAATGAAAGCGCAAATGTTCATTTCAGAGCTGAACGACGAAGACAAAACAGTGGAATTGTACAAATAATATTTAGCTATGAATTACTTTAACAAAAACCGGGTTGTTTTCTGGATCATGATCCTGATGATCGTGATCAATATATCGGCCTTTACAAGCTTTTTCATTTATTACAGGCCAGGCAAACCAGTAGTTGCCGATACGCTAAGCTGCGGCGGGAGCTGCCGGTTCCTCAACGATCAGCTTGCTTTGAACACCGATCAGGCGGGTAAGGTCTCAGAGATAAATAAACAATTCAGGGATCAGTCTGAGCCTGTTGTTTTGGAGATAAAAAGCATCCGGACAGCTCTGCTTGCCGAACTGGCATCAGATAAACCAGATACGGCCAGTCTCAACCGGTATGCCGACCGTATCGGGGAGTTACAGAAAAAATTACAGAGGGCCGCGGTAGTGCAGTTCCAGCAACTGAAACAAGTATGTACGCCTGACCAATGCCTGAAGCTGTCGGCAATCTACTCTGAACTTTATGGTTGTGAGAAAATGAATCAGGATAAGGGAATGCGCATGCAGCACAGGTTTGGAGGCGGGCAGGAGAATAAAGAATGCAAAAAAAACCGCTAAAATAAACCTAACAATAAATCCATCCCGATTATTTACTTTTGCAGCCGATCAAAAGTATCTCTCATGAAATCCGGATTTTATTTATTTATTATTTCAGTTTGTTCTTTTACCCTGGTCTCCATTCATGCCCCGGCCCGGTCATCAGGATTTGTAAAGCAGGTTCTGATTGCCAACTCGGGGAAGTTTGAATATACGCCTCCATACAATGATTTTGTTACACTTCAGTCGTATAATCCGCAGACTGAACAGGTATATTATTTCAATACAATTTTTACCCAGTCGGTACAATCTATTCTGATCTGCGGGCATGTCGCTTTTATCGCAGCCCAGGATTCCATCGTTAAATACAACCTGAATACCCTTCAGCGAATGGCGGCCGTTGCTGATTCGGGTTTGAACCGCATGGCCGTCTACAACGGAAAACTGCTCGTTTCAAAGCAATATCCGGTGAGCCGGTATTTTCTTGAAGTTCTCGACACGGCAAACCTTGGCCTTATTGCCCGGGTAAGTGGCCTTTCAGGTGATTGCGGGGGTATCTGTGCAATAAATGATACTGTTTATGTCGCCGTAAACGGCGGATGGATGGGAACCGATGGCAAACTTGCCATCATTGATCCCATGTCGTGGATCCTACAGACAGAAGTGAACTTTGGCCCTGTCGCTATAGGTATATGGGACCTGTATGTTCATAACGGCAGTATCTTTTCGGTGAACAAGTCGCCGTATGGAGTTGTTGACGCCGGCAGCGTCACTGCATTTAACCCCTTGAACCGCGGTTTTACAAACGTTTTAATTCCGGCGAGGGTTGCTGCCGGCTCAGGCATTAAAGACGACCTTCTTTACCTTGGCATAAACTACGGCATAGGTTCTTTTAACATGAACACTCTGGCCATGGTTAACCCCCAAATAGTTCGGGATCCGGGTTCTTCAGTATTCAATTATATTCTCTCTTCGGCGGTTGATACTTCAGACAACAGAATTTATACCAACATAGGCGATTACGCAACACCAGGATACTGCCTGGTGACTTCCCTCAATGGTGATTCACTTACTTCCTTTCCTACAGGGATTTCGTCAGATGCAGTAGCTGTTGATGCACGCGCTTATCCGGTGGGCATCACCGACAATTCTGCTATGGATCGGTCGGTAAGACTGTATCCGAATCCGGTTCATGACAAGCTTAGGGTCAGTCTCTCATCAAATGTCACGGTCACATCGGTAAAGATCATTGATGTGAGCGGAAGAGTATTGATTAACCTGAAAGGGGGAACTATATCAGGTTCTGACTTTGAAGTAGAAGTGAGCTCATTGAACCCGGGCCTGTACTATCTTGCAATTGAGACCAGCGGGGCAAGGATCGTCAGGTCGTTTGCAGTTGCAGCGCCCTAATAAACCACGATTTCATCTGCAAAAATCCAGCTGGGCTGTCCTGCCCCTTCATGCCAGGCTGGGCATACACCATAATTTTTCGCCGTAACTTTAAGATATCTAGCCGGTGTGGACGGGAAAGGCTGTATAAAAGGCTGAATAAACACCTGTTCCTCCTTTGGAGATACCGTATTCAGAACCTGGTTCACTGAATGCCATTTCTTACCATCAGACGATAGTGAACATTCAACGTATTTCGGAAGAAAGATCCAGGCCTTTTGGTTTTGCAGCATAGTAAGCATAACGGAGGTCACCGGGGTCTCTTTTCCGAAGTCAATAATAATATCAATGTCATTGCCAAGATACCCCTGCCACAATCCGTCGTGGTGATCTGTGCTGCCTCTGAGGCCGTCGATCAGGGCGGTTTCACCTCCTGCAGGGTATCTTTCAGACCAATTGGTTTTATATGCGATCTTTTTACCGACGCCAAGATGGTGCAGAAAACTCCGTTCAATGACCTTCTCTTTCAGCTCCCCGTTAACAAACAACCCGGCCTTAATAACAGCATTACCACTAACTTCAAAAGGATCTGTATATACTGCGGATTTCATGTTGGGCTCATTCCCGTTAAGCGTATAATAAATAGGAATGCCGGGTTGTTCAGATGATAAAATGAACTTCACCATGCCTGTTTTATGATCGGGCAGGGTATTGATATCAGCCTTGAATGAGCCTCGTGAATAATTTATTTTCAAGTAGTCAAGCTTCTTTAAATGTGGGTTGAGCCTGATCCTGAACTCACTGAAATTCCGCTTTGCCTTTGGAGACCAGTCCACTTCGGCCAGCGCTATCATCCTGGGCAGAGCCATGTACTGAGCCTGGCTTACAGTAGGGATGAATTCGGTCCAAACATTCCCCTGGGCCCCGAGGATGTGTTTTTGTTCTTCTGAATTAAGTTCTTGCGGAACAGGTTCGTAAGAGTATACTTTTTTGAGGGTAAGGAACCCGCCTATGGCTTTTGGCTCTGTAGCAGGATTTGCCTGGTAACGATCAAAATAGCAATAATCGCCGGGCGTCATAATGGCATCGTGGCCCTGCCTTGCTGCAGCAATCCCGCCTTCCACCCCACGCCACGACATCACGGTTGCTTCGGGAGCGATACCTCCGTCGAGGATTTCATCCCAGCCAATCATCCTGCGATCCTTTGAGAGAATGAACTTCTCGATGCGTTTCACGAAATAACTCTGAAGCTCATTTTCGTCTTTCAGTCCTTCGGCTTTGATACGGGCCTGGCACTTAGTGCAGGCTTTCCAGTTCGTTTTATCGGCCTCGTCACCGCCAATATGAATGTATTTAGAAGGGAACAGAGCCATGACCTCGGTAAGTACATCCTGCAGAAAAGTAAAGACCGAATCATTGCCGGCGCAGAGAATATCGGTATTGGGCCAGTATGACCCGGGAGGCACCGTTACCAGATTGCCATTGCATGATAAGTGAGGATAAGCAGCGAGTACCTCAACCGAATGGGCGGGCATTTCAATTTCAGGGATAATTGTCACATACTGACGGGCCGCGTAATTAACAATCTCTTTTATCTCATCCTGGGTGTAGAAACCGCCGTAAGTTGCAGTTTCACCTGGCTTCTGAGGTTCACGTTTGTTCCACGGATCATTCTCGCGGTCAACATGCCATGCCCCTATGCTTGTAAGCTTCGGATATTTTTTAATCTCGATCCGCCATCCATTGTCATCGGTAAGATGCCAGTGAAACACATTCATCTTGTACATGGCGATCAGGTCGATGTACTGTTTGATGAATTCCTTGGGGAAGAAGTGGCGGGATACGTCGAGATGCATACCCCGGTATGGAAACCTGGGATAGTCTCTGATCTCGATGCAGGGAACCAGATACTGAAGATTTGCCGTGCCGGTATTCGCCGTGTAGACCTCAGGAGGGAGAAGCTGTATGAGGCTCTGAAGCCCGTAAAAAAGACCGGCCCCCTTGCTTGCTTCAATCATAATCCTTTGAGGGGTGATGTTCATGATATAACCTTCGGGAGGGAGATTCCCCTTCGTGCTAAGTTTAAAAAAAATCGCGTTAGAAACCGGTTTGATGTCTTTAGGCGCATCGGCCAGCTTAATGCCTTTCAAGCCTGCATTTTCGAGCAGGCTCACCAGCATCCCAGCAGTGATCGCGGCTTCAGAATGAACCGATTCAACATAAACGGCGGTCTTCCCGTTGATCCCGAACGACCCCGTTTTGAGTTTTAATGATACAGGTTTGGGGATGATGTTGATCTCAGATTGTGTTAGCGCTGATGCATGATTGCACCACAGTATACCAACAAGGGTAAGAAGAGCGAGCGATCTTTTTAGCATATAAATGTTTTTCAAAAAGTTTAAGTGCAAAGATCAGAAATAATTGCTTCCATTGCGGCCGCATTTTCTTCCATACTGTGAACTAGTTTAAGCTGGGCCCTGGCTCTTTGCAGGTTGTGCCCCGGGAAGTGGGTCTTATAGTAAGTGTCGCCGGCCAGGTAATCGGTAAGGAACCTCAACCCGATAATATAAGTCATGAATCGGGCCGAGAAAGCGAGATGCACTATTTCAGTCTCCGTAAGGAATTCACCTGCTGTTTCGATGAATCCTTTGCTGTATGCGGCGAACAGATCCAGGTCGATGTACACCTTACGCAGATCGGTCTCATCCTCGGCTCCGGTGTTAGTCCCGGTCCTGATGGCATCGCCGAAGTCGTACAGCACATAGCCTGGCATCACCGTATCGAGGTCAACAATGCAGACTGCCTTGTCGTTCCGGTCAAAGAGGATATTGTTGAATTTGGTGTCGTTATGTGTGACTCTTAGAGGGATCTCCCCTGAGCGGCCCAGCCTGAGAATAGTGTGCATCTCATCCGCCCTTTCTTCAATAAACCGTATTTCGTAATGAGTTTCAGCCACTCTTTTGCAGGGATCATCGGCACAGACTTTGCGAAAGGCAGCAAGTCTCGTTTCGATATTGTGAAAATCCCTTAGAGTTTCTGCCAGATGGCCGGCATCCATATCGGAAGTCAGACTAAGGAACAAGCCAAAGGCTTTCCCGCCTTCATAAGCCAGTTCCGGACCGGGCACCAGGTCATAGCTCCTGCTGCCTTCGATGAAATTGAACATCCTCCAGTAGTTCCCGTCTTTATCCTTAAAGAAAAACAAACCGTTCCTGGTCGGGATGAGGTTTAGGCCCACAAACCCGGGACTGGCCGTGCTTGACTGTAGTTTATTTGAGACATGCCTGGTTACTTGCATGATGTTATCAGTAAGCATTGGAACATCAGTAAAGATCCTGTGATTTATCCGCTGAAGCAGGTATTCAGGCGATCGGGCAGTAGCTGAAGTGATACGGTATGAATCGTTTATATGACCTGAACCGGTGCGTTCAATCCCGGCAGGCTGTCCCTGGATCATAAACTCAGACAGGATATCAGTTAGTTCAATCATTTTTGGTTTGAAGGATGGTGTAAATTAATAATAAGATGATTACAAAAGCAAATATAAACTGAATCTGTGTTTAAACAATCGTGGTCAGGTCTAATGGCGGTCATTTCATTGATTTTGAGACCGGGCGAACCAAAAACAAAAGAATGACGTATATTTGTTAAATCTGCAAAGAAGCAATAACATAATGCCGGGCAGAAGTTGATCATGAAAGATACCCATACCAAATCAGCTTCTGAAACCCTTCGCGAAAAGGCCGAAGACTTGCTGAAAAAAAAGCCGGTCAGCCATTCAACCCACCAACTCCTCAATTCCTTAGATGCCGAGACATTGAAACTCATCCACGAGCTGGAGGTACATCAGTTTGAACTGGAGCTGCAAAACGAAGATCTCCTGAAGTCAAGGTATGCGGCTCACGCTGCCGCCGAAAAATATACTGCATTATACGATTTAGCACCAAGCGGTTATTTTACACTTTCAACTGATGGAACGATTCTCGAATTAAACCCGAGCGGGGCAACGATGCTTGGAAAGAATCGCCCTAATTTAAAGGCCAGCCGGTTTGGTTTTTTTATTTCTGATGACACAAGACCGGTATTTAATCTATTTCTTGATAAGGTATTCAGTAATAAGTCCAAAGAAACCTGCGAGGTGACCTTTCTTACCAAGAGCAATTTACTAATTTATGTACACCTTACCGGCATCGTTATCGAAAATGGCGAAAAATGTATTGTAACCCTGGTTGATCTTACCGGAAGCATGCTCATGGATGCAATGCGGGCGAATGAGAAAGTCCTTCTTTCATCGGAAAACAGACTTCAAAAGGAAGTAGAATTACGCACTCGTGAACTTGTAAATCTGAATAAGAACATCAAAATTGAATTAAACAAACGCAAAAAATCTCAGAAAAAGTTAAAACAATCTGTATACGATTTTAAACAATTATATGCTTATCTGCAAAACATCAGGGAGGAAGAAAGGAAAGTTATCGCCCGCACCGTTCATGACAATCTTGCACAGTTATTATCAACATTAAAGATTGGGTTGACTTCATTTAAAGGGAATACAGATAAAATGGATTTTATAGTTCATGATGCCCTTGATTCCCTTTTACTGCTTGTTGAACAAAGTATGGATGCTGTTACCTCGGTGATCACAGAATTACGCCCAATAATTCTTGACAGAATGGGATTGATCCCCGCGTTAAAACGACTCTTCTTAAGCTTTCAGAAAGATACAGGAATTAATTGTGATGTCCTGATCCGGGAAGATTCATCAAATGTTAAAGGCAAAATGGCCACCGTGATTTACCGGGTCGCCCAGGAGGGATTAATTAATATCCGTATGCATTCAAAAGCGACTTATGTCACTTTAGTTATCATTAATAGTTCATTGGTTTTTTCTTTGACCATGAAAGATAATGGCATCGGAATCAGTCAGGAGAAAATTTCCAGCCCCGCATCGTTTGGCATTATCGGCATGAAAGAGCGCGTGGAGGGGATCAATGGAAAGATAAGCTTCAAAGGGATTCCCGGGAGAGGGACAACGGTTCTCCTGAAGGTACCGCTGGTTAAGTAACACAAAACCTGTATGTATAAGTTTCTCATCATCGACGACCATTATATCCTCCGCCAGGGGTTAAAGAAGATCATTGCCGATGCCTTTGAAGTGGTCGAGTTTGGTGAAGCTGACAACAGCGAAGCCGCTGCCGAACTGATTCATAAAAAAATCTGGGATCTGGTGATTCTAGATATCAATTTGCCAGGTCGCTCCGGCCTTGATTTTTTGAAGGATGTACAGTCTTTCAACCCTGAGCTCCCGGTTCTCGTGCTGAGTATGTACGAGGAGGATCAGATGGCTTTGCGGGTAATAAAGGCAGGCGCCAGAGGCTACATTACAAAATCCAGGGCCGCCGATAACCTCATTGGTGCTATCGAAAGGGTTCTCGGTGGTAATAAATATATTTCCGAAACTGTTGCCGAACTGCTGGTCGGCGAATACATGAAAGAAAAAAACATTGTATTAACCCCAATTAATGGAGCACAAAATAAGAAAGTTAAAAACAATTTTCCGGTCATCAATCAATTGCCTGATTCGCGAAGATATTGTATGGCCAGAACCTGTAAAGGGCAAGTAAATGCCCG